>Ga0233433_10000208_pt1 | contig 67681 bp, 56 predicted proteins | sample SI_122_August201_5_FD_179868 | JGI IMG/M metagenome (GOLD analysis project Ga0233433, IMG submission 179868) | Seawater microbial communities from Saanich Inlet, British Columbia, Canada - SI_122_August2016_100_MG | ecosystem: Environmental > Aquatic > Marine > Inlet | place: Canada: British...
GCGGATTTGTCCGGAGTACATACGCTGCGCAGTTTGAATGACGGGATTGCCTTGCGCGAAGTGCTCGACCGCGGGCGAGTGCGGCGGGCCGTTATCGTCGGTGCTGGTTTTATCGGCCTCGAACTAGCGGAAGCTTTAGCCAAACGCGGGGTACAGGTGCAACTGCTCACTCGTTCTGAGCGTTTGCTCAATGGCTTTGAGCGCCCATTCGCGCAGCCATTGTTCGACGAATTGTTTCGCCATGGGGCCGAACTGATTGTCGGTGAGCAAGTTGAGGGCATCGAAGGTCGCAATGGGCAGGTCGTCGCAGTGTCGACGGATAAGGGTCGTTATGCCGCGGACCTAGTGCTTTTGGCTACCGGGCTCGAACCCGGGGCCGAATTGGCGCGTTCGGCGGGTATCGCCCTAGGGCAGAGCGGAGCGATTGCCGTCAATGATCGCATGAAGACCGATGTGGTCGGCATCTGGGCTGCGGGCGATTGCATTGAAGTAAAACACGTGGTTACCGGCGAACCGGTTTATGCACCCTTGGCGCTGACGGCCAATCGCACCGGTCGTATTGCCGGCGACAATGTAGGTGCGCAGAGCGCGGGCAAAACTTCTTCCCAGCGTTTTCGCGGCACGGCGGGAACCCTCATCGCCAAAGTATTTGGTTTTACGGCCGCGCAGACTGGGCTGACGCTGCTCGAAGCTGAGCGGGCCGGTTTTTCAGCATCCGTTTTTACCCGCCAGAGTCGGACGCGAGCTAGATACTATCCGGGTGCCGAGTCATTGTGGTCGCGGATTGTGGTCGACCGCACTACCCGGCGTCTGCTCGGGGCGCAGGTCCTGTCGCGGGAAGGGGTGGCCGGGCGGATCGACGTCTTTGCCACCGCGCTATTTAATCGCATGAGCATCGACGAGATCTATGATCTCGACCTGGCCTACGCGCCGCCTTATGGGCCGGTTTATGATCCAGTGATCGATATCTGCGGCCACGCGATGCTCCAACTATAGGCGGTGCAACCGATGTGGAGGATGAGATGTCTACGGCTATTCTGAACAAAATTTATATCTACCCGGAAAAAGATGCGCCCTGCCAGGAGCTGGAAGCCTGTGAAGCGCTTGCGGAGAGTGGCCTAGCAGGTGATCGTCGACGTTCTCGGCGGCGGTCGGTGACCCTATTGTCGAGCGAGGTTTGGGCGGATACCATCGCGGGCCTGGGCACGGATCTGCCGCCGGTGACCCGGCGGGCTAATTTGCTGGTCAGTGGCGTGGATCTGCAAGCGGCGGTTGGCCGGCGTTTGCAGATCGGTGAGGTCGTGTTGAAGGTCTGGGGCGAGACCGAGCCATGCCAGAAAATGGATGATAAACTCGAGGGGTTACAGCAGGCGCTCGCACCCGAAATGCGCGGCGGTGTTTGCGCGGAAGTAGAGCAGGAAGGCCGGCTCAGGGTCGGTGACGAGATTCTGTTGGTGGAGTCCGCCTCCTAGTGGCTGTTGTCCCAGGCTTGGTCTATGTCGCGGGCAATGCGGCGCTCGATATGCTTGTGCGCGACGTGTCGGCACTCGATGTGCCCGCCGAAGATGCCTGGGGGGCCAATGTGCAATTGCTGTCGCGCCCAATCGAAGCCGCATTAGGCGGTTGTGGTGCGGCTCCGGCGTATGTGTTGGGACACTTGGGGCAACGGGTGGTGCTCAATAGCAATATCGGCGACGACGCGTGGGGACAGATGCTGACGGGCTGGCTGGCGGGAGCCGGGGTTGAGTGTGCGAAAAATATCGATGCGGCAACGGCGGCACATGTTATCGCGCTACAACCCGACGGCCGCCGGCGTTCCTTTTACTATGCGGGTTCAAGGGTGGATTGGAGTCGTTCGCTTGTAGGGGAGACTCCGGAATGGTTTTTAGCTTCGGGATACGGCAAAGTCCAGCTCGCGGATTTGCGGGAATTGCACCGGGTTTGCGGTGAGTTGCGTCAACGCGGTGCGCAAGTGCTCTTCGACTCGAGCCCCTGGTTCGCCGGCCGGGTGGAAGTGGCCGATATGCATGCGCTTTGGGCCCAGGTCGACTGTTTGTCGGCGACCGAGGATGAATTGGCCGCATGGGTCAAAGGGCCCGATTGTGCGGCTTTGGCGGAGGAGGTTTTGCTGCACGGGGTGGCTAAGGTGGTGGTCAAGCGGGGTGGGCAGGGTGCTTTCTACGCCGACCGCGATGGCAGGCGGGGAAAAGTCGAGGTTGAATCGGTTGCGGCGGCTAATACCGTGGGGGCTGGGGATAGCTTTAATGGCCGGTTGGTTTTCGGTTTGTGCCGGGGGGAGGTTTTGGAAACGGCGGTCAACGAAGCGGCGGCTTTGGCGACGCGGGTGGTGCGTGGTGGCCGGGGTGTGTTAGGGATGGATGGTTGAGGTTGCGTAGATTGGGCTGGTTGTTCGTCGTGGTTTTATTGCCGATATTGGCTGGCGGTTTTATCTCGCAATGCTTGAGATGGTAGGTCGCTGCAAAATCAATTCGAGTTGATTTAAAGGGGTAATATGTCGCAAGAACATCCCATTGTCATGATTCTGGGCTGGCGTTCGGGTTCGTCGAGTTTGACCAAGGAATTGTACGAGAAGGGCTACCCGCTCACACCGCCTTTGGACGTGCGTCCCATGGAAGGGCACCAGCCGGAGGGACATTACGAAAATTCTGAGGTCCAACAGATCAATGAGGCGCTGTTGGCCCATTTTCAGATGAATGTGTTTACGCCGGGTATCTTGCCCTTTGTCAATGCGGATGTGGTGGAAAATTGGTTGGGTCAACATCCCGAGCCGGTGATTGCTAAGGATCCGCGTTTCGCCTTTACCTGGCCGGTGTGGAAGACTTCGACGAGGAGGCGGGTCGTTTTCGCCTGGACGAATCGCGACAAGGAAACACAGGTTGGTTCAATTATTCGCTGGTACAAGATTCCCCAGGACGGGGCGAAGGCGTGCGTTGCGATGCATGATATCGGGGCACAATTGGCTTGTGAAAGACACGAGTCGGTAGAGGTCGATGTCAAAGACCCGCAAAGAGTCGAGAAGGTCGAGGCCTTTCTCCGCCAATTCGTGCAGCCGGCGTCGGAGTGAGCGGGGCGGCAAGATGGGGCGGTGATATGTCACTATTGAGGGAACATGATTTGCGAGTGCAAAAAGGAGAATGGCTTTGAGTGATTTTTATGAGAGGTCGACGATCGTGCACGAACATTTACGCGGCAAGATCGGTATAGTTAGCAAGATGCGGATCGAGTCGCAGGATGACTTGTCCATCGCCTATACACCCGGGGTGGCTGGTCCCTGTCTGAAAATCGCGGAAAACGGTGCGCTGGCTCGCGAGTTGACCATTAAGCGCAATACGGTGGCGGTGGTCACGGATGGTTCGGCGGTATTGGGCTTGGGCAATATCGGCCCGCTGGCGGCGCTGCCGGTGATGGAGGGCAAGGCCCTGTTGTTCAAGGAATTCGCCAATATTGATGCATGGCCGATTTGTCTGGATACGCAAAATGCCGATGAGATCATCGAGACCGTGCGGCGTATTGCGCCGGGTTTCGGTGGGATTAATCTCGAAGATATTTCGGCGCCGCGTTGCTTTGAGGTAGAAAATAGCCTGCAGGATCTGGGGATTCCGGTCTTTCACGATGATCAACACGGTACGGCGATTGTACTCTTGGCGGGGTTGATTAACGCTTGCCGGGTGCTCGGTCGTGATTCGGCGAGATTGAAGGTGGTGATCAGCGGTGCAGGTGCGGCGGGCACCGCCATCGCGAAACTATTGCGCGGCATTAATGTTACCGACGACGCTTGGGCACCGGTCGAGGATTTGGTTGTCTGCGACTCGCGTGGAGCGATCCATGCCGGTCGCGAGGGGTTGTCGCCGGAAAAACAGGCCCTGCTCGATTATACCAATAGCCAAGGCCACACTGGCAGCGTGCACGAAGTTTTAGAGGGGGCGGATGTTTTTATCGGCGTTAGCAAGGGCGGCTTGTTGGACGGCGATGATATCAAGCGCATGGCCAAAGACCCCATTATTCTGGCGATGGCCAACCCCGAACCCGAAATTATGCCGGATGTGGCGCTGGCGGCCGGGGCGGCGATTGTCGGCACGGGGCGCAGCGACTTTCCGAACCAGGTTAACAATGTGCTGGCCTTCCCCGGGATCTTCCGTGGGGCCCTCGACGCCGGGGCCGTGGCGATCAATGGGGCGATGAAGATTGCAGCGGCGCATGCGCTAGCCGATGCAGTCGCTGAGCCGCTTGCCGAGCGCATCCTGCCGCAACCATTGGATCGTTCGGTCGCACCGCTGATCGCCGAGGCGGTGCGCCGGGCGGCGACTAAAAGTCCTTGACATAATTTGCGATCTGCCGATACTTTGTACGGAACTTAACTGCACTAAATACGGAGGTTACCCCTAGATGTCTGCTCTGTTTCCGGCCGCGCCGCTATGGCGCCATGTGTTGTCACCGGCAGAGAAGATGTCTGCCCCATCCATCACTGGCTCGACTACTACCAAGGCGACTACGCGCGCCAAATAGTATCGACGGTCACTGGATATTTTCGATCCTCCCCGCTGTCGACTTTTGACAGGGGGGCATTTTTAATGCCTGAAAATTAATAAGTCTACTTGTAATGGGAGTGAAAAATGTTAATCAAAGTACCACAGGGGCAAGACATCGAATACGCCGGCGAAGGCACGCTCAAAGAGATCTTCGTCGAATTGGACAAAGGGCTGTTGAAAAAATACATCGCTGCCCGCGCAGAAGGCGAGCACGTGGATTTTCATACTCGGTTGCGCAGCGATGCGGAGGTCGAGTTGATCCCTTGGGATGCTGAAGAGGCGGCTTGGATTTATCGCCATAGCATGTCGCATGTGTTAGCCCAGGCGGTGGTGCGCCTATTTCCCGAGGCGCAATTGGCCATCGGCCCGGCGATCGAAGATGGGTTCTATTATGATTTCGACGTGGAGGAACCATTTACACCGGAAGATCTGAAGAATATCGAGAAGGAGATGAAGCGGGTCATCAAGCAGAACCACAAATTTGAACGCGTCGAGGTTTCGCGCGAGCAGGCGTTGGAGAAAATCGGTGATGCGACTTATAAAAACGAACTGCTCGCTGATTTGGCCGAAGACCAGACGCTGTCCTTCTACCAAGATGGTGAATTTGTCGATTTGTGCAGGGGACCGCATATGCTGGGCACCGGCCAGGTAAAGCACTTCAAGCTGTTGAGTGTAGCCGGGGCCTATTGGCGCGGTGATGAAAGCCGCAAGATGTTGCAGCGTATCTATGGCACGGCCTTTGCCACCCGCGAAGCTTTAGATCAACATATTGCGATGCTGGAAGAGGCCAAAAAACGCGATCACCGATTATTGGGCAAGCAGTTGGAGCTTTTTCATATCGACGAAGAAGTCGGACAGGGGTTGGTTCTGTGGATGCCGAATGGGGCGGTGGTGCGCACTGAGCTACAGAATTTCATATCGGCTGAACTGCGGCGCCAGGGGTATAAGCAGGTGTATACACCGCATATCGGCAAGCTCGACCTCTACCGCACGAGCGGGCATTTCCCGTACTACCAGGACGGTCAGTATCCTCCGTTTATAGAAAAGGACCATTTGCGCAAGTTGGCGGATGAGGGTTGTTCCTGCGGTGATCTCGCCAGTCAGATGGAGGCGGGGGATATCGACGGCTATCTGCTCAAGCCGATGAACTGCCCGCACCATATTAAGATTTTCGCTTCCAAGGCCCACAGCTATCGCGATCTGCCGGTGCGCTTAGCGGAGTTCGGCACGGTGTATCGTTGGGAGCAGTCGGGCGAGATCGGCGGCATGACGCGGGTGCGCGGTTTTACCCAGGACGATGCGCATCTGTTTTGCATGGAGGAACAGGTCGCCGAAGAATTGCTACAATGCCTGGAATTGGTCAAGATCATCTTTGGCACTCTGGGCATGGCCGACTATCGGGTGCGTGTCGGTTTGCGTGATCCCGACAGCAGTAAATACGTCGGTGAGCCCGCCAAGTGGGACCGCGCCGAAGAGGCTTGTCGGCAAGCCGCTGAGTCGTTGGGGGTTCCCTTTAGCGAAGAACCGGGGGAAGCGGCGTTCTACGGACCCAAGATCGACTTCGTGGTTAAAGACGTCGTTGGCCGCGAATGGCAATTGGGCACAGTGCAGGTCGATTATAACCTGCCCGAACGCTTTGGGCTCGAATATGCCGGCGCTGACGGGCAGATGCATCGCCCGGTCATGATTCACCGCGCGCCCTTTGGTTCGATGGAGCGCTTTGTCGGTGTATTGATCGAACATTTCGCCGGAGCTTTTCCGGTGTGGTTGGCACCGGTGCAAGCGGTGGTGCTACCGATCGCCGAACGCCATGCCGAGTTTGGGGCGGAGGTCCGGAAAGAGCTGTTGGCGGCCGGGATCCGGGTTGAACTCGACGCGGCCAGCGAGACGCTCAACAAGCGAATTCGCCAAGCTCAGATGAAGAAGGTGCCCTATATGTTGATTGCGGGGGATCGCGAGGTTGAAGAGGGCCAAGTCTCAATTCGTCTGCGCTCGGGCGAAAACCTAGACGCACTCTCGGTTGCGGATGCGGTCGCGATGATGACTGAGAAGGTCGCACAAAAGGCTGAAGTCTAAAAAATAGCAACGCCCTGGAACCATTGTTGGGACTCGACTTGCTGGAAAACGGCGATAGTGACGCGGCGTTCTGGTTTACCGAATTTGATTGCCAGGACGATTGGGTGATGGGGGGCGATCGCGCGGGGGACTCTCTGGGGGTATTCGATTTTTTCGCGAGTCCCAGTTCGACTTCAAGCTGCGGCAGGGGGACGAAGGTTTGTGAAAAAATATCCACTAGGATGACGGCTCGATCGCCGGTGATTGCGGCGGGCCGGTGGCTAATGCCCATTGAAGGGGTTCGAAAATTGGGCTGAGCGATTTACCTTGATAGCGAAGGTCCACCAAGGACGCTATTTTAGGGGTTATGAGATTATTCAGCCGAACGCGCTATATCATCGGGGTTTTTTGGTACTTTCGTTATTATGTCCTGTGCACGGGGCTGGCAATGGCCTTTTGGGATACGGGACTGATCAAACCCTTCCGTTTTTTTGTCGTACTGGTGCACGAGGTCAATCACGCGGCGGCGGCTTTATTGACCGGTGGCGAGGTCGTCGAGATCCGCACGCATTGGAATGAGTCGGGCCACACCTTGGCGCGCGGCGGGATCTATCCGCTGATCAGCGCGGCGGGTTATGTGGGTTCGGCATTGATCGGTTCGTTATTGATTTACACCGGGCTTTACCCGCAGGCGCAGCGTTTTGTATTGTTGTGCATCGGTGCGGTCTGTATGGGCATGACGATGGCGTATACCCCCTTGGGGGGTGTTGACTTTTTTCTCGGCATCGGCGGCGGTTTTGTGCTCTGCGCGATGGCGATAAAGTCACAGCGGATGGCCAGGGTCGGGTCGGTGTGGATGGGAGTGATGCTCTGTTTGTATAGTTTATTCGATTTCCGTACTGACCTTTGGTATCACGCGGAGCGGACCGACGCGGGGCTTTTGTCGGCTTATTGGGGCCTCGATCCCCTGCAGGTGCCCTACCTGGCTTATTTGATCGCTCTGAGCTGGGTCTTGTTGTCGCTAGCGTGTATGTATCGGGCGATGCGCGCATTGGTCTTAAAAAGAAAATCTTGACCTTATGCGTCTATTGTTTCTACCTTCAGCAAAATTCATGAAAAACAACACGCACCATAGCTTCGTTCCGTCTTCCGTACGGGTATTCGCACTGGGCGATAGACGGGGGTGCGTCTCGTAAACTGACTGAGAAATTCATCCGCATCCGCCGTCGATTTAATCGACGGCGTTTTTTTATGATTAAAAGAAAGTGAATGCCATGTTTGTGATGGAGTTTAAAAGAAGGGCTGAGATCAACTAATACTGGTCGTCGATACAGTATGTTCGGTAGCGGTATGTGCAAAGTGGATGGCGTGGGTGAAACGGTAGACATCGATTTGCACCGGATTGAGGGGCGGTCGGTATTTCGGTTGAGTGGAGTGGTTTGATGGGCTAAGTTATCCAGATTACATAGAATTGCAAGATCTGGGTAATTTGACGCATTGAGACTGTGAATGGATGATCGGGAGAAAAGTAAAGAAGAGCTCTCTTGGGAACTGACCGCGCTCAAGGTGCGGTTGGCAAAACTGGACTTTATAGAGGCTGAACGCGGTGCGGCTGAGGAAGAGTTACGTCGGAGCGAAGAGCGTTTTCGCATGGCGGTGGAGTGTTTGGATGAAGGCCTGTTGATCACCGACTTGGACGATGTGGTGCTCTATGTCAATTCACGTATCAGCGAAATGACCGGCTATGCCCAGGATGAGATGATCGGTCGACCGGCCTATGAGCTTATTCTGCCGTCGGATCAGTGGCCTGATCTCCGGCAACGCAACCAGCAGCGCAGTGAAGGGCGTTCCGATTGCTCTGAGATGCAGGTGGTGCGCAAGGACGGCAGCCGGTTTTGGATCGAGAGCAATGCGATGCCCTACCTCGATGGTGCTGGCGAGGTCATCGGCACGCTGGGGGCGATAACTGATATAACACAGCGCAAGGAGGTGGAGCGCCAACTGCAGCAATCGCTGGAGGACAAGGAGGTGTTGCTCAAGGAAATACACCATCGGGTGAAAAATAATCTCCAGGTTATCTCTAGCTTGCTAGACTTGCAGGCACAGCACTTTTCCGATGACCGGATCCGCGCCGCTTTCACCGATAGCCAAAATCGGATTCGATCGATGGCGCTGATCCACGAACTGCTCTATCGCTCGACCGATCTGGCGCAGATCGATATGGGCGAATACATTCAGGATCTGGCGATGAGCCTGTTTAGCTCCTATGGCGACGAGATCAGCGATGTCGCGCTGCAAACGGACATAACCTCCGTAGTGCTTGATGTAGACCAGGCGATGCCCTGCGGTTTTATTGTCAACGAGTTGGTTTCCAATGCGCTGAAATATGCCTTCGCAGATGGGCGCAAGGGTGTGTTGTTTATCGGACTCAGTGGCGGATCTGGCGATAGCGTAGAGATGGTAGTGCGCGATAATGGTGTGGGCTTGCCGCCCGGCTTCGATTGTCAGCAGTCTACTTCATTGGGGTTGCGTCTGGTGCATACTTTGGTGGAGCAATTGCGCGGGAAATTACAGGTGGTGGGCGATGGTGGTGCGGAGTTTAAGGTGTGTTTTGCTATAACAAAAAATGAATCAAAATAGAGGAGAGGGTAGATCCATGAGAATGAGCCGGCTTTTTAGCCAGACCTTGCGCGATATAACCGCCGACGCCGAAGTGGCGAGCCACCAGCTATTGTTGAGGGCGGGTTTTATCCGTCAATTGGCCAGCGGGATCTTTAGCTATTTACCGCTAGGGCATAAAGCCCTACGCAAGGTAGAGGAGATTATCCGCCGGGAGATGGACGCGATCGGGGGGCAGGAGATCACGATGCCCGTGGTACACCCGGCCGAAATTTGGCAACAGACCGGTCGCTGGTACGAGGTCGGCTCGGAGATGAGTCGTTTTAAGGATAAGAACGACCGCGATATGGTCCTGGCGATGACGCATGAGGAAGTCGTCGCCGACCTAGTCAGCCGCGAGATTCATTCCTACAAGCAATTGCCCCAGTTGGTTTATCAGATCCAGACGAAATGGCGCGATGATCCTCGGCCCCGTTCCGGCCTTATCCGGGTCCGCGAGTTCACGATGAAGGACTCCTATAGCCTCGACGCTGATTGGGAAGGCTTAGACAAGCAGTACCGGGTCCACTATCAGAGCTATTTCAATATTTTCAACCGCTGTGGCCTCGATGTGATCGCGGTCAGTTCCGATACCGGGATGATGGGCGGCGAGATGGCGCACGAGTATATGTATTTGACGCCGATCGGCGAAGATACTTTGCTGCTATGTGATGGCTGCGGTTATGCCGCAAATCGCCAGATTGCGACCTTCGCCAAAAAAGCTAATCCGAAAGAAGAGCCCGCTGTACAGGAGAAGATCGCCACGCCGGGTACGGCGACCATCGATGATTTGGCCAGCTTGCTCGACATGCCCGCCAGTAAGACTGCCAAGGCGGTGTTTATGATGGCGACCGTCGGCAAGGGCGAGGAGAAGGAAGACAAGTTTATCCTAGCCGTTGTGCGCGGTGATATGGAGGTCAACGAGACCAAATTGGCCAATGCCGTTGGTGCGTTAGAGATGTGGCCGGCGAATGAGGCGGAGATTCGCGCGGTTGGCTCGGAGCCGGGGTATGGTTCGCCGATCGGGGTCAAGGGGGCGCTGATTATCGTCGATGACGCGGTGGCCTCAGCGACTAATTTGGTCGCCGGTGCCAATGAGCCGGGTTTTCACGTCAAAAATGTGAATTGTGGCCGGGATTACGAGGCCGAGCAAATCGTCGATATCGCCTCGGCACGCGAGGGGGACGGTTGCCCGCGCTGCGAGGCAGCGCTAAGGGCGGTACGCGGAGTTGAGACGGGCAATATCTTCCAGCTCGGCACCAAGTTTACCGAGGCGCTGGGTGGGAATTTTCTCGACGCCAATGGCAAGGCGCAGTCGGTAGTGATGGGTTCGTACGGGATCGGCGTCGGGCGGATGTTGGCCTGTATCGCTGAGGAATACAACGACGACAACGGGCTGGTCTGGCCGATTACGGTCGCACCCTTCCAGGTGCATATCGTATTATTGGCCAAGGGCGAAGGCGAGGCGCAGGACGTGGCGGAAAAACTCTATGGTGAATTGACAGGGCGCGGGCTCGATGTGCTCCTGGACGATCGCAAAGATAACCCGGGCGTCAAATTCAAGGACGCCGATCTTATCGGCATACCGGTGCGGGTGACGGTCGGCGACCGCGGTTTGAAAAACGGGATCGTCGAGTTCAAGTTGCGCCGGGAAGAGCAGCGGCTGGAGATACCGGTCGAAGATGCGTTTGAGCACGTCGTCGCGGCGGTCGAAGGTTTGTATAATGAGCTGGAAGAGCGGGTCGTCGAAGTCGAATACGAAAAATAAGCGGGGTTGGCCGATGGAAACGATACAATCGCTATTTGTCGAAGGGTATGCGGACCAAGTCAGCTACAAAGCAGGGGATACCGCGCGCTTTCACGTTTCGACCAGCGCAGAATCGTATGCGTTGGAGATTGCGCGTATCGGTGCCGAACGCGAGGTCGTCTGGCAACAAGACGGATTGTCGGCGGCGGTGTACTCGGTGCCCGAAGACGCCTCTTCGCACGGTTGCAATTGGCCGGTTTCTTGTGAGTTGGCAATACCTGCCGACTGGCAGAGCGGCTATTACGAACTCGTGTTCCGCGCCGAGGACCGAGGTGGTAAGTTTACCCAGCGCGGTCGCCGCACGGTCGAAAGCCAGGGCCTTTTTATCGTACGGCCGTCGGGGTCGATCAATAAAAAGATTCTTCTGCAATTGGCCACCAACACTTACGCCGCCTATAACAACTGGGGTGGATATGGCCTCTATGGTTATCACGGTCGCGGCGGTTTGCAGGGGCATCGCGTCTCTTTCGATCGGCCGATGGAAGGGTTATTTGATCGCTGGGAACGCGATTTCGTCGCTTGGGTCGAAGCGGCGGGTTATGCCATAGACTACTGTGCCAATTCCGATCTCGAATTTTATCCTGAGCTATTGGACAATTATAGTTTAGTGCTGAGTGTTGGGCACGATGAGTATTGGTCGGGGCCGATGCGCGATTCTCTCGAAGCCCGTATCGCCGGTGGGGGGAATGCCGCTTTTTTTAGCGGCAATTCCGTCTGCTGGCAGGTCCGTAGCGAGGAGGCGGGGCGGGCGCTTACTTGCTGGAAGCAGCTCTTCAATATGGACCCAGCGTACGCGGCAGGTGATTATGCGAATCTGTCTACCTTGTGGAGTCACCATTTGCTCGACCGGCCCGAAAACCAATTGACCGGTGTTGGTTTTCTCTATGGGGGCTATCATTTGAGCCACGGGCAATATATGGATGGCTCAGGCGCTTTTGAGGTGCATAGACCTGAGCATTGGGTTTTTGCAGGTACGGGTTTAAAACAGGGCGAGGAATTTGGCGGGGAGCATACGGTTGTCGGTTATGAGTGCGACGGCTGTGAGTTTACGATGGAAGGCGGGTTGCCGGTGCCAGTAGGTAGTCATGGGACGCCGAAGGATTTCACTATTCTGTCAACGGGATCGGCGCGCTGGCACCCCGATGACAGCGTATGGTATGAGCGCTGGGAGAACGGCCGGGAAGGCGCGGCGGTGATGGGGGTTTATACAAGAGGCGGCACGGTGTTCACGGCGGGGACGACGGATTGGCCGCACGGGCTTAAAGGCGACGAGCAGGTCGTGCGCATCACGCGGAACGTGCTGGACCGTTTGGGGCAGTAGAATGGATCTTCCCTATAGTATTGGGCTTTGCCCGGAGTGATTGAACCGAAGCCAGGCTGCTGCCATATTTAATTCATGATATGATCGGCCATGTAGTTTACTTATCCCAATCCTCCTCTGGCACCTGCGCGTAATCGTGCGGCTCGTAGCCGATCACTCTTTTCCCATGTTCCATATCGTAGAGCGGCCAGTTGCTACCCGAGACCCCGAAGACGGTTTCGAATTTGACGCCTGGGTGGGTCAGCGCCTGCTCGAAGACGCGCACGCAATCGCCGTGGCTCAAATGGTGCGGGTGCTCGGGCTGGTCGCGTTCGAGGCTGAAGTTGCCGATGCGCACGCAGACGAATTCCATATCGTGCTGGTGGGCGAAGGAATGCGCCAGGGCTTCGGCGAAGACCTTGCTGACGGTGTAGATGCCCACTGGTGTCGTCGTCATATCGATCGTGCGGGTCTGTCTGCGTGGGTAGAGCCCCAATACCCCGGCTCGGCTGGCGTAGGCGATGCGCTTGACTCCATTCTGGCGGGCGGCTTCGAAGACATTGTAGGTGCCGATGAAATTACTCTGCAGCATCGGCTGCCATTCGTTACCGCCGGGCAGGCCGCCGATATGGGCTATGGCGTCGATGTTGCGGGTGGCTTCGAGCAGGGTGTCGAAGTCGTCGAGGTCGGAGACGAAGGTGTCGTCGAGGTCGGGCATTTCCGCGCGGTCGTGGCCGCGGACTTGGTGACGGGCTTTGAGGCCTTGGGCAACGGTGGTGCCTACGCGGCCGGCGGCGCCGGTGACGAGTATGCGCATGGGATCGATCCTTCCAGTATGGGTGTTGTATGGCGTCCTAGTATTATTCCCTAAAATAGGTGCAGGTGGTCTGGTCGCGGGCAGCGTTTTTGGGGGTTTTCAGGCTCCTGGCCCCTTCGCCCCTCGGGCGCTTTCGCGACCACTCCCCCCGGCCCTTTCCCCCAACGACCTCCCCGAAAAAAACCTGCGTCACACCTTGCGACCGGACCTCGGAAAATCGAGCGTTTTCTGTGGGGTCCCTTGGTGCAATGATTGCGGCAGTCGTTCAAGAGCGGTGCAGGGTAAATAGCGGGGCCTCTGGTGGGCAGCCGAAGCGAAAGGGCAACCAGTGGCCTACGCCGGCGGTGGTATAGAGCTGCGTCTGCTCTTTGGCGTAATGGCCCCAAATATAGCGTTCTGGGAAGAATGGCTCGAGGGCGCTGCGGCCGGCTATACCGCATTGAAAGCCGTGCGTATGTCCGGCGAGGATCAGGTCGACGCCGCCGAGGGGTACGGCGTAGTCTAGGGCTTGCGAGCGGTGGCTCATTAATAAGGTGAAGGCATCGCTGGTCGAATCGCCGACGGCTTTTTCTACTGAGTTTTGCAGGTGCTGGTAGGATTCTTCACTGCGCAAAATACGCGGGTCGTCGACTCCACCCAAAAAGAGCGTCGCTTCGCCGACGGGTATCGATAATCCCTCGTCGACTAAGAGGGGGATTGTCGTCTTGTCGAAATGGCCGCGGATACGGCCGATGCCGCGGATATACTCGTGATTGCCCAGACTGGCGTAGACTCCGAGCGGGGCCGGGGCGCTTTCGAGCAGGCGCAGGGCGGCGAGATAATCCGGTTTGTGATCGCAGATATCGCCGGTGACCAGGATTAGGTCAGGGGCGAGGGCGCCGGCGCGTTCGAGCAGTTTTTCGAGATCCGACAATTGGATATAGGGGCCGATATGCATATCGCTGATTTGTAGGATTTTCAGTCCTTCGAGATCGGCGGGCAGATGCGGATAATTGAGTGGGATGACCGGTATGCGGGTTTGCGCGCCTGAGGCGTAGATGCCGTGGCCGACGCCGGCGACCCCGAGGGCGGGCACGACGGCTAAACTGCGGCGTAGGAAGTGGCGTCGCTCAAGTGAGGTCGGTGCTTCTTGGGGGCCAGGCCGTAGGCGGTCGTAGAGTTTGCTGCCCAGTACGGTCGGCGTAATCAGCAGCAGGGCGATCAGAAAAGACCCCTGTATAAGGAAAAGTACGGCGAATAGGCCCCAACCGATCGACAGCAGCCAAGTTAGCTCATAGGGGCGGCTCAAAAGCCAGAGGCTGCTGCCGACTAGGCCCAGGGAAAATTGTCCGTAGAGCAGGCGGCGCAACCAGACCTTGTGCCACCAATGCCCGTGTAGGTTGGCGACAAGGGTCAAGGTTATGAAGTAGAGCACGCAGTAGAGCGTGGTTACATAGAGGGCGTAGCGCATTATTACTCGTTGTTAGGGCGCGACCGAACCTGGGTCTTTGCCTGTATGCCACCAGCAATAGAAGATAAGCAAAAGGGCCAGCAGTAACAGCACGCCGGCTTGTATCTGGTAGGCGGTAGAAGATAGCGCTCCCAGACTTACGATGGTTGAAAACACCGAGGTGAATCCGAGCAGGATGTAGGCGAATAGGTTTTTGCGCAGCAATAGTACGACGGCGGCGACGGCAAAGGCGGTATCGGCTATAAAATTCAACAGGCCGTAATAGAATTCGTTTAGATGCACGGCTTCGCTGCCGTTGCTGATTAGGCCGAGGCCAACGCCGACTAGTGCCCATTGCATCCTCTTCCTTAATAAGGTGCGGCCGAAATGCAGCGCGATGCCGGCAACGATCGGGGCGGCGAAAGCCAAGCCCAAGCCGCTGCTGAGACCATTCCAGAAGGGCAAATACGCATCGAGACCGGATGGCAGGGAATAGCCGGGCGATGGGTTGTGGGCTATAAATTGCGCGGCCCAATAGCCGCGCAGGTGTTTCCATGACTGGCCGACGATAAGCAATAGACCGACCGCAATAAGGGCGTCGCGTAATTCGGGTACGCGGCGCGCGGCACGCAGGCGTTCGGGCCAGTCCGGGTAGAGGCCAGTCGCTAGGCCGAGGGCACCGACGATTAACAGGCCGACCCCCAGGCTGCTGGAGATGGCGACGAAGCATTGCGTAATAGTGAAGATCAGTAAGGTTAGTTGTGTGCTGTAGCCGCGTTCAAAAGTCGCGAGGCCGTTGAGGTAATTGAGCAAGAAGAAGACCATGCCGACCGCGGCGATTTTGACGAGCGGTGCCCAGTTCAGGCCTTTGTGCCGGACTTGCTGGATTAGCAGCCAGAGGCTGTAGAGGATGGCGGCGACCATCAATAGCGCGAGTAGCCCGGTGAGCGTGGATTTTAGCGTCGTGCTTTCTTGGCGCTCGCGCTGCCAGGCCTCGGGAATCTTAAGGAAACGCAGAATATTGCTGGCCTGGTCGCCGGCGATATCGACCCGCACCCTGTAGCGCAATTCGTCGATATTGCGCGGGTCGCCCGGAACGGCTTCAAAGACGAAACGATGGTCGCGACGGGCGGGTAATTTTTCAGAGCTAGATTCTTTGAGCAGCAGTTTTTCGCTATCGAAGCCGAAGGCCTGTAGGTGATTGAGCGCTATCGCGCGGGCTTGCGCCTCGTCGAGGTCGGCGCCTGGTGCTTCCTCGGGAAGCAGATGGCGCAAGGAATACAGCGCGCCGGTTTCTGGATGGATGGCGAGCTGGTATTCTTCCTTTTCTCCATAGCGGAAGAAGCGCGTCACCCAGAGGCTAGCTAAGAGGTCCTCCTGGTAGAGTCGATTGACGGTGCTTACCGGCTCGCGTTCGAGGATGTATTTGATGCCCGAGCTATTGGGCTGGTTTTGGTGGAAGGTGACGATTTTATAGGTAGTGGCTTCTACCCCTGTCGCCTGCAAGTGCCCGATGGCCTTAGCTTCGGCTTGGGTGCGCGAAAGATCGATGTCGACGAAGTCGAGTGGCTTTTCGTAGTCGAGGGTGAAAAAACCGAGCGAAGCGACGGCGAGGATGGCGACGAGGGCGGTGCGTTGCAACGGTAGGGGCTTGTAGTCAAAGCTGGTTACGGCGGGTTGTCTGTCGACGGGGTCTGCTGTTTTCTCGGGGGATATTACAGCGGGTGTTATGGCTTGATCGTGCTCGTTGAGCAAGGGGGTTGGATCGGTGAAGTGCCGTTGGCGGAAGTAGAGGAAGAGTGCTACGGCCAAGGGCAATAACATCAGCCCTGCAGAGATCGCCGCCGAGACAACGAAATAACTATTAGACGAGCGCAACAGAATCAACGCAGTATAGAGGGCGTCGACGGTATAGTGCCAGACTAATGGGGCGAGCAGGCCAAAGCGCAAGAATACGAAGCCGATGATAATACCGGCGATGCCGACTTCGATCCCGCGCACATAAAAGGGCTGTTGCGGATACCCGGCGTGCGCGAATCCCCAGATGACGGCGGAGACTACGACCGCCGCCCAGCGCGATTTGAGGTATTTGTGCAAGAAGGGAATAGAAAAGGCCCGGGACATGAATTCCTCGGAGACGGCGGGCATAAAGCCGATCAGTAGCACCATAATCCAAGGGAAGTAGGTATTGACCATCTCACTATAGGGAATTTGCGCTGGGCTCCAGGCACCGAATTTTTCCGCGATGATATAAAAGAGGGTCTGGTAGGCGAAGAAGAATGCGGTCATTGCCAGGCCGAGCACCGAACCGAGGAGGAAGCGTTTGGTGCGCATACCTGTGGGGGTGAACTGCGCACCAAGTTGGATCTGGTCGCCGTAATATTGCCGGTAGAGCGGTTCGGCCGCCGCCGTCAGAAAGAAAATGAATAGGCCCTGACCGATGGCTACGAGACCGGCATTGAGCAACTGGCGTGTCAGGAATGAGCCATAGGTGTCGGTCGTGTCGAAGCCGAATTCGGCTAAGGGCAAGTTGTTGAGTTCGGCTAGCAGCGTTAGGGCCGCGGCGATCCCGCCAAAGATCAGCGCGGTTTTCCAGCGGATGTCTTGGCCGCGCACTCGGCCGAAGAACACGGCCAACATCGCCAGCATGGTCAAGAGTAAAAACAGGCTGGCGACCATGCCGGTCGCCTGGTTGCGCGATTGCAGTTCGGTAAATTCGCGTTGCCAGGCTTCTGGCACTTTGAGATACTCGCCAAAACCGCCGACCTGGTCGCCCTGGATGCGCACATAGACGCGGTAGGTGCCTTCGCTGACGGCGAAGTCGCGCAACTTCCAGGTAAAGGTGTGGTCTACGCGATTAGGGCGTTCGTTGGTTTCGGCCTCGACGTATTCAAGTATCGTTAGGTCCCGCCCGAGATCATCGGTGAGGAAGCGTTCGGCGTTCGCGCGGGCATTGATCTCGTCCAGACGGGCGCCCGGGTCCTCTTCGGCGATGATATGTGAGAAGCCGACGAGTTGGCCTGAAGTCGTGATATCGACTTGGTATTCTTGCTTTTGCAAGTCGCGCACCCAGCGGTTGCTCCAGCGCCAGAGTTGCACCGGTTGGCCGATTTTTTCGGTCGCCCCCTGTAGGCCGAGCTCGCGTTCGAGAAAGGTTTTGCTCTTGTCGTCGTAGCGAAATACGGCGCTGTGGCGATACTCCTCGAGGTCAAAACCGCGTTTGGCGAGGAAGGCGGCCGCTTGCGTCTCGGCTTGGTCGCGAGTAAGGCGAAAATCGATCGATGCCTCGGGAAATGCTTGATAGAAGTAGTGGACGCCAATGGCTAGGCTGACGACGGCGACCAACAGACAGACGCCGATAAAACCCAGGTCTTTTTTTTCTAATTCCCCTTCCATCTCGATCTCCCATTGCTTGCCGTGTATTCGATAGGGTCCTTATATAATATGGCATAGGCATACTAACAAGCTATTTCTAATTGCGAACCGGCTTGCAAAATGATCAGCGGGTTGCCGGCCTGAAGTTGACGCGACCGGGCTGATTTTTTAGCCTTGGAAGCGTATTCTAACACGCGTAGAAACCAATTATTAAAAGGAGACCTCGATGAGTAAAGGCGATGGGTTTCGCTGTGGTGTAGTCGGCTATGGTGGCGCCTTCAATATGGGCCGGTTGCATCTTACTTCAATGCAGAAGAATAAACGCATGGAAGTGGCTGCAGTTTGCGAGTTGGATCCGACGCGGCGGGCGGTGGCGAACGACGATTTTCCGGGTATTAAAACCTATGGCAGTGTCGGCAATATGCTGCGCGGTGCCGAGTTGGACCTCGTTACGATCATTACCCCGCACAATACCCACGCCAAGCTGGCGGTGCAGTGCCTTAATGCGGGGGTAAACGTGGTCTGCGAAAAACCGCTGGCGATCACCAGCGCCGAGGTCAAGCAGATGCTGACTACCGCCAAGAAGAAGAAGGTGATGATCTCCACTTTTCACAATCGGCGTTGGGACGGCGACTTCGTGGTCTTGCGCGATCTGATCCGCAAGGAAAAGATCATTGGCCGAGTTTTTCGCATTGAAGCCGGTTTTTTTGGCTATGGCGAGCAGGGGACCTGGTGGCGATCGAACAAAGAAGTCTCGGGTGGGGCCATCTACGACTGGGGTGCGCATTTCACTGACTGGATCCTGAATATCATCACTGATCCGGTCGATTGGGTCAGCGGTTATCAGGTCAAAAATAACGAATGGAGTAAATACGATAACGAGGACCACTCCGAGTATACGGTGCAGTTTAAGGGCGGTTGCACCGCGACCTTGACGATGTCGAATCTGTCGATGAGTCCTCGGCCGCGGTGGCGGATACTCGGCGAAAAAGGGTCGATCGAGGATGTCGGCGGCAAATACCTGGTCAATACAATCGTCAATGGCCGGCAGATGAGCACCGAAGTGCCCTTCGCCGAATCCAATTGGGATGCCTATTACGAGAATGTCTACAAGCATTTGATGGGCCGCGCCAAACTGGTGATTACTCCCGAGTCCGCAGGCCGGGTGATCGGCGTGCTGGAAGCGGCCAATATCTCGGCCGCGCGCGGGTCACAACAGGTCAAACCCGCTTTTGCTTGAGCCGGAATTACCTACCTTGGACCTGGTGCAAGCCCAGGCCCTGTCGCCGTTATTGGGCATCGGTTGCCGCTCCGGTGATACCGTTATCGGCCTTTCGTCGGTGCGCCGGGCGGGCAAATTGGCCTTTGTCTTTGCCAGCGGGGATTTGGCCGTGCGCACCCTGCGCGAACTCGCGGGGTTGGCTGCGCGGGGCGTACGAGTATATCTAGTCGAAGATTTTTCTGCTCTGACTAAGAGTTTTGGCCGCGCCGACGCCCAGGTGGTGGCCGTCGCGCGCGGCGACTTGGCCAAGGGCCTGGCCAAACGTTTAAAGGGAGACAAAAAATGATTCTTGCCGAGATGACCTCGCCAGAAATAGACGCTCTGCCGCGCGATATCGTAGTGCTGATGCCGGTGGCCTCTTGCGAACAGCACAGTTTACACTTGCCGGTGTTTACCGACTCGATGATCGGCGGCGAAGTCGCCCGCCGGGTGCACGAGCGAGTGCCCGACGACGTGTTGGTGCTGCCAGTGCAATGGCTGGGCTATTCGCAGCACCATATCCGTTATCCAGGCACGATCAGCGCGATATCCGAAACTCATTTATTGTTAATGATGGATATCGTCGCTGCGATGGTCGGTTATGGTTTCAAGAAGATCCTGGTACAAAACAGCCACGGCGGTAATAGCCCCAATATTTCGGTGTTGTTGCAAAGACTGATGGAGCGCTATGGCGACGAGCAGATCGAGGTCTACTCGCGCTGGGCTTGGGCTGGCGGCGACAAGCTCGACGAGATCCGTACGCTGGGCGGTGGCGGCTCGGGGCATGCGGGTGAAACCGAGACCTCGATGGTCCTGGCGATGCGTCCGGACCTGGTGCGCACCGATCGCCTCGACCCCGACGGGGAACGCGAGGGCATGCGGGTGCCGGGCGTCGCTGCCTATCATCGTTTTGACCAGCGCACGCAACACGGCGGTGTCGGCGATCCGCGGCCGTCGACGGCGGAACAGGGCCAGGCGCTGCTCGATGCTTCCGCTGACGAGGTGGCCGAAGCGGTGCGGCAGATCAGGGAGTTAAAGCCTTTTAGCTAAGCTGTCGTGAAACTGGCTACTGGCTACTTCTATTGACCACTGGATCTAGTGGGAGAGGCGGACGACCAGCCGCATATCGCTTTGCGCGACCACGATGGCTCCGATCACGGTCCGGGCGACGCGGCTTATGCCGTGCGGGCCGGGGGCCGGCTGGACGCTCGAACTATTCGAGTCGCCCGTGAGCGACGGCGAGGGCCGTGATCTATTCTATGCCGTCAACGACGGCGCGGGTTGGACGATTGAAGCGGTCGACCCGCCGGGGCGGGGCGTTATTTGCTGCGTTTGCAGGCAGATGCCCAATAGGCTACGAGGAAGGTGTTCTTGTGGCGATGCCCCGACTGTTTTGTAGTAGGCCATGGGGAAGCGGTTGACATGGTTTCGGGCGGAATCTATTTTGGCTAGTAGAGCTTGCCAACCCATGGTCTCTACTGTGATTTAGAGACTCAAGGCCGCGGGGAATCGACCTGCGGCCCTTCCCTTATATAATGCAGACAATAGCACCAAGCCCCCGATTATTAGAAACTCCGCCCGAGGCCGTGCGCACCGTGTTAACGGATCGTTTACCCGCGGGCGAAGAGGTCTTGATCCAGGTCGTTACGGATCTGACGGCGGAGCGTGCCTATGGTGCGCAATGGATTGTCGTGACGGCTGAACGCGTGATCATCGTGCCCGTCGAGGGGAACGATGCAACGGTGGAGGTAGCCGTCGACAAGATCAAGCTGGCGCGGACTGAGCCCTTGGTCGGTGGCGGCCGACTCGAGATCGAACAAGAGGCGGCCGCGACGCTTTTGCTGCCTTATTCCGGCTCCTTGTCTGGCAAGTTTTCGGAAGTAGCTCGCGGTATAGAACAATTGCGCAAGGGCGAGCCCTTCTTTATCAACGCCAAACTCGACCGCACCCGTTGCGAAAAGTGCGATCGCCTACTCCCAGAAAAAAACGGTATTTGCCCAGCGTGCATCAGAAAGCTCGCAACGCTCAAGCGTATCGCCTCGTTTATGGTCCCCTACAAGGGCCGGGCGGCGATACTCGCGATCGCCTCGGTCGCGACGACGGTGGCAGAGCTGATGCCACCTTTGGTGACCAGGCATCTGGTCGACGATGTCTTGGCGCCGATGGTGGGCAGCAATCTCAAGATTGAAGACCGCTACGATCTGTTGGGTATGTTGGTATTGGCATTGGTCGGGGTCAGGATCTGGAGTTGGGGCGCCGAGTTGGTGCACCATTGGGTGGTGTCGTGGCTCGGAGCTAGGGTGACGACGGATATTCGCGCATTGCTCTATCGCCGGCTGGAGATGCTTTCGCTGCAATTTTACGACAAGCGATCAATCGGCGGCTTGATCTCTAGGGTATCGCGCGATGCCGAGATGATGCAGGATTTTCTCGTCGATGGTCTGCCCTACCTGATCATCGAAGGTCTGATGGTGATCGGCATACTAGGCTTTCTGTTTTCGATGAGTTGGAAGATCACCCTGTTGATCATGATACCGGTGCCGCTGCTTTTGCTCTGGAGCATTTTTTTTTGGCGGCGGATGCGGTGGATCTTCCGCAAATGGCACCATGGCTGGTCGCAGCTGAGCGGCCGGCTCAATGAGGCCCTGCATGGGATTCGAGTCGTCAAGGCTTTTGCGCAAGAGCATCGCGAGATCGAGGCCTTTACAGAGCACAATGAATATTTAGCCGTCTCCGGGCGACGCGCTTCCCGCAATTGGTTCGTCTTGTGGTCGACGATGAGCTTGGCCACGGGGTTGGGCATTCTCATCGTCTGGTATTTCGGAGGCGCTGAAGTGCTGCGCGGCGAACTGACCTTGGGAACCTTAATGGCGATCTACTACTATATGTGGCTGGTCTACGGACCGTTGGAGTGGTTTGCCGAAGTCAATTCCTGGATGACTCGGGCATTTGCCGGTGCCGAGCGCATCTTCGAGGTCATCGACGCACCGGCCGAAGCCTACGAAGACCCCGATGCAGTCGCCATGCGCCAAATGCAGGGGCGGGTGGTGTTCGACGGGGTGACGTTCGGTTATGACAAGAGTAAACCTGTGCTGCACGAGATCGACTTAGAGGTCGAGCCGGGCGAGATGATCGGCCTGGTCGGTCGCTCGGGAGTGGGCAAGACCACCACGATCAACCTGGTGAGCCGCTTCTACGACGTCGACCGGGGCGAACTCTCGATCGATGGGGTCGATATTCGCAAAATAAAACTGCAGGATTTACGCTCGCAAATCGGCATCGTGCCACAGGAGCCGGTGCTTTTTTCGGGGACGATCGCCGAGAATATCAGCTATGGCAAACCCGGGGCCGGATTGCCTGATATTATGGATGCGGCGAGGGCGGCCAACGCGCACAAGTTTATCATGGCCAAGCCAGATGGCTACGATACGCCGATAGGCGAACGAGGGGCCGGGGTTTCCGGCGGCGAGCGCCAACGGATCGCCATCGCCCGCGCGATATTGCACGACCCCAAGGTGCTGATCCTCGATGAGGCGACCTCGTCGGTAGACGTGGAGACCGAGAAGCAGATACAAGAGTCGATCGCCCACTTGATCAAAGGGCGTACCACCTTCGCCATAGCGCACCGGCTTTCTACCTTGCGCAATGCCGATCGCTTGGTCGTACTCGATGCCGGGCGCATCGTCGAGATCGGCACCCATGACGAATTGATCGAGCAGGGGGGGCGCTTCGCTGAGCTGGTGCGTTTGCAGCAGGAAGTGGCTGAAATCATCGCGATCAAGGATTGAATGTGGAAACTTCCGTTTTAGACAGACCGTTTATCGAGGACCCACCGTTTATTGTAGCGGATAAGTTCGACGGGGTGCGGGCAGAGGGCGAAGTTCTCCATATCCAAGTCGCCACCGATATGTCCGATGAGCAAGTCTACGGCGAGCGTTGGCTGCTGGCGACTGATAAGCAGGTTTGCATTATCCCCGTCGATGGCATCGACGGCATCGAGCAGATCGCGTTAGACCAGGTGCAAGGGGCCGAGGTGCGGGAATTGGTCGGCGGGGGGTATCTCGAGGTCTCGTGCAAGGAGGGGCCGCCGAGTTACCTATACTACTCGAATTCACTGCACTCCAAATTCGTCGAAGTCGCCGCCGGCATCGCCCGTCTCGCAGAGGGCGAAGACCCGGAGTTGCCGACTCTGATCGAGCGTACGCGCTGCGAAAAATGTGAGCGCCTGCTGCCCGAAAAAGATGGTTTCTGCCCATTCTGCTTGTCGAAGTGGGGGACCTTCAAACGCATCGCCTCTTTTTTGTTGCCCTACAAATCCAGGGTCATCGGGTTGATATTGGGTTCGGTGCTAACGACGGCGTTGGGGCTTTTGCCGCCCTACGTGGTCTCGCTTATCATCGACGACGTGCTGACGCCTGCGGCCGAAGGGCAGATGACCTTTGACGCCGGTGTCGAGTTGTTGGCGCTTCTGGTCGGTGGGTTACTGGGCGCGCAGGTGTTGGCTTGGGGAATCGAGGTTTTCACTGGTTTTATGCGCGCCGATTTATCGGCGTGGTCAACCCGTGACGTGCGGGCCAAGCTCTATCGCAATTTGCAGTTTTTGCCGCTGAGATTTTACGAGAAACGCCAGGTCGGTAATTTGATTGCGCGTTTTACCCAGGACTCCGACCGTCTAGAGATGCTGCTGTTAATGTTTATCCCCTTCGTGATTACCAATGTCCTGTTGTTCTTTGGGGTGTTGGGGTTGCTGCTCTATATGAACTGGCAACTGACGCTCTACGTACTGGCGCCGACGCCGTTTATCGTCTACGCCAGTCTCAGGCGTTTTTCGTTGATGCGGGTGCAGTGGGGCCGTTGGTCTACTAAGTGGTCCAGGCTCTCGTCGCATCTTAATGAGTCGATCAACGGGATCCGTATCGTCAAGGCTTTCGCGCAGGAGGAGCGCGAGGAAAAGCGCTTTGCAGTCCGCAACGAAGACCTGTGGAAGACAGCCGTTACTGCCGAACGAACTTGGGTGGTGCTCTACGCGGTATCGAACTTCGTAATGAGTTTCGGCATCTTTCTGGTGTGGTATTTCGGTGGGCGTCAGATCCTCAGTGATGAATTGACGTTGGGTGTGTTGATGGCCTTTATCAGTTATATCTGGCAGCTCTACCGCCCGATACAGTTTTTCACCAACGCCAGTAATATGCTCACACGCTCTTTTGCCGGGGCGGAGCGCATCTTCGAAGTCATCGACGCCAAAGCCGAGCCCTTTGACGATCCTCAGGCGGTGCGCTTGCCGAAGTTGGAGGGGCGGGTGGAGTTTCGCGACGCCTTCTTCGGTTACGACCCGGGCAAACCTGTGCTCAAAGGGGTAGATCTCGTCGTCGACCCGGGTGAGATGATCGGTTTGGTGGGTAAATCAGGCGCGGGTAAGAGTACCTTAATTAATCTTATCTGCCGGTTTTACGATGTTGACCGGGGTGCCGTGCACGTCGACGGCACGGATATTCGCCAATTGAGCCTCGGGGATCTGCGCGGGCAGATCGGCATGGTGGCGCAGGAATCCTTCCTCTTTAACGGCTCTATATTCGAGAATATTTGTTATGCCCGGCCAGACGCCTCGTTCGCAGAGGTGATGCGCGCGGCAAAAGCGGCCAATGCGCACGAGTTTATCGTGCAAAAGCCCGACGGCTACGATAGCAAAGTCGGCGAGAGGGGCGACAAGCTTTCGGGCGGGGAAAAACAGCGCATCTCCATCGCCCGCGCGATCCTGCACGACCCCAAGATTCTGATCCTCGATGAGGCGACTTCCTCGGTCGATACACCAACCGAAAAGAAAGTGCAGGAAGCCATCCAAAGGCTAGTGCAAGGGCGGACGACTTTTGCGATCGCCCATAGGCTCTCCACTTTGCGCAATGCCGATCGTCTTGTGGTGATAGACGAGGGTAAGGTCGCCGAAGTCGGGACCCACCAGGAGTTGATGGAGAGAGAGGGCATCTTCTACAAGCTGGTGAACACGCAACAACAGACGACGGCGGTGATGGCGGTGGGAGGGGGAAAAGATGCAGACTAATCATCGGCAAGTCGGGGGCGCTTTTTTGCTTGTCGATGGAGTGTGGTAAGGGGCCGCGGCCCTCGCGAGATGCTTTATGATTGGGGTTGAAATTTGCATCGACTGCGATAGCGGGCAGCCGGTGGATGAAGCGGTCGCGGCTGCCTTCGAGGGCGGGGCTGCAACCGTGGAATTGTGCGGAACGATGGCTTGCGACGGGCTGACGCCTACCCAGAAACAGGTTATCGCAGCGAGAAGAACTTTTAGCACGCGGCCGGGCTTGATGGTGATGATCCGGCCGCGGTCGGGCGGTTTTTGCTATGGGCAACACGAATTGGCGACGATGCGAAGACAGATCGCCATGGTTGCTGCCGCCGGTGCCGATGGGGTGGTTTTCGGGGTTTTGCATGAATGTGAGCGCCGCATCGACACGGCGGCGTTGCAAGTATTACTGGCGACCAGCGCCGAATTTGATTTGTGCGTGACTTTTCACAGGGCCTTTGACGCGGTTGCGGATCCCTTTGTCGCGCTGGAAATATTGATTGATGCCGGCGTGGACCGCATCCTGACCAGCGGCACCCCTTGGGGAAAGGAGAAGTCGGCGGTCGATGGTATAGAGCCGTTGCGTCAAATCATTGCGTCGGCGGCGGGGCGGATCGAGATAGTCGTCGGTGGTGGTATATGTGCATCAAATATACAAGATGTTTTTGCTACGCTTGTCCCTTCGCGGCGCCGAGTTTCGCTACATGCGCATTCAGGTGCTCAGCAGGGGGGAATCACTACGGTATCAGCCGTGCAAGCGTTGGTGGCCGCGGCGCGGCCTTTTTAAAAAAATAGAATATGGCTCTGGAGATCGAAAGAAAATACCTCGTTGCCGACACGGCCTTTCTCGATGGTTTGACCGGTGTGTACTTCAAGCAGGGTTATATATCCGCCGGCGAGGGGACAACGGTGCGGGTTCGGATTGAGGGTGAACGGGCCGTGATTACGCTCAAGGGAATGAGTAAGGGCATCACGCGCAGCGAATATGAATACGAGATACCCCTCGCCGACGCTGAGGGCATGCTCGAGGAGTTTTGTCTACGGCCCTTCATCGAAAAAACGCGGTACACCATAATGTGGCGCGGCCAGGCTTGGCAAGTCGACCTATTTGCGGGTGAGAATAAAGGGCTCGTCGTAGCCGAAATTGAATTGCAGAGCGAGGAAGAGGCGATAGAAAAACCGCCCTGGTTGGGAAAAGAAGTGTCGGGCGATCCGCGTTATTACAATGGGAGCCTGGTACACAACCCCTATGGTGGATGGTCAGAACGCTAATCGGGCGGATACAACAAGGCCGCTTTACCACCAGGTCCGGCCTGCTATAATTTTAGACGCTTAACAACTGTTTATCGACGCGGTCTCTTGATGGGCCGCATTTTTATTTGCCGGTAAAAAGCATGCTCATATCCAGAGCCGGGGCAGAATGTGTCAGGGCGCCGATAGAGATCAGGTCGACGCCTGTTTCTGCGGCCTCGCGCACCGTTTCTAGGGTATAGCCGCCAGTGGCCTCGATCTCTATGGTCTGGTTCGATGCGCGAATGGTCTCTACGGCCTGGCGCATAGCTGCCGCGTCCATATTGTCGAGCATGATGCGGTCCGGCCCTTCGGCCAGTACGTCCTGGACTTCGTCGAGGTTTTCGGTCTCGACGAAGATCGGCACGCGCTTGTCGAGGTTTTGCAGCCGGGCTTTGGCTACGGCTTGACCGACGCCGCCGGCGGCCGCCGCGTGGTTTTCCTTGATCAGTACCGCGTCGTACAGACCCATGCGGTGATTGACGCCGCCGCCCAATTGCACGGCCCATTTTTGCAGTTGGCGCCAGCCCGGAGTGGTCTTGCGGGTGTCGGTAATGCGCGCGGAGGTGCCCTCGATAGCGTCGACGAACAGGCCGGTGAGGGTGGCGACGCCGGAGAGTTGTTGGAGAAAATTGAGCGCGGTGCGTTCGCCGGCCAACAACGCCCGGGCCGATCCCTGGAGACGGATCAACACCTCGTCCGCCGCGACCGGTGCGCCGTCCTCGACTTGGGGTAGGAAACGGATGCGTTCGTCTAAGCGGGCGAAGACGGCGCGGGCTACTTCGATACCGGCACTAATACCGGCTTGGCGGGCGATGATGCGGGCGCTGTCTTCGGCGTCTTTGGCCACCGTCCAGGCTGCGGTCAAATCGGCTTCAACGTCAATCGTGCCCAAGTCCTCGCGCAATGCCAGATCGACTAGTTGTTCGTAAGTGGCTGGTGGGTTTGATGCAGTGATGGTCATTTTTTCTCTTTTTCGACGGTTGCCGTATTGAACTGGTCGAGGTTGCCGATGCAGGTTTCTTGCGCCTCGAGCGAATTCTTCTCCTCCTGCAAAATTTCGAGATCAAGCGTGAGGGTGTCAAACGCCTCGCTATTGCTTTTTAGGCGAGCCTACAGGTGCTTTTTTTTGTAGGCGGCTCCGTTCGTCTTTGCATGACCCCGCCGCGGACCGCGTATTGCGTTAAGGTGACGACGATCAGTCCGCCGAAGACGGTTAGCAGGATGATGTAGAATATTTCTAAGAGGTTGTTTTAAAAAAGTAAATTAGTAGCAATTGCAGGTGCGTATTCACTCGGCGATACTTAGGTGTCTGCAAAGAATCCTGAACCGAAAGGGCCAAGATGAGTACGCAGGATCAATATCCGACAGACGCGACGGATGGGCAATGGCATCTTCTTCAACGACTGCTGCCCAAGCCGCGTTGGCAACCCGGTGGGGAGGGAGAGACGGGGTCGCCGCCCGCTGCCTTTGGCGTCAGGTGCTCAACGGAGTGCTTTATGTGACGAAAACTGGCTGCCAATGGCGACAATTGCCGCCGAGTTTCGGCCGATGGTCTACAATCTATGGCTACTTCAATCGCTAGGCTCAAGAAGGGATCTGGCAACAGATCCCACACCGTGCTCTAATACAACGCGAGCGCCAACGCCGAAGGACGGCCCTCGATGTCTTCGGCGGGCAGTATCGATAGTCAATCGATTAAGACGGCTCACCAACCAGGACCCAAGGGTTTCGACACGGGTAAACCGGTCAACGGTCGGCAACGACCTTGCTTGGTCGATACTTTAGGCATGATCGACTTGGAGGTCGTCAAGGAAAAAGGGGCCGGTTTTACCGTATTACCCCGTCGATGGGTCGTCGAACGCACCTTTTTGCCTGACGGTTGAATTACCGCCGGCATAGAAAGGATTACGGAGTCCTAACCCGCAATAGTGAAGCTTTCATTCAAGCCGCTATGATTCAGCTGTTGGTTAGACGACTTGCGAAAAAATAGGTTTCTTAAAATAGCCTCTAAGCTAAACGTCGGCAGTTTCCCAGCCCAGCCAAGGTGTGTTCGACAATCCAGCGTTTGGGTTGTATCTGAAATCCATTGTTGGTTTTTTCTACGATGTCGACGCGTCGATTGACGCTCTTGCGTTGAATTGACACTAACCGAGTGCATCGCTACCTTTTTTCCGGTTTTTTGAACGCGGTATCGAGGGGCGTCGGGCCGCTTGGGTTTTACCCGCCGCGTTCTCCCTTCAGATTGTGGGTGCCCTTTCCCCTTCGTCATTGTGAATTTTAATTCGATATCATCGCGCGGCGCGTTCAAGCGCCTTGTTCAGCCGTTGGCTCTGCTCTTCTGCTCGGTCCTGTTGGTCGCTTGTGTCCCGGGCGATAGCAACGTCGAGCAACTGGCCCCCGGTGTGGTCTACCACAAAATCCATCTGCTCGAAGGGCCGTGGTGGATCCACGTGATCGAAGTGGATCTACCCGAAGCTTGGGCGGCGGGTGTTCGCTTGCGCACGGCGATGGGGCATTCGGAGCGGGGTGGGGTGCAGAAAACCAGCAGTCTGGCGGCCGGCGCTCTGGCGGGGATCAACGGCGACTATCTCTACACCAGTAAGACCAGTCACACCGCGGGTTTGCAGATTGCCGCTGGAAGTCTAATCCGCACCCCCCAGCGGCAATCGGCTTTCGCCATTTCTGGCGCAGGTAAGCCGTTGATTGCGGTCTATCAAATGGAATTGGGCGTGTTGACGGCGGCGGGTGAGGATTTGCGCGCCCAGGGTTTTAACCGCGAGCCGAGTAGCAAGGAACTGGTCGTCTATAACCACTACGCGCAGGTATGGCACGATTCGGTCCACGCGGCGCGGGGATTCTTGTTGCAGGGTTTAGACGGCGAATCGACCATTAACGATACCGTCATTACCCGGGTGCAGCAGGTCCGGCGGCGGGCTTGGCCGTTGTTTTTGGAACCCGGCCAATGGTTGTTGGCCGCCGGGGCTGAATACGACGCTTCGTCGTCGATCGCTCCAGGTGACACGGTGGGTCTCTATTGCCGTCTACCACCTGCCCATGACAAAATGGTGGAAGCGGTCGGTGGTGGACCGCGGATCCTGCGCGATGGTGCGATCTCAATTGAAGTTGAAAAAGAGAGACTCAGCCGAACCTTTGCCGACGAGCGCCACCCGCGCACGGCGATTGGCTATTCGCAAAATGGGCAAGTGCTCTTCCTAATCGCCGTCGACGGACGACAACCGGGACATAGCGTCGGTATGAGTTTGCAGGAATTGGCCGAGTTTATGCGTATGCGACTGGCCGATTTTTCTTTCTCCAAGGAAAACGCCTACCAAGGCCTCAATCTCGACGGCGGTGGATCGACGACGATGGTTGTTGGCGACCAGGTCGTCAACAGCCCTTCAGATCCCACGGGTGAGCGGCCGGTGGCCAATGCCTTGTTGGTCGTTGCCCCACCCGAGGGTGGAGAGGATAAACCCTAATGCCCACGTTGCAACCACAGGACCTCGACACTTTGGCCCGGGCCTGCCTTGGCCGGGTCGGTGTGCCGGCAGTAGATGCCGCGCTCGTCGCCGATCACCTGGTCGAAGCGGGTTTGATGGGGCACGATACCCACAGTGTATTGCGCTTGCCGCAATATGTGAATATGGCGCGCGAAGGGGTAGTCGAATTGGGGGCCGAGTTGCAGGTTTTGCAGCAAAGCGATTATGGTGCCCAGTTGAGTGGTGGTTGGAATTATGGCCCAGTGACGGCGACTCGGGCCGTGGAACTGGCGCTCGAGAAAGTGCGGGACGGGGCGATTTCGGTGGTCGGGGTACGCGATTGCAATCACGTTGCCCGGCTCGGTCGTTTCGCCGAATTGGCTACCCGCGAAGATTGTATCTGCCTAATGGTGGCCAACGGGCACGGCGGTGATTGCTCGGTGGCGCCCTTTGGCGGTCGCACTCGTCGCTTGCCGACTAACCCAATCTGCTGTGGCATCCCCACGGGTGGCGATTGGCCGGTTATTCTGGATATGACGACCAGCATGATCTCGGGCGGCGATATGCGGCTTTTACGCAATAAGGGCGAAGACGCGCCGGAGGGCATGCTGATTGACGGCAACGGTAACCCGACGATAAAGGTCGAAGAATATTATGGGCCGCCGCCGGGCGCGATTCTGCCGTTGGGTTACCCGGGCAGCGGGCATAAGGGGTATGGGCTTTCGGTGATGGTCGATATTTTGGCTGGGTCGGTATCTGGTGCGGGGATGACGGAGGAGGCGCCTGAGCGCACGGGCAACGCGCTTTTTATCGCCATGCTCAAGGTCGAAGCTTTTCAGCCTTTGGCCGAATTTTACGGTGAGGTCCAAGGATTCATCGAGTATGTCAAATCGTGTCCACCTACGGCGGGCTTTGACGAGGTCTATCTGCCGGGAGAGCGGGCGCATCGGCGGATGTTGGTTAGACGGCGGGAGGGCTTGTATGTGGATGAGGGGGCTTGGGAGGAGATTGGTGAGTTGGCAGGTGAGTTGTCGGTGGAGTTGCCGGAGTCGGTTGGGGAGTAGGCGGGGATGTGTGATCACCGCTCAGACAGTTATTGGCTAATTTAGCATAACACTAATTTTGAGATCAACTTAAAAGGGAGAGAAGCGATGTTGCAGATTGGTATAGTTGGTTTAGGGGGGATTGGGAATAATCACGCGCGTTGTTATACGGCGAACAAATACAGTAAGCTCGTCGCGGTATGTGATGTGATCAAGGAGAAGGCGGATGCGGCGGCGGAGCAATATGGGGCGCAGGCTTTTTATAGTGTCAAGCAAATGCTCAAGAGTGGGATTAAGCTCGATGGGTGTTCGGTGACGACGGCGGGGGTGGAGAATGGTAGCGACCATTACAACCCGACGATGGAGTTGTTGCAGGCCGGTATTCCAGTGTTGGGGGAGAAGCCGATTTCGAACGATGTCGCGAAAGCGCGTAAAATGGTGGCGTTGGCGAAGAAGAAGCGGGTGCGCTACGGAATCAATTTGAACCACCGTTTTACGCCGGCGGCGGTCAAGGCCAAAGAGTGGTTGCAGGGCGGGCGCTTGGGCGAGCTTAACATTGTCAATATGACGATGTGGATCAATAACCCCAACGAGTCGAGCCCATGGTTTCATATCCGTGCGCTGCATCCGCACTCGCTGGATGTGATGAGCTATTTTGCCGGCGAAGTAGATCAGGTGCAGGCCTTTTCAAGAAGGGCAAGGGGCGCAAGATCTGGTCCAATGTACAAGCCAATCTCTTATACAAGAACGGAGTAATCGGGCATCTGACCGGTTCGTACGACGCGGGCGGTAGTTATGGCTTGGAGACCTTGGAGTTGGTAGGCTCGGAGGGGCGGGTGGTTATTAACGAGGCTTGTGAGAAGCTGAGTTATTATCCGCGTTTTTCCAAAGAGGTGGAGAGTTTTGACCATCTTGGTGGGATGGGGAGTTTTGGCGATACCTTTCCTTCGCGCATAGGCGCTTGGGTGGACGACTTGCGCAAGAAGGTGGCGCCTTCGAAGATTGACGCGAAGGCGGAGGATGCGTTGAAGGTGCAATTGGTGATTGAATCTATTATTAAGAGTTGGGAAACCGGTAAGGTGGTGAAGGTGCCGCAGAAGTAGTTGATGGTGTTGTGCGGGGACGGTCCATCTTGGGATAATCCCCTTGCTCATGCACGCATCGCTGCGCGATAGGCGCCCTGGGGGAACTCGGAACACACTACTGTGTTCCTCCGAGGGCAGTCCCCGATTTCACTGTCCTGTGAAATCGGGGACTGCAAATCCGCTGTGGGGATATCCTCATACGGACCTCAGCCATGTCGGATAGATTTTATAGGGCTTGGAGAATGAGAGAGTAAAACGATAACATTGGATTGATATTATGCAGAGAGTGGGAGTGATTGGTTTGGGGCCTATCGGCAATAGGCATGCCAGCATATACGCGGCGATGGAGAATGCGGAGTTAGCCGGGGTTTGTGATGTGGATCGCGAGCGGGCGGATGCTACGGCGGCGCGTCTTGGCGTTAGAGCATTTTATAGTGTGCAGGAAATGTTGGGCGAGGTCGAGTTGCATATGGCGAGTGTGGCGACCGGGGGGGAAGAGTATGGCAGCGACCACTATCAGCCGACGATCGAGGCGCTGGAGGGCGGTTTGCACGTCTTGTGCGAGAAGCCGATTTCCAATGAGATCGCGCCGGCAGAGCAGATGGTGGCACTCGCCAAGGAGAAGGGGCTTTGTTTCGGCGTCGACTTGAACCATCGTTTTACGCCGGCGGCGCGGTTGGCCAAGCAGTGGATGGAGGACGGCCGGGTCGGACACTTGCTCTTTATGAATATGAGCATGTGGATCCAGAATCCGCGCGAGTCGAGTCCGTGGTTTCAGATTAAGGCGCTGCACCCGCACACCGTCGATATCATGCGCTATTATTGCGGCGATATTGAGGCGGTGCAGTGTTTCGCGGTGAAGGCACCGGGGCGGTCAATCTATTCGACGGCGCAATTCAATATGCGCTTTAAGAATGGTTGCCTGGGGCACCTGACCGGCTCGTATGACATTGAACGCGGGCATCCGATGGAACGATGTGAAGTGGCGGGGCTGAAGGGGCGCTTTGTAATCGACGATATGTATCGCGAGGCGACGCTGTATCCGGCGGGTGATATGGAGAAGCGGGTTTTTTCGAACCCGGTCTTCGGCGGCATGCGCGACTTCGAGGATACGTTCGTAAATCGCTTGGGGCATTTTGTCGAGCAGTTAGAGGAGGGGGCCAAGCCGGAGGATATCGACGGGTCAGGGCACGACGGGCTGCAGGCGCAAAAGGTGCTGGCGGCGGCGATTGAGTCGGTGAAACGGGAAGAAATAGTTTACGTCGAGGAACAATAGTGCAATACAACGAAAAAATGCTCGCGGCCAAGGCCAAGCTCTTAGAGCGCTTCAAAAAACAGGAGCCGCGCCAAACGGACCCGAACCAAGAACGCTTGCCTCCGGGGCAACACCTGACGAATGGATTCCCTGTGCTCGACCTCGGTGTCAGACCGAAGTTCAACCCCGAAAGCTGGCGCTTTAAGGTTGAGGGTTTGGTTGAGGAGCCGTTCGATCTAGGCTGGGATGAATTCCAGGCCTTGCCGCGCGAAAAGCAGACGTCCGACTTCCACTGTGTGACGACCTGGTCGAAATACGATGTCGATTGGGATGGCGTGAGGTTTGTCGATTTGGCCGCGATCGTGCGTCCCACCGAAGAGGCAAATTTTGTAATCGCGCACGGTTGCGACGACTACACGACAAACCTGCCGCTGGCGGATTGCCTCGACCAGGACGTGATATTAGCGGACCGGCTCTATGGCCAGCCGCTGCCGATTGAACACGGCGGGCCTATGCGATTGATCGTACCGGCGCTATACGCTTGGAAATCGGCCAAGTTTTTACAGAAACTGGTCTTTGTCGCGGAGGATCAGCCGGGTTTTTGGGAGGAACGGGGTTACCACGACCGCGGCGACCCCTGGCAGGAAGAGCGCTACGGCTAGAAGCTGTTCAGGTCGTAACGGACGGCGTTGAGCGCGCTTGTTAGTGCACGACCGGCTTCGTCGGCTTCGGCGAGTCTTACGCCGAATTGTTCGAAAAATGCAGAATCGTTTAGACGGGCGCCCTCGATGGCCAGGTCGAAGGCCTCCAGGCGCAGGCGCAGATAGTTGCGCAGGTGTTTGTGCACGGTGGCCAATTCTGGGGCGGGAGTAATTTCCTGCACCTTGTTGGAGAGCGCGATAAGCTTCGGATGGAAGTGAGATTGGATCAGCGGGACGATCACGTCGCTGGAGACTGAGTCGGCGGGTACGGCGCGGGCGATTTCCATATCCAACGAGCGCAGCTCTTGCAATAGCGGCTTGAGGTGGCCGAGATAGGCGTCGATGGCCCCTGCGGTGGTGCGAGGCACTTCTTCTTCGGTGATTTCGCCGCAACCGAGTGCGATAAGGCAGCATCCCATCGCGCCCAAAAATTTTGTCAACACGTGTTTTAATCCCTTCATAGTGCGTATTCGGTTCCTTCGCGTCCGGCGTCGACGGCTACGCCGTTTCCTGAACAGGCCGCTAAAATGGTGTCTATTTCTGTATCACTGCGGTCGGGGTGGTGACTGAAGAGCACTAGCCTGCCGACTTTGGCCCGTACGGCGATATCGATGCCGTCATCAATAGAGCAATGACCCCTGCCGCGATGTTTCGGGTATTCTTCGGAGGTTAGCATGGCGTCGTGGAAGAGCAGGTCGACGCCTGCAATAAGATCAATGACCTGTTGGCGATGCGCTTCTTGTAAATACTCGACATCGGGTAAATAAGCGATCGAACGTCCGTTGGCTTCGATGCGGAAGCCCAGGCAGGTTATGCCTGCTTGATGGTTGATGAGGGCGGTTTTTATTTTTGCCGTGCCGATAGAAAAATCACTTGCTTCGACGTCTTCGACGACCACATCGGCTCCGATGCCCTCGAGGAAAAAATTTGGCACGGGGCAAAAAATGGTGTCCATCTGGGTTCGGAGTTGGGAGGGCAGCGCAGTATCGGGGCCGTAGATGGTGACGTGGTTCCCCGGTATTAACATCGGTATAAAGAAGGGGATGCCCTGGATATGATCCCAGTGGACGTGGGTCAGGAGGATATGCGCGCGGCCCTGGCCCCGTCCGAAGTCGCCTTTAAGCAGATCGTTGCCCAACCAATGCAGGCCCATGCCCGCGTCGAGGATGAGTGTGTGGGTGCCCTCGACCTGAACTTCGAGGCAGACGGTATTGCCCCCGTGGATCTGGGTGTTCGGGTGGGGGGTGGGCACCTGTGCGCGGGTGCCCCAAAGCTTGACCTTCAAGGTTGAACCTCTCTTAGAGCGCCAACTCCAGGCCTTCGACCGAGGCAAAGAGGTCGAAGGGAGCTTCTTTGCGATAGCGCGCCTGAATGGCGTCTATTTCGTCGTCGCTGCGGTGTGGCTCATGATGGAAGAGGGCCAGACGTTCGATCTGAGCCTCTTCGCCGAGACGCAGGGCGTCTCCGGGCCGGCTGTGTCCCCAGTCGGGCTTGTACTCTTCGGGGAGGAAGAAAGTATCGCAAACCATAAGGTCCGCTCTGTGGGCGAGATCAAGTGCACCTTTTTGCAGGTGTCGATGCCAGGCCCGCTGTTGCTCGGGGGAACCGTTTTTCATGCCGTCCCCGAGCAGAATCGGACCGTAGAGATCGACATCGCTGACATAGGACAGGACTTTGCCCTGGTGCTCGATACGGTAACCGCCGGTAACGCTGGGGTGGTTTAGCCGGTGGCAGGTGATTTGCGCCTCGCCAATAGTGATGGGTTCGCCGTCCTGCAATTCAATAAACTCGATTTGCGCTTCGGCATCGGCGAGTGGGATTGGGGAAAAAGGGGCCTGTTGTTGGGCCCGGAAGATATCGCCGAGTGAACGGTCCTCATGAGCTAATGAATAAATGCGGATATGGGCGTTTTTGTTGTACTGGGGGGCAAAGTGCGGAAAGCCTTGTATATGATCCCAATGGGTGTGGCCGATGAGCAGGTGGATTTCCAGTTGATCGCGTTCGACAAGGTCTTTGCCGAGTGAGCAAATACCGGTGCCGGCATCGATAATCAGGCAGGTTTCCCCTGCCGACACCTCTAGACAAGGGGTATTACCGCCATAACGGACGCTATGTGGGGCCGCGACGGGGTAGGAGCCGCGAACCCCCCTGAAGGTGATCTGCATGATACGGATCTATAGGTTTATACTGAATATAGGAAGTTTATACAGTTTATTATATGACGGATATCTTTATTTCACAAGGATTTACTTTACATTGACATTTTCGTTTTGGCGGGCTCTATCAGTTGAACTGAAGTAGATTCGCGGCATCCCTAATAGGAATAAAAAGCAGACATTTACAAGGACATAGGCGTTTGTTATAATATTTGGAAGCCTTTTATTTGAGGAGAAAAATGAATAGTACCAGCAAAAAATCGGGTATCGGCGAATATGTGTCCTCGATTCTGATCGCTATTGGTTTAGCCCTGTTGATTCGCACTGGAGTCGTCCAGGCCTTCTATATTCCTTCGGGATCGATGGAAGATACGCTCCTGGTCGGCGACTATCTTTTGGCCAATAAGTTTATCTACGGCGCGCCCATCGATGTGCCGCTGACCAATATTTCCCTCTTTCGCCTGCCCGCGATTAGAGATCCTGAGCCGGGAGATATCGTTATTTTTCGCTCGCCGGTGGATGAGGACCGCGATTTGATCAAACGCTGTGTCGCGATTGGGGGGCAAGAGATACGAATCGTCAATAAAGTGCTCTATATTGACGGCGCGCCTTTCCAAGACCCGCCTTTGGCCAAATATGTCGATCGGACCTTCTACCCGGCGATGGCCAATCCCAGGGACAATTTTGGCCCTTATACCGTGCCTGCGGATCATTTTTTTATGATGGGCGATAATCGCGACAATAGCGCCGATAGTCGATATTGGCGGGCGGTGCCGAAAGAATTGATTAAGGGCAAGGCGATGAGCATATATTGGTCTTGGGCGCCGGATACCCGTGGGCCTTATTACACCGACTTGAGTTCATTGCCGAAGGTGGCGGCGAGCTTTGCCTGGCGTCTGCCCGGCCGAGTGCGTTACGAGCGCCTCGGCGATGTGATTCACTAAGCGGAGGATGCGATGAACCGCAGGAATTCGCGCGACGATTACGACGACGGTTTAGACGGTGCGAGCGAGTCGGAGGAGCAGACCGAGGACGAACCGTTGCGATTGGTCGATGAACTGCTCGCACTGGCCCCGGATCGCGATTCGGGCCGGCCGTTGCTCTACCAACTCAGACGCCAACTGATGGATCGCGAAATATCGTACCAGGAGGCCCGGCGGGTGGCTGTGGAGCTCGAAACGGCTCTTGAGAAAGTGACCGCCCCCGCGAACCGCGTCGGCATTTTCTTGGGGATGCCGAGCGAGGGGATCGCCACGGTCTATGTTGGCGGATCCGAATACTATACTAATATCGATCCGCGCGTTGAAGCCGCCGAGCTCAAGGTTGGTTGCCGGGTCTTGGTCAATGAGGCGTATGCGGTCGTTGGCGATTTGGGTTATAGCCCTTCTGGCCCGGTGGCCAAAATTGGCGATTTACTCGAGGGGGGCCGGTTGCGCATCGCGCAGGCGCATGGGGCCCAAGAGATGATCCTGGAGCGCTCGGCGGATCTGGCTGATGTCAATCTGCAGGTGGGCGACGAAGTGCGGATGGATCCGGCTTTCAAGGTCGCGTTGGAACTTTTGCAGACAACGGGCAGCAAGGAATATTTCATCGAGGATGTTCCGCCGACCCCATGGGAGAGCATTGGCGGGCAGGAGGAGGCGATCCAGGCGATTCGCGATACCATCGAGTTGCCGGCGTTGCATCCAGAGCTTTTCAAGCGCTTCGAATATTCGACCCCCAAGGGTTTCCTGCTCTATGGCCCTCCGGGTTGCGGCAAGACCCTGATCGGCAAAGCCACCGCCTACAATTTGGTGCAGCACATGCGCGAGGAGGAAGGGCTCGAGCTAGAAGAATACTTCATGCACATCAAAGGGCCGGAGATTCTCAATATGTGGCTCGGCGAGACCGAGCGGATGGTACGGGAGATCTTTGCCCAAGCCCGCCAGAAGCGCAAAGAAGGTTATCTGCCCTTTATCTTTATCGACGAGGCCGAGTCGATTTTGGGCACCCGGCGTTCTATGCGTAGCCACAATATTTCCAATACCGTCGTGCCGATGTTTTGCACCGAGATGGACGGCATTGAGTCGCTGCACGACGTGGTGCTGGTCTTGGCGTCGAATCGCCACGACCTGATCGACCCGGCGATTCTCCGCCCCGGCCGCATTGACCGCAAGATTAAGGTCGCCCGTCCAAACTATGAGGCTGCACGCGATATCTTGGGGATCTATATCAAAGCCGAATTGCCGATCGATCGCGAGGAGATCAAACAGCACGGTGGCGTGGAAGAAGCGCGGGCGGCGTTGGTCCAGGCGGGTTTGGACGAGCTATTCGCTAAGAGCGATGAGGCTCGTTTTTTGGAGGTCTCTTTGCGCAGCGGGCGGCAAGAAGTGCTTTATCGCGGCGACCTGACTTCGGGGGCGATTATCGCTTCGGTGGTGTCGAGGGCCAAGGAAATGGCCATCAAGCGGGCCATCGCCAACAACGACCCCGATGGCGGCATCTGCAGCGAAGATTTGCGGCTGGCGGCGCGGGCCGAATACCGCGAGAACGAGGTGTTCCCGCCCTCCGACAGCGTCGAAGACTGGCTCAAATTACTCGATTACGAGCCCGAGAACGTAGTGAAGGTTATGCCGGTCAAGCCCCAAACGGAAAAGGCGCCCGAGCCGCGTTCGGGTCGGGTGATCTGACGGGCTTATGCGGCGAATCTGTGGGGTAGAAACCGAATACGGAATACAGGTGGACGGGGTCGATAATATGGACGTGGTGGTGGAGTCCATGGAATTGATCCGCTGTTACCTGCATCAGGACTTCGTCGCGATATGGAACTACGCGCTGGAGAACCCGCGTTTGGATATGCGCGGCTTCGAAGTTGACGAGCTGCGCAACGACGTTGACGAGACGCTGCACCTGCAGAAGGACCGCCAGCGCCAGATCCCGCTCAAAGACCTCAAGAGCGACCTGATTATCCACAATGGCGCCCGTCTTTACAATGACCATACCCATCCCGAATTTTCGACCCCCGAATGTTATGGTCTACACGACCTAGTGGCCGTCGACCGCGCTGGCGAGCAGATCTTGCTGCAATGTGCCAAAGAGCGCACGGCAACGCGCGGCGAGGGCGTTGTTCGGCTCTATAAGAACAATACTGACTTCGAAGGGCACAGCTACGGTTGCCACGAGAATTTCCTGCTCAGCCGGGAGATTCCCTTCCAGCAGGTGATTGACGGACTGCTGCCCTTCGTAGTGACGCGGCAGATTTTCGCCGGGGCCGGCAAGGTCGGTGTTGAACAGGACAGCAGAGCCAGCGCTGCGACTTATCAGTTGGCCCAGCGCGCTGATTTTTTTGAGGTCATCGCCAGCGTCGATACGATGCATCGCCGGCCGTTGGTTAACACCCGTGACGAACCGCATGCCGACGCCGACCGCTATCGTCGCCTCCATCTGATCATCGGCGACGCAAATATGTGCGAATACGCGACCGCGCTGAAGGTCGGCAGTGCGGCTTTGGCGATCGATCTGCTGGAAGCCGGCGAACTGCCTACTTGTGAATTGGCCGATCCGATCGGTGCGCTCAAGGAGATTTCCCGCGATGAGTCCCGGCACTGGACCGTGGTCTTGGCTGCGGGGAGAACCAGTTCGGCTTTGGAAATTCAGACCGATATCATGATGGCGGCCCAGCGGCTTTTTAAAGGGCGCGATAAGGAGACCGACTGGATCCTTGACGAATGGCGCGGCACGCTGGAGGCCTTGGCGCGAGATCCGCAAGAGCTGATCGGACGTCTCGATTGGGTGACCAAAAAGTGGCTATTGGATGCATTCGCAGAGTCGGAGGGACTCGACTGGGAAAAACCCGCGGATCGCACTTGGCTGCAGAGTCAGGATCTCGAATATCACAATATCGACCCGGCCGAAGGCCTTTATTCTATGCTGGAGCAGCAAGGCCAGGTAGAACGCCTAGTCACCGAGGAGGACGTGCTCAGGGCCATGGTCGATCCGCCACGGGATACCCGGGCGTACTTTCGCGGCAAAACGTTGCAGAAATTCTCCAACGAAGTGCGTTCGCTTAACTGGGACAGCATCGAATTTTCCGTTGGAGGCGGTAGCCGAGTCGTCGATCTCAAGGGTTGTGTAGACGAGCAGACGGCAGCTTATTACAATGAAGCCTTAGACGCTGCGACAAGCGTTGAGGATCTGTTGCAAAGACTGGCGGTTGCTTCCGGGCAGCCACCCGAAACAGGAGGTGCCCAATGAGCGATTTTATTGATTACAGGGATCGCGCGCCCCGGCCGACCAAACCGATCGATGATGGCGGTGGGGAGTCGGATGAAGGGCCGCGCCGGCCCAAGGTCGAGAAACCCAGCACCGACGATATTTTAAAGCGAATGAAGAAAGTCGACCCCAATCAAGCGCGGCGCTATCGCCAGCGTACGGGGCAGTAGCCGCGCATGGAGAGCTGCGATTTTCTCGGCTTGCTCAAGGAAGGTGGGCATTTGTCAGCCGCACCGGGCATGGTTCAAGAAGGGCTACTCGAGCAGGTCGAGGGTACGACTATTATGGCCGTGCGCTACGCCGACGGGGTCTTGGTTGCCGGCGACCGCCGGGCGACGATGGGCAACTTGGTGGTCTATGACCGGGCCGATAAGGTCTTGAGCATCGACGACGACACGGTTATGGCGATCGCCGGGTCGCCGTCGGTCGCCTATGATATCGCCCGAATGTTGGAGATGTCGGTGCAGTACTATCGCCGGAGTCAGTTGCAGCGGTTGAGCCTCGACGGCAAGTTGCGCACGCTCTCGCGACTGTTGCGCCAGAACTTGCCGATGGCGATCCAGGGGATCGGTGCGGTGGTGCCGATCTACGCGGCCTATGACCAGGACGCCGGTGAGAGCAAGATTTTCTTTTACGACCTCCTGGGCGCCGAGTTCGAATGCGTCGATTTCTGCACCACGGGGTCGGGTTCGAACATTATCCGCGGTGCGCTCTACTACCAGAATCGCTGGGGCACGCCGCTCGCGGAGATGGCGGAGGAACAGGCAGTGGAGACGGTGCTCAAGATGCTAGAGACTGCTGCCGAATACGATACCGCCACCGGCGGATTTCGCGAGACGGCGCGAATTTTCCCTCAGATTATGAAAGTCACGGCCGCCGGGCTGAACAAGGTGTCCGAAGACGAAATGGCCGCACTCTACGAGAAGGCTTAGGGATATGCTGGAAGAACCTTATCGCTGGGTTGAGGCGATCAACAACCGCCGCGAATATCTGGAGGACCAACTCTCGGCCGGCAGTCCGGTGGTGGGCATGACCTATGCGGGGGGGGTGCTGTTGCTGACGACCACCCCGGGGCCGCGCAAGCTCTTTGAAATCTACAATGAGATCGCCTTTGCCGCTGTCGGGCACCCCGCTGACATAGAAAAGTTGCGCAAGGCGGTTATCGATATTGCCCATATCGAAGGTTTTAATCTCTCCGCCCGCGATGTGACCTTACAGCGCCTGGTAAGTTTCGGTATAGGCCCGCTGATGAAGGCGGCCTTCGATGAGATCTTCCGTTCGCCCTTTATCGCCCGAGTGATGATGGCCGAGTTAGACCCGGTTGAGGGCGGGGATGTCTTCTATACTATCGACGCAGATGGCTCCTTCGCGCAGGGCGGCCGAGTGGCGGCTATCAGCGGCAGCGAAAAAAGCGCCCGGGCGATGACGGCGAAGCTCGGGGAAGTCGATGGGGCGTTGCCGCTCCAAGAAGCTTTGGGTGCGGCGTTACAGGTCTGGGGATTGGGGCGGTTGGTGCTCGATTCTGAGGAGGGGCAAGAACCGAGTGAGAGTGATGTGCGTGAATTCTTAAAGGACGGTTTGCAGGGGCTGAAGGTCGAGGCCGCCGTGTTGGACCGTGAACGAAGTGTCAAATCGAAGTTCAACCTGCTGACCGAAGATGAGCTTCCTTTGGCCGCCTACATCGGGGCATAGGCCATGAAGGATCGAATTTACGGTATTGAAACGGAATTCGGCTGTCTGCCGCCGGACTCAGACCCCTTTCTAAGCCCCGATTTTATATCGGTGAAAACCAAAGACTGCGTGTTTTATCGCGAGGGCTTGGGGATCGTCGATATCCATTATCGCGGGCGCGACGAGCCCCCGGGCAATGGCGGCTTTCTCTTTAATGGCGGCCGGCTCTATATCGACATGGGCCATGTTGAATACGCTACGCCCGAATGCAACGGCCTTTTTGACCTGGTCGCTTCCGATCGGGCGGGGGAATTGATGGTCCAACGCGCGCTAGAGGAACTGGATCTGGCCGAGACCGCTTCTTTCTTTAAGAATAATATCGACCATTACACCGGGGCGACTTTCGGCTGCCACGAGAACTATCTCGTGCGTCGCGATGTGCCTTTCTCGCAGGTGTTGCTGCCGGCGATGTTGCCCTTCTTTGTCACCCGACAGATTTTCGCCGGCGCCGGCAGGGTGGGTTGTCACACAGATGCTTTCGAGCCCGGTAGCGCCGAGGACGAAGGCGTTTCCTTCCAGATCTCGCAGCGGGCTGATCACATTGTCACCGAGATCTACCAGTGGATCCAGTTCAGTCGCGCGATCATTAATACGCGCGATGAGCCCTTGGCCGACTGGGGTCTATATCGCCGTTTGCATTTGCTGGTCGGCGACTCGAATATGATGGAGTTCGCCACTGCGCTCAAAGTGGGTACTACGGGTTTGGTGCTACAGCTTTTGGAAGAGGGCATTGTCCCCGAGATCAAACTGCTCGATCCGGTGCAGGCGATTCGCGATATTTCGCGAGATATGAGCTTCCGCTGGGAAATACAATTGGAAGACGGCAGCTATACCACCGCCGCCGAAGTTCAGCGAGAGTATCTCGATTTGGCCGAACGCTATTTGCGCGGCCAGGACGAGGAGGGCGATTGGGTCTTGGACGAGTGGCGTTTTGTGATTGACGGTTTGACTCACGATCCAGGGTCGTTGGTTGATCGAGTCGATTGGGTGGCTAAGAAGTGGCTCTTGGAGCGTTTTATGAAAGAAGAGGGCTTGGATTGGCACGATACCTGGGTCCAGAGTTTGGATTTGGAATATCACAATCTCAACGCTGAAAAAGGCCTCTATTTCGATCTCTATCGGCGCGGGCTGGTTAAACGTGTCGTCGACGATGAGCAAATCAACCAGGCCATAGCGAATCCACCCGCCAATACTCGCGCTAAAGCGCGTTCGCAGGTTATGCGGGCACTGGCGGGGCGGAAGGCGCGCTATGTGATCGATTGGGATTCCATTTATGTCGAAGATGAGAAATATCTCAACCTCGATGATCCCTTTCTTACCTACGAGCGAGAAGCCGACGATTTTATCCGCGAATGCGAGCAGCGCCCGGTCGAGGATATTTAGTTTTTGGCGATTGCCAATTTTTTGTTATATTAATCAGTGTTGCAGTTAGTTAGACGGATCCCCCAAGGAGAAGTCCATGTTACTTTCAACTGCGGCCACAGGTGTGTTCAGCGTACCACTCAAGGCCCGTCATCAGCGGCGTGTACCCTCTCAGGGGGTTGGTTTCAAAGACGGCCTAGGTATTTCGCCATTGCGTGCCACCAGTGGTCCACCCAGTATTTCTCAGACGGCCCCTCGACGGACGGGCAGCCTCGTCAAACCGCCACAGGCGGGTGGTGGGGTATTGTCCAAGTTGCAGGGGGCGGTGCGTAGTACTAGCCCGCTGACAGCCGGCGTGCGCATCGGTCATCGTTTCCAGGCTAAAACTGCCGGCGTGTTGCAAGCGCGCCCGTCGAGTCTTATCAGTTCGTTTCGCAAGATCGATCGCGGCAGTCGTTTGCTCCAGGCTAGTGCCAGTCCTTTCCGCCTGCAGGGTGGTTTTGGTGTCCAACTCGGTACGAGTAGTCTGAATTTGTTGGGTTAGCGGCCTCCATGCCGCTGCGGTTTTACCCTTTTTTCTTTTTCCTTTTTTCTCCATTACATATATCAGCGGCGGAATTCGTTTGCGCCGTTGCTGCGCCATCTGCTAAGATCGGGCTGCAAGCTCCGGAAAGCTTGAGCGCATTGGTCCTCTTTGCGCAATTCCAGGATGAGGGTGCCGGGGAATCTGCGCCTTCATGGGCTGGAGATCTTTTTACCGCGGACATGCCCGGCAGTTTCGCGCACTTTTATCGCTCGATGTCCGGTGGCCGATTAGCGGTCGAAGGACAGGTGCTGCCGCGACGGTATCGCTCGTTACAGGGGGCGGATGCCTATCTGGCGGAGACGCCGGGGACTTTGGGCGGTTACGGGCGTTTCAATCGTGAAATCCTTGCTCTGGCCGACGGGGACATTGATCTGGGGCTGTTCGACAATGACGGTCCGGATGGAATGCCGAATTCGGGTGATGACGACGGCTATGTGGATATCGTCTTTATCAATTTGCATACAGTGCCGCGCGATTTTTTTATCAGCACGGCGACCGGCATCGCCTCGCTGGGTTTAGACGCCGATTTCATCAGCGATGATCTGGCGGCAGATGGTGGTTTTGTGCGGGTGCGCAGCCGTTTCACCGGTTTTGGCGGCACGACACAGAGAGGGCATACCTTTAGCGTTACGGCCTCGACGATGTGCCACGAATTCGCGCATGTATTGGGGCTGCCGGACCTTTTCGACCAGACCTCGGTTACGGCAGCGGGAGCGTTAGCTCCAGAGGAAGATTCGGCGGGTATCGGCAAGTGGGGGATTATGGGGCTGGGGACTCTGGGGTGGGGTGTGGAAGATGGACCGAATGCCTTTTCTGCCTGGTCGTTGGCCGAGCTTGGGTGGGTTGAGGTGGTGGATCTGTTACAGGACGTGCGGGGTCTGGAGATCGATGAGATTTTCAGCGGCCGGCGCATATACAAAATAGCGTTGACTGAAGACGAGTATTTTCTGCTTGAACACCGGCAGGCGGGGAGTTCTTATTACAATCGCAATATTCCCCAGGATGGGCTACTCATATGGCATGTCGACGAACGGGCGGACAACGACGAAGAGCGGCATAAGCAGGTCGACTTGGTCTGCGCCGACGGGCTTTTTGCCGATCGGGGATTTCCCGGAGCCGTCGAAGACCCGGTCGAGGGCGGTGATAATCTCGATTTTTGGTCGCGTGACGACGCTTATGCGCAAGTCCATAATGGTAACCAAGGGGATGCGACGGATCCTTTTGACGGGGTGCGTTTCGACCGTTTCGCCTGGGATACTAATCCAACTTTTAGCGCTCATATGGGTTTCACGCGGAATTTACCCTTGGGGGTGGCGGTGGAGAATATCCGTCGGCGCGGCGCGGTGATGCTCGTCGATGTAGTTCGACTGGAGTTGCCCGGACATATTGCGAATAATACAAGGTGGTCGGGGCGAGTGGATCTCGACGCGGACATTGTCGTAGAGCCGGGCGCGAAATTGACCATCGCGGCCGATACTCAAGTGCGCTTTGCCCGCGGTGACAAACGGGGTTCGGGGTTTGACCCGGATCGCGGTGAATTGATCGTTTACGGGGATCTCGAGGTTGGATCGGGGGTTAGCTTTGCCTCAAGCGCGGCGCGCACGGGGGCATTGGATTGGTCGGGTATTTACTTGCTCGACGGTCAGGCCGCGAATTTCGCGGCGATACCGCTTGAAAACGCCCATCGTGGTCTGGTGCGCTATCGGTTGCCGCAGGGACAGACGCAGTGGACCGACGATCAGGAAATACACGCTGATCTATTGGTTCCCGCAGGGGCTGAATTGAGGATCGGTCCGGGGGTACTGGCTTTTTTTGATAGGATTGATCGCAGTCAGCGCGGTATCTCGCCGAGTCTCGTCGAACTCGTCGTTGAGGGGGTATTGACGATCGAGGGTGAGGCGGGGAACTTGGCGCGGTTGACGACCGACCCGGGGCTGGACAACGATGGTCTCTGGTACGGTATTCGCGTAATGCCCGGAGCTCAGGTTGACGTGCGTTATGCGCAATTGGACCGGGCTGGTTTCGGTTTCAGTGGCGAAGTCGACAAGAATACAGGTTTGCGCATCGCGGATACTGTTGTGCGTGAAAATGGCGGCAATGGATTGCGTTTGACTCTCAACGGCGAGGCGCAAATCGACCGCAGTCTGTTCACGGTTATCACCGGTGCGGCTTTGCGCCTGGATGGCAGTGGCTTGCTGCGCTTACGCAATTCGCGGGTTGAGGGTAATGGCCAGGAGGGGATTCTGCTCAACAACGCCTCATTGGAAGCGATCCGCGTTGTGGTGACGAACAATGGTCTGCTCGATCCGGAGGACCCGCGTTCGGGGGTGCGGGCGGTCGGGGGCAGCGGCCAAAAGATTGAGATATGGGCCTCGGAGATTGAGCGGAGCACGCAGCACGGCTTGGACTTAGAGGAGTGGTTGGGTGAGGTGGAACTGCACGATAGCCGTATCGGCGCCAACCAGCGCGACGGTTTGCGCGCAATGGGCGTAGAACGTCTGGTGTTCGAGCAGGTGCTCGTGGAGCGCAACTTGCGCGGTGGGGCGGTGGTTGCGGGTTCGCCGGTGGAGATCTGGACTTCTACGTTTAGCGCGAATATCGGCGCGGGGCTGCACTTGGGACCAGGGTCCACAGGCGCTATTGAAATGAGCAAATTCCGCGGCGGGCGGGGATTGCAGTTACAGGGAGTGGCGCAATTGTCGATGCGCGAAAACGATTTTGTCAACGCGACCTTGGGGCTCTCCTCCGACGATTCGACACCGAGTATCCGCCTTAATCGCTTTACCGGCAATGCCACCGCGATTCGCGTCGAGGGGCAGCGGGTACCGGAGGAAATTCGCGGCAATGTCTTTACTGACAATGCGACCGCGCTTGAAAACCGGAGCGCGGCGAGGTTGGACGCGAAAGATAATTACTGGGGCACGGCTGATAGTTCGGCGATTGCCAGGCAGATCAAAGGCGCGGTAGAATGGGCACCCTTTCTGCCCGAAGAGGGGGCGGTCGTGACAGTGGCATCGGAGGTGGGTGCCCTGCCTGCCAATTTTGCGCTCTATCCCGCTTATCCGAATCCCTTTAATGCACAGGTCACCTTGTCGTTTGATTTACCACGGTCGACGGCGGTCGAGCTGGTCCTTTATGACGCATTGGGGCGGCCGGTGCGCCGTCTCGTCGGCGGGGCGCTGGAAGCCGGCGCCTATCGCTTGGATTGGGACGGGCGCGATGAGAGGGGCAAACGGGTCGCTTCGGGGATTTATTTTATTCGGCTGGTGGCCGGGTCTTTTGCCGAGACGGGCCGAATTGCCCTAGTGCGTTGAACCCTTTGACGCTTTTATAGGATATTGACCTGGGGGGTGGTATGGGCGCCATCGCCGTGGATCAGTGCGCAGCCCGGTCCGCTAGAAGCTGTAGATCAATAAACGCAAAAGAGCCAATCTGGTTTCCCGGACCGGCTCTTTTGCGTTTTGCGTTATTCCCTCAGACGCGCAATTGCTTTTTGATCAATTCCTGTACCAATTGTGGATTGGCCTTGCCGCGGGTCTCCTTCATCACTTGGCCCATCAGGAATTGCACGGTCTTCAAATTACCGTCCTTTATTTTTTCCGCCGCATCTGGGTTCGCCTCGATGACTTTGGCCACCGCTTCGTCGAGCTCGCTGGTGTCGGAGATCTGCTTGAGGCCCTTGGTTTCGACAATCGCGGCGGGTGAGCCGCCCTTTTCCCAGAGTTCGGTGAAGACTTCGCGGGCGGCGTTCTGGTTGATGGCGCCGTCTTTGACCAGGGCCAGTAGTTCGACGAGTGCGGCGGGTGAAACTTTGGCGTCGGCGATTAAAACATCCTCATCGTTGAGGCGGCGGAATATCTCTCCGGTGACCCAGTTGGCAACTGATTTGGGGTCGGCGCCGGAGTGTTGCGCGGCTTCTTCAAAGTAGGCGGCTACCGCGGCGTCTTCGATCAGGACCGCTATATCTTTTTGGTTGAGGCCATAAATTTCGCTGAAACGAGCGGCCTTGTCGGCGGGCAGCTCGGGCAGCTCGCGGCCGACCCGGTTGATCCACTCGACTTCGAGATGCACGTCGAGCAAGTCGGGCTCGGGGAAATAGCGATAATCTTCTGAAGTTTCCTTGGAGCGCTGTTCGCGGGTGACGCCCATCTGCTCATCCCAGCCCATGGTTACCTGACGGACTTGGCCGCCTTCTTCGATGACCTGCTGTTGGCGTTCGACTTCATAGGCGATGGCGTTGCGTACGGCGCGGAAGGAATTGAGGTTTTTTACTTCTACCTTGGTGCCAAACTCGTCCGAGCCCTCGGGTCGGATCGAGATATTGGCTTCGCAGCGCATTGCACCCTTTTCCATATCGCCTGAGGAAGCGCCTAAGTAGCGGACGACTTGGCGGATCTTGTTGAGATAGTCGAAGGCCTCGTCGGCCGAGCGGATTGAGGCGTCGGTGACGATCTCCATCAGCGGTACGCCGGCGCGATTGTAGTCGATCAGGCTGGCGCGGCCGGTGTGCTGGAGTTTACCGGTGTCTTCTTCTAGATGTACGCGTTCGACGCCGATTTTTTTAGGGCCGTCCTCGCTGGTTATCTCGACCCAGCCATCCTCGCATAATGGCAGCTCGTATTGCGATACCTGGTAGCCTTTGGGTAGGTCGGGGTAGAGGTAGTTTTTGCGAGCGAAGACGTTGTGCGGCCTGATCTGGCAATGCAGGGCCAAGCCGGTCATCGCCGTGAGTTCCATCGCTCGGCCGTTGATTACGGGTAGGGCGCCAGGTTGTGCCGTGCAGACGGGGCAGATATGGGTGTTGGCTTCGACCTGGAAATGATCGGCGGCGCAACCGCAGAACATCTTCGAGGCGGTTTGTAGTTCGACATGGACTTCCATGCCGATGACGGTTTCGTAACGCAAGGGGCTTGCTCCTCTAGCTGCACTTGGACGGACGGACCGAGGGTATTCCCTTTGCTTATTCTCGGATCGCAATCCTACGATCCTCCGAGGGGTGTCTATGGGAATACCCTCGGTCCGTCCTGCGGTGTTTCAGTGGGTGGTGCTAGGACAAAGAACGACTGCTTTAGCTCGGTCTGGATAAATGTAAAAATAAGAATAGGCGGTCTTTTCGCCCACCCTCAAATGGTGAGAGCGGGCGAAAAAGAAAGGCTTTGCAATTTTCGCTCAAGCGAAGAGCACGTGCTGGCGGAGGAAGGCCTCGCAGGAAGTGTAGAAAGATTGGATGGTTTCGGGTGTACGCCAGCCGTGGCCTTCGCCCTCGTAGAGGTGGTATTCGTGGGGGATATTGCGGCGGCGCAGGGACGCGACGATTTCTTGGGCTTGCGAAGGCGGGACGACCTTGTCGTCGCTGCCTTGAAAGATGGCTATCGGGTCGCGAAGCTGGTCGGCGGAATAGATCGGCGAGCGCTCGCGGTAGAGGTCGCCGGCTTCGGGCAAGGGGCCGAGCAGCGAGTCTAGGTAATAGGCTTCGAATTTATGGGTGTCGGCGGCGAGGGTGAAGAGATTGGAAATACCGTAGAGGCAGACACCGGCACGAAAGAATCCCGGTTGAACGGTGAGTGCGCGCAAGACGGTGTAGCCACCGGCGCTGCCGCCCATGATCACTATGCGCTTGGGGTCGGCTAACCCCGTATCGCTAAGGTGTTGAGCGCCGCCGACGGCATCTTCGACATCGAGGATGCCCCAGTTGCCGCGCAGGGCTTTCATGTATTTGCGCCCATGGCCGGTGCTGCCGCGATAATCGATGTCGAGCACGGCCCAGCCGCGGGTGGCGAAATATTGATTTTTGGCCTCAAAACCGGTCTCGATCTGAGTGGTTGGTCCACCGTGTATCATAACGATGAGAGGCGGTCGACCGCGCCCGGAAAAACGGCTGCTGGCGGGCGGGTAATACAGGCCGTGAACCGTAGTCGAATCCGGCGCCGCCCAGGAGACGGGATCGGGTGCGGAGAGGTCGGCGGAGGCCAAAGACTCGCCGCTTGAACGGGCGCGTATTTCGCTTTTGCTGGCGGTGCAGGAGACGATGCGGGCCGGGGTCGCGCTCGATGCGGCGATGCAGGCTAGGCCCTTCCCGCGCGGGGCGGCGGCGATCTGTTCTATATGGGAATATCCAGCGAGTGCCAAGATTGGAGTGATGGTACCGGTCTGCAAGTTGAGGCTGTGGGCGCGGCGTTGGCTGTTTTCGCCGCGGATAAAATACAGAGTATGGCTATCGGCTGAAAACGAAAAGGCTCTAAGCCCTTGGATCCAGGCAGGGCCGGCAACGTCGTGGGCGTCTTCGCTTAGGCAGCGGGTCTCGCCGCTTGCTAGGTCGCGAAGCCAGAGATTGCTGTGACCGCGCTGGTCGGAAGCGTAGACCAGATGGCGGCCGTTGGGGGAGAAATGGGGTTGCGCGACGACGGTGTCGATGTCTCCGGCGAGGGTTGTCTTGTTGCGGAGGCAGGGCAGGCCGTCGCGGCTGCGCGCGAGTTGTGCGAGCATCAACCGGGTCCCGTCCCAGGGCATTTGCGGGTGGTCCCATTCTATCCAGGCAAGGCGGTCGCCTTTGGGGTGCCAGGCCGGTTGCATATAGAAATCGGCTCCGGTGACCAGTCGTTGCGGCCAATGGTGTCCTTCGGTGTCGACAACGGCCAAACTATCGCGGCCTTCATCGCTGTGTACATAGACCAGATGTCGGCCATCCGGTGAGGGCGTCGGCGATGCGGCCGAACCGAACTCGGGGGTGATGGGGTGTGCAGGACCACTCGCGAGCGCTTGTCTGTAGAGGCGACCGGAGTATTCGACGAAGTAGGCGTGGCCACGGGCGACGGCGAAATCGCCGCCGCCATAGCCGACTTGTGCGCGAACCGAGAGCGTGGTGTTGAGATCGCGCGGCGCTTCGCCGTGCGGCTGGCAGACCAGTGTGCCTTGTGGCCCCCGGCCCTCGAGCCAGACGAGGGTGCGGCCGTCGGAATCCCAAGCCAGGTCGCGGAAACGCGTAGCGGCGGCCAGATCGCCGGGCGCGAGGGGGCTTGGCCAGAGGCCGAAGGGACGGACTTCCATCTACTGTAATTCCATCAACTCGATTTTGACTTGGTCGGGGCCGTTTATAAAGACGATGCGCATGCCGTTTTCAAGGGTTACGGGCCCCATCCAGATCTCGACGCCTTGTGCTTCGATATCGGCGAGGCTTTGGTCGAAGTCGTCGGTGTTGAGGGCGAAGTGGTCGTAGCCTTGGTAACGGCCGAGGTCCATGTCGGTGAATTCGCGATCGGTGACTGTGATTTGCGTGGCGCCGATGTGCACGGGGACCCAGGTGGCACCGCCGCGCTCAAAGGGTTCGTCGCTGGTGGCGTTGAAGATTTTTTTGTACCAGGCGACCGCTTCGTCGACGTTTTTGGTCTCGTGATGGATATGGTTGAAGGTGTAGTTGGGCATGGTTCGGCTCCTTGGTTAGTTAAATATGCTGTATGGGACCTCTTTGAGGGGTGCGTCTCCGGTGTTGTTTATTTAAAGTCCTCTCGCCCGTCGCCCCTCTTCATCGCACCACTCCTTAAATAACCGTGCGGCGGACCCTGTAAAGGCTTGCTTGGAAGATGGTTTTATATTTATGGTCCGCGGCACATAGTAGGCAATTAACAGCCCTATTGATTGTTGGGCTAAGGGTTTACGTTTCTGTTGGTTTCTTCCTGAATTCGTGGTAATCGTCGCTGTACAATAGATCTTTCAGGTTTATGCGCTGGCCGTCGAGTTGGTCAGAGATATTGGCACCGAGTACGGCTGCGTGGCTGTTCAGGCTGGAGGTGAAGGTGTTGAGCAAAGGGTCTTCGCTCTTTGCGCCGACAGCGGTGACGAAGGCGCGGGCGATCTCTAAGGTGGTGTTGTTGCGCGGGCCGAAGTCGAGGTCGTGCCCGAGGGCGGTGGGATCTACCTTGCCTTCGGGCGGCGGGTAAGGGCCGTCGTAATAATAGGCGACCGGGCCGTTGTCGCCGTCGATTTTTAGATGGCCGCGATCCCACATGATGTCGTGGTAGTTGTCGCCCCAGAAAGTTTTGCGCAGACGGCTCATGATTAGATGGGCGATGGCGCCGGATTCGAAACCGTAGGTGACGGAATAGGCATCGGGGTTGTCGCCACCGTCTTCGATATCGTCCGCGGCGCGTTGTATATAACGCGCTTCGGTCCAAGCGATGTCGCCGGCCCAGAAGCGCATCAGGTCGGTCTGGTGGATGCCGGCTTCGACTACGGTGGAGCCGGACCAGGCGCGGTTGGCTGTCCAAACTCTGTTTTGCGGGCCGCCGACGGTCTCGGTGTGCGTGTGTTTGGTGGAATGCGATTCGAGCGTGCTGTTGACCACGTAGGTCATCATCAGCAGTCGCTTGTCGGCAAGGAAATTACGGATCCCGATATGCCAATTGTCGTGTCGCTGCTGAAATCCGACCGTCGAGATAATGCCGGATTCGCGGATGGTGCGCTCCATTTCCAACATTTCGTCGAGAAAGAGACTGACCGGTTTTTCGGCGAAGAGGTGGATGCCCGCCTGTGCGGCCTGCAGTAATTCGCCTTGGTGGAGCGAGGGGGGAATGGCGAAGTATATTGCGTCGAAGCCGCCGGCGGTGAGCAGGTCGGCGAAGGTGCCGTAGGTGCGAATGCCGTCGAGGCTAAAGCCTTCGACGAACTGCTGAATCTTGTTTTCCGCGAGATTGCCGGCGAAGGGGTCACAAAGCGCGACAATGTGCGCCTCGTCGAGTTGCCAGAGGGCGTTGAGGTGTTGCAAGCCGCGCTGGCCTAATCCGACGACGGCGATAGAAACCGTTGTCATTGAGGTGTTTCCTTCTTAATAGATGGAATTTAGCTGAATGGCTGCCTGAAAATTCGCAAAATGGGTCGTAGTGTCAAGGGTTTGCCCGTGTTGGGGGATCTTAGTACACTTAGCGCAGAGGTTTTAACTATGAACAATGCCGAACATATGATCGACCCTGAATGGCACAATGTCTTCCGCGAGGAAAGCCATGCCGAGGAACGTTTAGAGGACGCGCTGGACAGGATACCAATTTTTGGCATGTTATCGCCGGAGGAATTGGACTTGGTCGGTAGCATCGTCCATATCCGGACATTTAAGGCCGGCGAGACGGTTATCCGTCGTGGCGCGCAGCAGTCGGGGCTCTATCTGATTCGCACAGGGGCGGTAAATATCGTGCGGCGTACAGTGGATGGGGAGAATGAGGTGGTGGGCACGCTTTATCCGCCCGAGTTGTTGGGGGAATTTGCGCTATTGGACAGTACTCCGCGGAGTTCCTCGGTTGTTGCGGCAGAAATAAGTCAAGTGATCGGTTTTTTCAAACCGGACCTGATGGATATTTTGGTGACCAAGCCCGCCTTGGGCTGTAAGATTCTTCTGCGATTGGCCGAAGAGATGAACCGCACCCTGAGCAAGGACTACGGGCGGTTGCAAGCTGCGGGTTTTCCCTTCAGCCAAGATCGTGAGCAGGAAGCGAGAATCGATCCAATGGCATCATGAGCGACAAAAAGAAAAAACCGGCGGGCAAAAAAAAGAAGAAGGCCGCCAAGAAATCTTTGCTGACCCGGCTCTTCGGCGATAAAAAGGCGAAGGAAAACGGCAAGACGAAGAAAAAAACCGAAGCCAGGGGCAAGGCGCTGACGGCGTTGCAGCGTTCTATCTCTGAAATCAAACAGATGAAGAAAATCGGTGAGCGCGATCCCGAACGACTGGCGCAATTGCTGGCGACGATGTTGGGCCAAGAGCGGGCGAAAGCCGAAGAGGCCAAGCGCAAGCTTGACGAGCAGGTGTGGGACATCATTCACCGCGCCGAGCAGAAAGATGCCGCAACGTCCCCCGAAGAAGATGGGCACGACCCCGAAACCCCGATCTCCCCGAACTAATTTTTTAGAGCGCTGCCGCGATGCCCTTCAGGTAGTGCAGGCTGCCGGCCGCGATACTGCGCGGGTCCGGGGCGAAGTCGAAAACCTCCACTGACACATAGCGCTGGTAATTTAGCTCGTTGAGGGTGCGCATTACGCTGACGAAATCGGTCTGGCCGAAACCCGGGCCGCGTTTGTTGGCGTCGTTGACGTGCACATGGTAGAGGTGCTCGCCCGAATCGCGCAGGAGTTGGTTGACGGGGGTCTCCTCGCTGGAGCCAGAGCACACGTCGACCATCGTTTGGAAGTTGGAGTGGTTGATCTGCGCGACCATTTCGCGCGCTTCCGCGCAGGTGGAGACAATATTGGTCTGTTCCTTACTCAGCGATTCCATGCACAGGTAAACGCCGTATTGCTCGGCCAATTGTAAACCGCCCTCGAACGCTCCGCGCATGCGATCCCAGCATTCCTGGTAGTCCCAGCCTTCTTGCACGTTGCGTTGCATGGGCGAACCGATGATCATCACTTCGCCGCCGAGGTCGCCGCAAAATTGCACTAAGGCCTTGAAGTAAGCGCAGGTGCGTTGGTAGATCTCGGGGTCGGGATGGGTGATATAGAGGCCTTCGGGGCTGGCCAATAGCCAGTGCAGTCCGACGATTTCGACACCGGCCTTTTCGGCGGCGGCGCGGATTTCGTCGCGGCGTGCGGCGGAGATATCTTCGACACTAGGCCCCAGGGCGAAGGGGGCGATCTCGACGCCGTCGTAGCCGAGGTCGGCGGCATAGTTGAAGACGTCTTCGATTGCCCAATTTTCGAAGTATTCGTTACAGGTGGCGAATTTCATTGTTGGCTACTCCTTGATGGGGATTGCGTCGAGGTGAGAAATGGTGGGGGGAAGATACTGGAGGGGGGAGTGTAGCGCAAAAGGGACAGGGGTGGGGGGGAAGGATACAGCGGAATATGCTGTGTGATCATCGGTGGTGGTGTCGAGGTTGGCCTTTTTACTTATTCTCGCCCGATTGCCTGTCGGGCTCCGAGGGCACTGCAAAGCCGCTCATGGGCCAATCCCGATACCGCTATTGTTGCAGTGTAAACGGTGATTGCCAATTAAAAAAAGAGATGGAGAATATTGGCACAGTCGTTGCAATAGTTCGGGTAAAAGGAGGAAGGACTATGTGGCGGCTTTGGGTGATTGTTTTAGTAACCCCAGTAGTGGGGGAAGAAGAATTTTTGGATGGAGAGGATGTAGGGTATCTGGAGCGGCGATTGGATGATGGGAGAGGGTTGGGGGCGCTGGCGATGCGGTCGAGGGTTAAGGGGGCTGAGGTGGAGTGGGGGCGGTTGCAGCTGTATCAGCGGGTAGAATGGAAACCGCGGGAAGGGCAGTTGTTGTTCGCTTTGGCCGAGCGGGATCCGGGGGAGACGAATTGGCGCGATTTTAGTTCATTTTATTATCAGGTAAGTGGAAAAAAGGGAGAGCTTGTTGTCGGGGATTTACGGCCGAGTTTTGCCGCGGGTGTAATTATGGGGCGGTCTCGGCGCGGTGGGATGACAGCATCGGTCTCGGCGGATGATGGCGCGAGGTTGGGGTATCGGTCGAGTGGGGAAAATGAGGCATTGAGGGGAGCCGTATTTCGATCTGGTTGGGAGAATTGGCAAGGTGTGTTGTTCGTCGGAAAGGCGATGCGAGATGGGCGGATAAATGAGGATGGGCACGTGAGTTCGTTGCCGACGGGTGGGTACCACGTGACGACGACCGAGGTCGCGGGACAGGATCTGTTGTCCGTCCGGACCGGTGGCGGTCGGTTGCGGTGGCGGGGTGAGCATTGGCAGTGGGGGGTGACGGCGCTCGGGTTGAGTTTTTCTCATCCGCTCGATTTGCGACGGGCTGGGCGGACACCTTGGGGTTTTGTCGGTTCGAGGCAGCGCTTGGGCGGTGTGGATATGCGTTTTGGCTGGGGGCGGAGTCGGATGGCGTTGGAGGTGGCAGGCGACGGAGTTGGGCATTGGGGTGCGGTCGGGGCTTTGGGGATACGGGTCTTGGATAGGCGGTTGCGGTTGCTTGCGCGCTATTATACACCGGGGTTTCACAGTTTTTTTGGCGGTGCTCCGGGTGCGTCGGGCATGCAGAATGAACTGGGCGGCATCGCCGTTTTGTCCGGCCGTGGGTGGCGTTTGTACGCTGAGGCCTATCGTCGGCCTCAGCGGTCCTATTTCGTACCTGTAGCAGCGACCTATGCAACTTGGGGGGCGCAGTGGGCACGGCCATTGGGCGATCTGTCGGTGCGGGGGCAGTGGCAGGGACGGTGGCGACCGCGCTGGCGGGACGGGCAGCTCGATGCGGAGAGGCAACACAAGTGGCGCTTGGATATTGATCACGCGGCTTGGCGTTGGCGCACTGAAGCGCAGCGCTTGCTTGTCGACGGGCGGATAGAGTGGGGATTGCTCGGTAGCACACGCTTTAAGACGCGTTGGCTCGCTTTGCACTTGAGCCGTTTTCAGACCGCTTCGTATGCGACGAGAGTATACGAGTTCGAGGTCGACCTACCTGGGTCGGTGAGTATCCGTCCGCTGTATGGCTCGGGTTGGCGTGCTTATGCCTTGGTTTCGGCCGCCGTTGGGAGGTGGTCGGTGAGTGCGCGGTATCGCTTGCAGTGGGATCGACGGCTGCGGCGTTATAGCGGTCTACAAGTGGATTGGCTCGGCGGTGACGTTGACAAGCGATAGTTGCTTGAATAACTTCGGATATACACCCTGTACAAGGTATTTTCATGCCGTCAGATGCCCAAATTCATTACGATCTAGAAGACAGATTACGCCGCCTGAATGAGATCGGCGTGGCGTTATCCTCTGAACAACATAATCTCAACGCACTGCTCGAACGGATTTTGCAGGAGGCGCGCCGTTTTACCCGCGCCGAGGCCGGTACCCTCTATCTGGCCAAGAACGAGTCTTTGACCTTCGAAATAATACAAAACGACAAGTTGCAGATCTTTGTCGGTGGTAGCTACGGTAAAGCCGATATCCCCCCGGTCGCACTCAACAGGGAAAGCGTTTCGGGTTATGTGGCGGTTACGGGCGAAATCCTCAATATCGCCGATGTCTACGCCGAGGAGGGCCAGCATTTCGAGGGGCCGCGCAACTACGACCGGATGACGGGCTATCACACCCGTTCGATGTTGGTGGTGCCGATGCGCGACCACGATGACCAGGTGATTGGCGTATTGCAGTTGCTCAATGCGCTCTCCCCCGAGATGGATGAAGCCGTGGCTTTTTCCGCCGCGGATGTGGCGTTGATCGAGTCGTTGGCCTCGCAGGCGGCCGTGGCGATCAACAATGTGCGGTTGATTGCGGAGACCGAGGCGCTCTTTGAGTCGTTCGTGCAGGTTATGGCGACCGCGATCGACGAACGGTCTCCTTATACGGGAGGCCATATTCGCAGAGTGGCCGAGTTGACGATGGTCATGGCCGATGCGATTAACGCCAGTTCGACGGGCTATTTCGCCGACGTCGCGTTCAGCGAAGAGGAACTCGAAGAGCTCCGGATGGCGGCCTGGATGCACGATATCGGCAAGATTACCACGCCCGAATGGATTGTCGACAAGCCGACCAAGTTGACGACGATCTTCGATCGCGTCGAATTTTTGCGGTTGCGCTTCGCGCTGGCCCGCAAGGAACTCGAATTGCAGGTTGCTCGCGGGGTGCTCAACGCGGACGAGGGTCAGCGTCTTATGCAAGAGATTGACGAGGACTTTGACTTTATTGCCTGCAAGAATATGCCCGGCGAGTTTATGGACGACGAGGACTTGGTGCGGCTCAAGGAAATTGCGGCCAAAACTTTCGTGCAGAACGGGGAACGGCAGTCCTATATAACGGACGAAGAACTGGAAAACCTGTCGGTTCGCAAGGGCAGCCTCACCGGCGTCGAAAGGCAGAAGATCAACGACCACGCGGCGATGAGTATCAAGATGCTCGAACAGATCCCCTTTACCCGCAAGCTGAAACAGGTGCCGACCATCGCCGGTGCCCACCATGAGAAACTCGATGGAACGGGCTATCCGCAAGGTTTGCGGGGCGAACAGATCTCTTTGCAGGCCAGAATCCTGGCCCTTGTCGATATCTTCGAATCGTTGACGGCCGATGATCGGCCCTATCGCTCTAAGCCCTTGTCGCGGGAATTGGTTCTGCGCATCCTACAGGATATGGTCGACTCCAACCATATTGACCGGGAAGTACACGAGATGTTCAAGCGCGAAGACTTCTTCGTCAAGCTCAATGAAATCAAAGCCGAGATGGTCCACGAGCGCACGGAGCATTGATGGAGCCGCGCTTATTGCGTCTCGTTCCCCAGGTGCTTGGGAGCTTTTTTTTCACCTAGGCGTCTTAATACTATGACGCAAGTACAAATCGCTGCATCCCCAATAAAGTCCATTGTCATCATCGCATTGCTCATGCTCGGGGTGGCCAGTGCTGGTGCCGATATCCTGCAGAACGGCTCCAGCCGCACTGGGCAGATACATGCCCTAACCGTCTTCGCTCGTTTCGCCGACGAAAGCGACCTGGGTGAGGAAGTGCCGGCTTTCGCTGCGGGCATCTTCGCTGCCGAGCAGCCGGGCAGCCTACCCCATTTTTATCGCGAGATGTCGCGCGGGCAGTTTCAGCTTACGGGCGAGGTTTTGCCGCGTTGGTATGCGGCTCGCAGTGAGTCCGCGGCCTACGTCGCCCCTAACGGTAACTTCGGTGATTTTGTCCGCGAGGTGCTGGAGGCGGTTGACGACGACGTGGATCTGGGCCTCTACGATAACGACGGGCCCGACGGCGCGCCTAATTCGGGCGATGACGACGGCTATGTCGACTTTTTCTTTGTCGTTACCCGATCGGCTCCGCAGGGTTTTATCATCGATGCGGCGACCGGTGTTGCGCAACTGGGCCTAGGTAGCGATTTCACCAGCAAGGATCCGGCCAGGCGCGGTGGTTCGATTCGGGTGCGCGCCGACAGCGGCAGCGGCGGAGTCGGCGGTACGATACAGCGCGGACGGTCCCTGGTCGAGGCGGTGGGCAGCATGGCGCATGAGCTCGGGCATTTTTTGCTCTTGCCGGATCTCTATGATCTCGACTATGATGCCGATACGGAACTCGGCCCGGTCGACGATTCGGGCGGTATCGGCTATTGGGGGTTGATGGGGCATGGCAACCGCGGTTGGGATGACGCGGGTGGCCCCAATCCGTTTAGCGTTTGGAGCCTGGGGCAGTTGGGTTGGCTCGGTGTCGCCAATGGTCAATTGAAAATTTTGAGTGAAGACCTAGACGACGCGGTTTTCGAGGATGTCAATGCCGGCGGCACCGTCTATATGCTGCCTGAGCCCGACGGGTTGGGTTTTTTCCTCGTCGAGTTTCGCAGTCGGCAGACCAGCTATTACGAACGCAACCTGCCTGCGGAAGGACTCTTGATTTGGCACGTGAGTACCGTGCGCGGCAGCAATGACCTGGAGTCAGCCAAGTTGCTCGACTTGGTCTGCGCCGATGGTCTCTATGCCGATGCCGGTTTTCCGTTGGGCAGTGAACCCAGTCCTTTCTCGGGGGGCGACAACCTCGACTACTGGGCCCATGACGAGGATTACCGCATCGCCTTCGGCGGCAATCTGGGCGACGCGACCGATGTCTTTGATGGCGAGCGCTTTACCGGTTTCTGGGCCGCGTCCAACCCGGCTTCCTCGCCGGGCATCAGCGTTAGCAATATCCGCAGCCAGGGCGAGCGTATGGTGGCCGATCTCAAGCTGCGCGACCCTCGCCGCGCCGGGCCAATAGACACCGATCAGGTTTGGAGTGATCGTATCGAGTTGGTCGGTGACATAACGGTCTTGCCCGGCAGTCATCTCGACATTCTCGCTGGCACGGAGATACTTGTGGGGCCGGATGCGTTGCGGGTTGGAGACGATCTGGATCGGGTCGAGCTTGTTGTGTACGGCACATTGACTACCAATGTTTTGGGGCGAGAGCAGACGATTTTTCGCTCGCTAGCCGCGGACCCGCGGCCTGGGGATTGGCAAGGTATCAGGTTGGGGCAGCCGGGTTCGGCCTTTTTGCGCCACACCCGTATCGAGCATGCTCGCTATGGTCTATTCGCGGAAAAAATCAACCGTGCTCTTACCCTAGAGGAAGTAGAGATCTTCCGGGCTGGCGAAGATGGAATCCACCTAGAAGAGGTTTTAGAGGAGATAGAGCTCAACGGGGTCTTAGTCGAGGAGTCGGGGGGCATCGGGATTATGGTGGCGGGGCCGGGTTTGGTACGGGGCCGCTTAATCGATTCGCGTTCGAATGGGGTCGCCGGCTTTTTGCGCCAGGGTGGCTTTCTCGAACTCGTCGATAGCCGTTTCAGCGACAATGGCCTCGCCGCTGTTGACGGTGCTAATCTATTCTTGGGGCGCGAGGTCAGTGGCAGGGTGGCCAATAACGCTTTTAGCGGCGGTGTCGGGATTCGTTGCGTCGAGACGCGCGAAGTCATTATCGCCGATAATATCCTGAGTAATCACCAAGTTGGCATTCTATCGATCAGCGCCCGTCCGCGGATCACCGGTAATCAGTTCAACCGCAATGAACTAGCCTTGCAGGTTGAAGGGGTCGCGGTACCGGCGCGGTTGGATTTGAATGTTGTGCAGAACACGGAGCGTCTGCTCGAAAGCGGAGCCAACCGCCCCTTAACGGCGACCAATAACTGGTGGGGCCAGACAGACGCCAACTGGATCGAAGCCCGGGTCAGTGGCGACGTGCAATGGCGCCCCTTTCTCAATTTCGATCCGCGCGTGCCCTTGGCTTTCGCTCTGAAGCAGAATTATCCCAATCCTTTTAATGGCACAACGCGGATCGATTATCAAATCGGGATCAACGATCCAGTCGTTGCCGGGCTTACCCAAGTCACGGTGGAGGTTCGCACGATCACTGGAGGGTTAGTCCGGCGGCTTGTCGATGAGTTGGCCTCTCCGGGTTTTTATTCTACACAATGGGATGGGCGCAACCAACAGGGTGAACGAGTGGCCAGCGGCACCTACTATTATCAGTTGAAAATCGGGCCGATCGTGCAACTCAATAAGTTGCTCTTCCTCAAATAATGACCATTGGGGGATGGCGCTACCGGTAAGGGAGAAGTATTTTCCTATAGTACGTCCAAATAGGTAGGCCAAGTTGAGATAGGGCCTTGGGTACGGGCGAATCGCCGGTACAACATATAGGGGTAGTTCAGGTTTTAGCCCGGGGATATAACCCTGGGCTTTTCTTTTCTAACTTTTTTATTTTGTTCAAGATATGAAGATAGAAGCCGATTATTTAATCATAGGAAGTGGCGTCGCTGGCCTTTTTTTTGCTCTTAAAGCAGCGAGGCATGGTTCGGTGGCAATTGTCACTAAGCGTGAACGGCGAGAATCCAATACGCAATATGCGCAAGGGGGCATCGCCGCTGTTATTGATGCGAGCGACTCAGTGGCCAGCCATGTAGAAGATACGCTCGCGGCTGGCGATGGGTTGTGCGACCGGGCGATCGCGGAAGCGGTTGTTGCCGAAGGACCGGAGGTCGTACGCGAATTACTCGCGATCGGGGCTCAGTTCAATGAAGTGAGTCCCGGCGTATTGTCATTGATGCGCGAAGGCGGCCACTCGCATGCCCGGGTAGTGCATGCCGACGATATGACCGGCCGCGAAGTGACCCGGACCTTGGTTCGCGCAGTGGAAGCGCTGCCAAATGTAACGCTATACGATCATCACTTGGCGGTCGATCTGATCGTCGATGTTGAGGGCCGTTGCCGCGGAGCCCGCGTATTGGATGTCCAGGATGGACAACTGATCGAAGCGTTGGCCCCGGTGACCTTGTTGGCCACGGGAGGCTGCGGGCAGGTGTTTTTACATACGACTAACCCGCGCGTGGCCTCGGGTGATGGGGTGGCCATGGCCTGGAGGGCCGGAGCGAATGTGGGCAATATGGAATTCACGCAATTCCATCCGACGATGCTCTACGATCCAGGCGGACCGTCGTTTTTGGTTTCCGAGGCTTTGCGCGGTTTTGGCGCGGTCTTGGTCAATGACCGTGCCGAGGTGTTTATCGATTCGCTGAAGACCCGTGATAAAGTTTCCCGGGCGATTGTCAGCCAGATGCAGGAAAGCGGCGCCGAATGCGTCTATTTGGATACCACGGTCAAAGACGCGGACGAAACGCGTCGCCGTTTTCCCAATATTTACCAGCATTGTCTGGGGGCTGGTATCGATATGACGAAACAGCCGATCCCGGTAGTGCCCGCGGCCCATTATATGTGCGGCGGGGTTTGCACCGACGAGCACGGCCAGACGAATATCGCGGGCCTCTACGCAGCCGGCGAAGTCGCGATGAGCGGTTTTCAGGGCGCGAACAGATTGGCGAGTAATTCGCTTTTGGAAGGCTTGGTTTTTGCGCGTAGGGCCGCTGGGCATGCTCGGATCGAAGCGCCAGTGGGCAAGGCTGTGAAACCGACCGCAGGCGGCAAGGGAGTCGTCGAAGCGGCGCAATTGGCAGAGCGGAGACAAGCGCTGCGGGAGATGATGTGGAACGAGGTGGGGATCGTGCGCAGCGATCAGAGCCTGCAACTGGCGAGTGCAGAGGCGGGGCGGATGGCAAAAGAAATTGAAATATTGTACGACGGGATGGCGCTCGACGCGGAGTTGGTGCAATTGCGCAATCTGGCGACCGTAGCCGAGCTTATCGCAGGCTCGGCCCGCATGCGGCTGGAGAGCCGCGGCGGGCACTACAACAGCGACCACCCCGAACGCGACGACGCCAATTGGCAACGACCGACGTTGCTGGTTGGGCATTAGGAAGAACACTGACGAGGTAGTGGATTATGAAAAAAGTCGAGCTGGCGTTGATTTGCCTGCTATTGGGGGCCTTTTCCAGCCATGCGGGCGAAGCGTTGATTACCAAGGTCCGCGGTTCTAGCCTGACGATTGATACCGGCGCCGAGGCCGGAATGGTTCAGGGCATGGTCGTAACGATCATCAGGCCTCCTGGCGAGGCTGTGATCCATCCGATCACCGGCGAAAATCTCGGGGCGCCCGAGGTTGAGATCGGCACCGGCAAGATTTCCAAGACGGCCAATCGCGCCGCTAATGTGCGTATCGGTCCCGGTCTGCTATTACCGGTGCGCCCCGGTGATATCGTTCGTTTCGTGACATCAGACGAAGAGATGATCATGGACCAGGAGCGGTCTGTTGCGCGCGAAGATAAGGACGCCCAGGACCACCAGGGTTTCCACAAAGAAATTTCACAGTTGGCGCGCAATATCCGCAATGTCCAGGGGCGTATCGGCGGTATAGAGAAGATGATGAAGCGCGTCGAGCGTGTCGAAGACGGTTTCAAGGTCCAGTTGCGCGGGATCAATACCGACATGAACACCATGAAAGACGATATCAAGGATCTCAAAGAGTCGGTGGCCTTGATGGGGACAATACCGATTGTCGGTCTCGATGAGAATGGCGAGTCGATGGGCGGTGGGTTGAACCTCGAGAGCGAAGAAGACGTCGAAGCGCTCAAGCAGGTGGTGCGCGAGGTGCTCGAATCCGAACAGGTCACCAGCGATCTGCCGCCGCTCGAAGAAGAAGAATTGGCGTTGCCTGCCGAGGATGGCATGGAGATGGAGGAGGATTTAGAGGGACTGGAAGAAGAGGAAGAAGGATCATTTTTCACCTCATCGATATTCTTCGGGATCCTGGGAGCGATCGGCATTCTAGCCGTTGCCGCCTTCGCCTATCTCAAAATGACGGCCGGTGGCGAGGAGGATGAGGAGCATGAGGAGGACGAGGAGATTACGGAAGACGACGATGATCTCGATATGGACGACGATTTGGACATGGAGATCGAAGAGGAGGACGACATTGTCGTCGAAGAAACTTCATAGGCGCCGCGCGCGCTGCGAGCAAAGTGAGCAATTATGTTTAGGCTAAAGACCGGGATTGGCCTCATTTTTCTGGCGATGTTGGGCACCGCTGGAGCCCAGATGCCGGACAAAGGGCTGGTTATCCGCAATACCGACGGGCTGATCTTCATCGATATGGGACGTCAAGACAATGTGATGAAGGGTGACCTTTTCGATATTATCGATGAGGACGTCGTTTTACACCCTTTAAGCGGTGACACGTTATCGGTGACGCCCAAGAGCGTCGGTGCCCTCAAAGTGCTCCAGGTCTACCCCAAGATGGCTCTGGTCCAACTGTTGCACATTCAAGGCAATAAGAATCCGATGTTGATGCGCGTGTCCCCGATCCAGAACCCGGACCGCTTGGTGGAAATCGAACGTTATATAAAAAAGAGCGACTCGCTGGCGATGGGCGGCGCGTCGCCGCGTCTGAGCCTGGTGCCGGGTCTGTACCAGTACCATATGGGCGAAAAGAAAAAGGGCCTGTCGATGTTGGGCGTGGAAATCACGTCTTTGGCGTTGGGGGTGGCTTACCGCTTGAGCAGTGAAGATTGGTTTACGCAATACGAAGATCTCGGGCCTGGCCTCGCGCCGGCGGATTACGACTTCTATTTCAATGAGGCCAGCGGCCGCCGGACGTGGAGTAATCGCTTTTTCTTGATCGCTGGCGCGCTCTATGCCTACAATCTGGTCGATGTGATGTGGATGGGGGGCGATCAGATGCCGATGAACGCGCAAGCAAATCGGAAGATGGGCCTAGGGTTGGGGATCGACGGGGACGGGCGGCCGATGTTTAACCTGGTACGCAGGTTCTAAGGCTTATGCGTTGTACATATCTCATATTGTTATTGCCTTTGCTGCTGGCTTGTGGCAATGTCAAAAGGACTAATTCCTACGACCCGAGGGGTGGGGGCATCACCGACTTGCGCTCGTTGCTGGTTGGGACTTGGAGTCGCGACGACGCGGAGAAAAATCAAATTTACACCTTCAAAGAAGATGGTCGCGCCGAGTTGCGCGATTTCTCGGCGCCCGAAGGTGGTGCGATCGATCGCAACGGGGCCTATCCGCAGACGCTGGTTTTTAGCTTCTCGGGCACCTATGCGATTGTGGGGGATTTGTTGCGGATCACCTTTACTGACGTACAGACGAACGACCCGGGCGGTGAGACGCCGATCTTGCGCGATAAGGTCGTTAATATCGCCATTAAAGGCGATGAGTTGACGCTAGAAGAGCCGGATGGAGATAGGGTGTACGCCCGGATTTAAAAAGATATTTTAGAGGAAGAATAAAAGGCCGCGAGAACATATCCTCGCGGCCTTTTATTTTTGTTAGTAGGCCATTGGCATTGCGTTGCGGAATTTGAATCTATGATGCTATCTGTTGACCCGCAGCCGGCGAGGCTATTGGCTTCTTTCCAGTTTATTTTGTGTGCCACCCGATAGCCGGTCGCGTTGACAGCGAATTGACCGTCGGTCAAGTGTTCGAATTGAATTTGCTCAAATACTCGATGAAAAAATATAACAATTTCCAGATTGATGATGGATTTTTTGCCCAACCTCGCCAATAAGGTTGGGTCGTTTGCTTTGGCGGCTATGAGCGGAAGAAAAAACGGCGGGTAGCGGTATCCGCCATTTCTTTGGCGGCCATGCTCCGGCTTGCGATGCCGGGCGCGTTCTTTATATTCTTAGCCATCTTCTCCCCCCGTCCACCTCTTTTTAGGGGGTTATACCTTGGGCATTATCGTGCTCGACTTCGGTGGGCAATACGCCCACCTTATCGCCAACCGCATTCGCCGCCTCCACGTCTTCGCTGAGATCCGTTCGCCCAATAGCGCCGTCGCCGATCTGGCCGACGCCGAAGGGCTCATTTTGTCGGGCGGCCCCTCCAGCGTCTACGATGCCGACGCACCCGCTTACAATCCCGAAATCTTAGAGATGGACAAGCCGATGCTGGGGCTGTGTTATGGCCATCAGTTGCTCTGCCATCGCCTCGGTGGCCAGGTCGAGCCGGGCAATGCGCATGAATTTGGCGCGGCTTATTTACAGGTCAAAGAAGCAAAGGGCGTGCTTGCAGGCCTCGATGAGCGCGAAATGGTCTGGATGAGCCATCGCGACCAAGTCACCGCGCTGCCGCCGGGTTTTGAGATATTAGCCGCAACCGAAGATTGTCCGATCGCGGCGATGGGCCACGCTGAGCGCAAGATCTACGGCTTGCAGTTTCATCCGGAGGTGACGCATTCGGTGCGGGGCATGCAGATGCTCGATAATTTTGTCGCACTGACGGGGGCCGCGCGCGACTGGACGATGGAGCAGTATATCGAACATACGATGGATCGGGTCCGCGAGCAGACCAAGGGGCGCAAGGTCTTCTTGTTGGTCAGTGGCGGGGTTGACTCGTCGGTGGCCTTTCTGTTGCTCAATAACGCATTGGGCGAGGATCGCGTGTTGGGTCTGCACATCGACAATGGTTTTATGCGCAAGGGAGAAACGGCGCTGGTCGAAAGGCTGATGAAGGATTCGGGCTTTGCCAATCTACAGGTCGTCGACGCCACCGATGAATTTCTCAAAATCACCGAGGGGCTTTCTGAACCGGAGGCGAAACGACTGGCGATCGGCGAGGAGTTTCTCCGGGTCCGTGATCGCGCGCTTGTCGATTTGCAACTGGATCCGGAGGAGTGGCTCTTGGGCCAGGGCACGCTCTATACCGATACCATCGAGTCCGGCGGTACCGAAAACGCGGCGCTGATCAAAACGCATCACAACCGCGTCGGGGTCATCGAAGAGCTCTTGGCTGAGGGTAAAGTCGTCGAGCCGTTAGACCAGCTCTACAAAGACGAGGCGCGCGAGTTGGGCGAAAAACTCGGCTTGCCGCATCATTTGGTCTGGCGGCACCCCTTTCCGGGGCCGGGTTTGGCGGTCAGGGCGTTGTGCAGCGACGGGAAAGCGGATATGGATGGCATGGCCCCGGTGGAGGCCGAGGCGGTGAAGGTCGCCGCGAAATACGGTCTGGCGCTTGAGGTCCTGCCTTTGCGAAGCGTCGGAGTACAGGGCGACTCGCGGACCTACGCGCATCCGGCGGTGGTGTCGGGAAAGAGCGACTGGGAGACCCTAGAGGCGCTATCTACTGAACTGACCAATAACTTTGCCTCGATCAACCGGGTAATTTATTTATTGGGATCAGACGACCGGCCGGCGCAAAAGCTCAAGGCCGGTTATCTGACGCGCGACCGATTAGATTTATTGCGCGAGGTTGACGCGATCAATATGGAGGCTTTAGAGCGGCATGGGCTGATGCAGGAGGTGACGCAGATGCCGACGGTGTTGGTGCCGCTGTCGTCGGACGGGGTGCAGGAGAGTGTGGTGCTCAGGCCGATATCAACCGACGATTTCATGACCGCGCGCTTTAGCCAATTGCCGCAGGAGTTCCTCGACGATGTGCGTGAACGGATACTGGCCGTTGAAGGCATCGAAGCGGTCTTTTACGATGTGACGCACAAACCGCCGGGCACGGTAGAATGGGAATGAGCTGAAGAGGTCCTTCGGTATCCGGGGGGGCTCTTTTCTTAGAGTAATATTATGGATAACTCGCCGCATATTTTTTTTATGG
>Ga0233433_10000211_pt1 | contig 67496 bp, 58 predicted proteins | sample SI_122_August201_5_FD_179868 | JGI IMG/M metagenome (GOLD analysis project Ga0233433, IMG submission 179868) | Seawater microbial communities from Saanich Inlet, British Columbia, Canada - SI_122_August2016_100_MG | ecosystem: Environmental > Aquatic > Marine > Inlet | place: Canada: British...
CATCGATCTGCGCAATGGACGCCATGCAACGGATGAGGAAATCCTGACGTTCCACACCCAAGGCCACCTGGATGCCATGAAGGCCGCTGCGGCCAACCCGGACCCCGTTCGCATTGATGGCGGTGGTACGGTCGTCAACGACGGTACGCTGGAAGCATCCACAGCGGCGGCGGGCACCACACTGGACGCCCTGAACGCCGTACTGAATGAGCCCGGCGGGCCGGTCTACTCGCTCGTTCGTCCACCCGGACATCATGCCCAACCGACCATGGGTGACGGAAACTGTATTTTCAACAATGTCGCGATTGCTGTTGAAGCGGCCCGTGCCCAGGGCATTGAGCGGGTGGCCGTCATTGACTGGGATGTACATCACGGTAATGGCACCCAGACGGGCTTTTTTGAACGGGATGATGTGTTGACCATTTCCATTCACATGAACCACGGCTCGTGGGGACCAAATCATCCTGAGGCTGGCCTGGCTGATGAGATCGGCAGTGGTGCCGGTGTTGGGTTTAACCGCAACGTGCCCCTGCCCTTTGGCGTGGGGAACAGTTGCTATGAAGCGGTCCTGACAGATCTGGTCACGCCGTTAATCGCTGATTTCAAACCGGGGCTCATCATCGTTGCGGCTGGTGAAGATGCCAACGCCTTTGATCCCAACGCGCGCATGGTTGTCACCATGGAAGGTTTCCGGCGCATGGGCCTCATCGCCCGTAACCTGGCGGCACAGCATTGTGATGGCCGACTGTTGCTGGTGCAGGAAGGTGGTTACTCGCCCACCTATACCGCCTACTGCGCACATGGGATGGTCGAAGGTGCGCTCGGCCGGACAGAATGCTCGCTTGTGGATCCCATCGGATATTATCCGGATCGCTCAGAACACGGACTTGCCGTGTTAGGCGATATTCGGGCTGAATGGGATCAGGCTATCGCGTCTGCGTCCTGAATTTAGCCATGCGTTTAGATAGAGGCCCGGCCAGGAACTCTGTCAACCCGGCCAGCGACACCAGCACCACACCGGTGAGCTCGCGTGTACCAAATGGCTCGCCCGCCCAAAGAGCTGCCGTCATCGCGCCAACGGTGATCTCCGTCATAAAAAATAAACCCGCAACACCAGGGTTGAGAAGCGGCGTTCCCCACATAACAAGGAACACGGTGGGAACAACCAAAATGGCCAGAACGGGGAACAACCAGTACAGATTGTCCACCACCACCGTGACGTCAGGTGGTGCATCCGTAAACGAAAACATGGCCATAGCAGTCGCAATGATGATGGCCCAGAAGAAGAACGAGTTCGCCATATCTGTGGCCGTATGATCGGGATCACGACGCATCAGCACCGCCGCCACAGCCCACGTAAAACCAGCCGCCAGCCCCATCCAGTCACCGACATTTCGCGGCACGGGGAATCCTGAAGTCACATCAAACAGCACGGCAATACCGATGGCCCCCAGAATAATGGAAACAAAGCGGGCTGGCGTAATAGATTCTTTCAGGAATACCCAGGCCAGCAGGAAACCCCAGACAGGTGTCATGTAATACAATACCAAGGCCCGCACGACTTCAGTATAAAGCACGCTGTTAGCGTAGATGACATTGGCTAACGCCGCAGTAAAGCCCAGAATATGGAGCCGCCATCCCCCCCCGAGAAAGCTTTTCCCGCGCCAGATGATCAACCCCAGCACCACCGGCATGGGGAGCAAAAAGAACGCAAACGTGGCCCATACACCGTCTATGCCCACGCCGTCCATGTAGCGTAGCGGGATCCAGAACAGCCCCCATCCGGCACCAGCAAGGCCACAGGCAAGTTTGCCCATGTTCTCGGTCCGCAAAGATGAAACTGATCGGGAAGTCGTATAGGAAGTGTCTGCCATGGCCGACAAACTAGCTGGGTCGAATGGCCTGAACAATGCCTTATCTGTCCCGCCCAGAATTTTTTTTTTGGATTGAAAATATCCATTTGCCTACTATACTGTACAAGTGTACAGTATAGTAGGCGTTCATAAATAAACCCACCATCCAGGGAGACGACCATCATGAGCATGAATGACCACCATAGAGTAATCGCCACTTCCATTCCCGGACAAGGTTGGGATTACGCCCTTCAAAAACACCCTTTCCATGAAGAAGAACGCCTGCGTGGTGCTGTGTATTGCGTCTACAACCGACGACTCATGGCCAATGCTTTCGAGGATTCAACGCCTGAACGCGAATACTGGTTGCTGCGGCGTACGGCCGGTGCATTGCACACTGGTGAGCTTACGACAGAAATCAGTGGTCCAGATGCTGCTCACCTCCTTGATAAAGTTTTCACCCGAAACATCGCCAAGACCAAGATTGGTCGCTGTAGCTATCAGTTTGCCTGCTATCCGGATGGCGGCATGATTGTCGATGGTGTTTTGATGCGTCTGGCAGAAGATCGTTTTTGGTATGTACAGGCCGATGGTGATTTCTATTCATGGCTTATCGCGCATTCACAAGGTTTGGACGTTACTGTACGCGACCCGAAAATGTTTGTTAGTCAGGTTCAAGGCCCACTTTCCATGAAGGTCCTCGCAGACGCCGCCGATGGCGGTATGCCTGATCCATTCCGTTACTTCGATATCACAACGGTCTCAATTGCGGGCAATGATGTTACGATTACACGCACAGGATATACCAACGAACTGGGATGGGAATTTTATCTGGAACCCCATCACGATGAGCAGGCCATATGGGCGACAATCAAAGCGGCAGGCGTGCCTCATGGCATGGACCTGGCAGGGTTGGACGGGTTTGAAGCTCGGCGTATCGAGGGCGGCATCCAAAATGCTGGTTCGGACTTTGACCTCACGATGACGCCTTATGCCGCCGGATTAGGTGGTTTGGTCGATCTCGAAAAAGAAGATTTCATCGGAAAAGATGCGTTGATGAACGCCGACAAGGGATGCCGGCTCTATGGACTGCGCTGTAGCGCTGGAACACCAGCCTATGGCGGACCAGTGTATCTGGATGATGAACAGATCGGATACATGACATGTGGCGCATGGTCACCTTTCCTGCAATGCGGCGTCGGCTACGTGCGATTAGACGAAGTAAAACATGGCCCGGGTACTGATGTCACGGTTACCTGTGTAGATGGCTCCAGGCACGCCGCTGTCATTTGTGCTATGCCCTTCTATGATGAAGACGGTGAAATTCAACGCGGCAAGAATACCACGATACCGGATATTCCAACCTAGAATCGTTAGGGCGCAATGCAGAAATCAACCAACAAACTAGGGAAGAAAATTCGCGAACGCCGACAAGCGAATCAGCTATCCATCAGGGCCCTTGCGAAATTTGCCGGGGTTTCGCCAAGCTACATTTCATCTATTGAATCAGGGCGAAACTCCACAACAGGCCGTGCGCCTGAGCCATCCCTACGGGTATTGCGAGGCATTGCCGGAACGTTGGATATCGCCCTGGATGATCTGGTTAATCTTAGTGATGGCCAACCAGCTGGGGGATGCTCGTCCGCACATGAACATCTTCTTCTGTACTCTGTTGCCGACCAACAATATGACCTCACTGATATTTTGGATAAGCTTTCCGATCGGGGCGTTGATCGTTGGGTATATATATCGGACCCCCGCAATCCGTCGGCCACTCAAACGCCACAAACATCTGATGGCCGAGTGTATTCCTGGTGTTGGCCATTCGGGGCTGCGCCCTATCCTGATGAATTTCTCGTTCCCTCGCTCATACGTGATGCTCTCCGCCAACAGCTGAGGTTATGCGGAGACGGTGTGAAATCGGAGAAAATTGGTCTGATCATTGGCGATTGCTCAGCGGTCATGCGTTGGATGGTCAATCCGGAAACCGAAATCGAGTATGAAACCAAATGGCCACAAGATGTGGATGACGTGTTTGAAGAACTGTTCGGTCACCCCCCACTCGTAAACGTTTGCGTTTACCAACACGCCGATCTTGAAGCGATTGCATCCCGCATTGACGTGCTCGATGCTGTTATTCGTCTCATCCAAACGCACAGCGATGTCATTGTTATTGAAGAAGGCGGGCAACTATCCAGTGGCGCTGGTGCTATTCAAAGAATATTGCTGAGTTTGCGACCACCTGACATGAGCAGTCGTTCATGGAATTCGCTGATAAAAGCAGCGGCGCCCTCTTTGAGTGCCCCAGCCTAGTTTTTCCGCAAATAGATTGCCCAGTAAGTCAGCGCCACAAAGCCGCTGCCACCGACGATGTTGCCCGCCGTGACCGGAATCAGGTTACCCAAAAACCCGGAAACCGTGATGCTGTCAGAGCCTGCAAAATAACCGATGGGAATCAGGTACATGTTGGCAATCGAATGCTCGAACCCCAAAGCTACAAAGGCCGACACCGGGAACACAATGGCCATGACCTTGCCCACCACGGTGCGGGCCGAAAAACACAGCCATACCGCAAGACAAACCAGCGTGTTGCATAGCACGCCACGGACAAAGGCCTCGGATGCAGATAACGCCAGTTTACCTTCGGCGATAGCGATCGCGGTTTTCGCCACACCACCATCGTGAAGCATGAGCACACCTGACAATCCAACCATCGCCGCGACACCAAGTGACCCGACGAAGTTTCCCGCGTAGGCCACCACCCAATTTCTGAGCAATTGACGATGGCTGACCTTGCCATCCGCCCATGCCATGACGATGAGATTGTTGCCGGTAAACAATTCCGCTCCACCCACGATGACCAGGATAAGCCCGGTGGAGAATGCCAAACCGCCCAACAAGCGGGCCGGACCAAAGCCCAATCCACTATCGGTCATGACAAGCGTGTAGAACGCGGCCCCGAAGGCAATGAAGGCCCCTGCCAAAATAGCCAGCATAACCATGGGGATAAATGACAGGTGCGCTTTGGCTACACCGACGGTTTCGGCCCGTTGGGCGATTTCGTGTGGTGCATAGGCGTCAATGTCATGAGCAGATTGATCGTTGGGCATATGAAAACCTATCACGCTATTTCTAAAGAACGCTAACGGTTTCCTTGCCTTCACCACCCGCTTTCGTCGCAATATAACCGATCAGTAGTCCAATGATAGCGCCTTCAAGGGTGAACCAGAACGGGGAGTACGGCTCCCCCATCATCGCCACTGTCATCTCAGCCATCACATCATAGGCGAAGAACACCAGGACGAAGTTCATCCACGCACCAATCATTGAGCTTCGGACCCACCACGGCATGGGCAGGCGGAAAATTGGATGCCGGGTAAATACACCTATCATGCCAATGATGGCACCCATGGTCGTATACCAAAACAAGACACCCCAACGGGTCATGATATCCCCATCAGGCAGGAAGAACGGAATGCTAAAAAATCCAATCAGCCCCACGGTGAACCCGACACCCTTGCCAATAGCGATGCGCGTTACCAACGACGGTTTATCATACATGCTCATAGCCTGTCTCCTCGTCAGTTAAGCTTATACAAGTAGTCTATCACCATCATAAAATTTGCGCATTGAGCCGGATCAAGCGTGCCAATCGATCCAACGCCCATGGTAATCCACGCGCGCCAGCTCTGTTTTCTGCCCATCTGTATCCGCATTGCCGGACCACATTGTTTGTTCCAGCAGGGCATACCCGGAATTGCCATACCCTTCCATCCCCAGAAAGGCCAAGGGAGCCTGTGGTGTGGCATCGGCTCCGGCCCCCGCCAGAGCTTGCTCGATGGTCTTTTTCGTCTCTTCGGGCAGGTACTGCCAAACAATGGTATGAAAAAAGACACTGATGGCGTCTTCTGACCTCGTCGCCAGTTGGCCACAGACCCATTCTGCGGCGTCAGCCTGTTCAATCACTGGCGGATCGGCGGCATAGAGCGCCATCGCGCCACTGACCCGGTCATGCCGGTCCGGCTGATCTGGCCAGACGTAACTGCGCAGTCGAATAGCACTTGCCGCATCACGGGTATCCAACGGATTTAGATCGCACCCCCGCCTGGATATAACGGTCGGCATATTGGTGTGCAGCGGTGGTGCTGATTTAACCTCAGGCGACAATTGGACAGGCGCGTCCGTTGGCCCGATCAGAACCCCGTCGTAATCGTACCCGAAACTGGTCAATTGCAGGGTCAGTCCGGCACTGGTCCCGATCTCATAGAGTGCCAACGGTCGATCAAATCGCGCCGACAAAGACTGTAAAGCGGGTAAAATCATAGCGGCGCGGGCCACTTCGTTGGTTTGCGGTGGCAATTCCATCCAGTCATGGATGAAATCATCGTGGACGTGCAACGCGCATTGGATGGCCTGCCATAGGGCATCACCCGATCGGATCGGGCCGTTTGGTGGATAAATCGCCGCCAAATCCGTATCCATGCCCTTCAACACAACCGCATGCAGGGCGCCAGCAAAGCGCAGGGCCAGGGCATCCGGTCCGGCATCACCGATCCAATTCAATACGCGCGAACCTGATCGCGTGTCATCTGTGAGGTGATCGGTCGCAAGGTTACACACCTGCGCCGTAAAGGATGATCCCATACGGGCACAGGAACCTGCCTGATGTCGAAAGTGCGCGCGGATACCGTCAGGGTCAGAACGTGTCATTAAACTGGCAGAGGTCCCAACGGCTGCGCGCGAACAGAGGATAGCAACTCCCTGTATTCTTCCTGCTCAAACTCATAGGAGCACACCATACACGACACGCCGCCGAACGGTTCCTGTTCGGGATCGAAGCGACCCTTGAATACGTTTTGACGTTCTCCGCACTTGGGGCATGGGACTGGTGGGATGCTCTGCATAAATATCGTCTCGAAATGGTTTTCCGTATGGCCTTCCAGGCATTATATTCCCCGCACTCTTTATTGAACACCCAAAGGTAGAATAGTGATGAATGATACGGTGAACGGTGACGAATGGACATGCAGCGGCTCGGTCAACAAAGTCATGCAGGGATACCTGCTCTCTGGCTTTCTGGCCATTGTCGGTCTTTTGTTTATTTTTGTTTTGGATAAGAGCTCTCCCGATGCCGTGCTTATCGGGTGTGTGCAGCTCCTGTTTGCCGTCATTGTCGGCGCCTTGGCGTACCGGGGAGCCCGGAATTCTGACCGCCTTCTGGTCTTGAACAATGAAGGCATGTTTTTCAAAGGATGGAGCAATGACGTCATCCCGTGGCCACAAATTGCCAAGGTGGAACCCGGTGGATCTCGAATAAGCGCCTTTCTACGGGTTGAACTGAGCGATCCAGCAGCACCACGGCCAATGTTGAAAATTCCTGCTGGCGATCTTTCTGTCCCAATGCAGGAGGTCGTTGAGGTCGCACAGGGCTTCATGTCACGGTCGGCGTAGAATCCTCGCCCCCAATTCCCCTAGATTTTTTGGGGACGACAAGCGATTGGTAACACGGTAAAAATGAACCTATGGAAAACACAACAAATACAACAAACATGATTGATCCATTTGGTCGGCACGTTTCGTACTTACGGGTTTCGGTGACCGACAGATGTGACTTCAGGTGCACCTACTGTATGTCTGAAGATATGACATTTTTACCCAAAAAGGACCTGCTTAGTCTGGAAGAGCTGGACCGGTTGTGCTCCACCTTCATTCGCAAGGGCGTCAAAAAGCTACGCCTGACCGGCGGCGAGCCATTGGTACGACGCGACATCATGACCCTGTTCAAGGATTTGAGCCGCCATTTGGATTCTGGTGAATTGGAAGAGCTGACATTAACCACAAATGGTAGCCAGCTTGCCCGCTTTGCCGGCGATTTGGCCCGGTACGGGGTCAAACGCATCAATGTATCGCTGGATACGCTGGATGCAGAGACCTTTCGCACCCTGACCCGGCGCGGTGATTTCGCCCAAGTGATGGCCGGGCTGGAAGCCGCCAAGAAGGCCGGTATCCACGTAAAGATAAACGCTGTTGCGTTGCGCGATATAAACGAGCACGCCATCGGTGATATGCTGCGCTGGTGCGGATCAGAAGGTTTTGATCTAACCCTGATCGAAACCATGCCCATGGGCGAAATGGAATTCCACCGGGGTGAGTTCTATCTGCCCCTGTCCGAAGTACGGTCCCGGCTGGATCAGGAATTTACCCTGACCGATATCCCGCTACGCACGGGTGGTCCGGCACGATATGTTTCGGTTGAGGAAACCGGTCAGAAACTGGGCTTTATCACGCCGCTCACCCATAATTTCTGTGAAGGCTGTAACCGGGTTCGCATTACCTGTACCGGCACACTGTATATGTGCCTGGGCCAGGATGACGCCGCCGACTTGCGCGAGCCGTTACGGGCCAGCGAAGGTGATGACCTGCTCAGCCAGGTCATTGATGAAGCCATCGGCCGCAAGCCAAAGGGCCACGATTTCGTCATCGATCGCGAGAACGGTGGCCCTGCCGTCACACGACACATGAGCGTCACAGGCGGCTAGCCCATGAGCTCGAACGTCAAGGAAAGCACCGGTGCCACAGACGTAGTTGGTGCCATGTCCCGTCCTGATGCCGGATCCCTGGTGGCCAGGTCCGCCGAGTCTGATTGGCAGACCGATGGCTCATCTGGCTTTTCATACAAGACATTGTTCAACGACCCGGTAACCGGTCAGACAACCATGTTGATGAAAGTGGAACCCGGCTGCGTCGCGCCATCTCACGCCCATGACAATCTGGAACAGATTTATGTTCTGGAAGGTGAATTTTATGACGAATACCGGATCTATGGTCCCGGTGATTTCGTTGTTCGAGCCCCCGGCGCGCTTCACACCGGCGGCACACACAGCGGTGCCACCGTGCTGCTGGTCTATTCGAACTGACGGTGTGGGCTGGTAACGTTTCCAAGGTGCTGAAGCTCAGCCTCAATTTCTAAAACCAGCTTCGCGGCATCCTTGTCGTCCGGGTCACGACCGCGGGCGGCCAACGCCACCCCGCGCCGGGCAAACAAGACAGCCCAGGGAATGGGGTTTTCGCCACCCAGTTTCTCCAACTGTCTAGCATAGCGGACGGCTTCGTCCCAGTCTTCCAGACGAAGGCTGGCTTCAATGCCAAAACGCCCGTGCCACATCAGATTATGAATGGGCACGTGGCTCATAGCCAATGGGTCGCTTTGCTGCAAATAAAGCCGAGCTTCGTTTGGCTTACCCAAGATTGCGGCACCAGTCGCCAACGTGGCTAGTGAGGCGGCACCCGCAAAAATACTGCTGGTCGTATTCAACGCCGCCAGGGTCTCATTGCGATAACGCTCGAAGTCCGCCCCTCTATCCAATTCAGCACAGTTCAGGGCCAAATAGCTGTAATACATAGGCAGAAACCGGCCTGTACCCTGCTCATGGCACAGCTCGATGGCACGGTGCAAAGCGGCGGAAGAGCCTTCATAGTCGCCCAGTTCATACAGAACCTTGGCCAAACAACTGCCCCGGGCGATCATTTCCGCTCGTTTCAGGTCTTTGGTTGCAGCCATTTCAGCCGATTTAATACAATCCTCCCGTGCACCGGACAAATCGCTCAAATACATCTTCAAATGACCAGCCATGCACAGGTTGGGGATAAACACATCATCCAACCCGGCGTCCTGGGCTAGGCTCAGACATTGTCCAAAGTACGTCTGCGACATACTCAGATCACCGGCCACAAAACAGGCGTCACCCAAACCGCTCAGCGCGCGCGCTTCCAGCCCCGTATCGCCTGCTTCGCGAGCCAGATCCAGCGCCTTTTCGTGGGCCGCCAGACTAGCCGCGGTTTCACCGACCGGGAACAGCACATTGCCGCGCAACGTATACAGTTTGGCCTGTTCTTGCAGGCTGCCAACAGCAAGCGCGATGTCTTGCGCCCGGTCCAATTGAACCAGCGCCGCATCCAATTGATCAGCGATCCTCATGCTGGCGATTATCTCGGTGCGAAGCTCCAGTTCCTTGGGTGAACCCTCGTCGGTTTCAGCAAGGGTGCCCACCGCCTTTTCAAAAAATTCGATAGCCTCCACATGCGCCAGTCGGTTTGCGGCCCGTCGACCACCCCGTTCCCAATAGACCGCGGCCTGTTCCCGGTCACCGGCTTCGGCAAACTGAAAAGCCACAAGCTCAGGATGCGTCGACACCAGATCACTGAGCTCACCCGTCATGGCTTCGGCCAGCGCCCCATGCAGACGCGCCCGAGATGATCGTAAAATAGAATGGTAGGCGGTTTCCTGCATCAGCGCGTGCCGGAACATATGAGGATGGTCGCTATCGCCACCCGGTTCCAGAATATCGGCTTGCGATAACCGGTCCAATGCCGGTTCCAGTTCAGTGGCACTTTTACCGGTGACAGCCATCAGGGCGCGCGTGTTGAAGCTGCGCCCAATGACCGATGCGGCCTGAACCAATGCCTTGTCATTCCCCAGATTGTCCAACCGGGCGGTAAGCGCATCCTGCAAGGTATTGGGGATGGAAACGTGCTCCGCAGACTGACGCATGGTCTTGCCCAGCTCTTCCAGGAACAGCGGGTTGCCGCCGCCTCTGGCCACGATGCGGTCGGTCATTTCGGAATGTCCGGATTCTGCATCCAGGTTAAAGCGAACAATCTGTCGTGCCGCATTGGTCGAAAGATTGCTCAACGTCATCGTCATGGCACCGGGTGGTGGCATCATGGTGCCTTCGGGCCGGGTGGCAATCAGAAACATCGTCCCCGCCACACCCCCGTTTTGCAGCAACGCCACCATCAGTTCCCGGGTGGACGGATCAACCCACTGGACATCTTCCAATACAAACAGCACCGGCTGGCTATTGGACAGATACGCAAGCAGGGCGTGAAAGGCATCCACCAGTGCCTGGCGGGCTGTGACTGGATCGTCTGGCAAATGCGGCAGGCCGTCCGGCACCTGATCATGCAACAGGTGAATCATGGCGCTTTGGTGAATCCCGTTATCCAGATAGTCCGAAATCCGACTGGCCGTTTCCTCCATGGTTTGATCAGCGCCAAAATTCAACAATGTACGCAAACCACCTTTCAGGGAGAAATACGGTGAGTTGCTGTACGCGCCTGAACAGTAACACGACAGGGTCGCATGGTTTTCGTCATCAAGGCGACGCTCTAACGCGCGAATTAACCGCGACTTGCCCATCCCTGCATCGGATTGAACCCAGACCGTCTTGGCTTCACCGTTCGTGACAGCCTTCCATTGCAACATCAGGATTTCAAGTTCCGTATCCCGCCCCACCATGGGCATCGCATTACTGCCCACCGACTGGTTAGCCGCAATCTCTGATTGGCTGTACGCGCTGCTTTCGCCGGTAACGGCAAAGGCTGAGACGTCATCCTGAATGCCCTTAAGCTGCTGCGGGGCCATGTCGTCGTACTGAAATAAACCACCGGCAAGCGCGCGGGTGGTTTCGCTCACGACCACTGACCCCGGTTCCGCAATGCCTTGCAGGCGGGCGGCCAGATTAGGCGTATCGCCCAGCACCGCGCGCTCTTCCGCCGCGCCGTGCCCCACGATATCACCCACCACCACCTGGCCGGTGGCGATACCAATGCGCACAGACAGCATCCGGCCATCATCAAGAGTCATTTGACCCACATCGCGCGCGATATCCAGCCCCGCCCGGATCGCCCGTTCCGCATCATTTTCGTGGGCTTGGGGATAGCCAAAATAGACCAGCAGCCCGTCGCCCATATAACGCGCAATAAAACCATCCTGCGCGGTGATATGCTCAGCCGCGGCATCCTGATAGCGGCGCAACACATCGCGCAGGTCTTCCAGATCAAGGCCTTCCGACAAGGCGGTCGATCCCACCAGATCACAGAACATGACCGTCAGCTGGCGACGCTCGGCTTCGCTTTCCAGTGCCGGGGGCGCAGCCTGGGCCGGGGGCGCGGCCGGTTGCGGTTCGGGCTGTGGGGCTTCCGTTTGCAGTGACGTACCACACCCACCACAAAACTTGGCCCCAGCACTATTACCAAACCCACAAGCTCCACACAGGCGGGGCAACGCATGGCCGCATTCACTACAAAAGCGGTGGCTATCAGGATTATGGGCGGAACAGGACGGGCAATTCATACCCGATTACATATCAGAAACAGATAGGCAGAGTGAACCTTTGATTTTTCTTTGTTATAGCGGCAAATTTGCGAAGCAACCGCATCCCATCACGCCGTTCTGGCATGATGGGGCGGAATGGGCATAATGTTGGTCAGGTATTGATTTAGGGCATGGACATAGACACGGGTATGGAATTCAAAACCATTGGATTTGTGGCGGCGCGCCATAGTGAGGCTCAGGAAGCGCTGGTGCGTATGGAGTCCCTCTACGATCACGTGCGCCCGGAAGACGCCGACATCGTGGTGGCGTTGGGTGGTGATGGTTTCATGCTGCGGTCCCTGCATGCCAATATGGAACGGCGCGCGCCGGTTTATGGCATGAACCGGGGCTCCGTTGGCTTTCTCATGAACCAGTTCGAAGAAGGCGGTTTGATGGACCGCTTGCAGTTGGCCGAAGTGGTCGAATTACACCCCCTTCAAATGGAAGCCCGCGATATTCATGGTGAGGTCCACCATGCCCTGGCCATCAACGAAGTTTCACTCCTGCGCGAGACACGCATGGCCGCCAAGCTGCGTATTAAAGTTGATGGCATAGAGCGCATGAGCGAATTGATCTGTGACGGCGCACTGGTGTCGACCCCGGCCGGGTCCACCGCCTATAACGCATCCGCGCACGGGCCTATCGTGCCCATCGGAGCGGAATTATTGGCCCTGACCCCCATCAGCGCCTACCGACCCCGGCGCTGGCACGGGGCGCTGTTGCCGCATCATGCAGAGATTACCTTTGATGTGCTGGACGCCCATAACCGAACCGTCAGTGCGGTGGCCGACTATCAAGATGTGGCCCAGGTGGAATCGGTAACCATCAGCCAGAATTCAGATAAATATGCGACCCTGCTGTTCGACCCCGAGCATGCCTTGAACGAACGTATCATCAAGGAACAGTTCCTGCCTTGAGCGACCCTGATTTATCCTCTGACCTCTCCCCTGATCTCTCCTCCGGTAGAGCACCTGTAGCCGCCGCCATTCATCTGTCCATAACCCTCGGCCTCGGTGCCATGGGTGGATGGGTGTTCAGCCTATTCCACATTCCGCTGGCCTGGATGCTGGGCTCCATGATCACCGCCACCATTATCGCCATGAGCGGCGGCACCTTTCTGGAACGCCCCATCAAGCTGCGCGCGGTGATGCTGGTCGTGCTGGGTGTCATGTTGGGGAGCAGCTTTACGCCCGCCGTCATGGAACGCATTTCGGCGTGGATGATAACCCTTTCGTTCATGACCGTCTTTCTGGTTATCGTGACCGTCATTGGCTGGGTGGCGTTGCGGCGCTGGACCCGGTTCGATACCACCACCGCTTATTTCTCAGCCGTACCTGGCGGCTTCACCATGATGGTGGTCACCGGTGGTGCCATGGGCGGTGATGACCGGACCATCGCGCTGGTGCATTCTTTGCGCATCATGATGACGGTGCTGACCATACCGTTATGGTTTCGCCTCATGCATGGGGTGGTGCCGCCAGATATGGCGTCTCAGCTTACGCAAGCTACAGGGTTCATGGACCTGACCATTCGCGATACCGCTATCCTTCTGGCACTGGGCAGCGCCGGGGCATTAATTGGCAAGCTGGTGCGCATGCCAACTTACACACTGGTCGGCCCCATGGTTCTGAGCGGCATCGCACACTTGACCGGCATCACATCGGCCAAGCCGCCTGTTGAGTTGGTCAATGCCGCACAGGTGGTCATCGGCACGTCAATTGGTTGTCGGTTCCTGGGCGTTGTCGCGCGCGAGGTTCCGCGCACGCTGATCTGCGGTGTGTTTACCAGCTTCTATCTGCTTATCGCCGGTGCCTTGGCCGCACTGTTTCTGGAGCCCTATACAGGCATATCATTTGCGGCCCTGTGGTTGGCCTTTGCGCCCGGTGGCATCACGGAAATGGCGATCTTGAGCATCGCCCTTGGCGCTGATCCGGCGTTTGTGGCGACGCACCATCTATACCGGATCGTTCTGTTGTTGGTGCTCGCGCCTCTTGCCTATAGTTTATACCAGCGCTGGCGAGCGGCTCAGCGGTGATCCGCACCCACGGCGTCCGATACCGACGAAAACCCGTCTGCACGAAGGCGCTCAATCAATCCCCGAAGAATAACGGGAACCAATTCCGGGCCCTGATATACCATGGCGCTATACAGCTGAATTAGTGAGGCCCCAGCACGAATTTTAGCGTAGGCGCTATCCGCATTGTGAATACCACCAACCCCGATGATCGGCACAGTCCCATCCAATAAGCGGTACATATCAGACACGATTTGTGTGGATAGTTCTGCCAGAGGCTTGCCACTAAGCCCACCGGCCTCAACGCGGTTGGCCGCCACCAGCGTATCAGGTCGTGTAATTGTCGTGTTGGTGGCGATCAAGCCATCCACACGTGTGGACTTAACCACCGCCGCGATATCAGCCTTGTCTTCGTCGGTGAGATCAGGCGCAATCTTTAACAGCAACGGTGGCGTGTCAGACTGTACGGCTTCATCCAACGCACCGCGCACCACTGTCAACAATTGCTCCAACGGCTCGCGGCCCTGTAATGCCCTGAGGCCCGGTGTGTTGGGCGATGATACATTGACCACCATATACGAGGCATGGCGTGCCAGTTGCGCTATGCCTTTGGCGTAATCATCCGCGGCTTCGACGGTTTCTTTGTTCTTGCCCAGATTGACACCCACAATACCCGTACGCCCGGCGCGCTTGTTCAAATTTCGGGCGGCTATATCAGCACCATGGTTGTTGAAGCCCATGCGGTTGATAACGCCTGCGTCCTCTTTCAGACGAAACAATCGGGGTTTGGGGTTTCCGGCCTGAGGCCGCGGCGTGATTGAGCCCACCTCCACGAAACCAAAGCCCTGTGCCAGCATGGCGTCGGGGACTTCGGCGTTCTTGTCAAAGCCAGCCGCTAGCCCCAGCGGGTTGGCAAAGGGTAGCCCCCAGACGTTGCTTTCTAGGGATGCATGGGTAACCCGCCCGGCGCTTGGAACCACACCGCTTTTGAGGGCGGTAATGGTCAGGCCATGGGCTGTTTCCGCATCCAGGCAACGCAAGGCCGGTCCTATGAGTTTATAGAGCCCCACTATTCAGCCTCATTTGTTGGAAAATCGAGTGGAAAAACGTGGTTACCGTCTGGGCCCAATTCAAGCGGATCTGTGCGAACTGCCGCACCTGTATTCAGGGCACCATAGAGATGGGGGAACAACATACTGTTTCTGGACTCTTCCCATTTCAGGGTGCCACCCGACAATCGCGATGGATCAACCCACAACAGAACCAGGCCGGTTTGACCGGCGCGGTGTTTGGCCGCACTGACACGGATTTGCTCAGCCGTAGAGAAATGAATGAAGCCGTCGGCCACGTCCTGAGACGACCCTGAATAGGTGCCGCCGGATTGCGCTTCGGCCCATTCATCAGATCGGCACATGTGAAAAATCAGTTTTGTTTCGTGACTGGTGCCCATGGCGCGACCCTAACGGATTCTTGTGATCTGGAACAGACCCCTCGGCCATCCAAAAGAGCTCATAATTTTCCTTTTGATTATCAAAATGAGAATCCCCGCTGGTCATTTCCGCGGTCAATAGTGGATTATGATTGTATTCATCAGCATAATCAATGACTTAACCAACCTATTCTTACATAAACTTAACAGGAGAACCCTTTGCGCCTTTGGCACAGCTATTGCGACCTAGAGGTATAAGAAACTGAGTTTCTAATTCGTAAGAATGTCAGAAGAGGTATCATAATGAATCGTATTGAAACCATTAAACCTACTCCACATAATGACGCATCGACGCTAAACAACTCCTTGATCTTGATGGACTCATTGGGCTGTGCGGGGCTGGTTGTGGCGCCAGGCGAGCCGACACCGTCCATGCTTAAAGCCGGTGCCGCCGTTGGCGGAATATCACCACAGCTTGCCGAACATGTTTACCACGCCATGATTCAGGCCGAGGATTAAACGAAAATCAGGCTTGCCAAGTAGAAAGAGAGTCATCCAGCGCAGCCCTCAAGGCATGCGCATTGGTAGGGCGATCTTCTGGTCGCTGCGACAGGCATGATTGGATGCACCGGCTAAACGGCTCGGTCACATCCACCCCCGCACCCAAGACCGAATTCTCACTTTCCGTCGGCATACGCGCCGTTAACATCCGATAGGCAATCGCACCGATGGCATAGACGTCTGAGGTTACGCTGGCGTGGGTAGGGTCTGTCATTTGCTCCGGGCTTTCGTACCGGCTTCTGCCCAAAAGAGCCGTATCCAGATCCAGCGATTTTTCACCCCACTTTGCCTTCCCGAACTCACTGACAACGGGGTCACCGCCCAGGGTGGACGTCATCAACACGTTCTCCGGGTTAAGGGCGCCATGGGCAATACCCGATTTATGCAATGCGCCTACACCACTGGCGATCTGACGGATTAAATTGAGGACGCGTACCGGATGTATTTTCCGAGGCCGGTTTTCCGGGGTCAAATGCGCGATCAATCGATCATCAGTGATATCACGCCCCAATTCGTCAGACAGGGTGGAGCTAAAATAAGGCATGACCAGACACAGTCGTCCACCGGGAATGCTGCCATGCGCCAGCAATCGCACCACATTTGGATGATCCATGGATCGCATGATCCGGGTTTCAAGCGCGAACTGTTGTCGCCAGACCGCCGACGCACTGGAACCGGCACCTTCGGCCAACGGTCCCTTTGGATTAAGAAACTTCACACAGACCACCTGGCCCGTCACCTTGTGCACCGCCGTGAAGAAGGTTGCCCAGTTAGAATCCAAAATTCGATTGCGGATTTGATAGGTGGAAACGTCTTCCAGATAATGCCGCTTTGGTGCGGACGCCTTCGCGACTATGCGAAGAGGCCCGACACCGGACTTGGTCGTCAATGTTTGCTGAGCGCCGATAACGGGATCACCACTCGATCTTGTCGACACCCTCGAACGTCAGTTCGCTACCATCAGACAAGGTAATTGTACCCGAAGCCTCGCTTTCGAACTCGAGGGTGTTTTCAGTCTGCGTGACGGCCATATCGCCATCCACCTGAACGTCCCAACCACCAGGAGCACCGAAATCACCAGCAGTCGCGTCCAGTTGAACCGTATCGGACCACCCATCTCCACCGGAGAAGAAGTCGCTGCCATCACCAGCGCCGAAGATGAACAGGTCATCCCCTGCACCGCCAAAGGCCGCGTCATCACCTTCGCCGCCTTCAAAAGTATCATTCCCTGATCCGCCGATCATAAGGTCATTGCCACCACCAGCGTCAATTGAGTCGTCACCATCCCCACCGAAGACAAGATCGCTTCCCGATCCCGTACTAATATCATCAGAGCCATCACTACCGACGACAAACTGACCATTCTCGCTGGAACTTGTATCGAGCACGTTGACGCCATCGTCCATAACAGTCGTGGTATCATCAGCGGCATCAGTATCAATACCAACAACCGTGGTGACAGACGCCGTATCGCCGTTCGTCTCGGTTGACGTGGCTGTTACTTCCACGGCAAATTCACCAGAGCCTTCCGGTGTGGTAATCGTCATCCCGCTTGTGTCCGGCATGCTGCCATCTTCATTGGGCTCGACGCTCCACGTACCGTTGACTTCATCGTAGGTTGCGGGTTCTGAAAGCACCGCATCATCAGGCAATCCATTAATCACGATACCCGAAATGGACTCGCTGTCGTCTGTAGTGTTTGCGCTGATATCCAGATCATACGTAACCGAGCTGCTGTCGCCAAAATCATCGCCCGCGACAATTTGGAAATTGTCGATATTGACGCCTTCATTATGCCCAGTAGCGTCTGCGGTCATATCCAATTGAACCTGTCCATTTTCATCAAGGACAACTTCGATGGAATGGCTATTCGATCCTTTATCAGAGGTATTGATCATTTCTTCGCCATTGGCACTCACGATGAAGAAGTCTTCTTTGCTGCCATGGTCATCCCAGGAACCGAAGGTGTCCGAATCGAAGGAAATAACGACCGTCTGCCCGGCATGTTCTTGACCGAAATCAAAGGTCTTCGAAGCAGTTTCATCCTGCTCGATTTCCATCTGGCCGCCTTCACCGCCTTCACCGCCGTGTTTACCACCTTCACCGCCTTCACCGCCTTCGGTAATTGAATCGCCCCAGCCAGACACGCCGCCGGAGAAATCTTCAGAAGCCAGGACAGTGCCAGCATCCTCGCCACCACCGGAAACAACGCCGTCACTGAGTTCAACACTCAGCGTCGGCGCATCAGCAGATGGTTCCACGCTGACACTGGCTGTGGCTGTGCTGGTTTCGCCTGATCCGTCCTCAACGGTGTACGTAAAGGATGTTTCACCGCTCCAGTTTTCGTCCGGCGTAAAGGTATAACTACCATCCGGGTTTTCGGTGATCGTACCGTGTTCCGGATCGCTGATATTCGTAATGGCCAGCGAGTCACCAGCGTCTGCATCCGTATCATTGGCCAGCAGATCATCCGCCGTAAACGTGATGGCCGTATCTTCGGTGCCGTCCAGGCTATCATCAACAGCAACCGGGTTATCGTTCTCTGGATCAACCGTGAGATTGACTGTGGCCGTTGTTGTATTGCCATCTTCGTCGGCAATCTCGTAGGTGAACGAATCTGTACCGTTATAGTCTGCATCTGGTGTGTAGGTGATTTGACCATCTTCGCCGATGGAAACCGTACCATGCGCGGGCTGTGTATCGATACCACTGACCGATACTGTACCGTCGGCGTCACTGTCATTACCCAGAACATCAATCACGACCGAGCTGTCTTCGCCCACCGTTGCCGTATCATCAACCGCAACCGGGTTATCGCTGGCAGGATCAACCGTGAGGTTAACTGTAGCTGTGGTGGTGTTGCCGTCTTCGTCCGCAATCTCGTAAATGAACGAGTCAGAACCGCTGTAGTCCGCATCAGGCGTGTAGGTAATCTGGCCATCTTCGCCGATGGAAACCGTACCATGCGCAGGCTGCGTATCGATGCCACTGACCGATACTGTACCATCGGCGTCACTGTCGTTACCTAAAACATCGATCACGACCGAGCTGTCTTCGCTAACTGTTGCCGTATCATCGACAGCAACCGGATTATCGCTGGTGGGATCAACAGTGAGATTAACCGTGGTCGTTGATGTCTCGCCATTCTCGTCCGTAATTTCGTAACTAAATGAGTCTGAGCCGTTGTAATCCGCATCAGGCGTGTAGGTAATCTGACCATCTTCGCCGATGGAAACTGTACCGTGTTCAGGTTGCGTTTCGATGCCGGAAACAGAAAGCACATCGCCATCCACATCCGTATCATTGCCCAGAACGTCTATAACAACCGAGCCGTCTTCAACCACAGAAGCCGTGTCATCTGTCGCTACAGGGCCATCGTTTGAGCCTGTTACAGTGACCGTTACCGTTGCCGTGTCCGTGCCGCCCTGACCGTCATCAACGGTATAGGTGATTTCAACTTGTGTGCTTTCGCCTACAGCTAAGTTATCGAAACTGCTGTCAGGCGTGAAGTCGATGGTGCCATTTTCATTAATGGCAACAACACCGCCGACACCTGCGGCCAGCGTAGCCCCGGTGACAGACAAACTGCTGCCATCCACGTCTGAGTCATTGCCCAGAACATTAATATTCACAGAGCCATCTTCATCAACGATCGCCGTATCATCAACTGCAACCGGGTTGTCGTTCTCAGAATCAATGGTGAGATTGACCGTAGCCGTCGAAGTTTCGCCGTGTTCGTCGGTGATCTGATAGGTGAACGAGTCGGGGCAGTTGTAATCATCGTCCGGCGTGTAGGTAACCTCACCCGTGGCCGGGTCAAGTGATACCGTACCGTGCTGAGGTTGGGTTTCGATACCGGTCACAGAAAGCGTGTCGCCATCAATGTCGATATCATTCGCCAACACATCGATCACAACCGAGCTGTCTTCATCCACTGTTACGGTATCGGTTGTTGCCACAGGACCATCGTTCGATCCCGTCACCGTAACCGTCAGCGTTCCGGTGTCCGTATCGCCATCACCGTCTTCGATGGTATAGGTGATTTCCACATCGCGGGTTTCACCTACGGCCAGGTCGTCAAAGCTGTCGTCTGGCGTAAAACTGAGTGTACCGTTGCCATTGAAGTCGATAGTACCGCCGACGCCATCTGGCAGGGTCGCATCGGTAAGGATTGCATCTGTCAAGGTCAGTCCACCGCTGCCCTCGCCGCCATGATCAGCGTTAATATCATTCTGCAACACATTAACGTTAACAGAACCATCTTCATCAACTGTCGCCACGTCATCAACTGCAACAGGATTATCGTTCTCTGGATTAACGGTCAGGTTGACGGTGGCTGTAGAAGTCTCGCCATTCTCGTCGGTGATTTCATAGGTGAACGAATCTGTGCCGTTGTAATCAGCGTCAGGCGTGTAGGTGATCAGGCCACCTTCGCCAATGGATACGGTGCCGTGTTCAGGCTGGGTTTCAATACCGGTGACGGAAAGCGTGTCGCCATCCACATCCGTATCGTTGCTCAGCACATCGATAACGACGGAACCGTCTTCAGAAACCTCCGCTGTATCGGCAACGGCAACCGGGCCATCATTGGTGCCTGTAATGGTAACTGTTGCTGTGGCAGTCGATATTTCGCCGCTTGGATCAGCAATGGTATAGGTGATTTCAACTTCTACGGTATCACCAACACCCAGGGTCTGGTAGCTGTCGCCTGGCACGAACGAAATCGATCCATCCCCGTTAACGGTAACCGTCCCATCCACATCGTCTGGCACTGTCGCGCTGGTAACGGACAGAACATCGCCATCAGCATCAGTATCATTGCTGAGCACATCAATTGTCACGCCTAAGTCTTCGGTGGTCGTCGCCGTATCATCAACCGCAACAGGTGCCGCATTGCCATCCAGAACATTCACATTGATCCAATTCAACGACGTACCACCGTCGCTGGACGTGGCCAGCACGGTCAGGGTGAAGTCTGATGAATCGCCAAGCGGTGGCGTAATGGTCAGGCCATCCAGATCGCTCTGGCTCAGGGTCCAGGTGCCATCACCATTATCGTTACCGGCGCTAAGTTCTGCACCATCCGGAACACCGGCAATAACAATCTCGGCAACGACTTCCGTTGTTTCATTATCCATGCCCACAGAAAGGGAATCGAGCGAAATTGTGGCGTTTTCGTCGCCGGTAACTTCGCCTGTGCCCTGTTCATAATTAATAGTGCCATCTGCGTTTTCCATACCAATCAGCGGATCATCAGCAACGGCCTTAACGGTGATACCCAAAATCTGGCTAAAGGTGGAAGCCGTGTCACCATCGGGTTCTGTCGCCGTTGCCTGTACGGTCAGGTTAACGTCGCCATAGAAATCTTGTGCGCCTGTAAAGGTCAGATCAGCCAGATCTGCCGGGTCCACATTCCACGTGCCGTCCTCATTCAACGAACCATGAGACAGCACAGCTCCTTCCGGAACGCCGCCAATAGTCACGGTCAATGTTTCGTAACCGGCATCGGCAACACCATCGCCATCTGTATCACGGGTAAACACATCCTGAAGGGTCGCACTGATATCCAGCGCAATGGCTTGATCTTCCTCACCAACGACCGGTGAAACGGTAAGTGATGGCACCTGGGCAACCAGCGGTTCACCATCGTAACTGCCGGTAACGGTAACCGTCGCCGTCGCCGTTGTGGTGGCACCGGACTCGTCCTGTACCGTGTAGGTGATGTGAACCGCTTCGGTTTGGCCTTCATCAAGGCCTTGTAAACTTTCGCCCGGCACATAGGTAATGCTGCCATCCGGATTCACGGTTACAGAACCGTCATAACCAGCAGGCAGTTCGGCATTGATCACGGTCAGACTATCGCCCGCATCAACATCACTATCGTTGCTGAGCACATCCAGTGTAATACCTAAGGAATCTTCGCTCACCGTTGCCGCATCGTCCACCGCAACAGGCCCATCATTGGTGCCGGTCACGGTAATGCTACCGGTCTGCGACACAGTGCCACCATTGCCATCTGTGACGTCATAGGTGAATTCAAGTATCTCAGCTTCGCCCACACCAAGTGTCTGGAACCCGGCACCCGGATCATAGCTGTAAGAACCATCTGCATTGATGGTCAGGCCTGGAATAGCCTCGCTTGTCTGAACGTAGCTGAGAGCATCACCGTCAATGTCTGTGGCATCCAGATTTCCGGATATAGCCCCACCATCTTCGGTCGCAATCGCGTCTTCGATCTGAGCCACTGGGCCATCGTTTGAGCCCGTTACCGTAACTGTCACGGTCGCCGTATCCGTACCACCCACGCCATCAGATATGGTATAGGTAATCACCACGTCCTGGGTATCACCGACACCCAGTTCATCGAAGCTGTCACCCGGTGTGAAGGACAGTGTTCCGTCGTTATTGACAACGACACTGCCATCAACGGTTTCGGGTATCGTAGCGCCGGTGACAGAAAGACTGTCGCCGTCAATATCGATGTCATCACCCAAAACGTTGATGACCACAGAGCTGTCTTCATCAACCTCGGCGATGTTATTCACAGCGATCGGATCATCGTTTTCAGGATCAACCGTCAGGTTCACCACTGCCGTGGACGTGTTGCCGGTTTCGTCTACGATCTCGTAGGTGAAGGCGTCCGTGCCGTTGTAATCGGCATCCGGCGTGTAGGTTATTGCGCCTGTGGTTTGATCAATCGCAACCGTACCGTGGGCTGGTTGTGCGGTGATACCGGAAACGGTGAATTCACCGTCGCCCAGATTAAGATCATTCGCCATTACATCAATGGAAATGGACGAGTCTTCGTCTACGCTTACGGTATCGGCTGATGCTATGACACCGTCTATGGCATCGGTCACCGTTACCTTGACGGTAGCCGTGGATGTACCACCCTGGCCGTCTGAAATTTCGTATGAAATGTCCACATCTCGCGTGGACTGACCACCAAAATCAAAGTTATCGCCCGGATCATAGGAAATTGTCCCGTCAGGATTGATAACCACCGTACCACCCACATCACCAGGCAGGGATACATTGGTAACGGTCAGGTCTTCTACATTATCGATGTCCTGATCATTCGCCAGAACGTCAATAGTAACGGTGGATGTATCGCTTACAGCCGCCGCATCATCCGAGGCAACCGGGCCATCGTTGGTGCCGGTAATCGTGATGGATCCGGTTTGCGTCGTAATGCCGCCGTTGCCATCATCCACGGCATACGAAAATTCGACGGTTGTTGTCTCACCCTCGGCCAGTTCCTGGAATTGACCACCTGGATCATAGCTGTACGAGCCGTCCGTGTTAATGGTCAAACCATCAACCGGATCACCGCCTGCGGGCACATATTCGCTAAACGACAGCGTATCAGCTTCGGCATCAGTAGCGTCCAGATTCCCGGATACGGTGCCACCATCTTCGGTCGCATCAACTGTTTCTATGCGCGCAATGGGGCCATCATTGCTGCCAGTAACGGTTACCGTAGCCGTGGCCGTATCCGTGCCGCCCTGGCCATCAGAAACTGTGTATGAAATTTCGACTTCCTGCGTTTCACCATCGGCCAGTGCGTCTAAGCCACCGCCCGGCGTGAACAATATTGTTCCGTCGCTATTAATAGAAACATCACCAAGTGAAGCATCAGGCAGGGAAACGCTGGATACGCTCAGCACACCACCATCGGTATCTGTGTCATTGCCAAGAACGTCAATGGAAACGCCTGCATCTTCGGTGGTCGCAGCCGTATCATCTTCGCCTTCCGGACCAATGTTTACTGGCTCGGGTTCTGGCTCGGGTTCTGGCTCAGGCTCAGGATCTGGCTCGGGTTCAGGTTCTGGTACAAACGGCACAGTTTCAACAACCGGTGCAGCAGGAGGTGGTCCTGGTGGTGGTGGTGTGCCTTGGCCGTCATCCTGTGGCGCCAGCTCTTCCTCAGTATCGTCGTCCTCATCGGATTCAGATTCTTGGCCTTCCTCTTCCTCTTCTTCCTCAGCGGGAGCACCCGTACCCCGGCCCTGCAAAGGACCGGTATTGCCTTGTGGTCCCTGAGATTGGGATTCCAGTTCCGGATCGTCGGCTTCACCGCTATCGACGTCAGAATCCAGGGCCTCAGTTTCAATGCCGTCTACTTCTATGCCACGATCAGTGATTTCGGATTCTTCAACTTCCAGGTCATCACCGATGGTTTCCGGTGCCGGGGCCAAATTACCCAAAATCTGATCGTCGGTCTGCTGGCTGCCGGTATGAATGGTGCCTCGCGTCGTATCCTCGGGTTCATCATCCTCATCGCCAATGATGTTTTCATTGTCGCCGCCGCCTTCACCATCTTCGTCATTATCCAAAACGGTCAGATCGTCCAGATTTTGCTGATCCTCGCTCCCCGTCTCCGGAGTCGTGTCTTCGTCTTCGGTAGGCGTGTCTTGGTTTGGTGTTTCTTCGGCCATGGTGCTTGTCCTTGGATTGGGCTTATAGGCTTGCGATAAAATGGGGTGCAACGGGATACGTTGCAGGTTCCGTTGAGGTTAAAATAGGCATGCCTCTGTGAGATGTCACAGAAATCCAGCTTTTTACTTAAATAAGCTCACCACGCTGCTTCTAATCTTCACCGACCTGAGCGCCCGGAAGGCAAGCGGTGGGGTGGGGTGGGCTGTAATCCGCGGCGGGCGACGGTCCCTTGCAGGATGGTTCTTAGGGTTACCCTTCGTTTAGAGCGGGGCGCACACATTTTTGTGATAACGGTCACACAAAAAGCAGGTGTAAATTCAGCGATCAATCCCCATATAGATTATATGAGGCGATATTAAAGTGAAGGACTGATCGTGGCCGATACCAAAGAAATACTCGATGCGAACCAAAAATTTTATGATGCATTCTCATCAGCAGATTTTGGCGCAATGGAAGATGTCTGGGCAAAGACAGGTTCCATTACCTGCATCCACCCCGGCTGGCCGTCTTTGAACAATCGTGAAGACGTGCTTTCAAGCTGGCGAGAAATTCTGAGCACTCAATCTATGTTGGTGAGCATTTCCGATGAAGAGGTTCACGTTTTTGGCGATACGGCCTATGTGATCTGCCACGAACACCTGGAACCCGGCACACTTGTAGCAACAAATATCTTTAGCCGTGATGGGCAGCATTGGAAGCTGGTTCATCATCAAGCCGGTCTGACATCCTCAGCCTCGCCCGATATTATGGAAGATCATCCAACGCTTCAGTAACGCGCCGCGATCTCGCGTGCCACCAAACGCTCAAGGCGACACAGGTTCCGGTCTTTGATTCCCAAGTCCTCCAGATGTTGAACTGTGTTCATCAGGTATTCGGCATTGGTGCCCATATGGCCAACCGCATGGGCCAATCGCTTGGCAGTTGTCTCAGGGCATAACCCGCCTTCGTAAGACCACCCTTTCCGATCAATGACAAATGTTATGGCGCGTACAGGTCCACGGTCCGTTCGTACGACCAGCCAACGGGCAGAGTACGTGCATGGCTTGGTGATCAATTCACGCCGGACGAGATCGTCCAGTGAAGCCGCTGCTTTCGCGCGATCAAGCGTTTGTACTAAACCGCGGCACGATCCACCGCGGTCCAGTCCCATCATCAGCCCTGGCCTGTCAACGGTCCCCCGATACCGTGGCAGGCGCATACAAAATGATCGGTGCCACCCGTGTACCATGCCAATTTCACTGGCGTGAACATCACATTCCGGATTCCACATCAACGAGCCATAGGCAAACACCCTGATTGGCGCATTCTTATCAACATCTCGAAGCAAGTTCGCCACAACCCGGGCGTAATCCTCATCATCCATATGATCCACATCCGGCACTGGACCGGGGTCTTCCATCTCTTCATGGACCAACGAGATCAACTCAGGAGTCAGGCGCATATGGTTGGACTCCTCAACTAACGCGGCATATCGCCTCTGATCACATAGGCCAACGCTTGCACCACCTGTGACGGCTCACGGGCCACAGCCGAAGCCGCCGCATCCACTTCTTTAAGGGGATGATCGTGTTCTTCAGGATGCAGGGTGATATACGGTATGCCCAAAGCAGACGCGTACCCGGCATCAAACGCGGCGTTCCATTGTTTGTACTTTTCACCAAACCGCACAACGACCACATCGGCCTCGCGGATAAGTGTGCCGGTGCGAATGGCGTTGAGGCTGGCTCCCTTGCGGTCATGCCAGATTTTGTCCGGCTCGTCGCCAAAGATAGCCACACCACAGTCGTCTGAGTCCTCATGAACGCTAATCGGCCCGTTCAGGCTTACAGGCAATCCGGCCTTTTCTATGCCGGTCGCGATTTGTGCGCGCCAGTCGCTGTGGATTTCACCCGACAGGTATACCTGCCAAATTTTGTCAGTCATTGTGTGTTCCTTTCTCTATGCGTCTCGTAATGCGCAGCACGCCCGTATGAACTGCATTTCTTTGTCCGTCGATACGGCGTCGGGTTGAGACGAGAACTGTACCGCGACGAACTCTCGTTCAGGGTCTACAAACAAGAATTGCCCATGAATACCGATTCCCATCATAGCGGACGGAAATTCATCCATAACATAGCACTTACTACGGTACCGCATAGGCCAGTCGGAATAATCATTGGCGTAGTCCCCGGCCATCCACTGATCACGATTGCCATTGCGGCGTATATCATCAATCCATTCAGCCGGAATGACCTCTTTGCCATCCCGCTTGCCACCCTCAGACAACAACAAACCAAGCCTCGCCAGATCACGCAGGGTCATGCACAGGCCACCGGCGGCACGCGGGCACCCCAGATGATCGATCGACATATAGGCTTCGTGTCCAGCCCCCATAGGTTGCCAGATCGCGTCGCTGAGCAAATCCGTATATCGGGCACCGCCTGCACGTTCGATCACCCAGCCCAACAAATCCGTGTTGGGTGAAAGATACCGGAAGCGGGCGCCGTGCTCGGCATCCTGTTCTGTCATAGACATGAGGAAACTGCGGGTATGAAGCTCTGGATCAGGGGATCCGCCGGGATTCCATCCAGCCGCCTGGCGGTACTTGATCATCAGACCATCGGTGGCTTTGTAATCCTCGTTAAAGGCCACACCCACGGTCATATCCAGTAAGTGCCGCACCGTTGCGTCACCGTATCCTGTATCCTTCATCTCGGGAATATAATCGGTGATCGGGGCATCCGGGTTCAATTTGCCACGCCCGACCAGAACGCCGACCAACATGGCCGTCACCGATTTGGACACCGAAAACAGGATATGTTTTGTGGCAGGCGTCATGTCGTTTCGGTATTCTTCCAGCACCACACGGCCCTGTCGCAGAATAAGCAAGCCGTCCGTGTGGGTATTTTCAATCATATCAGCCAGCGTGATTGAAGCGCCACCGTGCGCATACGAGAAACCAAGCGAAATGGGGTCACCAGCATCGAGCGGACGGACAGTGTCGGGATTATGGGCGATCGGTGATGTGGGCATGATCTCACGTACATGCTGTAATCCCCACTTGTTGAAAGGGGGGAAGCGCCAATTGCCCAACGTAACCCGATCATTCTCTGCCGGTGGGAACCCGCTCATCAAGTTTTCAACTGACATGTGATTTTTCTTCCTTTCGCGGTGTGACCAGTACGAGACCCGTCATTAACAAAACGACAGACGCCCATATCCATAACGAATGCGTCTCGTCAAAAATTACCATACCCCAGATTACCCCGGACACCGTAACCACATAGGCCGTTTGTGCAGCAAATACAGGTCCGGTCCTGGCAATCATGAAAACAAACAGGCCGTAGGCCACCATACTGATTGCGGCCATACCGACAATAGCCCATTCCACACGGGTCCACGGCCAATTGAGCGGGACGAAGCTGTCGGTGGCGAGCATAAACGGCGTCATAACAATGGTTGCCGCGACGAACATTCCGCAAACCAGCGAATAGGCGTTGAAGCCCACAGGCAGGCGAATAGCGATCACCATGTTCTCCGCCGCGTAACAAACAGCGGCAAGAAGCGCCACGAATACCCAGGGTACCACAGACGGATCAGGCAGACTCTCTTCCGGTCCCACAAGCAGCACGATAGATGCCATACCGAATATAACGCCGATAATGCGGCCTAATGAAAATTTTTCAATTTTAAAAAAAATGGCCGTGATAAACGTCATGATAGGCACAGTTGAAATCGTAATCGACATGATCCCGGCTGATACCTCGGCCGCAGCATAAAAGAACAGAACACCGGGTATGGCGGTACCAAGCATCCCACACAGTACGTACAATGTCATGGCGTCACGGTTCAGCGGAACGGGTTTTCTCATCACGATACTAAGCGCCACAAGGAGCACAGCACCTATCAGAGCCTGCCAATACGCAACGCCGATGGGATGGCCGCCGCCTTCCATGGCCATCTTGGCCAGTGAAAACGAGAACCCCCAGACATTGCCCAAGAAAAGTAGCACAAGCCACGGCCAGAACCGGGCGAAGAAACCCTGCTTACCGGACGGCGAAGGTGTGGAAGTGTCAGAGCCGGTCATTGACATGTTAGGGCAAGCCTGTAAGCGGGGTCGGAAGTGGAAAAAACGCTTCGGCACAATCAGCACCGAAGCGTTTCTCTAAGTCTTCGCATCGTACGTTCAACCGGGGCTCGTCCTGTACCCGACAGGCATGCCGCCAGCGAAACTGTTACTCTGCGGCTGACAGATTTTCTGCGGCAACTTTACCGTTGCGACCTTCAACCAGTTCAAATTGAACTTTCTGACCTTCATCAAGAGAGCTCATGCCCGCTTTTTCCACAGCGGAAATGTGAACAAAAGCGTCACCAGAACCGTCTTCAGGTTCGATGAATCCGTAACCCTTCTGATTGTTAAACCATTTAACTGTACCTTTGAGCATATTCCCCTCCTAGAGATGGCTGCATAACAAAACCGATGCTGACACCGCGCCAGACACCTAAACAATCCATGTACCAAGGAAGGAACGAAAGCGCTTCAATCGAATGGCCAAGTCCGCCGACAATACTGGATAGTCCTAACCCCATTATTTCCCCGGGGCAGGTTGGGAACGAACGCCGTTCCTGTAGCGCTACCATAGAGTTAATCAAAAAAATAATCCACAATAGAGTGTTTTTCCACGCGCCCTAGTCAACAGCAGCGATAACGATAATTTCGACCAGATATTCGGGTGTTGCCAGCTTAGCTTCACCACAGGCGCGCGCAGGAGCATTGCCGGGCGATACCCAGGCATCCCAGACTTCATTCATGGCGGCGAAATCTTTCATATCATCCAGCCAGATGATCGCTTGCAGGATACGTGACTTGTCGCTGCCCACTTCGGCCAGCAGTCGGTCGATATGCCCAAGGATTGTTTCTGTCTGAGCAGGTACTGAATCGCCAGCATTACCAACCTGTCCGGCCAGATAAACCGTATCGTTATGGACAACGGCCTGGCTCATGCGCGGGTTTGTATCAATTCGTTTTATGGTCATTCCAAGTCTCCTGAGCGTGTTTATGTTTGTCTATTGGCTTACGACGTATCTAGCGGCCCCCGGTCGCATTGACCAGCAGCGAATTCACACCTGAATTGAGGATTATCTCAGCGCAAACTGGACAATGTGGCGATCAGCATATCGTTTTCATGCCGAATGGCCTCAGAATACCGACGCGCTTCTTCTTCGTCGTGCCTGGCGCACCGTTTTGCCGCGTCCACGGCCCGGTGCTGGCCTTCCAGCAATCCCCTGATCACCGCTTTTTCAACTAAATCCGCCACCTGCACCGCCTGCTCATCCGTCAAGGAGTGAACAAGGATACTATTGATGCTTTCCGTGGTTTCTTCCGCTATTGATTTCAGCTTGATCATCATCTTCCCAATTCAACTTATTATGGTCATTGATTGTAGTCATTGAATGTAGTCTGTGATCAGCATAACCCAATACATCGGAATGCGGTAGGGTTGTATCTGTTACAAATTCAATGTTTTATCCACCACCCAAACAACACCGCAATACGGAGACCGATCTTGATTGCAGCGCTTTTTCGCTGGTTAGAGAATGTCAGTGGTCCGTTCCCGCCGGAACAGCCTGACAAACCACCTCATACGTTTTTGGGGTTTATCATTCACTATGCCCGGCCGTTCTGGCCGCTATTGCTGACCAGCTCGACACTGGCCACCGTGGTTGCGCTGATCGAAGTTTATCTGTTTTCCTTCGTGGGTGAGTTAATCGACTTGCTGACCCATGCCGACCGCGAAACATTCTGGCAGGAAAACAGCAACTACCTATTGTGGATGGCCGCGTTGGTCCTGATCGCCATCCCGATACTGAAGTTCTACTACGAATCAGTCATCCATCAGGGTTTGATGGGAAATTTTGCCATGCGCATCCGGTGGGAAGCCCACCGCTACCTGCTACGCCAGAGCATGTCATTTTTTTACGATGATTTCGCCGGTCGTATCGCCACCAAGATGATGCAGACGTCACTGGCCGTTCGTGACACCACAATGCGGTTCACCGAAGTGTTTCTCTATGTGATTGTGTATTTCGCCGGTGCCGTTGTCATGTTCGCCATTGCGGACTTGCGCTTGTCAGTGCCCATGCTGTGCTGGCTGCTCGGCTACCTGATTACGCTGTGGTACTTCGTGCCGCGCCTGCAACGGGTATCCATGGAACAGGCCGACGCCCGGTCCGTGGTAACCGGACGTGTGGTGGACAGCTATTCCAATATCAGCACCGTCAAAATGTTCGCCCATGCCGAGCTTGAAGACGCCTATGCCCATGACGGTATGGAAATGTTTCTCGACACCGTCTATCGCTCCATGCGCCTGTCCACTGTCATGATTAGCATCCTGTACGGTCTGAACGGTGCATTGTTCTTTTCGGTATGCGGCCTCGGCATATGGTTGTGGCAGTATGATGCCATCACACTGGGGGCTATCGCTGTATCCATGGGCCTCGTGCTGCGACTGCAATCCATGTCCCAATGGGTACTGTGGGAAGTATCCCGGCTTTTTGAAGATATCGGTGTGGTTCAGGACGGAATCGAGACCATCGCCCGCGAACGCATGGTGGTGGACGCGCCTGATGCTGCCCCGCTAACCGTGACGGACGGTCGGATCCAATATGACGATATCTCGTTCAACTACGGCAAAGACCGCGAAGACGTTGAACAGGACGAGACCCATCAGGGTGTGATCGAGAACCTGTCCCTGACCATCGATCCCGCCCACAAGATTGGTCTGGTGGGCCGTTCCGGTGCCGGTAAATCTACCCTCGTCAGTTTGTTACTGCGGTTTTACGATCTGGAAGACGGCAGCATCAAGATCGACGGTCACGATATTGCCCATGTGACACAAGAAAGTTTACGCGCCCAGATCGGTATGGTGACGCAAGACTCGTCCCTGCTCCACCGATCCATTTTTGACAACATTCGATACGGTAACCCCGAGGCCACCCTGGATGATGTGATCGCGGCGGCCAGGAAAGCCCACGCTCACGACTTTATTGTGGACCTGGAAGACAACTGGGGCCGGACCGGCTACGACGCCCACGTGGGCGAGCGCGGCGTTAAACTGTCTGGTGGTCAACGCCAGCGCATCACCATCGCGCGGGTATTGTTGAAAGACGCGCCTATCCTGATTTTGGACGAAGCCACCAGTGCCCTGGACTCAGAAATTGAAGCCGCCATTCAGGAAAGCCTGTTCAGCCTCATGGAAGGCAAAACCGTCATCGCCATCGCCCACAGGCTTTCGACAATCGCGGCCATGGACCGACTGATCATTATGGACGACGGCAAGATTATCGAAGACGGCACGCACGATGAACTGATTGAGCAAGGCGGGCTTTACGCCGAGCTATGGGCAAGACAGTCAGGTGGATTTTTGGCGCAAAACGCGGAGGAGGATAAGGCGACGAAGTAATTTTCGAGAACAATGCGCAAAACATACAATTGCACTCCCCCTCAACTATCACTAGATTAGAATACTTTCGGGCACAACTGCCCTTGCTCTGTATGGATTATCAAGAGAGAAACGACAGTTATGCGCTTGTTATTTGTTGAAAACTCCAAAACCATAACATCTTTGGTCCGGGCGGAACTGGCTAAGATAATCGATATTGACGTGGACTGCGCCCATCGCATGGATGAAGCGGTGGGCTTGATCAAGGAAAATGGCCCTGCCAGTTATGTTCTGGCAGTTTCGGGCAATGAACTTGGAGACGCACCAAACGGCGAGGCAGTTCGCCTTATCACTGAATTTCAAATTCCCACCATCGTGTTCACGGCAACCTATGATGACGAGACTCGTGATCAAGCCATGAAAATCGCTGGTGTCGTCGACTACGTGACGAAAGAAAGCAAAGCGACCGTTCAGTATCTCTGCAATATGATTCACCGGTTAATTGAAAACCGAAATATCAAGGCAATGGTTGTTGATGATTCACGAACCGTTCGCCTGCATGTTGGCGAATTGCTACGAAAATACCAGTTTCAGGTTCTTGAAGCTAAAAACGGTCAAGAAGCGCTGGAAGTCCTGGCCAACAATCGAGATATCAAACTGATCGTTACTGATTACCATATGGAACCGATAGACGGCTTTGAACTGACCAAGCAGGTACGAGAAACATATGGGAAGAATGAGTTGGCGATCATTGGGCTTTCTAGCAGCAATGTTGGCACCCTATCGGCTCGTTTTATCAAAACAGGCGCTAACGATTTTCTCGCAAAGAATTTCTTGCCGGAAGAGTTCTTCTGCCGGGTTACTCAAAACATTGATCTGATAGAAAAAACCGCTGCACTGGCTGACGCCGCAACCAAGGATTTTTTGACGGGCCTCTACAACCGCCGCTTCTTTTATGAGCGCGGTGTGGGCAAGCTTGATCGGGCGCGAGGGACAAAGTCATCTGTGGCTCTGGCAATGCTGGATATCGACCATTTTAAAAGCGTGAATGACACCTTCGGGCATGACGTGGGCGACGAGGTGTTGCGCGTGATCTCAAAGATTCTCCAAGACACATCGCGGCCAGATGATCTGGTGGCCCGACTTGGTGGGGAAGAGTTTTGTGTCTTGCTCGATGATATCACCCAGTCGGAACTGGTAGAGTTGTTCGAGAATATGCGAGCGACGATTGAAGCCCATCATTTCGAATCGTTACAGGAACGCAAATTTGTAACCGCCAGTTTCGGGGTTGTCATCGCAAAGGATGAATCGCTGGATCAGTTAGTCGCAAATGCCGATGCATTGCTTTACGAGGCAAAAGAAAGCGGGCGAAACAAGGTCACCTTCGAGTCGTAGCTTAGCCCACCCGCGTAATAGACTTGATCTTACCCTTTGAATAACCGGAACGCTCTGCCACAACGCGGTCTTGTTCTTCGATGGCAACCCGGATCAGATCTTCGGGGTCTTCACCGTAGAGGTTTTCCAGCAGCTCGCTGGACACCTTGCGGTTGGAGCTCAGCGCGCCGTCTTCATAGACCACGTTGAACAGGACCGTCGTCGTTTTTGATTGTGCCTTTCTGCGGGCCATGGGGGTCTCCTGAACGTTGCTGATCTGAACTGCGTGCAGCCCCTGTTCGAGTATGACGAACAGGGGCTGAACACTGTGGACAGTCTTTTAACCGCATGGACCAAAAACCTCAAGTCTGAGATTCAGGCTTAGCTAGCACCCTTATGATTTTCCCTGACCCATCTCGGTGGCATTGACCAAGCAGGCCATGTTACCGGACGGGTGTTTATTCTCGTGCATGAGCTGATGCGCATGCCCGATTTCATCGAACGTATAGGTGCCCGACAAACAAGGATCGATCTTACCGGCAATGACCAGTTCATTGACGGCCTTGGCTTGTTCATCATTGGACAGGTGACTACCCTGTAAGCGTTTTTGCATCATCCAGTGATAACGCAAGTCCATGGTGATGTTGTAGCCGGTGGTACCGGCACAGATCACAACCATACCGCCCGTATCACAGATAAAACCGGATGTGGGCAATGTGGCCTCGCCGGGATGCTCGAACACGATCTTCGGGCTTTTGCGCTCACCCACCGCTTCCCAGATGGCTTTGCCGAACCCGCGAGCGCCCTGCATCCAGGTTCCCCACGCTTCGTCAGCCGTATCAGGCATCTTGCCCCAGTGATCGAAGTCGTTACGGTTGATAACGCCAACGGCACCTTTCTCCATACAGAAATCGCGTTTGCTGTCGTCTGAGATAACGGCCACGGCTTTACCACCCTGAGCGGCCACGATCTGCAACGCCATGCTGCCCAGACCACCAGCAGCACCCCAGACCAGAACCACGTCGTCTTTCTCAACCACATTAGGGGCCCAGCCCATAAGCATGCGGTACGCCGTCGAAGCACATAACAGATAACATGCGGCTTCTTCCCAGTTCAGGTGTTTTGGTTTGGGTTGAAGTTGATGTGACTGTACCCGGGCAAACTGGCAATAGCTGCCGTAATTGGTCTGATATCCCCAGATACGGGTTGATGGAGCCAGCATAGGGTCCTTGCCGGACAGCACCCACGGGTCTTCCGGTTCCCACCAACCGCTGTGAACGACTACTTCATCACCAATTTTGGCATCCGAAACATCAGAACCCACGGCCCACACAATGCCGGAACAATCACTGCCCCCGGCGTGGAAGTCTTCCGGTTCACCCTTTTTCTGGCGATCTTTAATCACGTCAACCGGAAACCCCAATGCCGCCCACACGTTGTTATAGTTGATGCCCGAGGCCATCACATATACCAGCACATCCTTGGGGCCGAGCTCGGGGGTGTCGATGACCTCGCGCTGCCACGCGTCCTTGGGTTCGCCAAAGCGGTCCTGGCGAACCACAAAAGCATGCATTTTCGTGGGAACGACGCCAAGTTCCGGGCGGTCACCGAGGGCGACGATTTCTGGTGTATTGGTGCTCATGATGGATCTGGTCCTTCTCTGTAAAATAATTCGTGCAAAGTGGGAGACGCACTTCCGTTGCAGCATCAAATACTCCCATTTCACCTGAATTTCACGCTATAAATATGGGGGCAATGATCAATATATTTTATGCATCGCGAACGACTGGCCCTCTTGTGCGGGCTTATTGATAAGCTTACGCTCCTGCCACGGATGTTCTTGATGGTGTGCCTATGAATTCAGTTAGCAAAAAATCCCTGTTCACCCCCGTTTTGATCGCAGGGTGCTTGATCCTCATGACCGGTTTTGCCATCCGGGCATCGTTTGGTGTATTCCAAATCCCCATTGCCGATCAATTCGGCTGGTTACGGTCTGAGTTTTCCATGGCCATTGCCATACAGAATCTGGCATGGGGTATTGGCCAGCCGATCTTTGGGGCGCTGGCCGAAAAATTTGGCGACCGCCGGACCATTATCCTGGGCGCACTCGTCTACGCGCTTGGATTGGTGATGAGCAGCTATGCCGTGACCCCCGAAGCCCACCAGATGTATGAAATTTTGGTCGGCTTTGGTGTAGCCGGTACCGGGTTCGGCGTCATTCTGGCCGTGGTAGGCCGTGCCGCCTCTGACGAAAATCGTTCTCTTACCCTGGGCATCGCCACCGCGGCGGGGTCCGCCGGGCAAATTATCGGCCCGCCGCTGGCTGATGGCTTGCTACAGGTTATGCCGTGGTCATCTGTCTTTTTAATATACGCCGTTGCCATCATTGCTGTGCTGATGGTCCTGCCCTTTATGCGGTCCGGCCCCGTGGCCACGCGGACGGAACTGGAAGAAAGCATGGGCGCAGTCTTGAAAAAAGCCTTGCGCGACCCCTCGTTCAGCATGATTTTTCTTGGCTTCTTTTCGTGCGGTTTTCAGCTGGCGTTTGTTACCGCCCACTTTCCCGCGTTTGTGAGTGAGATTTGCACAGCCATTCCACCTGACAGCATCCTGCGGACTTTGGGCATTTCAAGCACATCAACCCTGGGTGCATTTTCAATTGCCATGATCGGTGCCGCCAATATCGTCGGCACTATTACCGCCGGCGCGCTGGGCAAACATTGGTCCAAGAAATATCTGCTGGCCTATATCTATACCGGACGCACCATTGCCGCCGCCGTCTTTATCCTGTTACCCATGACCCCCACCACGGTGGTAGTGTTCTCGCTGGTCATGGGCAGCTTGTGGCTGGCGACAGTGCCGCTCACCGCCGGGTTGGTGGCGCATCTTTACGGCCTCAGATATATGGGAACACTGTACGGTATTGTGTTCCTGTCGCACCAACTGGGATCATTCCTGGGTGTGTGGCTTGGCGGCGTTATGTATGATCGTTACGGGTCTTACGATACCGTTTGGTGGGTCGGTGTGGGTGTTGGCGCGTTTTCTGCTATCATCCACCTGCCTATTCGAGAAACCCGGTCGGCACGTCCCGCGACCGCATAGTCAGGTACAGGAGCTATCATGGCAGAAAACACCTATGACAAAGGCCGTCTGAATTTGCCCTTTGTGGGCCATTGCACCTTTGGCAAAAAACCCGTTTGTCTGGACTGGGATAACATCGATGCCGACGTGGCCGTGATGGGCGCGCCGTTTGATATGGGCACTCAATACAGAGCCGGCGCACGGTTTGGCCCGCGTAGCGTCCGGGAGGCTTCGACCCTGTTTTCGTTTGGCCATGGCGGTGCCTACGATTTCGAAGACGACATCACGTACCTGCCCACCGAACAGGTCCGCATTGTGGATATGGGCGACGCCGACATGATCCATACCAACACAGAAAAAAGTCACGACAACATCGAATTTGGCGTGCGCAAAATTCTGAAAGCCGGTGCCTTGCCAGTGGTGATTGGCGGTGATCATTCGGTTCACATCCCCTGTATCCGTGCCTTTGATGATCAGGACCCGGTCCACATCATTCACATCGACGCCCATCTGGATTTCGTGGATGAGCGTCACGGCGTGCGCTATGGGCACGGTAACCCGCTCAGACGGGCATCAGAGATGGATCACGTAACAGGGTTTACCCAGATGGGTATCCGCAACGTATCATCATCAAACCGCAAGGATTACGATGCCGCCAGGGCCGCTGGTTCGACCATTTTATCGGTACGTCATTGTCGCGAATTGGGCCGCGATGGTGTATTGGCGAAAATTCCAGATGGTGTGCGCTATTACATGACCATCGATATTGACGGGTTTGATCCATCCATAGCACCCGGCACCGGCACGCCCAGCCATGGCGGATTCCTGTACTATGAAGTACTGGAAATCCTGCAAGGCCTGACCAAGAAAGGCGATGTGGTTGGCATTGATCTGGTTGAAGTGGCACCCGACTATGACCAAACCGGCAACACGGCATTTCTCGCAGCACAGCTTCTCATGAACGTGCTTGGCTATATTTTTCACGAAAAAGGCAAATCTGCATGACCATTAAATTTTCCAGCGACGACCTTTCTGCGACCAAGCACCTTCACAACAAAAATGTGAAGACAGGTATCGCTTATCCAGAAGCCCTGAACGATGTGGTTTCACCGGAAAACAGCGCCATCGCCCGTGATGAAATCCATCAATGGGATGCGTACGCGCCCACGCCACTGCATGAACTGTCCGCTTTGGCCGGTGAAATCGGCATTGGCAACATCTACTATAAAGATGAAGCGACGCGGTTTGGCCTCGGCAGTTTCAAGGCGCTCGGTGGGGCATACGAAGTGTTGTGGGCGCTAACCCGCGAAATCTCAAACCGGGTTGGCGAAACCGTCAGCATGGCAGACGTGCGAAGCGGCAAATACAAGGACGTGGCCGCTGGCATCACAGTGGTTTCAGCCACCGATGGCAATCATGGTCGGTCCGTGGCCTGGGGCGCCAGAAACTTTGGCTGTGGCTGTCGCATCTATGTCCATGCCGAGGTCAGCAAGGCCCGTTGTGATGCGGTTGAAGACAATGACGCCACCCTGGTTCGCGTCGATGGTGATTATGACGAATCTGTGCGGGCCTGTGCGCAGGAAGCCGCCGACAACGGTTGGTTCATTGTGTCCGATACCTCATACCCCGGTTACATGGACCTACCACGTGCAGCCATGGCCGGTTATACCGTCATGGTCGAAGAAATCATTAGCGATCTGAACGGCCAAATGCCAACGCATGTGTTTGTTCAAGCGGGTTGTGGTGGTCTTGCCACGGCTGTTTGCGGACACTTGTGGACGCACTACGGGGCAGACCGTCCGCGTTTTGCCATTGTCGAGCCGACCTTTGCGCCGTGTTTGTACAACGCGTGTGTCAATGGACCGGAAGACATCTTCATCATCCAGGAAGAAAGCGTCATGGCCGGACTTTCCTGTGGCGAGATTTCACAGCTGGCGTGGCAGGTTCTTGATCCTTGCATCGATGATTTTATCGCCATCCCTGACGGCACCATCGCGCCTGTCATGCGCGCGCTGGCGACTGGAACGGGTAGCGATCCAAAGGTCGTCGCCGGCGAGTCAGCGGTGGCTGGTCTTGCCGCCCTCATCGCCTGTATGCAGCGTGATGATTTGGCACCTGCGATGAATTTGGGGTCTGATAGTCGTGTGTTGCTGATCGGATCGGAAGGCGCCACGGACCCTGACATCTATGAAGCCATGGTCGGTTCTCCACCGGCTAACCTGTAGGCTGTAGGCACAAAAAAACAGGCCCCGAAAATGGGGCCTGTTTCTTCGTTCTAAGCAAACAATCTTACATGTTTGCAGGGATCCAGGCTTTCCATACATCTTCATGGCTAGCCATCCATTCTTCCACAACTTCGCCAACGTCACGACCTTCAACATCAATGGCATAAATCATGCCAGATTGCTGAAGATTGGACAGGTTTGAGTTGATGATCAACTGAGACGCAGCAGGATGCTCGGTCAACATACCGGGACGACCGTAGTTGAAGGTGATATCGCTTTCCCAACCTGTTGCCAGGTAGTTATCAGCATCAAAAGGCAGCTGTTCCAGCTTAACCATATCCTGCGCAGCATGGATCCAGTGAGGCTCCCATGCATAAAAGACAAAGGGCTCACCGCGTTTGTAGGCAGCTTGCATTTCGGCCCAGTGAGCGGTTTCTGAGCCAAGTTCTACAGGCATAAAGTTATCAGCGAGACCCTGTGCTTCCAGGCGCGCTGCATCTTCGCAGGCCCAGGCAGCCACAGGACAACCCATGAACCGGCCTTTGTCGCCGCTTTCAATGGTCTTGAACAAGTCTACGTAATTGTTCAGGTCCGTAATTTTTTTCAGGTCAGGCGCTAGTGCATCAGCACCTTCAACCAGGTATCGCGGTACGTAATAGCCGGTGCCGCCAACAATGCCGGCATCGCCAAGTTTCACGATGGAGCCATCGCCGCCCCATTCCACAATGTTTTTGCTTTTGTCAGGAGAATAGGAAGGCCAACTTTCACAGGCAAAATCCAGATCGCCTGCTTGCATGCCAGCGGATACGCCCGGGCCGGACGGCATAACGATGCGTTTGACCTTGTATCCCATTTCCTCTTCGAGGATAATTTCAAGAATTTTACAGGTCACCTGACCACCGGTCCAATCGGCTTCCGGCGCAATAAGTACGCCGCCCGCCGTGGCCGGGGCTGGGGCTGTAAACGCCATACCAACAGCGACGAATGCCGTGCTGAGTGTTGTTAGAATCTTACTCGTAAATTTCATTTTCTTCTCCCGTGTTTTTAAATATTTCAAAGCCTGCAATGTTCTCAAGCAGTTCGTGGGTAAAAAATAACGATGGGTATTCCGTTTGTCGACTCAATACTGTCCGTCTATAGGAGTCTATATCCCTAAAGACCAAGCGCCTCTCTTTGGTTCCGTGTCCAGGCCTGGGTCAACCGATCAAGCACAATGGCGAGCAGAACAATGCCACAGCCCGCAACCAGTCCGCGACCTGTATCCGCCAAATTCATGGCATGGAATACTTCCTTACCCAAGCCAAGTCCGGCCACCAGCGGCGTGATCACCTGCATGGCCAGAGCCATGACCACCGCCTGATTGACGCCCAACATAATTGAGGGCGACGCCATGGGCAGCTTTACCTTGATTAAGGATTGAAGCGAGGTCGAGCCAAAAGCATTGGAAACCTCATTGATCTCTGTTGGCAACTGTCGCAAGCCCAGAGTCGTCATACGAATCATGGGCGGCACCGCATAAATGACGGTAGCAATCACCGCTGTTACCGGATTACCCCCAAAGAACATGAGAACCGGGATCAGGTAGACGAATGCCGGCATGGTTTGCATGGTATCCAGAATTGGTCGCAACACCACGTCAACAGGCCGGTACGTGGCGGCAAGGATACCCAACGGCAAACCGATAATAATGCAAACGGCAACCGAAGCGACGGTGGACGCCAGCGTGTACATGGTCACGTACCACAACCCGGCGGCACCTGTGAACAAGAGCGCCAGCACCGTGACAATGGCAAAATTCATACCGGCAGAAACCCGGACGACCACAAAAAACACGAGCAATACATACCACCAGGGCAAACCGTTAAGGAATACATCCAGGGGGTTGAGAATATAGAGGTAAATAAAGGCCCGAATTCCCTTGGTGATGCCGATAAATGTGGGCTCTACCGTCAACCAGTTCACTAGATCATCCACAGGCCCTCGAAAGGTAATTTCCCAATCGCTTGGGAAGTTCCCAATTTTGGCAACCCAGGCGTCCCACGCTACGATGCCCAAAATTATCAGAATACTGCTGACCAGAAAGGCCCGGCGTCGCATCCAGGCAACAACAGCCACAGAGAAGCTCTTGTTCGACGCGCCGAAGCTCAGAAGAAAACCAACAATAAATGATACGTATAACACGATAGAATGACCAAGGCGGGCAAAACTCTGCCAGACAATGCCAATGCCCTGTTCCACCACGCGAGCCGGTTGCCAGTGCACCCATTGCTGGGGCAGCAACCTGAATACCATTTTTGACGGATCAACCATCAAGCCGCTCTCGGCTGGCTTGCTCATGGCCAGTGAAAGCCTATCGAAGATGATGACCATAAAGACAATGCTCAAGCCACCTTCCAGTGACCAGCCGACTTTGAGCTTCCTGAGTGCTTTCCAGACCTCTTCACCGAGGCCGCCAGCGCCAATAAATGTGGCTAGGACAGCCAGCCCCAGCGCCATCATAATAGTTTGGTTAATACCAAGCATGATAGAGGGCATCGCCTGTGGAATCTGCACCTTCCACAGCAACTGCCGCGAGGTTGATCCAAACGACTGGGCCGCTTCAATGGTGGTCTCGGGCACCTGGCGGATACCAAGGTTGGTCAATCGTACAGATGGCGGCATGGCATAAATAATAATGGCCATGGTGGCAGACGGGCCACCGATGCCAAAAAAGAATATGGCCGGGATCAGATAAACGAATGCAGGCATGGTCTGCATGGTATCCAGGACCGGCTTAAGAAAGGATTCGAACCGGTCGCTCTGGGACGACATCACCCCAAGGGCAATACCACCCACAACCGAAAAAGTAACAGACACCGTCATCAGGGCCAGCGTAGACATGGCCGAGTCCCACATGTCCACCATGCCCCAGAACGTAACGCCCAAAAGTGTGAAGATTGCCAAACGCAGCCCACCATAGGCCAACGCAGGCAGCACGATGGCGAGGGTTATGGCCGGCCAGGGCGTGAACCAAAGCAACATTTCCAGTTCTTCAAGGAACCAGCCAACGGCCTGGGCAATGGACCGGGTGAACTCTTTCACATGGGCCTGCAGCCACTTTTCACCCTGATTAATCCAGTCGGCAAAACGAAACTGGTCCGAAATGCTTGCCGGAAAACTGTAATCCGCCGGTGTCAGGGACCACACGATCAGCGACACAACGAAGCCCAGCACAACAAGTGCCAGCAACGTATGGTCCGAACCTTCACGGGTGCATGCTTGACGAAAACCTAGTGGAATTGATAGCCCGAACATTGAAATCCCTCGTTATCAGGCCGAGAGTTTTGAAGATATTGCCCGACCAGTAAAGGACTAATCCAAAAAACTACTTGCGCTTAGGTGGCCCAGCCGAAAAACTAAGCGCTTGTAACACCGCCGGGAACATTGAGGGACGGACAGACAAATGACCGACGCAACAGACGCGGGCGAACTGAAAATTTCCTGTGAAAACATCTGGAAAATTTTTGGGCCACATCCTGAACGCACCCTGAAATCCATGGATCACACGAAAAGCCGTGCTGAGATTCAAGAGCAAACTGGTCACGTGGTTGCGGTTAAGGACGTCTCGTTCCAGGTCAAGAAAGGCGAATGCTTTGTGGTTATGGGGCTGTCCGGTTCCGGTAAATCCACATTAGTGCGTTGTCTTTCCCGACTGATTGAGCCCACGGGCGGCAAGGTCGTCATTGATGGTGATGACGTCACAGCCATGAATCAGAAAGACCTGCTTGAACTCAGGCGTCACAAAATGGCCATGGTGTTCCAGCATTTCGGCCTGTTCCCCCACCGCAAAGTCATCGACAACATTTCCTACGGTTTGGAAGTGCGCGGCATGAACAAACAGGAACGCACAGAAAAAGCCCTTGAGGTCTGCAGTCTGGTGGGCCTTGGTGGCTGGGACCAGTGTTATCCGCGCGAGCTTTCCGGCGGTATGCAGCAACGCGTCGGTCTGGCCCGCGCCATGGCGGTTGAACCGGAAATCCTGATCTTTGACGAACCATTCTCAGCCCTTGATCCCCTCATTCGGCGCGAAATGCAGGACGAACTTCTGGACCTCCAGAACACCCTGCACAAAACCATGGTCTTTATTACCCACGATTTTCTGGAAGCCATTAAAATGGGTGACCACATTGCCATCATGAAAGATGGTGAGATCAGCCAGATCGGCACGCCCGAAGAAATCGTCGCCAACCCGGTCAACGATTACGTCCGCGACTTCACCGAAGACGTGCCACGCTACAAGGTTCTGTCGGCCGGTAAAGTCATGCGCGAAGTATCGCAAGGCAATGTCGCGGCGGGTGTGGAACCCATTTTGGCATCGGCAAAAATCGACAGCCTGATTGAGCGCGTATCAGGCAGCGATATCGCCCTGCCCGTGGTCGACATGGCCGGTCAGATGGTCGGTGAAATCGACCGCGAAATCATCATGCGAGCGATGATTTCTAAAAGCTGATCGAGACGCATAAAGAGTCTCAAGACCCTAAGCAATGCCCTGCCGCACAGACGTTCACCGTGAACGCAGGTGACGAATTCGGGGGCTCAGGGAAAATGACTAAACCCACACAATTGGATGACAGAATGACTGAAGAAACTGAACTGGGCCACATCGGTGCACAGCCCCCCAAATTTTCAAATGATGAGGTTCTGCGCATACTGACGGAACACGTTGGTGTCACCGGATCGTTGGAAATCCTGTGGGGAGAAACCGACCAAAACGTCAAGATCATCACCGAAGACGGCACAGGGTTCATTCTAAAAATTTCCAATGAACGAGAAAATGCCTCGAGCCTTGATTGTCAGATCAGCGCGATGCAGCACCTGGCCCGTCATACGCCGTCCGTGATGGTTCCCCATGTTCGCCCCCTGCTTTCAGGCAAGCTGTATGATATCGTCACCAGCAGCAACGGTGCCAAACACCTGATTCACGTTATGACGCTACTGGACGGCGTCGCACTGGAAACCATCGATCCTGATGAGGGCATTCTGTTCGCAACAGGTGTGCAAGCGGGCGAAGCGGCGGTGGGGCTGCACGGCTTTTACCACCCAGCCGCCCGCCAGAATTTCTATTGGGACATCAGGCAGCTCGGTTTTTTTGAGAAATACATCAGCGGTTTGAAAGATGCTGGCCTGCGCAAGATCGCCGCTGATTTTCTACCATCATTTTGCTCGGATGTCCTGCCACAACTAAGTGCGTTACGATCCCAGTTCATTCATCAGGACACCAATAGCGGCAATGTCATGGTCGATCCGGCTCGGCCAAATGTGGTATCTGGCCTGCTCGATTTCGGCGACATGATCCACGGCCCCATCGTACTGGATATTGCTGTCGCCGCAGCCGAACTGGCCGGAGGTGGCAGCAGTGTCCTCGATAACATCGTCGCCGTGGTCCGGGGCTACGACAAGGCCTGTCCGTTGGAAGAAACAGAAATTGACCTGTTGTACGATATGATTATCGCCCGTCAGGTTTTGGGCATCCTCGTCGGTGTAACACGCGTACAGAACGGCGTTGGATCGTCTATCCATAAGGATTATTCAGACCTTTATGGCCCGGCGCTTGGCCCCTTAACCAGCATGGGCCGCGACAAGGTCCGACGGGCGATCCGCGAGGCCTGCCGGTTCCCGGAATATTGCCCGCCTGTTCAGATGCCATCCGGCACCAATCAGGCTATTACCGGTGATCTGGCCGCACGCCGCCGCGACGTGTTGGGCAAGGCCCTGCCGCTTACCTATGACACCCCCATCCATACGGTGCGGGGCGAAGGCGTGTGGCTGTATGACGTGGATGGCAGACGCTACCTGGATTGCTACAACAACGTGCCGCACGTAGGCCATTGCCATCCGCACGTGGTCAAGACACTCGCTCGGCAGGCCGGCGCCCTGAATACGAATTCCCGCTATCTGTTCGAAAGTATCGTGCAGTACGCCGAACGCCTTGGCGATACCCTGCCGGGTGATCTGGGCGCGTGTATGTTCGTGAATTCGGGCAGCGAAGCCAATGACATTGCGCTCCGCATGGCCAAGGAATGTACCGGACAAGATGGCGCATTGATTGTGGACGGTGCCTATCATGGCATCACCAATGAGATCTATGCGCTCTCGCCATCGGCTGAATGGGGCATGCATGATGGTGGATCGAACGCTCACGTGTCTGAGTTGCGCGCCGATATCGAAACCATCGAAAACCCCGATACGGTACGGGGGCGGTTTGGTGCTGACGACCCACAAGCCGGTGAACATTACGCAGCAGATGCTGACCGCGCCATTGATAAACTAAAGCAAGCAGGCCATCCGGTCGGGGCGGCTATTTTCGATTCCGCGTTCAGCACACATGGCATTCTGGATGTACCCACAGGCTACACCGAAGGTGTGACAAAACGGGTCCACGCCGCCGGTGGCATGGTCATTGCTGACGAAGTTCAGTCAGGGTTTGGCCGCTTGGGGGAACACATGTGGGGTTTCCAGACGCAAGGCTTCACCCCCGATTTCGTGACCATGGGCAAACCCATCGGTAATGGTCTGGCGCTGGGTGTGGTGGTCACAACCCCGGCAATTCTCGAACGTTTCACCCGCACCCAGGAATTTTTCAGCACCTTTGGCGGCAATCCGGTGGCGTGTGCCGCCGCCATGGCCGTCATGGACGTGATGGAAAATGAGAACCTGATGGAAAACGCCCACGACACGGGGGCTTACCTGCGTGATGGATTGCGAAGCGTCGCCGAAAATAAACACCAAATTGGTGAGGTTCGCGGTAAGGGACTGTTTATTGGTGTGGATGTGGTGACCGATCGGGATTCCATGACGCCCGATGCCGCCGAAGCCTCACGCATCAAGAACCACTTGCGGGACAATGGCTGCCTCGTGGGCTCAGATGGATTTGGTGGCAATATCCTGAAAATCCGCCCACCCATGGTGTTTCAACGCGAACATGCCGATATCATGATTAAGGCGTTTGGCGAAGCCCTATAAATCCATCTCCACCCAATAGGGGAAGTGATCTGAGCCTTGGGCGTCGGTGTCGGAATGTGCTTTCTGGACACGGTCGGCAAGTTGTGCGCTGACAAAGCAATAGTCCAACCGTTGTTTGTCCTGCTGGCCCCGGTCCGGCTCGTCGGTCCAATAGGTATAGGGGGCGCAGGTTTCACCATCCTCGACCACATGCAGACTATCCACGAATTCATCGATATAGCTTACGCGCCCATAGTCGGGTTCCGGATGGCCGGTTAGTAGCTTGTGCACATCGCTACCGGGCACGGTGTTGAAATCGCCCATGAGAATCGCGTGCGGTGTGGAAGGTGTCGAATCCTCCTGCGTCCAGTCGGTACTGCCAATGGAGCCAGCTCCCGTCCAGGCCCCACCCGCGCTGTGCCAGTTCCGGTGATGGGCCAGTAACTGATTAACCTGTATCACGCGCTCGCGCTCACTTAACGATCCCAGGTGCAGGGAATACAGGCGAACCGCACCGGCCTTCGTGTCGATAACACCTTCGAGGGCACCCAATTCCATGTTAAAGCTGTTCACCGATGCAACCTTGTTCAGGGGAATAAGTTTTGAAAACAGGATCGGTGTTTTCGATAACAACATGGTGCCGAACTGACGGCGCAGATTGCTGACCACACCATCCGAAGAACGGGTACTGGCATCGGCATCAAACGCCGGGCCATAGACCCAGTAGTAGGACGGCAGAAAATCGGCAATCACCTGCGGCTGATCAACCATGCCTGACCGTTCCCAATACCGTTCAACCTCTTGCAGGGCAATGACGTCTGCGCCGCCCACGGATCGGGCAATACGTTCCAGGTCATACTTGCCATCACGGCCAAGGCCGTAACGGATGTTGTAGCTAACCAACTTCATGGTTTTGCGTCGGCCTCGAATTCAGCGTCCAGACCGGCTTCCAGATCTTTGAAGTCCTGCGGTACGGGCAAACCTTCAGCGCGCATGGTGGCGATCATTTGTTTAAGGCGCATGAGGATTTCATGTGCTTCGCCCTGATCGCCCTGCATTTCCGTCATCAACAATGACAGCTCCGCGTTGTAATCCACTTCGGTCATGGTATTCGTCTCCTGATTGTGTTTTGGTCCTACATATAATTATACGCCATTCTTTCGTATTGACGGGTATAATCGCTGAAAATATGCTGTTTAGTCCTGTTTCTTGACTTGAATCAATTTAAGCTATGAGTGTCTGATCTATGGTCGCTTCACAAACTGGACGCGATTTATACCTGAATACGATACGACATCCTTGCCAAGGGAAAAACCAGAGGTTTTATCAATGAATATACTCACCATGCTGTTGCTTGGGCTCGGGGCCTTATTGGGCCTGTTCCTGAGTTCTCGCGCCGTGGATCCGGTAATTGCCGCCCACGGATGGTTGCTGGTCGCATTCTGCGCCGGTTTTATCATTTGGATGCTTCGCCGGAACGGCGATACAGGCGGTCCCGCTAATCCAAACAGCAAAATAAACTACAACGATGCCATCGTGCGGGCCGGGGTAATTTTTTCGGTATTCTGGGGTGTTGTTGGTTTTCTGGTCGGGTTGGTTATCGCGTTACAACTGGCATTCCCCGTTCTGAACCTTGATTTACCATGGACCAGCTTTGGCCGGTTACGGCCATTGCACACCTCGGCAGTGATTTTTGCCTTTGGCGGTAACGTTCTCATCTCAACGTCCCTGTACGTGGTACAGCGCACCTGTCAGACCCGTGTCGCTGGCGGATGGGCACCATGGTTTGTGGTACTTGGTTATAACCTGTTCATCGTCATTGCGGCATCGGGCTATGTCTTTGGTGTAACCCAGTCCAAAGAATATGCAGAGCCTGAATGGTATGCTGATATATGGCTGACACTGGTATGGGTTGCTTACCTGTTGGTGTTCCTTGGCACGCTGTGGCGCCGAAAAGAGCCACACATTTACGTGGCCAACTGGTTTTATCTGGCGTTCATTGTCACCGTTGCCATGTTGCATATCATCAATAACCTGGCCCTGCCGGTCAGCTTCTTTGGTGCCAAAAGCTATATCATCTGGTCTGGTGTTCAAGATGCGTTGATCCAGTGGTGGTATGGCCACAATGCGGTGGGTTTCTTCCTGACCGCCGGGTTCTTGGGTATCATGTACTACTTCGTGCCCAAACAGGCCGACCGTCCGGTTTACTCGTACCGTTTGTCCATCGTTCACTTCTGGAGTCTGATTTTTCTTTATATCTGGGCCGGACCACATCACTTGCTCTATACAGCCCTGCCAGATTGGGCACAGACACTGGGGGTTACGTTCTCCATCATGCTGTGGATGCCGTCTTGGGGTGGCATGATCAATGGGTTGATGACCCTGTCGGGTGCCTGGGACAAATTGCGCACAGACCCGATTTTGCGTTTATTGACCATCTCGCTGGCCTTCTACGGCATGAGCACTTTCGAAGGTCCGCTTATGGCCATCAAGACCGTGAATTCCTTGTCACACTATACCGACTGGACAATTGGTCACGTACATTCAGGCGCGCTTGGCTGGGTCGGCATGGTCAGTTTTGGTGCCATCTACTATCTGGCGCCCAAAATGTTCAATCGCGAACAGCTGTATTCGCTGCGGTTGGTATCCGTTCACTTCTGGCTGGCGACCATTGGTATCGTTCTATATGCCGCCTCCATGTGGGTATCGGGTATCATGCAAGGCCTGATGTGGCGTGCCTATGACGCGCTCGGGTTCCTGGAATATTCGTTCGCCGAAACCGTGGACGCCATGTTCCCATTCTACGTTATTCGAGCGTTGGGTGGTGGCTTGTTCGTCGTTGGCTCATGGGTCATGGCGTACAACGTCTACCGCACAGCACGCGGTGATGTCCGCGACGAGAAACCGTACCTGGCTCAATCAGAATATGCAAAAGCGTAGGGAGACAAGATGATGTTCAGTCACAAAAAAGTTGAAAAGAACTCCATCACTATGCTGATCGGTATTCTGCTGGTTGTGTCCATCGGGGGATTGGTGGAAATCGCGCCCCTGTTTTATCTGGAAAGCACCATCGAAAAGGTAAAGGGCATGCGTCCCTATACCCCGCTAGAACTGGCCGGGCGTAATGTTTACGTCCGTGAGGGTTGCTACAACTGTCACAGTCAAATGATCCGGCCGTTCCGCGATGAGCTTGAACGTTATGGCCATTACAGTCTGGCAGCGGAAAGCATGTACGATCACCCGTTCCAGTGGGGGTCTAAACGGACAGGTCCTGATCTGGCCCGTGTGGGTAACAAGTATTCAGACGACTGGCACCGCGAGCACTTGGTTGATCCGCGCGCGCTGGTGCCTGAATCCGTCATGCCACCCTATTCATTCCTGATGAACGAGTTGGTCAAGACGTCGGACGCCAGTGAGCATTTGAAGGTAAACTTCATGGTCGGTGTGCCCTATACGGACGACATGATCGAAAATGCCCGCGTGGATATGGAATCACAAAGCGATCCCGATTCAGACGGCGCCGATGCGGTCATGGATCGCTACCCCGGTGCCCAGTCGCGGAACTTTGATGGTCAGCCCGGTATGCCCACCGAAATGGATGCCCTGATCGCCTATCTACAGGTTTTGGGTACCATGGTCGATTTCAGCGTCTACAAAGCTGACGAAAATTTGAGGTAGGGAGCAGCACATGACATACGAAAGCTTATCCGTATTCGCACAAACATGGGGACTGGTTTACCTCGTCGTTCTGTTTGCGGGTGTTCTGGTTTACGCCTTGCGTCCCAGTGCCAAGAAAAAATTTGAAGAAGCGGGCCGCATTCCGTTGATAGAGGATTGATCCATGTCTGAACCCATGAATGAACAACGTGAAATTGATGAAGTCAGTGGCGTCGAAACAGTGGGCCACGAGTGGGATGGCATTAAGGAATTAAATACCCCGATCCCAAACTGGTGGCGCTGGATTTTCTATGCCTCGATCGTCTGGTCGCTCGGCTACTGGGTTGCCTATCCGGCGATTCCCCTGATCGATAGCTACACCACCGGCATGCTTGGGTATAGCTCACGCGCAGAGGTTGCCGCAGAAATGGTGGAAGCAAAAGAAAACCAAGCTGCCCAAGTGGAAAGCCTGCGCAATGCATCGCTGGAAGAAATCAGAACAGATTCGGATCTGCTGGAATTTGCACTAGCTGGTGGACGGTCAGCTTTCATGGTCAATTGCTCACAGTGCCACGGTTCTGGCGCACAGGGCTTTGCTGGCTATCCGAACCTCAACGATGACGAATGGTTGTGGGGCGGCACGCTGGATCAAATTCAGTATACGATCACCCATGGCGCGCGTAACGATGTGGATGACGATGCCCACTATTCGGACATGCCCGCATTCCTCGACGATGAGATTCTCGATACCAAGGAAATCGCCGACGTAACCCAGTATGTTCTGAAGTTGTCCGGGCAAGATCACCAATCTGACGAGGCCCTGTCTGGTGCCGCAACGTTTGCCGATGAATGCGCCGCCTGTCACAGCGACGATGGATCAGGTGACATAGACGCCGGAGCACCGTCTCTGAACAATGCTATCTGGTTATATGGTGGTTCTCCGGAAAGCATCACTAAAACCATCTCGCACAGCCGTTCCGGTGTTATGCCCGCCTGGGGTCCTATTCTGGATGATGTGACCGTCAAACAGCTCGCTGTTTACGTCCATTCGCTCGGGGGCGGGCAGTAGAGCCCAGTGAAATCGCATGAGCCACATCGAACAATACGATGTAAAGCCGGTTAATAAGAAAGAGGAACGCAACCTCTACAAAAAACGTGTAAAGATTCACCCCAAACGGGTCAACGGAACTTTTCGTTCCCTGAAGTGGGGACTTATGATTTTCACGTTGGGTATCTATTACGTAACGCCTTGGCTCAGATGGGATCGTGGGCCGGGTGCGCCCGATCAGGCTGTCCTGATCGATTTCCCGGCGCGCCGTTTCTACTTCTTCTTTATCGAGATATGGCCTCAGGAAATATACTATCTGGCCGGGCTGTTGATCATAGCCGGGATCGGGCTGTTCCTGGTCACCAGCCTGGTGGGCCGTGCCTGGTGCGGATACGCCTGTCCTCAAACCGTGTGGACGGATTTGTTTCTGGTTGTGGAACGCTTCGTCGAGGGTGACCGGGCCGCGCGTATCAGGTTGGATAAGGCTCCAATTTCAATTTCAAAAGCCACCAAAAAGATCATCAAGTTTGGCCTATGGACCGTGATCTCCATTGGTACGGGCGGTGCCTGGGTGTTCTATTACGCCGACGCACCCACGCTCGCCATGCAGCTCATCAATTTTGACGCGCCTACTATAGCCTATGCCACCATCGGCGTACTGTCGTTTACCACCCTCACACTGGGTGGGCTCATGCGCGAACAAGTGTGCACCTATATGTGTCCCTGGCCCCGTATTCAGGCCGTGATGATGGATGAGGAATCCATGACGGTCACCTACCGATCGACCCGTGGTGAGCCACGCAGCGCTTTCCGCAAAGGCGATAGTTGGGACCAGCGCGGTGACTGTGTGGATTGCAAAGCCTGTGTCGTGGCCTGCCCCATGGGTATCGATATCCGCGATGGTCAGCAAATGGAATGTATCACCTGCGCGTTGTGTATCGACGCTTGTGACAATATTATGGAAAAGGTTGGCCGTCCGCGCGGTCTGATCGCCTATGACTCGCTGGCTAACGCGGACCGCCGAGCCAAAGATCAACACGGCTCCATTAAATTCATCCGTGGCCGCACCCTGGTTTACGCTGGCGTGCTCGTCATTGTGGCTGCTGGTATGCTGGCGGCATTACTGCTGCGGTCTGATCTGGATATTAATGTCCTGCATGATCGCAACCCGTTGTTCACAGCACTTTCTAACGGCGATATTCGAAACGGTTTCACCTTTAAAATCCTGAATAAATCACGCGAACAACGCACCTTTTCGATTACGGCTGAAGGCATCGACGATCTATCGCTGAAACTTGTAGGGTCTGAGGACCTGAATGATTTCACCGTGCCGTATGTGACCGTCAAACCCGACCGCCTGCAAAGCTTCCGGTTGCTCGCCACAGTACCGGCCAGCGCGATCACATCCAACGCGCAAAGCCTCCGCTTGATCCTCACAGAGATAAATACAAAGAAAAAGGTCACCTATAGTACCATGTTCAGGGGGCCAGAAAAATGAGTCGACCGATGGAAAATACCGGAAAAATCACTGGGGAGATTACAGGCCGCAAGGTTCTGATCTGGTTTCTGATGTTTTTTGGTGTCATCTTCGCCGTCAACGGAACCTTTTTCTATTTTGCCATGGAAAGCTGGCCTGGTCTGGTCACGGAGCACCCTTACGAAAACGGGTTGGCTTATAATCAAACGCTGGACGGGGCAGAAAAACAGTCCCTGCTCGGCTGGAAAAGCGAGATTGGCGTGGTTGCAAGTGCGGACGGCCATACCGTTAACGTCACTCTTTGGGATAAAAACGAACAACCTCTATCTGGTTTGATGGTCGAGACGGTTCTGCGCCGTCCCGTCAACGATGCACAGGACTTGATCGCACAACTGTCCCAGTTGGGCGCGGGTCAATATAGCACCACGGTGACCCTGCCTGTTCAGGGCCGTTGGTATGTGGACATGAGTGTCATACAGGATGGCAAGGCTGTCTATCGATCTGAACAGGAAGTCATGGTCCAGCCATGAACGCTATCACACCAACCGTCACGCCATATGTGATTGAGCTTCCCGAAGATGTGCGCCGTCTGAACCTCATGGTTGCCAGCGTCCATTGCGCCGGGTGCATTCGCAAGATCGAGGGTGCCCTGCATAAAACACCCGGTGTCATCAACGCTCGGGTCAATCTGTCCACCCGGCGTTTGGTGGTGGACTGGCACGCCCCCGAAAACAATGCCTCCCGCCTTGTTCAGTTGGTGTCGGATCTGGGTTTCCCGGCCACACCTTATGATCCCGAAATGTTGAGTGGCGCCAACGCACGCGAAGAATCCCGACTGCTTAAATCCATGGCCGTGGCCGGTTTCGCCGCCGCCAATGTGATGCTGTTATCGATTGCAGTATGGGCCGGGTATGATGGCGGTATGGGCGATGCCACACGTGGACTTTTCCACTGGATTTCAGCAATGATCGCGCTGCCTGTTGTGGTCTATTCGGGCATGCCGTTCTTCAAATCCGCCCTGATCGCCCTCAAAGGCCGCTCGCTGAACATGGATGTACCTATTTCACTGGCGGTTATTCTGGCATCAGGCATGAGCCTGCACCAAACCATTCAAGGCGCACAGCACACCTACTTCGATGCTTCGGTCACGCTGCTGTTCTTCTTGCTGGTCGGACGGTACCTGGACCGCCGGGCCAGATCAAAAGCGCGCTCCGCCGCTGAACAACTCGTCACCCTGACCGCTACATCAGCCACAATCGTAAATGGCGATGGCAGTATGCAGACTTTGGCCGTCTCACAGGTCGAAAAAGGCATGACCGTACTGGTTGCCGCTGGTGATCGCATCCCCGTAGATGGTCAGATTCTGAGCGGCGAAAGCGATGTGGACGCCAGTCTGGTAACGGGAGAAAGTCTGCCTGCCAATGTAGCCCCACAGACGCTTGTTTATGCGGGTACACTGAACCTGTCCCAACCGTTGACCATTACCGTAAAGGCCTGTGGTGACGGAACATTGCTGGCCGAGATTGTGCGACTGATGGAAGCCGCAGAACAGGGCCGCGCCAAGTACGTTCAAATCGCCGACCGGGTCGCCGCGATCTACGCGCCCGCCGTGCACATTCTGTCCGCCGCCACGTTTATAGGCTGGATGATGTTTACGAACGCCGGATGGGAAGCATCCCTCATGGCCGCGATTGCGGTTCTCATCATTACCTGCCCCTGTGCATTGGGACTGGCGGTACCAGCCGTTCAGGTGGTCGCTACGGGCCGCCTTTTACAACATGGCGTGTTGCTGAAATCTTCCCATGGTCTTGAGCGTTTATCGAACGTGGACACGGTGGTGTTCGATAAGACAGGCACTCTCACCACCGCCGAACTTCATCTCACGAACGGCGAAGATATCTCGGATGATGTCCTGGCACTGGCCGCCGCCCTCGCCCAACATTCAAATCACCCGCTATCGCGCGCGATTACAAAAACCTGGGGACAGCGCCCCTGCCCCGATGTCTCGAATATTAGTGAGACACCGGGTTTTGGCCTTGAAGCTACACAGAACGGCAAGAATGTACGGCTTGGTAAGGCGGATTGGTGCGGCGTCGATCTAGACGGCATTCCCGCTCCATTTGCCAGTGCGGTAATCTGGTTGGCGCACGAAGGGTCTGAGCCCCTCCAACTTATTTTTCAGGACACATTGCGTAATGACGCCCTTGAAACCATCAATGCTTTGCGCGCAAGCGGCATGGACGTCATCATGTTGTCGGGTGACCGCGAAAGTACGGTAAGCCAGATGGCGCAAGCCCTGGGTATCGACCACTACGCTGCCGAACAGCTACCCGCCCACAAGGTTCACTTCGTTGAAGACCTGGCGAAGGCAGGCAGACACGTTCTCATGGTCGGGGACGGCATCAACGACGCCCCGGCACTAGCCGCGGGCCACGTCTCCATGTCTCCTGCATCCGCTGCTGACATCAGCCAGAACGCCGCTGATTTAGTTTTTCAGGGTAACAGTCTGGCCTCTATTCCCGCCAGCATTCGAACCGCCCGTATGGCGCACGGTTTGGTCAAACAAAACTTCGCCCTGGCATTTTTGTACAACGCCATTGCCGTGCCATTGGCCATGGCGGGCCTTGCCACACCATTGTTTGCGGCGGTTGCCATGTCATCCAGCTCAATCGTGGTGACCCTGAACGCGCTCCGGCTCAGACTGACCAAGTGGAGCATATCGTCATGAGCGCGCTCAGCATCCTGATCCCCGCTGCATTATTTCTGGGCCTGCTGGGTCTGGTCGGGTTTTTCTGGGCGCTCAAAAACCGCCAGTTCGACGATCTGGACGGGGCCGCCGAGCGTATTTTGCTGGACGACGATTAAGTCATTATTTCTGGCATTCTATGGTATGCTACGAAATCCTTCATTTGGAGAATCCAATGGCCGAAAAAGAACGCAACGAAGATAATCGCCGGTTTGGTTCAGGCACCCGAAGCGACAAAGATCGCCGGGACACCCCGGATGAGGACTGGGCCCTATGGGAAAAACGCCAAAGCGATGAACGACGGCAGGATGACAGACGGAACGACGCTGACCGACGCGACGACGAGTCATAACAAATTCCATTCGTTTGCAATCCCATCGCGCGAGGGTTAACCAATTAGCTCCTGTGTTTTTGGAGACGCCACATGATATCGCTGATGCCCGGTTCCGTGAACCTGTCCACGCTGGAAGACATCTACCGTAATCTGGAACCTGTCGCGCTGGACCCATCAGCCCGCACGCCGGTGGAAGAGGCCGAGAAGATGGTCGCCGAAGCCGCCGCCGGTGATGATGCGGTCTATGGCGTGAATACGGGCTTCGGCAAGCTGGCCAGCATCAAGATTGCACCCGAAGACACAGCGACCCTGCAACGAAACCTGATCCTCAGCCATTGTTGTGGTGTGGGCACACCTTTGCCTGCCGACAAAACCCGCTTGATGATGGCACTGAAGATATTGTCGCTGGGGCGTGGGGCATCGGGGGTCAAATGGGAAACCATTACCCTGATCGAAGCCATGCTGACCAAAGACGTGACCCCGGTTATCCCATCGCAAGGGTCCGTTGGTGCCTCCGGCGATCTGGCCCCATTGGCCCATATGGCCGCCGTAATGATCGGCTCCGGCGAAGCCATCTATAATGACACGCGCATGAGCGGTGCCGACGCCCTTAAACAGGCGGGCCTTAGCCCCATTGTATTGGGTGCCAAAGAAGGACTGGGCCTGATCAACGGCACACAGTTTTCCACCGCTTGCGCGTTGGCCGGGTTTTTTGATGCCTGGCGGCTGGCTGAGGTCTCCATGGTCACCGCTTCCCTATCCACCGATGCGATTATGGGATCCACGGCACCCCTGCTGGCCGGTATCCACGATTTACGAGGGCATGCCGGTCAAATAGACGTGGCCCGCGAAATGCGCACGATCATGGAAGGTTCGGTCATTCGCGATAGCCACCGGGACGGTGATACCCGTGTACAGGATCCCTACTGTATCCGGTGCCAGCCACAAGTGGTGGGGGCGGCGCTTGATGTACTGAGGAATGTGGCAAGAACCCTTGAGATCGAAGCCAATGCGGTGACCGATAATCCGCTGGTGCTCAAAGATGAAGGACGCATCGTATCCGGCGGTAATTTCCACGCCGAATACGTAGGCTTTGCCGCTGATCAAACCGCGCTGGCCGTGGCCGAAATCGGGGCGATTTCTCAACGCCGTGTAGCACTTATGGTTGATCCGGCCCTGAGCTTCGATCTGCCGCCGTTCTTGACACCCGACCCCGGTCTGAATTCCGGCTTCATGATCGCCGAAGTAACCACAGCGGCACTCATGAGCGAAAACAAACATCTGGCGAACCCATGTGTAACCGACAGCACACCGACCTCAGCCAACCAGGAAGATCATGTATCTATGGCCGCCCACGGTGCGCTGCGGCTGGGCCGTATGAACGAAAATCTCAGTGTCATTCTGGGGGTCGAACTGCTGTGCGCCGCGCAAGGCATCGAGGCTCGCGCCCCGCTGGTGACGTCGCCTCGACTACAGGATGTGCTGGATAGGCTACGTGCTTCCGTGCCCACACTGGCAGAAGATCGTTATCTGGCACCTGATATTGAAACCGCCGCTGCCATGGTGCGATCGGGTGCGATCGCCGCCGCTGCCGGGCTCACCGTCACACCCTGATCATTATTGGAGACCATCATGTCCGATCCCCGCAAAAACACCCGTGATGTATTCCCGCCTACCGGCACCGACATCACAGCCAAAAGCTGGTTGACGGAAGCGCCCATGCGCATGCTGATGAACAACCTGCATCCGGATGTGGCGGAAAACCCGCATGAGCTGGTGGTCTATGGCGGCATTGGCCGGGCGGCTCGCACGTGGAAGGATTTCGACAAGATTGTCGAGACTCTGAAAGACTTAGATGATGATCAGACCCTTCTTGTTCAGTCTGGCAAACCCGTGGGCGTATTCCAGACCCACGCCGATGCGCCCCGCGTCCTGATCGCCAATTCAAACCTGGTGCCCCATTGGGCAACCTGGGACCACTTTAATGAGCTGGATAAGAAAGGCCTGGCCATGTACGGCCAGATGACCGCCGGGTCATGGATCTATATTGGATCACAAGGCATCGTGCAGGGCACCTACGAGACCTTTGTAGAAGCCGGACGTCAGCACTACGACGGTGACCTCACGGGTAAATGGATTCTAACCGGTGGCCTTGGCGGTATGGGCGGTGCCCAACCACTGGCCGCCGTCATGGCCGGTGCCTGTTGTCTGGCCGTGGAGTGTAACCCCGATAGTATCGATTTCCGCCTGCGCACCAAATACGTGGACGAACGCGCCGACACGCTGGACGAGGCGCTCGAAATGATTGACCGCTGGACGGCGGCAGGTGAGGCCAAGTCTGTGGGCCTGTTGGGCAATGCAGCGGATATCTTCCCCGAAATATTGAAACGTGGCGTGCGCCCCCATATTGTCACCGACCAGACCTCGGCCCATGATCCCATCAACGGATACCTGCCCCAGGGATGGAGCATGGCTGAGTGGAAAGAAAAGCGTGAAAGCGATCCCAAGGCTGTTGAACGGGCCGCACGCGCGTCCATGAAAATTCAGGTGGCGGCCATGGTGGATTTCCATAATTCTGGCGTGCCCACGGTGGATTACGGCAATAATATTCGCCAGATGGCATTGGAAGAAGGGCTGGAAGATGCCTTCGCCTTCCCCGGCTTCGTGCCGGCGTATATCCGTCCGCTGTTCTGTCGCGGTGTGGGGCCATTCAGGTGGTGCGCGCTATCCGGTGATCCGGAAGACATCTACAAGACCGATCAAAAGGTAAAAGAACTGATCCCTGATGATCCGCACCTGCACAAGTGGTTGGACATGGCCCGTGAACGCATTGCCTTTCAGGGCCTGCCCGCCCGTATTTGCTGGGTTGGGCTCGGTCAACGCCACCGATTGGGTTTGGCATTTAACGAAATGGTTGCCAGTGGTGAGCTAAGCGCACCGGTGGTCATTGGCCGGGATCATCTGGATAGTGGCTCCGTGGCCAGTCCTAACCGCGAAACCGAGGCCATGATGGATGGATCAGACGCGGTCAGTGACTGGCCGTTACTGAATGCTCTGCTGAATACCGCATCCGGTGCCACCTGGGTCAGCCTGCATCACGGCGGCGGCGTGGGCATGGGTTTCAGCCAGCATTCCGGCATGGTTATCTGCTGTGATGGTTCAGATGATGCGCAAACCCGTGTCGGTCGGGTGTTGTGGAATGATCCGGCGACGGGCGTCATGCGCCATGCGGACGCCGGGTATGAGAGCGCCAAGGAATGCGCCCGCGAACACGGGTTGAACCTGCCCGGTATCTTATAGAGGATATATGATGACGAAAATTGCCTTATTGGACGGCGGTCTTGGCCAGGAAATCAGCAAACGATCAACCAAAGACACGCATCCTCTGTGGTCTATCAAGGTCATGCTCGATACGCCGGACGTTGTTTCAGACGTGCATCGTGATTTCATTGAAGCGGGTGCCAAAGTTATCTGCCTGAATACCTATGCCGCCACACCGACCCGCATGGAACGGGATGGTTATGGCGACCGGTTTGAAGATGCCCACCGCATTGCCATTCAACTGGCAAAATCCGCCGCCGAGGATGCAGACGTCCAAATCGCCGGATGCCTGCCGCCGCTGGTCGCCAGTTACGTATCTGACGTCAGCAAGAACTACGACGACTCGCTGGCCGAGTATCGTCGGGTGGTCGACCAGCAGAAGGATTCCGTTGATCTCTTTTTGATCGAGACCATGTCCAACATTGCTGAAGCTTCGGCCGCCCTTGATGCCGCCAGGGAATCCGGCAAGCCTGTCTATGTGGGCCTTACCCTGTCTGATGATCTGTCCGATACCTTGCGTTCCGGCGAACGTCTGGAAGATGCCATAGCCGCCCTGATTCCAAAAAAACCAGACGGCATCATGCTGAATTGCTCTATCCCTGAAGCCATCACAAAAGCCATGCCCAAGTTGGCAGGTGCAGGGGTACGGTTTGGTGGTTACGCCAACGGCTTCACGTCCATTGATACGCTGATGCCAGGCGGCACTGTTGATTCACTGGATGCCCGCAAAGATCTGACGCCCGAGGCATATGCCGACTTTGCCCTGCAATGGGTAGATGCCGGAGCCACGATCATCGGTGGATGCTGTGAAGTTGGCCCGGCGCATATCAAATATCTGGCCGATCGGCTCTCAGAACAGGGCCACTCGATCACCGATCTGGGCTAATGATACGGGCGTAACGTGCCGGGAATTCAACAGAGAATCCTCGTTCCACCACGCCGAATTCCTTCATTTTTCGAAAAAAAATCAATGCCGCCCGGACGGGTGGATGATGCCCCACCCCTATAGGTACAAACAAACGCGCATGAATTATGTTAAAATAAATTGTTTAGAATCAATGGGTAACAAGCAGCCTTTATGGCCCAATCGGCATTGTGGCAGGCCCTTTCGCGGTAATCAGGGCACCGCTATTTCTCTGGTGGTGGCTCAACAAAATTAATTGGCATGAATCTCTGTACTTTGTATCGATTTTAGTGTGAAACCACTGCCCAGAGACTCCATCAAACCTAAATTCATTCACGATCACTCGATTGATCACTTCATAGATGAGAACACCGACGATGACCATTTTCCCTGCTCTTGTAATTCCCGATACTCTTGCCGCAGGCCCCGGCCCCGGTAATACCGACCCTCGCGTTCTGGCCGCTTATGCAGCGTCCGGCGTTGCTGATCACATGCAAGCCGATGTTGTTCGCGGCATGCTTGAAATCAAGCTGATGCTACGCGACATGTTCGGCACCGAAAACGCTTATACATATGGCGTTGCCGGTACGGGCTTTAGTGGTCTCGACTGCATGCTGAGCATTCTTCTACCCGGCGACAGTGTTGTTGTTTTCCAGAACGGCACATTCAGTGGCATCGATGCCCAGACCATCCGCATGAAAGCAGCGTCCGCCGAAGATCTGGCCGCAAACCCCATGCAGCCCATACCAGCCAACGTCACCATTATTGACGTGCCACATGGTACCTCTGTATCAGGCGACATGGTTGATGCGGCTTTGGCTGAACACAAACCCACATTCGCCTTCATGGCGCATTGGGAAACCGGCAGTGGCCGGATCAACGATATCAAAGGCTTCAACGATGCCTGTGAAAAGCATGGCGCACACGGTCTTGTGGACGCGGTATCCAGCTTGGGCATCGAAGATTTCAGCATTGATGATTTCCCCGCCGTTATTGGTTGGGCATCATGCCCGCAGAAAGGTGTGCTTGGCCTGCCGCTGAGCTATGCACCGGTCAGTTTCACCGACACCTACATCGGCATTGTTCTGGAACGCGGTTGCCGCACCTATGTGCACCACCCTGTTCTGAGCGCCCGTCACTGGGGTGTTATTGATGGCAAAGATACCGATACACCCGGTTATCACCAGACCCATTCCTGTTACGCGGTTGCATCGTTCCACGAAGCCCTGCGGATTAGCCTGACCCATGGTCGGGCCCAGAAGGCTGCGGATTATGCCTTCCATGAAGCCATCCTGCGCGACGCCGTTGCGTCTATGGGCTGTAAGGTCACTTCAAACATGACCAGCCTTGTGGTACTGGACCTGCCGGACGCCTTGGGTGGCCGCGAGAAAGAACTGGTTCAGGGCTGTCGCGCCGAAGGTTTCGCCATCTGGCCGACACTTTCCGAACCTGTACAGGTCCGTATCGGTATCCTCAATCAGTTGTCAGAAGAAGCCATCACCGACATCGTTGGTCGCTTTGCTGATGCCATGATTAAGATGGGTGCCAACGATCTGGATAAGGCCGCTATTCTGGCCGAAGTGAAAAAGCGCTTCGCCGCCGCTTAAGTGAGCACTAAATCAGAAAAGCCCGGTTCCTGATGGAGCCGGGCTTTTTTTGTGTGTAATTCGCCATGCATGCATGACATCGTGAAGGACATTGATCACACCGCCCGAAAGGCGATACAGGTTTCAATCACGCATACACAAACATGGAGGCACCAATGGACGACAAGTTTGATATCGGTCTTGAACAACGCAAAGCCACACTGGGCGCGGAGTACGTGGAAAAGAACCTGGCCGCCGCCGATGATTTCACCCGCCCGTTTCAGGAAGCCATGACGGCCTGGTGCTGGGGCTTTGGTTGGGGTGATGACACCATCGATGCCAAAACGCGGTCCATGATGAACCTGACCATGCTGGGTGCGCTGGGCAAAATGCACGAATGGGAAATCCACTGCCGTGGGGCCGTCACCAATGGGGTGAGCAAAGAAGAAATCCGTGCCATTATTCATGTGGTTGGCATCTATTGCGGCGTACCACAGGCGCTGGAATGTTTTCGCGCGGCGCGTAAGGTGCTGGACGAATAGATAACAAGAAACAATCTGAAACTGAACATACTGGATAGTGATATGAGCAATCCAAGCGTGGTAAACTGGGGTATCAAGGCACAAACAGGCGTGCTGACAGATGTATTGTTGGGGAAACCGGATCACTTTCGTTGGGTTCCTCTGAATTCTATTTCGGCCGTCAATCAAGCCAACGAAGAGAAAATGGGATATCGCTTTGACAAACAAAAAGCCATGCAGCAACACCAGCGCATGGTCGAAGTTTATGAAGCCAATGGCGTTCGCTGTCATTTTGTCGAAGCCAACGAAGGACTTCCAAGTAGTGTGTTCACCCGTGATTCCAGCTTTATGACACCTTGGGGCGCGGTCATCACCAGTATCCAGACACCGCCACGGCGGCAAGACTATTCCGTTGCATCTGATTTCTATCGCAACGCGGGTATCCCTATCTGGAAATGGATTACCGAAAATCATTTTGAAGGTGGTGACTTTGTTATCGCCAAGCCAGGTGTTGCCTTGCTTGGCTGGTCCGGCGATCGCTCCACCAGGGAAGGCGCGGAACAGGTCGCTGGATGGATGCGTGAGATGGACTGGGAAGCATTCATTGTTCCCATCCCGCCACAATTTGTGCATATGGATGCCGTGGTCGTCATGCTGGAAGAAGATCTGGCTCTGGTGTGCGAAGATGCCCTGCCCAGCTACGCCGTGGACTGGCTGGATAAACAAGGTATCGACCGCATCATCGTACCGTATGCTGATTGCGTGAAACTCGGTGGCAATATCGTCAGCCTAGGCAACAAACGTGTTTTGTCCATGTCACACAATGTGAACATAAATGCTCTCTTAAAAGAAGAAGGCTTTGAGGTCACGGATGTGGATTACGACATGTTCGCCATTGGCGGTGGCGGCGTCCATTGTTCATGTCATGAGCTCAGGCGAGAATAGGTCCACCACCCAAATACGAAAAACGTTATGATGGTGATCAAGAAGGGCTTGCCCCTCGACACATAGATTGTGGTGCTGGAAGTGGATATACAAACTCTGGGTATTGTTGACGTGCAGGCGCAATTGAACGCTGGTCAAACCACCTCGCGTGCATTGGTCGAGCATTGTCTCGCTCACATCAGCGAACACGACGGCAAAACCAATGCGATCATTGAGATCAATCCTGATGCCCTGGAGCTGGCTGATACCAACGATCTTGGGCGGCGGAATAATGAGCTACTCGGCCCGCTTCACGGTATTCCCATCCTGATCAAGGATAATATTGATACAGCCGACACCATGTGTACCACGGCGGGGTCACTGGCTCTTGAAGGCTCTGTTGCCAAACAGGACGCGGGAATCGTTCAGAAACTTCGCGGTGCAGGTGCCATCATTCTGGGCAAGACCAACCTGTCCGAATGGGCCAACATGCGCTCAATCCATTCATGCAGCGGCTGGTCGAGCCGAGGCGGACAAACCCGTAACCCATACGGGCTGGATCGCACGCCCAGTGGCTCAAGTTCTGGCTCAGCTGTTGCTGTTGCGGCAGGTTATTGTGTGGCGGCTATTGGCACAGAAACCGACGGCTCCATCATCAGCCCGGCGTCATGCAACAGCCTTGTGGGGATAAAGCCGACCGTAGGACTGGTCTCACGGTCCGGTATCATTCCCATATCCCATTCCCAGGACACCGCAGGTCCTTTGGCTCGCAACGTGGCCGATGCGGCGGTCATGCTGAACATACTGGCCGGTAGCGACGACCGTGACCCGGCCTGTGACGAAGCCGACGCCCGGCGCGCACCTGACTATACGGCGTTTCTGGACACAGGTGGCCTCAAGGGCACCCGACTTGGCATTCACCGCCCGGTGAAGGCCTATCACCCCCGAGCATCGCAGGTGTTCGAGGACGCTTTGCGGGTTCTTCGCGACAACGGCGCAGAGATTATCGAAGACATTTCATTGCCCACAACCAGCGATGTGGAAGATTACGAAGACCTTGTTTTAACGACCGATTTCAAGGTCGATCTAAATGCCTATTTATCGAACCTTTCAGACGCTGTTTCGGTACGATCCATAGCTGATCTGATCGCCTTCAATAACGATCATCAAGGCACCGTATTACAATGGTTTCCGCAAGAATTGTTAGAAGCAGCAGAATCCACAAACGGCTCAGATGATCCGGCTTATCTTGCGGCACGGGCGGCTTGCCTTGCGCTAACACAAACGGACGGGATTGATCGGGCCATGGGCCAGTTCAATCTGGATGCCATCGTGGCACCATCAGAAGACGTGCCGTGCCTGATCGATTTGGTCGGCGGCGACGCTCGCGGCGAGTCCACCACGTACCTGGCCGCCATATCGGGTTATCCCAGCATTTCAGTTCCGGCCGGATATGTGTCGGGGCTTCCGGTGGGTATTTCGTTTATCGCCGGCGCGTGGCAGGAACCTGAGCTTATCCGGCTGGCCAGCAGTTTCGAGCAGGCCACACAGCACAGACGACCGCCCACTTTCCCGGCGCATACGGCAACATAAACTTGCCTCAATAGAAAAGCGCCGCCACATTGAACAGAAGGCTTATCCAACATAAGGAATTCAACAATGCCCCTACGCGCGGTTATTGCCATGATGGAACATGAGACGAATACGTTTTCGCCCGTGCCCACACCGCTGTCCCGGTTCGGCAGCCCCGACGTTCCCGTTCCAACCGGCCAAGAAGTCTACCGTCAGTTCAAGGGCACTGGAACGGGCATTGGTGGCTTTCTTGATGTGGCCGACGCGGAAGGTATGGAGATCATCACCCCCATCGCCGGTAACGCGGCGCCCAGTGGCAAGGTCGACGCTCAGGCCTATGCCACCATGTGTGATGCCATTTGTGATGCCATCGCCGCCGGGTGTGACGTTTGTTTTCTTGATTTACATGGTGCCATGGTTGCCGAGACAACCGATGACGGCGAAGGCAGCCTGCTCAAACGCATTCGGCAACTGGCACCCGATTTACCCATCGCCGTGAGCTTCGATCTGCACGCCAATATGACCCAGGATATCGTGGATAACTGCACTGTTTTGGTCGGATACAAAACCTATCCGCACATTGATATGTATGAAGCTGGCGAGCACGCCGGTCGCATCATGGTGCGTGCGTTAAAAGGCGAGATCAGGCCTGTTATGGCGTGGGGACAACGGCCGATCCTGGCCCAAACGCTGCGTATGGGACACGACGACCATCCCATGGGACCGATGATTGGCATGGCGCGTCGGGAAGAGGCAAACGGGCTGCTGGCCGCCAATGTGTTCGGTGGCTTTCCGCTCGCTGATTTCCATGATGCAGGGCTATCCATCGTTACGGTCGCCGATGGTGACATGGCATCCGCCGAGGCCGCGTGCGAGCGCATGTTGAGCGAGGCATGGCGTCAGAAGGATGAGTGGGTATTCACGTCCGAGCCGCTCAACGAAACCATCGCGAACGCCAAACAACTAACAGAAGGCCCCGTTATCCTGCTCGATCACGCCGATAATTCTGCCTCGGGCGGGACGCAGGACACCATGGCTGTGCTGAAAGAGGTCATCGATCAGGGGCTTGAGGATGTGGCCATGTTCGGCATTTTTGATCCCGCCGCCGTGACCCAGATGGAGGCAGCCGGGGTCGGCCGTGATGTCACCATTGATTTGGGTGGCAAGATAGATATGCCCGAAATCGGCATGACCCGCGAGCCGCTGCGCGTGAGCGGAAAGGTGCGGGCCATCACCGACGGCGATTTCGTGATTACGGTACCCATGGGCCGCGGCACCAAGACATCCATGGGCAAAACGGCGGTGCTGGATACGGGCCAAGTCCAGATCGTCATATGCTCAAACCATACCGAGCCCTATGATCTTGGCTGTTTCCGTAGCGTGGGGATCGAGCCCACGGCCAAACGCTACCTTATCCTGAAATCACGTATTCACTATAGGGCCGGCTTCCGCGATATCGCGCGGCATGAAATCCCCTGCAACGGCGTTGGCGTGACCAGCAGCGACAACAGCCTGTTCACTTTCAAGAACATCCGCCGCCCTATTTACCCTCTGGACCCCGAATGCCCGGAACGGCCAAATTATGAGATACCGCCTGTGTAAGAATGACGAATCTACCGTTAGTCCGCAAATGCGTCCCGGATGGCGATGACGCTGTCCAGATTATTCATCAGACCATCAACCAACTGTGGGTCAAATTGCTGGCCACTTTCTTCATTGAAGAGGTCGAGTATCTGCTCCATAGGCCACGCTTTCTTATAACAACGGTCCGATCCAAGGGCATCGAATACATCGGCAACGGCGGTAATTCGACCATAGATATGAATGTCGTCCCCTTTAATCCCGTCAGGGTACCCTGCACCATTCCATTTTTCATGGTGGCCACGCGCGATCATAGCGCCAGCCTGGAGAATCCGGCGTTTCGAGTTCTTTAGCATGTCGTACCCCAGCATGGCATGAGTCTTCATAATCTCGAACTCTTCCGGTGTGTGACGTCCCGGTTTGTTCAAAATTGCATCCGGGATGCCGATCTTGCCAACATCATGCATGGGTGATGCAAGACGCATAATTTCAGCCTCTTCGTTACTGAGACCATAATCCAGCGCCAGAAGCTTGGATATTTCAGCGACACGTTTGACATGATTACCGGTTTCCTTTGATCGTGTCTCCACAGCTTCGCCCAACATGTATACAATTTCACGTTGCGTTTCTTCCAGATCCTGATGAAGTTCAATATTATCGAATGCAACACCAATGTTCTTGGCAAACACTTCCATAAGAGAGCGGTCGAGGTCACTCATTGTACCGAGACCGCTCAAATGAACCAGATTCTCGCTACCACGCGAGCTCTTGAAAAATCCGATGAAGCGGTCGTCGATATAGTGATTGCAGCCGTCCTCAATGGCTTGTTCCAAGTCAGTCAAAGTTTCCTTCGTCAACAATTTTGTAGCATTCTCATTGGATATATTCTCATACGACCCTATACCCGCCATGAACTCAAACCCCTCTCCCGCGTGGCTAGCAGCCAACCCATCGGCTTTATTGAAGTAGGCCGCATTCTTGTCTAAATATAAGAGCGACGTTATCTGCTCCAAAACACCCTGCGTAAAGTTCTGCATATTTCGCAACTCGAAAATATTGCTTGAAGCCTCAATCACGCGCTCGAGACCAACCTTATTCGCTTCAAGCGCCATGATGTCCCGATAGGAACGCAGGGATGCATACATCAGGGTAAACAATTTGGAGGCCGTCAGTTCGGTCTTTTCCTTGTAGTCATTAATATCGTACTCAGTGATAACCTTCTTTTCAGGTGCCTGACCGGGTTGCCCTGTACGCAGGATTATCCTTACATTCTTATTGTTTGCTTCTTCGCGCACAAACTTTGCGACATCCAGACCTGCGTGTTCCGTCTCCATAACCACATCCAGCAGCATGACGGCTGTATCCGGGTGATCAAGGATCGATTGCTTAGCCTCGGCGCCACTCAATGCGCAAATAAATTCCACACCGCGATCATCGAATGAGAAATCATTCAGGGCCATTTTGCTGACCTCGTGGATATCCGGCTCGTCATCAACCAGCATTATTTTCCACTTTGCCGACCCCATATCCAACTCGGCATCAACCTCTTCGGCACCGAACATCAGTTCATCTTCGTCATGCTTCACTAGTGTGTTCATCTGAATTTTCCTACGTGGGGTTAATGGAATTCGTACGGAATGGTGATTCTGAAAGCGGTGCCTTCACCAGGTGTGCTCTCCAGGTTGATCGATCCGCCAAGAGTCTGTGTGACCTGATTGTAAAGAATATGCATGCCGAGACCGCTGCCGCCTGAGCCACGATTGGTTGTGAAAAATGGCTCAAAAATCTTGTCAGAAACTTCCTTGCTCATGCCTTTTCCATCGTCGCTATAATCTATTGAGATGGAGGGGCCATTTTTACTCACCTGTATTCGAATGCATCCTTCGTCACCCTCATCATAGGCGTGAATTATAGAATTCATAATGAGGTTGGTAATGATTTGAGAAAGAGCACCAGGGTGGGTATCCATCACAATATCGTGGGTACCTTCGACAAGAATATTGTGTTTCGTGCTCTTTAGCTGCGGCCGCAGGCTTTCTAAAACTTCATCTACATAATCAAGAAGATTGATCTTCCGAGCTTCCTCACTGGTTTGATCAACCGCGACTTGCTTAAAGCTTCTGATCAGATCTGATGCCCTATTCAAATTGGATTCTACAATTCGTGTAGATTGGGAGGCTGTTTCAACTGTCTGACGTCAGCGCCTATGGAACAAATTAGCGGTATTGCATAAGAGAGGATTTCTGGTTCATCGTAATGACCCGAAGGGGAATGAAGATGAGACAGAAATC
>Ga0233433_10000212_pt1 | contig 67355 bp, 46 predicted proteins | sample SI_122_August201_5_FD_179868 | JGI IMG/M metagenome (GOLD analysis project Ga0233433, IMG submission 179868) | Seawater microbial communities from Saanich Inlet, British Columbia, Canada - SI_122_August2016_100_MG | ecosystem: Environmental > Aquatic > Marine > Inlet | place: Canada: British...
CCACGGAATGGCATAGATCGACAGTAAATCCCAGTCGAGGCGGCCAAGGACTGGTTCGATAAGTATTGAAATCGACCACGCACTGCCGGCACCGGCGACTAGGCAAATGAGTGTTGGGTCTCGCCCATTGCGCCGTAAGGCGACAGAAGATAGCAGGCCGATGCAGATCACCCCATGCAGAGGAACCACCAGTAGGTATACATTGAGCGCATCCAAAGAATGCGCGGCAGAAAACATATAAACGGAGTGGTTAGTTGCGCTGGCGCTCCATATTCCTGTATGCGTTATCCAGGCGATTGGAAAGAGTAGCATGGCTATGCTGGTCATTGCCGACAGGATGCTTTGTGGCTTTTGCGTCGACCGATAATTTATGGCCTGGTAAGCGTGGCCTAGGCAGATTGGCACCAAGGTAAATATCGCGATGGGGTGTGCGAAAAATGCCGCGACGGCACTTAGGGTGCCTGCCCAAAGCCAGCCATTGCGGTTGCCGTTCCATCGCATAATAAATGCCAACACTGATCCGACCAATAGTGTGGTGAGAGGGTACTCTTCAATATAGCCAAAATAGTATTGTATTCCTCCGGTACCTACGATCGCCGTGAATGCACAAAATCTTCTAGTGGAATTGGCCGTAATCGACCTAGCTGTAAATAGTGCAATCTGTGAAAAAAACATTCCGCTAAAACACGACACTAGGGCGTAGGTATGCGCCCATTCCATCGCGGGCAAGAAATTTCTTATAAAAGCATAGGCAAGTTGGTGAAAATAGACCGCGTTTTTTATGCCAAAATCGAAGTCCCGTTGTGCTCCTGTCTCTCTGGCGATTAGATCGCCATCCCCAAGTAAATTGTGGTCAATGCCCAATAGATAAAATAGAATGAACGAACAAGATCCTATCGATAGATAAAGGGCTATGGTGGGAACCTGGGGAAGTCGATATTGGGAGGGGAAATCGGTGAAATAGGGCACTGCAACAATGCATAGCCCGATTCCGATAGACGCCAGTTGTATCGGCGCAGGAAAAAAGGCCCAATGGTTTATCCCCCATAAAACATTGGGGAAAAACCAACCGGCACCAAATTGCACAATGATGAGAAAGGCTGTGGCGATTGATACTAGATAAGCCATCGCGATTTCGAGTAGAAAATAATTGGCAAGGCAAATATTAATTCGCGTTTATGATGTAGGAAGATAATGAACTTGAACATTGTGACAAAGTATAGCCGACGGTGGTTCGGTTGGCATGTCACAGGAAAAGGCTATTGACTTTAAACCCCGTTTTTAGCTGCAAGACCACCCTGCAGCGGATCTGTAACTATTGCTCGGAGTTGAAGGCTTTCACGCCCGGCTATTCAACCATAGCAGATATCGACCAGTAGATCTTGCCCCCCGTCGTTACGTGTCAGAGGTGATCCGCTTCGACGAACAAGGGAGACACTCCGCAGCGATAGAATCGCATAAGCAAGCACTGGGGTTTGATCCGAACAGCGCCATAGCCCGCGTCAACCTCGGATGGCGTTATTACACCGGGGAACAGTATGAGGAAGCTATTGCAGAATTCTTATAAGTCGAAGATAGCGAATACCACAGAATAGCCCTATTCAATCGGGGCTTGGCTCATTTAACCCTTGGTTCAACAGAAAAGGCTCGTTTAGCCTATGCGCAGACCATCGAGGAATTTGGCACCGAGGAAGGTGCCCGCATTGGGGCGGATGACGATTTAGCGAACCTGCTCCAAGAAGGAACCCGGCCTGCTGCTACGGCACGCACGGTACTCGAACGCTATTGGCCGAATAGACTAGCTATCGAGGAATTGGAACAAAAGGAAATTGAGCTGCATTTATATCTGCCTCGCCCCCATATCAATACAACCACTAACCCTTCGCTTGCTCAGCGAAATGTGGACAATGCGGCATCAAGGCACATTCATCGCAAAGCGGTTTGCGCGCCTTGCACACATAGCGACCATGTAAAACCAAGCGCTGACCGAAGGCCGTCCATTGATCCTCAGGCAACAACGTTCCCAAGGCCATTTCAATTTTGACCGGGTCCTTTTCCTTCGTCAGCCCCAACCGATGACTGACCCGCCCGACATGGGTATCGACCACAATGCCTGGCACGCCGTGAATATTGCCGAGGATAACATTGGCGCTCTTGCGGCCAATTCCCGGCAATCGGGTCAAAGCGTCCATCGAATCGGGGACCTGCCCATTGTGGTCGGTTATAATCATCTGCATCGCCGCCTGGATATTCTTAGTTTTTTGCCGGTAAAAACCCGTCGGACGAATATCCTCTTCCAGCTCCTCAGCTTCCACCCCCGCATAATCTTCTGGCCGGCGGTATTTTTCAAATAGCGCCTTGCTTACCTCATTGACTTTAACATCAGTGCATTGCGCCGAAAGTACGGTGGCAACCATCAATTCAAGGGCGTTTTCATAATCGAGCTCGACTCGCGTCTCCGGGATACTTTTTTTCAATTCCCGACAAACGAGCTTAGCCTGTGCGACTTCGTGTTTACCCACTCAAAACTCCTTTTGCATCACCTTTTTCACGCCCCATTTTACACACGACGCCCCCAGCGATGGTTTCTTCCCTTCCAGCTAAATAACCCCAAGATGCCCAAAGTGCCCACGACAACGACATGCAACGGTTGCAGCAAAGCCCAAAAAAGAAAATAGCGATATAATTCCCTGCGCCCCGCCAAGGTAACACCGCGGCTAAAAGCGGCAAATTCAGCAACGGTTTTAACCGCAACCGCCCCCAAGAACAACGGCACACTCAATAGTCCGACCGTCAAAAGTACGGGAGTAGCCAGCAGCAGGATGCTCAGCAGATAGGTAATAAGCATATGGGCAAAAAAGAGCGGATCCAACCCAGAGAGAACTGTGGCATTGGAAGCCCAACGACTGCGCTGGCGCAACAGTGCGCGCCAAGACTCGGCGACAGGATGCTGCGCAAATGTCGAGTTATCGCTGGCAAATACAATCGACCATTTGCGTAAATTCCGCACCATTTGCAGCAATAGCACATCGTCTCCAGAAGCCCGGTGCATGATCTTGTCATACCCACCAACCTCGAAATAGACCTCTCGCAGGAAACCTATATTCTGGCCCGAGGCCGCCATCGGGTGCCCCCAACCGGCACTGCCCCAAAGACAGGTCATCAGGCTCGTAAAATCGACGGCCTCATAACCATGACGCCAAGTCTGGATATCACTTGCAGATCCGATTTGAGAGTAGCCGATAACAAAACCTACCCCTTCCCTAAAATGGGCAACCATACCACTGATCCAGCCCAAGGACACCAGGCAATCCGCATCCGTTGAGAGGATCACATCCCCCTTGGCTTCGGCGATACCCAAGCTCAAAGCCGCCTTCTTGGACCCCAGTCCTTCGGTCTGTAATAGCCGAACAGAGACTGGGCTATCGAGATGCTCACCGATAATACCGGCCGTATCATCGGTAGATCCATCATCGACGACAATCACTTCGTATTGCTTGTGGGGATAGTCCTGGACTAACAACACACTTAAACAGCCGGCAATACGCTCGGCTTCGTTGCGAGCAGCTACTACGACAGAAACCATCGGGACACGGTCTGTCGTTACATTCTTGCGACGGGTGCCCAAGACGAACCAGCAAGCTCCGAGAAAATAGAGTGAAACGAGTATTACCAACCCGACATCCAAGTAGGCCCCCAGCCCTTCGAGAGCTAACATCGTCCGGGTCTAACCCCTAATTTCCTTGACATGTGAAAACATGCCGCGATAACCTTCGGAACAATTGCGACACATATCGACGCTTTTGCGATCGGCGAGAATCTTTTGGCGGAAGTCCATATAGGCCCTGCCTTGCCAAATCTCATCAAAGGATCCGTCTTTGAAGGCCTGGCCCATTTCAAAGTCGACATCCTTGTCAAAGCAACAGGGCGCAACGGCCCCATTCCAGTTGACCATCGAGCTATACCACAAAACTTTGCATCCCCTAGCGGGTTGTCCCTTGACGAGCAATTCCCCTTCGCTCTCTTCATAACGACGGAAGCTTTCTTCTTCGGGCAGGAACTCCTCGGCGTCATCGGCACTATAGACCTGGGCTGTCTTAACCAAAAATTTGTCGACCCGTAGCCCTTCGGCTAATGCTTCGGCCTCTGCCAGATCTCCCTCGTTGTGCTTCATTACGATGAACTGTAGATTGATTAATGGTGTTAAGGAACGCAATGTCTCCTTCGCCTGAACCAACCGACGAACCCCCTCAAAGACGCGTTCGATCTGCCCTCCTACCCGGTATTTTTCATAAGTCTCCTGATCGACCCCGTCCAACGAAACTATAATCTCGTCCAACCCCGATTCAACGATGGCCTGCGCCTGTTCGTCATTGCGCACAAAATGGCCATTGGTGCTGGTAAAGGTGAATATCCCCGCATCGTGCGCATAGCGCACCATCTGATTGAAACATTTATTGATATAGGGCTCGCCCTGATTCCACATCATCATCATAAACACTTCGTCGCCAAGTTCGTCGACAAGCTTCTCAAAGTCTCCCAACTCCATAGTCCCTCTCGGCCGGAGCATCTGGCCATTGCCCGAAGGACATAGCGGGCATTTGAGATTACAGAAATTAGTCGGTTCGACCATCAGCATAAAAGGCCGCCCCCAGACGATTGGACGACGCAACAACCACGATAAACCCATGGAGCTAAGCACCGCAGAAAAATTCGCCAGCCGTTTAAAGGAGAATACGCGGGCGTAGCGCTTTATATAGCGCGGTAAAGCCTTCGACGAAACGAGATAAGCCAATAGATTTCCTTTAAATCAAGATTTCCAACGGAACCAACCCAAACGCCCGAGTACAGTAAAAATCAGTACATAGGGAATATACACAACTTCAACCGCCAGCAAATAACGCAATAACCTGCGCTCGGTCTTCATCGCCATCCGCCAAAGCAGCATTAGATCAACCACCCAGCGCATAGACCACAACGCCATCACCGCAATCTCCCACTCACCCGTCCAGATCATTTGCAGCAGAGCCCAGGCAATAAAAAAATGAAATGAATAAACCCCGATGGCCAAATAGAGCGCGCCGCCCCGATAATGCCCTCCCTTCGCAGCATGGCGGATCTTTTGCTGAACAATATCGCCCATCTTAGTCGCGGGTGGAGCAGAGAGCACAGCAAGTGCTCGATTAAAAACCATTTGCCAACCGCCAACGGCCGCCACCAGCCGCATAAAATAGACATCATCCCCCCCGATTAGATGCCCAATACGGGAAAATCCTCCCACCGAGTCGTATACTTCACGACGATAACCCAGATTGCGCCCGGTACAAGAAAATGGACTCCCCATCGCGATACTGCCCGCCCCAAGCGCACCAACCGCAATATTGTCGACCGCGAGCAGCTTAGCGACAAAACCCGTCACCGGATCTGGACGCGCATAACCGGCGACAAAACCCACACCTGGGGCAAAATGCGCTACCATCGACGACACCCAGGCAACCGGTGGTTGGCAATCCGCATCGGTAAAGAGCAATATATCCCCCGAGCTCGCCTCAATGCCCTGAGCCAACGCGCTTTTTTTGGGGCATTTAAATCGCAATTCAGCGTGCGCCCGTATGCCCTTTAAATCGGACCATACCGCTGTTTTTTCCAATATTACCCGCCAAGTCTCGTCCCGCGAACGGTCGTCCACCACGACAACTTCAAAAGGACCTTGGTAGTCTTGCCCTTGCAACGCCTGCAAACACCCCGGCAACGCCTCCTGCTCATCGCGCGCTGCAACAATAACACTAACAGAAGGCAGTGCTTCGACCGTCTCTGGCCTCGGTAGGCCCAACCCCTTCCACAACCACAATACACCGGCAAAATAGATACCGCCGCTCAAGAGTAAAGCCCACCACAATAGATCCATCTACTGCGCCTTAGAAGTTAGAAATAATTATAACGCAGATCAAAGCGCAGATGCTGCTCGCGCCCGTCACCATAACCGGTTCGCCAAGGTAAGGGCGTGCCGCTGCCCCAAGCCGGTGGTAATGGCACGCCCTTGCCCCATTCCTGAATATATTCGACTTCCATCTCCAGGTCGGGCAAGATCCGCCAACTCACCTCCGCCCTTATAGTAGTCCGCTTCATAAGCTGTCCATCGAGAAATTTTTTCGATTGCCTTTCGTCACCCGGCCGCCAGCCATAATGCATATCGCCTCCGACGTTGCGTATACTGCCGTCTTCGTTCAATACATTATCGCCGTGACGACTGCGCTCGAATCCAATATTAAAGGCCATGTCACGATTCAATCGCTTGCTCAAACTGAACTGCCATTGATCGCTGTTTGGTCCCAGGCTATGGCCGAGAGGGGCATCAAAATGACGGAAAGTGTTGATCGGGAATTTGTGCGAATAAATCCACGGCTCGATCCGCAAGTATTCGGCTCTAAATTCAGCATCAGCAAGCCTCAGTGGGTCAACCCACAACATGCCGGTTTGCAAGGAGAACTTATTGGCAAAATCATTGGAAAAAACCCCGGCCTTCTTCAAATCATCAACGACATAAGCCAAATAATAACGCTGTCCATTGCCCGGGTGGATATCAAAATCGAGCCCCATCATGACATTATCCTTGTCCCCTAAATAGCTTTGTGCTGCCCAATAGAACATCAATGGGTTGACATAACTCAACTCCGGGCCCCGGTCACCATAGATCACTACTTCCTGGAAACCGAAATCCAACCAGGGCGCCAGGGCAACTTCAAGCCGATGCGCCGATAGGTATTTCTCCCGATCCAGGGGGCGGCTAATCCGATTTGTGATATAGGTTGCGGTAGAATCGGCCAATCCTCGACACAGAGGCGAATCGGGGCGATCCGGACAAGGTCTTAGTTCGGCTGTAATACTAATAAGCTTAAAAGCGCCCAAGCGCGATTTTAAGCGAATCATGTTAAAAGAAGGCGCATTATTGCTCAACCCCAAATTCTGCCCAGGAGCCGGCCCCCAGTTGACTTCATCTTTCCCCACTTGCACATCTACCGGCCCAGCTGCAAAACTGAGATAGGCCGTACCCTCGTGAAAGTCGGCTAAATTGCCCTTGAGTTGCGGCAATTCCAAGCGCCGTTCGTAGACGTTTTGGCGAAAGGTATAATCGCGGGTACCCTGTTCCCGAATCTGGGCAAATGCAAGCCGAAATCCGACCTTGTCACCGATATGGCCACGAATAATACCTCCGACTTGGTTGCGAAAGACTTGCTCCGTCTGCAAGCGCCCTCTACCGCTAAAACGATCGCTTTGTTGCCTTGCCAGTAAATCGACGAATATCGCCCCTTCATCAGCGTGATACTGCCATTGCTCGCGACCGCTATGCCCTCCACCAACAACCGCCTTCCCATCGCCTTTGCCAACAATAATAAATTCGCTGCGCAATAAGGCAAGTTCACTCAATTCAATAGGTGAAAGAGTGGTTCGGAAATTGTGATGAATCAGATTAACAATATCCACTATCTCTTTGCGAGTATAGGGTTTAACCCCATCACCAATGCCCCTTATCAAACCCCTGGCTTCCAGACGCTCGACATAGCGATAAACCGAGTGTTGCAAAGGAACATTTACCGATGAGTCTGCAGCGATTTTACCCCCGCCTAAAAGCCCCAGCCAAAGGGCTAGTAACCATCTTGACAGCATCCCCAAGGGCATGTACCTTAAGCGCTTACGCAATTGTTCATCCATAGATCGAAAGTCGGTATTTCCCATGTCAAATATCACTGCAATTCACGCCCGCGAAATCCTCGACTCGCGTGGCAATCCCACCGTAGAAGTCGATGTCGTACTCGAAAATGGCCACATCGGTCGTGCTGCAGTTCCCTCGGGAGCTTCAACGGGTGAACATGAAGCAGCTGAATTGCGCGATGAAGACAAATCGCGCTATCTGGGCAAGGGCACCTCTCAGGCCGTGGCCAATGTGCATACAGAAATAGCCCCGGCGCTCAAGGGTTTTGACCCCACCGATCAAGGCCTTATCGATCAAACGATGATCGACCTCGACGGCACCCCCAATAAGGCCCGCCTCGGCGCCAATGCGATACTCGGCGTCTCACTGGCGGCCGCCAAAGCGGCCGCACTCTCCTGCGGCTTACCGCTCTATCGCTATCTCGGAGGCCCCGCCGCCCATATCCTGCCCGTTCCCATGATGAATATCCTAAATGGTGGTGCTCATTCCGACAACAATGTCGACTTACAAGAATTTATGATTATGCCGGTTGGCGCCCAATCTTTTAGCGAAGCTTTACGCATGGGCGCAGAGATCTTTCATCATCTTAAGGCCGTTCTCAAGGACAAAAAACTCAATACCGCGGTCGGCGACGAAGGGGGTTTTGCCCCCAATCTAGGATCGAACGATGAGGCATTAGATGTTATCGTCGAAGCCACCCAACGCGCAGGCTACCAACCCGGCGACGATATACTCTTAGCGCTTGACGCTGCTTCAAGTGAACTCTACGCCGATGGAAAATACACCTTTCACTGGTCCGATGGTCAACATCGCAACGCCGAAGACATGGTCGATTTTTACGCCGATTTGACTGCGCGCTACCCCATCGTATCCATCGAAGATGGCATCGACGAAAATGACTGGGACGGCTGGGCAAAGCTAACCACGCAATTGGCCGACAAAGTGCAGTTGGTCGGCGACGATCTCTTCGTGACCAATACCGAGCGCTTGCAACGTGGAATAAAAGAGGGCATTGCCAACTCCATCCTTATAAAAGTCAATCAGATAGGCACACTTAGCGAAACCCTAGCCGCCATCGAAATGGCCAAAAAGGGTGGTTATACCGCGGTTATCTCCCACCGCTCTGGTGAAACAGAAGATACAACCATCGCCGATATTGCCGTCGCCACCAATGCTGGGCAGATCAAGACCGGTTCCGCTTCGCGAACGGATCGAGTCGCCAAATACAACCAGCTATTGCGCATCGAAGAAGACTTAGCTCAACAAGCGCTTTATCCCCAGCGGGACGCCTTTTACAATCTGAATTTCTAATCTGCCGGCTAGCCTGTTACGCGAGCGAATTTCTCAGCTGCAAGCACCGCAACTAAATGCAATAACCACTGGCCTAGTAAAACGGCGGCCAAGAGCGCCGCTGCCTGCGCTGCCGGCAAAAGTGCTGCCATCCCCAAGCCCACTACCAGGGCTAGATCGTCAAATTCCAACAATTTCCTCAGCTCTATCCCCGTCCGCCGCAATACAGACCGGTCGAGGAATCGCCCAAGCCCGTGCCATACCCCCAACCGCAGTGCAGGTACGGCAATAACCAGTATAGATAAAATCCAAGCAGCAAAAATCCAATCAAATCCGCCCTTTAGCGCCCCCCCCAACACCCAGCCCATTACTGCGGGCAGTATAGTCCGCATCACCCCCTGCCCATCTCCCAGCACTCGCAGCAAATCGAGACGTCGCAACGTCGCATTAATTAGCCAAATACCAGCAATCCCCCCCACCCAAAGAGGCTCCAACCCCAACACCTGAGCAATACCGCACCCCATTAATAACCCCGATCCGACCCAATAGTACAAATGCTCCCTGCGCACATCACGGGTTGACAAATCTACCACAAGCCCGACTAAAGCTCCTAATAGTGCGCACCATAGTATCTCGTCCCATATCCCATCGACCACAATGACTTGCGGAAAAGCCAAAGGTTGCCGGACCACAAACCCTCCAGGGCGCATCTGGATGAGCCCAATCCCAGCCAACAACAAACCCGCCATAGCGTTTACGGAGGGTAACCATCCCCCCCCCTTGATCTGGTGCTTGCCGCTGTCCACTCGATTTTGCCGCATCCAGCCAGCGGACACTAACCCACAGACGGCCCACATCAGCGCCCCGCCCCCCCCATTTGCCGAATCTACAACACCGCTAAAAAAACTATAGGTGAGTAACCACACCGTCATTATGAGCAAAACCAAATACCCGACTTCAAGCCACAACAGGGGCTTAGTAAACCGCTTTATCAGCCGCCAATCAAAACTTCCCCCGACAATTAGGCCAAATATACCGGCCAAAAAGACCATCGCAATATCAACCCCCTCACCAATCGTCGTCCGCACCCCCTCCGGTGCAGCCAAACTGAGCACAAGCCCTGCAACCGCGTAGTGCAAGCGAGAATCGAGCAAGTCAGCCAATAATCGTGGTTTATCAGTCCAGCGGCGGCTGTACAATACAGCCGCATAAATGCCCGCTACTACAAGTAAGCCCAGTCCGAAACGAAATTCATCACCTTCGATCATCGGCGACCTCGCCTCGGTATAAATCCATATTCCCCAACTCAGCGAAACCACCTTGCCAACCATCGCAAAAACTACGCAATGCCTTATCGCCGAGCACGACCACTCGATTCCAAGCTTCATCGGTCGGTTTTATTGGACTAGCCAAGGCCACTGCATCTTTAAAATAGGGCCAGCGCTGTAACCCCTCCCCTACGACCTTGCGCCCCAAACCCGCGAATAGAAAAGCACACCAGGGGTTCAGTCTTTGCCCCCGACACTCCGCATGCCCCCCCCACCACAGGATCTTGGGAATGCGAGACAGCCATCGCGCAGTTGCCGTGGCTCCACTTTTCAGCAAACCTTCCCCAGCATCCCCACCATAAAAACCAGCCCCCACTTCTCCGAGCAGACTACTGCCGTCTCCGCGACTAGGAAAATGTAATTCGGGCGCCCAAAGAGTCTCCATACCCTCCTGTGAAAGCAGCCGACCATCCACCCCCCACTCCAAACGCATATGCCAGAGACCCGGGATCGCTGGCATTACTCCGGAATCCAGCAGGGTCACCACTTCGCCTTCGACCCATGGATGTATAGCCATATCGGTATAAACATGCAGCCCCCACCCCGCGACAAACGCCCGCTCTACGTCACTTTTCGCCCCGTCGCTAAGCCCGCGTAAAAAATCAGCGCAGTGCTCGAGGTGTACCCGATGCGAAAATGCAAAGGGCCCACCCGGGAAAAAACCGATATCTGGTCCAACAGCCCCCGCGGCAAAAGCCGCTCTCATTTGATCCGTAGGCTCGCCATCAGCAAAAACCATAGGCAAAGCCTGTTCGGCTAACCACAAATGAAAGAAACTTCCGGCCATGGTTTTCTTCCCTCAAAGCAAACAAGGCCGCAGGATGAAGCGCACTCCTGCGGCCTTGGATCTTAGTTGTTTGGCAATCGCGACTTAGAAGGGTAGATCGTCCTCCTCGGCGGCGGCGCCAGGAGGAGGTCCATATTCGGGCTGAGCGGCTGGACCAGGATCTCGAGATATTCCACCACCTCCACCCCCACCGCCGCCTTCACCACGCGAATCGAGCATCTGCAACTCATTGACAACAACTTCTGTCGTATAACGCTTCTGCCCCGACTGATCTTCCCAAGACCGCGTCTGTAATTTGCCTTCGATGTAAATTTTACTGCCCTTTTTGAGATATTGACCGGCAATCTCGGCAAGTTTGCGCCACACCACGAGCCGATGCCATTCGGTCCGCTCTTGCTTCTCACCGCTTGTACGGTCGTTCCAACTCTCAGAGGTAGCCAAATTAAAATTGGCTACCGGAGCGCCATCGGGCGTATAGCGCACCTCGGGATCGGCGCCCAAATTGCCGATCAAGATGACTTTATTTACCCCCCTTGGGGCCATAACCAACTCCTTTCTACAGACCCGCATAACAGCGTTGGTAGCTCCATACGCTAGCAGGTTCGGATATCTTACAACCGCACTCCTGTCCAGTCAAGCCTCAAAAGTATCGCGAGACCTGTAACATGTGCGTAACCTATTATGTTATTTGACAAAAAGGCATTTGTGTCTACATTAATCGGAAGACGCAATTTCTTCTCTCTGCGCCATTTAAATCCCCTTTAGGGAACGCTCGTGGCAAAGAAAAAGCAGCCCAAAAAAAGCCTGCTTGGCTCGTTACGAAAAATCATCGGAGGCCCTCCCTCCGACGCCCAACACGCCAAGAAGCTTGGCAAGTCGCGTAAAAGCAGTAAAGACCGCTCTCCGCGCCGCGACATGCTAGCCCCCTTTCAACTACCCATGCTCGATTTGGATCCCTTGGTCCACCCGACCAAAAATAAGAATCCGCGCATCCCTCCGAAGCTAAATATCGGCACCATAGTTATAAGCCAGCGCCACGGCATTAAATGTGTTTTGCTCGATCCCATCGAAGAAGTCGACATCGCGATCCTCAAGGACATTTGCCTGCGCAAAGTGCTCCCCGACCAAGCCGTTTTTCTTCCGATGGGTTCCCAACTACTAAAAGACGAAATTCTCCATCAGAGCCGAGAATTTGTGATAAAATTGCGCAAGCGCACAATATTTATCAGCCCCGGCGGCCATCCCGTTGGATTTTTGCTCTCAGACCTCAGCCTACCGCTGCGGCGCGAGGTGAGCAGCATTCTCGACTATTTGCCGCTCACCGAAAGCACAGCCAAAAACAGCCTGCAGAAGCTTGTAGATATTCCTTCGAGTTTTGCTTTGATAAAAGAGGACGTCTTCTACGACACTTCGGAGGCCCCCAGCACCGTCAATAAAGGCACCTTGGTTATCAGCCGCGGCGGTGGCCTCGCAGGCCTTATGCTCGAAAACGTCAATTTGCCTCTAAAAAAGAACGTTGCCGACCTCGATGCGATGTTCACCCTTAAATCCACCTATGAGAGCGTTCCCATCGAAACACTCGCGCTACAAGCGAGCAAGACCTCCAAGGACATCCCCATCGAACGCGGGACCTTTTTATTCAGCCCACACGGTAAAGTCTATTTTATCTGGCGAGAGGGGGTCATCGCCTCAGAACAACAGCTCAAAGCATGGGCAATGGCCAATACCATAGCCGACAGCGAAGTTCTCGAAGTCTCAGTAACACAAAACAACACGATCGGTGGCCCGGGCAAGGTCATCACCCAAGACGAAATCAATTATTTGCGCGATGTGTTCAGACAAGCCGGTTCAACCAATATCTACCGCGAAACACTAATACTGGACAAAAATACCTTTTACAAGTTCAACCAGGACATGCCCTACGCCCAAACCGGCAAATTTCGATCCTATATACACACCGGCCAAATTACACTCCTCAACACCTTCCGCAAGGGCACCTTTAGCGTAGAATTAGGCGGTAACAAGATCGAAATCTCCGACCTCGACCTTGTACAAATCCGAAAACACCTACAACCCGAAGGTCGGCTCCTTGTCAAAATCGGCACCTTATTGCGCATCCGCGATGAACGGGGAGGAGACTGGGTATATCGAGTAATCAATAACCTTTTTTATCCCTACAATACTCTGACCCGCCCCTATATGGAGGAATTCATCCCGGATACGATCGCCTTTGACCATCGGGCCGACAAGGTCTCAACACTTATAGGCCCGCAAGACAACCCCGCCGACGACGACATTGGCGCCTCTGGCGCCCCCCTTAGCGACTTGCTTGCGCTTATTAATAACGAATTGAGCAAGGATCGCACCGCATTCGTCCTTGATGGGACCCTTTTCTTTCTTGGCAAACGCCTCTATAGAGTCAACGAAGAATTATCGTTTAGCCCCCAACATACATCCAAACTGGAATTGCGCGACCTAGAGGCGCTCGAAGCCGAGTGGAAAATTCACCCATACGTCGACGAAGGTGCTGAGGTCGAGGAAGACATTCCAAGCGAAGCCCTAGCGTTTGATGAAGATGAACTCGAAGATCTACCCTTTGATACCAGCGCACGATCCTAATTTTCCCAGTATCTATCACTTAATGCGCCGCGCCTTTACCCTCCTGCCCCTCTTCTGCCTCCTCTTTTCGCAACCGGCTCAAGCCTCCGTCGACCGACTGACCGCGCTCGGCGGGCTTTCCCAGGCCATCTTAGACGATAGCAATGGTTTCGTCTTTCCGGCGACGATTAGCGAATGGCCACGCTTTGAGGTCGAATTATTTGACGATTGGGCCGGAGTCGCCTACCCAATATCAGCACAACATACCCTCGGCCTCTTTTTTAATCGTAAAACTTCCGACTTAGATGATTTTACGGCCTACATTCAGCAGAACGGCAGTGATTTATTCCGAGCGATGAGCCCGAGTCCCTGGTTTGACCTCGCCTACGGTTACGCACCCAATAATGAATTCGCCATAGGCGCATCGACCTCATTCGCCTATGACCGCAGCGCCATAGCTTCTCGGCAGACCTCCGCCAGCAGTAGCAACTTCCACCTGGGTATGCGAATCGGTTCGGGACCAACATTGGATATTGGTCTCGGGATCTTATTGCGCCGCATGCAAGACCACTCCCTGGAAGGCACGACCTTCAAGCAGTCTGATGGCACAGGCTTGGCCCTCGATATCCGCTATCGCTGGCCACTGAGCACAAAAGTGACCTGGTTACCCTATTTGGGCATCAGTCGCGATGCCTACGCCCTATCCCCGGACGAACGAACGCAAACCTCTTTACGACTTGGCTCAGGCCTGCAACTTCAGCCAGCGCGTGGAGTACTGGTCATCGCCGCCGTAGACGGCCTCTATGAACGGGCCGAACAATCGCAAAACACGCAATCGTCGACCCGACAGAGCAAACTACAACTACCCACCTGGATCCTCGGCGGAGAAGCGCAAGTTGGCTCGATGCTCTTCCGCGTTGGCGTGCGGCAGGAAAATCGGCTATTTGAGCAAGACCTCCTGCGATCCAATCAACAAGTGAAAACCCAATCGTTTACCACCACTTTTACGACTACATTAGGGCTTGGGATCGAATTTTCAAATCTTTTGCTCGACGGACTGCTCGAGCGCGATTTCCTCCGCGATGGCCCCCATTTCATCGGCGGAAGTCGACACGGAGGCGGCATCCTCTCCCACTTGAGCCTGACCTATCGGTTTAATCCAGCCAGCAAATGAAAGACTCTGTCGAATGAAACCGTTTAGTCTGCTTTTTGTCGATGACGAAGAGGAATTTATAGCAAACATCAAGGAATTCTTCGACAATCTCGGATATACGGTCTATACCGCCCGCAATGGCCAAGAAGGACTACTACGCGCCAAAGAGCATCAGCCACAAGCGGTCTTTCTCGATATTTCGATGCCACATATGGACGGCACAGAGACCCTGCGTCTGATACGTGAAATAGACGATCGCATTCAGGTTATAGTCGTATCCGGCTATGCCTCCGCTCCATTGGCCAGAGCCCTCCTCCAGCAGGGCGCCTACGACTTCTTCCAAAAACCGGTAGATTTACTGCAACTTCACGAGGCCATAAAGCGAATTCAGACCATGCAAAATCTGTCCTGATCTCTATTCTTTACATGAATTTACATGAATTCAATTGATTGATTTAATTGTGCTTGACTTTCCTGGTTCTCTTCATTATCCTTTTAAAACGACTGAATCGCTGTAAGTGCTTACAGCAGGGCGAGTTTCCCACTTGTCCTAGGTTCTGTCCCTAGTTTATACAACAGCTAGTATTTATAGAGCAGGCACCCCCCACCCGTCGTGCTCTACACCGCTCAATACGGTGATTTTACTCCTCTTCCAATAGATAATATACAGCCGCTATACATTTGTTGTTTTTGCGGCAGAGCCTAGAAAGTCAGGTAGAACAACCATGACTGGATCTCCCGTCGTCGTTCTCGATATTGGTGCTTCGAAAGTCCTATGCCTTGTAGGTGAGGTTCAAAATGATTCCCAGGTCAAAATCTTAGGCATGGGCCAAAACCCCTGCACTGGCCTGCGCCGTAGCGTTGTTATTGATATGCCCCAGGTCGTCGAAGCCATCCGCAACTCCGTTGCCGAAGCCGAACGCTCCGCTGGCCTTAAGATTTCCGGGGCCTACCTTGGTATGGCTGGTGAGGATATCACCGCCCAAACCAATTGCAGTACCGTGGCTATTTCCGGCAGTTCCAACCCCATTTCTGAAGAAGACAGAGACCGGGCTCTTATAGCCGCTGAGCAAGACCACACAAATCAATCCCAGACTGTCATGCACCGCTTTGTACAAAGTTATGCCGTCGACGGAGAACCTGTGCAAAATCCGCTCTGGTTGCACGGTAATCGCCTGTCTGTTGAGATGTTGACGATTTCGGCTTCCGGCAACGCCTGTACGACCCTCAAACATGCCGCCTCCGAGGCCGGCCTCGAGATTGCGGGCTTCCTACTCGAAAGCGTTGGTGCCGCCCACGCGACACTCTCCCATGACGAGCGCGATATGGGCGTCGGCCTACTCGACATCGGCGCTGGCACCTGCGACTTGTCTCTGTTTTGCGGTTCGATGCGCCATGTGGAAGAAATCCCGCTTGGCGGCGAAGACATTACTCGTGACCTCTCCGTGGTCCTGAGCATACCGCCGCGCGAAGCCGAGCAACTCAAGCGCCAATTTGGTAGCGTCAACTGTCAGGGCGAAGAAGGTGACCAGACGGTTACTTATCGCACGACAGCCGGTCGCACATGCACGATGACCCGACAACAGTTTAGCGAGATCATTGAGGCACGTCAGCGAGAGATTTTTGAACACGTCCATCGAGCACTCGCAGATGCCCCTCATAACAACCATCTGTCCGCCGGTATAGTCCTCACTGGCGGTGGCGCTATGCTTGATCAGATCGTGCCCTTGGCCGAAGAGGTTTTGGGGCACCATGTGCGCATAGGCACCCCAAGGGACATTATTGCTCCTGAAGCACTCGGCAATCCAAGTTATGCCGCGGCTGTCGGCCTGTTGCGTTTTGCCGCAGACGAACACGGAGAAATGCGTGAAGCCCGCAGTACTGAAAGGACTGGAAGTGGTTTTATGAACACTTTGGGCAAGCTATTCAGCTTCTTTTAATTCACGCGGCTCTTGACACCAATGTGAGCCTCGTATATTTTTTATTTTTGTACAGCCAAGCAACTGGCCGACAACTATTTAGCCGCCATAGCTCAGATGGTAGAGCAATTCACTCGTAATGAATAGGTCCACGGTTCAATTCCGTGTGGCGGCTCCATAAAAATAACCTCCTGTTTTTACAGGGGGTTATTTTTTATATCCTTGTAATAAAATGACTTATGTCTCACCTCTACTCTAGCGGTTTAAAGCCGTCCGTTCCCGTCCATGCCGATTCGCCCTTTCCATTTTTCATGTGACTAAAGCGTGACTAATATTTTGATTGCAATTCCGCTCTCTGCGCTCTATCATTGTCCGCATGAAACGATACTACGAAGGCAAAGTCTCCATCTTCAAACAATCCGGTAGCCCCTACTGGACTGCGTATTATCGTGACAGCACTGGCCATCAGCGCAAGAAGACCCTTAAGACGAAGAATTTGAAAGTTGCCAAGCAGCGCGCCCGCCAGCTCAACAAGCTGCTTGAGGCGGGCGACAACGGCCGCCTTGAAGCCCTTAAACGCAATCGGTCCGTAACCGTCGGCGAAGTGATCGAGCAGTTCATGGGCGAACAAGACGACGGACCGAAGGGGCCCGGTGCCGACTGGGCGCCCCCCACCAAAGCCTCGACAAAGCCGCTTCTCGATAAGATGAACGAACAATGGGGCGAGCACTCTATCGCCCAGATTCGCCATACCGATATCCTGACCTTCCTCGGCACCCACACAAGCACAACGCAGCAATCGAGCTGGAACCGGTATCGGGCCACCATCCGAGGCCTGTTTAAATTTGCCGTGGAAGCGGAGTATATTCCTAGTAATCCAGCCGAGAAACTAAAATACGAGAAGGTCCCCAAGCGAACCCCCAAGGCATTAACGGACGACGAATACTTGGCCGTCTTCAAGCGCTTGCCGGATTACTGCCAGGTGATGTTTCAGATCTTAGTAGATACCGGCCTACGTCGATCACAGTTGTTTCGACTCGAATGGAGAGATGTGATATCCGATCGCCGCGAATTAGTCATCCGGAGCTCCAAGGATTCCGAGGATAGGGTCCTGCCCATCCCCCCCCGTACGGCCGAACTCCTAGATTCAATGCGCGGCGGCAGCACATTCAAGATAGTCCGCGGTAAAATCGAGCAGGAAATAAGCTGGCCCAACGATTCGATCCCAACGAATAACATCATCCCATTTATGAGCGTAACAAAGTCTCTACAGAAAGCCGCCAATGCCGCCAATCTCGGTGAGGGGCGCACGGTGACACTTCACATGCTCCGTCATACCTGGGCGACGAGACACCGCCGCGCAGGGACGGGCTTAGATCGATTGATGGAGCTGGGTGGATGGGACAGCTACGAGATGGTTTTGCGGTATGCCGATGTGCCGCCGGATCTTCCGGAACGGACAGACGCGCTAGAGCAATTCCCATTAGGGGATTCTAAATGATCGCCCCTCTTTCTCCCCTACCCGACCACCTTGCCGCTATCATCACCCGCTATGCGAAGCTTTGCCCACAGCAACTACGACGACGCGCCTTTACGCGGCGCCTCTTTTAGACTCGGCCGGCCCGATGGACGAACGGGCTTTTTATTAGACTATTCTCGCAGGCAAAGATACAACACCTCAACAGGAGCGCCTGATGCCCAATAAATTGACCGACAATCACATCGACGAGCTTGAAGAACGGGGCTACGTGATTGTGCACGACTTCCTCGACGAAGGGCAGCGGCAGGAGATCGCCGCCGCGGTCCGTACGATATTAAAGCCCTGGAACGAGATTGAGCATGACCCACCGGAAGGACGCTGGGGCTCGAGTCTCTTCCCTTTTCCCGAACCGATACTCAACGACGCTGCGGTAAATCGCGATGCCATTCAGTTCGCGCAGAAATGGTTTCGCACCGACCACATCCATTTTCGACCGCGAAGCTGTCTGGCGAGGTATCCCGGCTTCAAATCGGGGGCGAATAATGCGCATCTCGACAATGGCAATAATTCTCTGCTGCCGCCGACCAATGACAGGACGCACAAGCAGATCTGGTTCTGGATTCACCCCGAACCGGTTGCAGAAGGCCAGGCGCCGTTGCGGCTGGTCGCCCACGAACACGAGGGCGATATAGAAAAAGCCGAGCCCCTGATATGCGAAGGCGGAACCCTTTGTATTTTCCACACCCACACCTGGCATTCCGCCAGCGATTATACCCGCGAGGACGGCCAGCGCTACACCTGGGGCTTTGCTTTCGGGCACGGCGATCACGCCTGGGAAGGGGTCTGCCACTACACGGACGTCGGTCACAACGCCGACTTCCGAAAATTCATCAGCGGACTCAGCGCAAAAGACCGTGAGTTATTTCATTTCCCTCCCGCCGGGCACCCGTACTACACGGCGCAAACGCTGGCAGCCTTAGAAGAACACTATTCCGGTTGGAACGCGGGGAACGAATACGCATCCGCACATACAGACCACTCCTGAAGGATGTGGACTTTCCCCGATCTGGTAGACCGCCTACCGAACGGTGGGCAGTCCACTACAACGGCGGAGAGTAATGAGGGTTTGCTTGGGCGTTGGCTTTTTTGTATTTTTGCACGGCAAATTACCTCTTTTCGTAGCCAATGCCTTACAAAACAACGGAGGCACAGAATCGGAAGCCTGCTCAGTACTGAACTCATAGCCAGCGTTGTTATTTGCGGCACCCTTTTTATGGCCATCCGGACGATCTTGGGTTTTACCCGTGACCTAGGCGATCTACGTCCCAAACTGTCTAAAATAGAGAGCTTATTAGGCCGGGTCCGAGATGGGATGAAAGACAACACAGAACGTGTCAGCACACTGTCTGAAGAAATCGCCCCAATCGAGGATCTAGAAGGCAAAATGCGCGCACATTATGAGGGGATACAGGAGCAGGAAAGAAACGCAGAAAAGAAGAAAATTAAAGAAGAAGAAGAAGAGCAATCCGGCCGCAAGCGCCGGATCCAGCGCAAAAAGATGGGCTTTGGCGAACACGAAGAACTGACCTGAGACCACGTTTAGAGTCGATAAAAACGAGCCGCCGTCTCGTAAAAAAAACTCCGTCGCAGCACTTCCGTAGCACCGCTGGTTGCCTTCTCGACCCAAGCGACCCACTCGCCATATTCAATCCGAGCAGACAAACCGGCCAATCGCTGCCAAACATTACCCTGTCAAATCTAAAAACTTCTCTCTCCTGCAGAGCGAACTCCGGATCAACATCGGCTTGTACATCGATTGATTTGACGACATTGAATTCTGCCGTATTTTCTTCGTAATCGCCGATTGCAAAGGTGCCATTCAACTGCGACTATGGCCTTGCCAGCCATAGTTAAAACCGCTCAAATCCCATAAGTGGTGGTGTGCATCGATAATTTCCGTGCTGTAAAACTCCTGCGACCTGACCTATGAACGTCTACGACCTGCCCACGCTAAATGCCTGTCTCAACGTCCTGAGCGCGACCCTGCTAATAAGGGGTTATCTATTGATCCATCGCGGCGAGCGAGAAGCCCACCGCAAAACGATGCTGGCGGCTCTGTTCTGCTCTGGGCTATTCCTCTGCTCCTATCTCGTTTACCACTTCTTTGTCGGTTCAGTCCCCTACCCTCACCACGACTGGACCCGCCCCATCTACTTTGCCGTGCTTATCCCGCACGTAATCCTCGCCGCACTAGTCGTTCCTTTTATCATTCTTATCGTCTTGCGTGCTTTAAAGGGGGATTTCGCTGGTCACCGGCGACTTGCACGATGGGTATGGCCGGTGTGGATTTATGTATCGATTAGCGGTGTTGTGGTCTATTTAATGCTATATCAACTATAGCCGGGCCTAAGCTCCTCGACTGCGAGCAACCATCCAAGCCGACCCCGCCACCATCAACACCGTCCACCCCGCCGAGACGATCAACGCCCGCACGAATTCGGCATCTGCAAGCAATTGGCTCGGCGTCAAATAGAAGGCCTGCCGTAAAATCACCATGGCATAGGTCACGGGATTAAAAAACATCACCCACTCGAGCCAGCTAGCAGCCCCCTCAACGGGGAAAAGCGCTCCGGACAGCAACCACATCGGCAGCATAACAACGCTCATCACGGCGTGATAACCGGCGGTTGAGTCCAATTTCCATGCGACGATAAACCCCATCCCGGTAAACCCCATGCCAATTAGGGCACAAATCCCAATGAGCAGCAATATCATCGTAAGATCTATGTCGATACCGGCCAAGGGGGCTAAAAATAAAAAGATTCCCGATTGAAACAGGGCGATCAAGGTCCCCCCCGCCAACTTGCCCAGCGCCACGCTCAAACGCGATACGGGAGCGACCAGCACCCCCTGCAGGAAACCTGCGTTTCGATCTTCGATGAGGGTAATCGTCGAGAAAATGGCCGCGAAAAGCAGCAGCATCAGAACGATGCCTGGGTAAAAGAATTCAGCGTAATCTTGCTCGGAGAGACCATCGGAGAAGCTACCGGCGAAACCCGAGCCCATAAAAAACCAGAACATGAGCGGTTGAGCTAAACTGCCGAAAAGTCGGGTGGGTTGGCGGATAAAACGCATAACTTCGCGGTGGGCTAGAATCCAGGCCGCGTTCAATTCGTAAATCCCCCCAGCAACCGCTCTCCGGTGTGGCGAATAAATACGTCGTCGAGGGAGGGATGTGCGATTGTCAACGAACGAATTTTCGGACGAAAAAGACGCAATACTTCGTCGAGGCTGACATCCCCATCGAGCGGAATGCGCAACGCCTGATCGACGACGATACCTTCCAGCCCCATTGCGCGATTTATTTCGCCTTTGAGCGCTTCGGCGTCATCGCAGCTAAGCGTGAGTATCTCCTGCCCCAATTGGCGTCGTAGAGCCTTGGGGTCGTCACATACCAACATTTGGCCCTCATGTAAAATCGCCACCCGATCTGCTCGGTCGGCCTCATCGAGCAGATGAGTCGAAACGACTACGGTCAGACGGCCGCCATCCCTCAACGTTTCGAGCAAACGCCAAAATTCTTGCCGGGCCACCGGATCCAATCCGGCCGTCGGCTCGTCGAGTATGAGGATTGCCGGTTCGGGCAAAAGCGCTTTTGCCAATTCGACGCGTCGCGACATGCCTCCTGAGAGACTATCAACACGCTCATCCACCCGATCCGCAAGATCGACGGCTTGTAATAGCTGCCGGCTGCGGTCGCGCAGCAATGCCCGCCCCATACCGTAGAGCAAACCCGACGCCCACAGGTTTTCACCGACGGTCATTTTGCCGTCCAGCGCGGGGTTTTGAAAGACTACCCCCAACTGACGGCGCACAGCCGCCGGATTCTGTTGCAGACTCGCCCCGCCTACCCGCACAGCGCCCACCGTAGGGACTAGTGCCGTAGTTAAGACGCGCAGCAAAGTTGACTTGCCACTGCCATTGGGGCCGAGCAGTGCGAGCATCTCACCGGACGCAATGTCCAGATCGACTCCCTTGAGCGCTTCGCGCCCCGGGTTTTTTCGCGTGCCTGCATAAGTATGGGAAAGCTTAGAGATGCTGATGAGCACCTGGGGGTCCACCGAAACCCTCCTGGGATCTGGTCCCGCCATTTTGCGGAACAACAGGATGGGAAATTAATCGGATTCTCCCCCAACGTCAAGAAAGCGGTGCACAAACTCCGAGCTCAGAAACGAGCCCGACTGCTCGGCAAGACGGGCTCCGGCCCTTGAGCCACCTGCTCCCAAGCCGTCAATAGCCTTGCCATCAACACTCTAGCTTCACCTATGGCCTCGCAGTCCAGACGGGTATTGCCGCGGATCAAGAGTCGGTAGACGTAGATATATAATCTGTTCAGATTCGCCGCCACCTCATAACCCTCCCCCTGATAGTCCAAAGCATCCGACAATTGCATGACAATTTCTTGCGCTTGAATAAGGCACTTGCCTTTTTCCACCATCTCACCGCGCTCGATTAAATCAAGCGCATCATCCATGCAGAGCATTGCCTTTTGGTAGAGCTTTAACAATAAATCGCTCTTGTCCTCCAGGGTCCATCCAGAACGGGACACCTGCGTCGTTGCAGTTTGTTGATTGACCATCCTTGGTCCTCCTTATTTAATACATGATTTTACGACATGAATGTGCGTGGAGATTACCTTTCTCTTAATATTACTTGATATTAAGTAGTATCAATTTACCTATCGACCATTTTGTCTTTTTCTTTAGTCCTATTTACTCAATGTTTCCCCTTAAAGATCCGATTGACACTTCTGCCTTTTTTCTCTACTTTCGCCATGATACTTTTCAGAGTCATTAGTCCATCTCTTACAGGACCTTAGGCGTTGCTATCATGTCCGAAGATCTAAGCGACGAAGAACTCCAGGCCCTGCTCGCTTCTGCTGGTAAACCCGATGCAAAGGCGGGTGGCAACCCATTAGTCAGCGCGCCACTCTCCTACGATTTCAAAAGACCTCAGCGCGTCAACAAAGACCAGTTGCGCGTTATTGAGAGCATCCACGAACAATTTGCCCGGTTGTTTTCTTCCTCTCTCGCCGGTTCAATGCGGATGGTCATAGATGTCGATCTCGCCTTTGTCGATCAAGTGATCTATAGCGAATTTATTCTTTCGCTAAACACTCCCTGCTCCGCCTATAGTTTCACCATGGATCCACCAAGTGCTCCAGCCGTTCTGTGTTTTGCCCCAGAACTACTGATGGCCCTTGTCGATCGAGCCTTCGGCGGCCAGGGGCGCGGATATGAAGGTGAACCCCGCCCACTGACCCAGATCGAATCCAATATCGTCAACAAACTAGTCAATCGGGTTTTTAGCGATCTAGAGTCAACCTGGGAATTGGCGACCCCGGTTCGCATTTCCGATATCATAATGGAAACAAATCCCGAGTTTATCCAAATTGCCAACAGTTCGGACCCCGTCGTTTTATTGGCCTTTGAGGCACATTCAAACAATGTCCAGAGTCTGATTCACCTCTGTTACCCCCTGGCAGCCCTTGAACCGTTGTTGCCCGAACTCTCCCCGGACTACAAACAGCGCGGACAACGCTCTGCCCCCGAACGGTCATTGAGCCACAATCGCACCTTGGACAATGTAAAAGTGCCGGTCAAAGTTCAAGTAGCTGAGGGCTCTCTCCCGTTGCGAGAGTTAGCCGATTTACGCAAGGGGGATATCGTCAAACTCGATACCAATAAGAACGATCCCGCCATCGTCTTCCTCGGTAACCAGCCTAAATTCCTTGGGCTTCCAGGCCTCGACGGCAAGCGTCGCGCGGTAAAGATCCAGCGGGTTATCGACGGGTCCGAAGAAGAATTCTACCGCTAGCCGACCTCCGTCGGACTGTTTTCCCCTATGAATGCCCAAGCCAGTTTTACCAGCCGTCTCGGCCTATCGCAAAATTTTCTCATCGTTTGTTTTTTAACCGGTTTTCTTATTGCACTTTGGAACCCGCACCCTCGTCTTATCTTAACCGTCGCCGTCGGCCTCCTTGCCGGCATGCTGATTTTAGGGCCCTATTCAGCTGTTGTTTTATACACACTTGGCCTACAACAGTTCCTCGGTGGCCACCTTCGCTGGCCACTCTGTATATTTATGGTCTTTTCCTCGGTCTACCTGTGTAATTATCTACTCGGCTGGAAAACAACCCAGTTCGCCTTAGCCAGTTGCTCCTCCCTATTGGGTGCCATACTTGGCCATGACGCAACACTCGCCATCTTAGGACTTCGCGGCACCCATAGCCTCGACAGTAGGATGGTACTCGTGTTCCCCCTCATCACCGTCCTCGCCCTTTTGGCGGGTTATAGCAGTTTCGGATTTGCTTCCGGCTGCTATAAATTCGCCGAGGCCCTACTGCGTTGAGCTTATGAGCCTGGCATTTTCCAAAAACTTAGGTGAGCATCTGCAAGGAGTCGTTGTCGGCCCTCCCGTTTACGATCCCCGCGGCAACCTGCAGAACATGGTCATCTACCCGATCTTCCCGCTCGAACTTACCGCCGACCCGCCCGATCTTATCACCCTGTCTGAAGCACTTAATAAAGGATTGCGACTAACCGATACCGGCGTGGTCAGCAGAGTCCAGGCCGACAATCCCTTACCGACGTCGATTCTAGCTGGAGAATCGGAGATCCTCATTGGTTCGACCCAGTTGCGCTCGGTGCAATTCAGCTGCCTCTTAGGCCCCCGGCGCAAAGCGGCATTGCCCGTCAATTGCGTCGAGGAAGGGAGAGCCACTGAATATCAGGCCGAATTCTCGCACGCCGATGCCTGTCCTTGGCCTTTACGAGCCTATAAGCTGGAACAACTCGCGCGTTTCGGAGAGCCTCCGCAATATTTGGTTTGGGACCGGATCAAGAATTACCTATCGGATACCGCGACGGCCTCTGAGACACACGATATCCACGCCATGCTCGACCAAAATTCCGACCAATTGCAATCGCTCAGTAGCGTATTCCCCCTGCAACCAGGCCAGGTAGGCGCGATTTGCACCATCGGACAGAATTTGGTCCTCGAACTATTTGGCGATCCCGAAATCCTCGAGGACCGCTATGACCAAGTACTGCGCAGTGCCATGGTCGAGGCCCTAACGCACCCCTCGGACAAGGTGGTCCACCCCGATCGGGTACATCATTTCATGCCCCATATCATCGAAGCCTGTCAAAAAAGCAAAGTCCTCAATAATCGATCGCTCAAAGAAAGCGGGCGGTCTCTGGCTTTTGCAGCAATGGGTATCAGCGGCCAGGCCCTTATTTCAGAGGGACGCCTAATCCACCTCTCTGCACATCAGAAATGCATAGGCCAGAGCCAACCCCTTGCAGACCTGGTACCGGCCATGGAATCGGCACGCTCCGATTGGGAAGACCATCGCCCACCGAGCCTCGACACATTGGGCGAGGACTATATCCGCCGCCGTCGCCGCTACAACGCCTTCAAATCCAAACTCCAGGATTTCTCGCCCAGCGATACCAGCAAAACCGGCAAAACCGGCAAAACCAGCAAAACACATAACGAGATCCTGACGGCAGACACATCGAAATCCGCCCCAGCTCCCAGACCGCTCAATCCGGAACTGCACAAATTCTTTTTGCGGCTTTTGAGCCGCGATTGATCGCTTGACATGCGACGGCGATCGGTCCTTCTTTCCAATATGACCCCACAACCCAACTCATCAGCCACTTCGTTATGGCGGCGCTTGGCCCCGGTTTATATTGGACTGGGGCTATTATGCTGCGCAATTCCCTTAACTCTTTTTTGGTATTATAATCTTCCGACAGATTCCTCACCCCCGCGGCAGATTCTCATTCCCAAGGGAGCCAGTGCCCGTCGCATCGGTGAAATACTCGAAAGGGAAAACCTAGTAAGGAGCGCAACGGTCTTTGCCTGGACCGTCCGTCTCAAAAGCCTGGGTCACCGGCTTGAAGCCGGCACCTACCAGCTCGATGGCAGCCACGATACGGCACGTATCGTACAAGACCTGCTCAAGGCTCCGGTGCAAACGCAACGGGCTACGCTCCCTGAGGGGCTAACCCGCCACGAAATCGCCAGCCTGTTACAACAGCAGAGTCTAGTCGATTCAAGCTTGTTTATCGCCACTACAGAAGACACCCGCTTTATTCGCAATCTTGGTCTTGATGCAGAAACACTCGAGGGGTATCTCTTCCCGGAAACCTACTTCTTCGATCCCCAAGCGAACGAGCGGGAAATAATCACCATAATGGTAGAGCAATTCAAAAGCGTATTCGCCGATTCATTATTTATCCGTCTCGATTTGCTTGGCCTATCGCTACATCAGTCCGTTACATTGGCATCCATTGTAGAACGCGAAGCCGTAGCAGCCGTAGAACGCCCGATCATTTCTGGCGTCTTCCAGCACCGCCTCAAACTAAATCGCCGTCTTGAATCATGTGCCACGGTCGAATACGCGCTCGGGGTACACAAGAGGCGCTTGAGCAATGCCGACTTGCGAGTCGTATCGCCGTTCAATACCTATCGACACCGTGGGTTACCGCCCGGCCCGATCAGCAACCCGGGCAAGGCCTCGATACTGGCGACGCTCTATCCAACCGATACGGAGTACCTCTACTTTGTCGCTCGTGGTGACGGCACCCATATTTTCAGCCGCACCAACAAAGAGCACGAACGGGCTAAACGCCAGATCAAACAGCAAGAACGGCTCGCTCGTCGCTCACAAGCCAATTGAAACCTTGACAGGGTTTGCTGGTCTCCTACTATATACTAGCTCCCTGGCTGATGCTAACTTCCACGTGATACTCCCCGCTTTACCCGTTGGTTTTTCATGTCCATACTAGACGCTCTGAATCCCGCCCAACGCCGTGCCGCCGAAACCATAAACGGGCCCCTATTGGTATTAGCGGGAGCCGGCTCGGGCAAGACCCGCGTACTCACTTATCGCATCGCTTCACTGGTCAATGAAATCGGTATCGCGCCCTGGAAAGTGCTTGCCGTGACCTTTACCAACAAAGCCGCCGGGGAGATGCGCGAAAGAGTGCAGACTTTAGTCGGCGATCTGGCTTCGGATATCTGGATCGGCACTTTTCACTCGATTTGCGTGCGCCTGTTGCGCTATGAAGCTGAAGGCTTCGGGCTCGACTCTAATTTTTCTATTTACGACGAAGACGACCGTCGTGCCGTTATCCGGCGCGTGTTCAAAGCCAACAATATCGACGAACGAGAATTGACCCCGCGCCAGGTTATCGGCCAGATCAGCCAGGCCAAAAACGCCATGCTCGACCCGACGGAGTTCGCCCGCCAAGCCGGCGAGGCTCCTGGCAAACGCCAAATGGCTGAGCTATACACCGCCTATGAAACCGAATTGCGGCGCAATAATGCCTTTGACTTCGACGATTTGCTAACCGAGGTCGTACACCAGTTCAACCGCCATCCAGAGATCCTGAAAAAATACCAAGAGCGCTTTGAACATTTCCTCGTCGACGAATACCAGGATACCAACAAACCTCAGTATATGCTTTGCCGCCAGTTGTCCGCCCATCACCGCAATATCTGTGTTGTTGGCGACGACGATCAGTCGATCTATAAGTTTCGCGGCGCCGACATTCGCAATATTCTCGACTTCGAACGCGACTATCCAGACGCCAATATCGTCCGTCTCGAGCAAAACTACCGTTCGACCGCCCGCATCCTCTCCGCCGCCAATGCGGTAATCGGTAACAACCAAGACCGCAAAGGCAAGGAGTTGTGGACCGAAGGCCCCGAGGGCGACCCGGTCAAGGTCGTCGAATGCGACACCGACCGCCGCGAAGCCCGCCATATAATCGATACGATTCGCCGCCAGACCGGTTCGGGTGCCTATGGTCTCGGTGACACCGCGATACTCTATCGCACCAATGCGCAATCACGTCCTCTCGAAGAGGAATTACAGCGGTCGGGATTCCCCTATATCATCGTCGGGGGTATTCGTTTTTATGACCGCAAAGAAATCAAGGATATCCTCTCCTACCTGCGGGTCTTGGTTAATCCGATCGACGATGTCACGCTGCGTCGTATTGTCAACACCCCCCGTCGCGGCATCGGCGACACATCGTTGGAAAGGCTGCAAATATTCGCGCAAGAGCGCAGCCTAAGTCTATTTGCCGCGCTAGAGCAAGTAGATGAGGTGCCCAATCTCGGCGGCAGGGCGACAAAGAGCCTCAGTGAATTCTCAAGCCTTTTGCGTGGCCTGATCGCCGCGAAGGAAACCCTTGATCTGCCCGAACTCGGCAACGAGGTCGTCGAGAAAAGCGGCTACCGCGAGATGCTACGCGAGGAAAACACCCCCGAAGCCGAGGCGCGCGAACAGAACATCGATCAATTACTGGCGGAAATGACTGAGTATTTCGATACCAACGAGGAAAATTCGCTCGAAACCTATCTCGAAGAAAAGTCGCTGATGAGTTCGGCGGATGAGAATGGCGAAGAAGGAAATGCGATTACCCTGATGACGATGCACAGCGCCAAAGGGTTGGAGTACCCTTTAGTCTTTATTTCCGGCATGGAGGAAAACCTCTTTCCCACCGCCCGGGCCGTAGACGAAAGTCGAGTCAATCCACAGGCCATAGAAGAAGAACGCCGCCTGTGTTATGTCGGCATGACTCGCGCGATGGAAAAACTCAACCTCAGCTACGCGCTCAGACGATATGCCTATGGCAATATGATCGAGTGCGAACCTTCGCGTTTCCTCAATGAAATCCCAACAGAACTCATTGAATCAAGTTCCGAAATAGACCGTGGGTTTGCCCGTTCCCGCCAGCAGCGCGGTGGCCCGCCGGCGCGCAAGGTCAAACCAGTGCCCAAGCCGACCCCCAAAGGCGTACACTACGAATGGGACGAACCGCCACAGGTGACGCAAAACGCGGCTGAATTCGGTGAGTTCGTAGATTCCGACGACTTCCTAGCCGTCGGACAATGGGTCCGCCACCCCAAATGGGGACGTGGTCAGATCGTCGAACGCGAAGGCCATGGCGAAAAAATGAAACTCTCCATACGTTTCCAGACACAAGTCAAACGCGTTGCCGTCGCCTACGCACAATTAGAGCCAGCTTGAGCAGCCATTGCCCAATTACTGTCATATCTTTAATTTTTATAGTCTGTTCCGCCCCTAAACGATACCGCAGACTATGAGCACTCCACCATCCAATAAAACTCTACGCGTCGCCTTGCAAAATGTCGGCTGCAAACTCAACACCTATGAGGTTGAAGCGCTAGCTAATGGCTTCGATCATCGCGGATATGAAATCGTGCCTTTCGGCGCGCAAGCCGACGTCTATGTCGTCAATACCTGCACCGTTACAGGTTCCGGCGATGCCGACTCGCGTAAAGCTGTGCGGCGCGCCAAAAGACAGAATCCCGCAGCCACCGTCGTCGCCACCGGATGCTATGCACAGCGACGGCCGGAGGAACTCGATGATGCCGGGGCGGATTTGGTTATCGGCAACGGGCAGAAAGCCCAACTCATAGAGCAACTCGAAGCGCATCTCGGCGGCACCTCTGTAGATGCCTTCTCTCCTCAAGAACGCCCGCGCACCGAACAATTCCTTTCCATCGACGGCACCGTCACCCAGGGGCGTACTAGGGGCATGTTGCAAATTCAGGACGGTTGCGACGAACACTGCACCTATTGCATCATTCCCTCGGTTCGCGGCCACAGTTCGAGCCGCAAGGCGGGCGACATCGTCGCGCAAGCCCATTCTATGGTTAACGCCGGCTATCGCGAGTTAGCCCTAACCGGCGTGCATACGGGCAGCTATGGCTATGATCAGGACGACCAACACGCCCTCGTGTCGCTACTAACTGACATCAGCAAAATCGACGGCCTGGCACGCCTGCGGCTCAACTCCATCGAACCGGGCTATGTCGACGATGCGTTAATTGAGTTCGCCGCCGCCTCACCAATTTTCTGCCGTCACTTTCACGTGCCCTTGCAAAGCGGCGACGACAAGATTCTCAAACGCATGGGGCGACACTATAACCGGGCCTATTACGCCGAACGCATTGAGCGGATCGCAACATTAATTCCCGACTGCGCGATCGGCGCCGATGTCATGGTCGGCTTCCCGGGTGAAACAGAAGAACAATTCGCCCAGACCAAGGCCCTATTATGCGATCTGCCAATAACGTATTTGCACGTCTTCCCCTATTCGTTGCGCGAGGGCACCGCCGCCGAAAGACTCGGTGACCATCTTGAAAAAGGGACAAAAAAACAACGCGCGCGCGAACTGATTGCCCTAAGTGAAAAAAAGCGTCTGGCCTTCCACCAACGTTTTGTCGGCCAACGCCTACCAGTACTCACCGAGGGACGACAGGATCCAGCGACCGGCCTGCAAGTCGGTTTGAGCGACAACTATATCAAGGCGCTTTTTACGGGCACGGCGGCAAATAACACATTAATAGATATCGAAGTAGAACAAGCCCGCGAAGACCTGGTCTTCGGAGCACAGATATGAACCTGCCAATTTTAGAGGACGTAGAATATCGCCCCGCCGCATCTCGACCTGGCACAGCAGCCGGCAGTCGCAGTGTCTATATCGAAACCTACGGCTGCCAAATGAATGTCGCCGACAGCGAATTAGTCGCCAGCATTCTCAATGAATCTGGCTATCGAATTACCACCGCGGCCGAAGAAGCCGATATCATTCTGCTCAATACTTGCGCTGTGCGCGAGCACGCCGAAGAAAGAGTCATCGGGCGCATCAGCCAACTCAATGGCTTACGCGCCCACCGCCCCAACCTGACCCTGGGCGTTTTGGGTTGCATGGCGCAACATTTGAGTAAATCTCTCCCTGTTCGCGCGCCTTTCGTCGATTTGGTAATGGGTCCAGACGCCTACCGACGCCTGCCCGAAATCTTGGCGCAATCGAGCGATGACGCCCTGCTGGATGTGCGTCTAGATCGCACAGAGAATTATATAGGCGTCGACCCAGTGCGTAGAACCAGCACCAACGCTTGGGTGACGATTATCCGCGGCTGTGATAAGTTCTGCACCTTTTGCATTGTTCCCTACGTGCGTGGACGTGAACGCAGTGTCTCCGCCGGGGAGATCGTCGACCAGGTCAAACGTATCGCGCAGGAGGGCTTTAAAGAGGTCACGCTGCTCGGCCAAACCGTCAATTCCTATCGCGAAGGCGATACGGATTTCGCTGATCTCTTGCGTGAGGTCAGCGCGGTTGATGGCATAGAGCGAGTGCGCTTTACCTCACCTTATCCCGTTGATTTCACCGATCGAGTGATCGCGGCGATGGCCGAGGTCAGCGAGGTCTGCCCCAGCCTGCATCTTCCCGTGCAAAGCGGCTCCAACAAGCAACTGGATACGATGCAGCGCGGGTACACCATTGAAGAATACCGCGAGCTTATTCGCAAGCTGAGAATCGCGGTCCCCAACATTGCCCTGACTACGGATATCATAACCGGTTTTTGCGGTGAGAGCGACGAGGATTTTCGCCTGACTTATGAACTGATGGAAGAGATTCGCTACGATTCAGCTTTTATGTTTAAGTATTCCGCGCGCGAAGGGACCTACGCCCACAAGAAGATGAGCGATGACATTCCAGAGAAAATAAAAGGCGAGCGCTTGCAGCAAGTAATCAAACTACAAGAGGGTATCTCTCGCGAGGTCAACCAACAATACATAGGCCAAACCGTAGAAGTGCTGGTAGAAGGACCTTCGAAGCGTCCAGCCAAAGACGGCCAACCCCGTTTCTACGGTCGTACTCGCCAAGGAAAAACGGCCATATTTACGCAAGAAATACAAAGGAACGAAATCGTAAATATACGGGTCGCCGACACCACATCGCACACGCTCCTGGGTGAAATAGCCGAGTAACAGCCCCCAACCACCCCACCAAGCAAGTGCCACCATTGGCGGTGCGGCGGTTACAGTCTTAAGTCTATTACTTGTCTGCGTTGTTTTTGCAACAACCCAAAAGCGGGCTCCTTTATATTAAAATTCGCATTCGTCTGTTTATACCCCCTAGCAACAGGGGGTTTTCTTTTATACTGCATTTTTCGATCTTAAGCTATATGTATATGATACTCTTCATCCTTATTCTATCTGCCTTAGCTCACTCAGGTTGTACTAGCGAGCCTTATCAGGCACCTGGGACCAAGCGCATGGCCCAACGCCTAGCCCAATTGGTAGATGGAATAAACCCAGAAGAAAATATCTATCTCAGCGCCCATCGAGTCGCCTGGCTGCGAAAACGGCCTCCGGCAAAAAGTGCAGTGCTAAAGCTTAGCCAGCAGATCGAATTGGCCAAAGAGTTATTGCAAGCCGGCGAATCCGCGGCTGCCGCGGATCTGTTCCAGACCGTTCGCGGCCAAGCCGGGGCAAACCGGCTGCGTACCCGCCCCAGCCTTGAAGAAATGCTCGCCCTTTCCTACTTGCGCCTAGGCGAACAAAAAAACTGTCTGGACAACCACAATCTGGCGTCTTGTTTATTGCCCATAGAGGCTGCCGGCGTGCATAAAGACCAGGCTGGTTCACGCTCGGCGATCCATTTCTATAGCGAGGTTTTACGTAAAAGTCCCTTCGATCTAACCTCGCGCTGGTTACTCAACATTGCTTATATGACCCTAGGCGAATATCCCCATAAAGTGCCCGAACAATGGCTAATTCCCCCCGCTGCCTTTGCAGCCGACTATGAGATCGGCCGCTTCACCGACCGGGCACCCGACCTGGGCTTGGACGCACTAGGCCTTGCTGGGGGTAGTATTATGGAGGACTTCGACAACGATGGTCTTCAGGATATTATCGCCTCATCTTGGGGCTTGAGCGACCCTTTGCGCTATTTCCACAACCAGGGCGACGGCCGTTTCGCCGAATATACGAGCAAAGCCGGTTTAACTGGTATCGTCGGTGGCCTCAATGTCAATCAGGCCGACTACGACAATGACGGCTTTGTCGATGTGCTTGTGTTGCGCGGCGGTTGGTTCGGTGCCGACGGCCTGCATCCCAATTCTCTTCTGCGCAACCAAGGGGACGGCACATTTGCCGACATCACCGAAGAGTCCGGCTTACTCTCCTTGCACCCGACGCAGACCGCCGCTTGGGCCGACTACGACAACGACGGACACCTCGACCTCTTTATCGGCAATGAATCGTCACCGCAACAAAACCACCCCTGTGAACTTTTTCGCAACAATGGCGACGGCACGTTCACCGATATTGCCGCCGCTACCGGCCTTGATGTTATAGGTTTCATTAAAGGCGTTGCCTGGGGCGACATCGACAATGACCGGCTTCCCGATCTGTACATATCTCGCCTCGGCGAAGCGAACCTACTCTTCCACAACGACGGCCCCGGCCCCAACGGACAATGGCACTTCACCGATATCACCCAACACGCAGGGGTCAGCCAGCCCGTCTTTAGCTTTCCCGTGTGGTTTTGGGACTACGACAACGACGGTTGGCTGGATCTCTTTGTCTCGGGATATAAAGCCGACGCCGGTGATGTTGCCGCGGACTATCTGGGCATACCGCACAAGGGCGAACCGCCGCGCCTCTATCGAAATTTAGGCGACGGCACCTTTAGCAATCTCGCCACGCAAACCCGCAGTAACAAGGTGCTTTATACGATGGGGTGCAATTACGGGGACCTGGACAATGACGGCTGGCTCGACTTTTACGCTGGCACGGGTGACCCCGATTATCGCTCGTTAATGCCGAATCGGATGTTTCGCAATAACGGGGGTGATTTTTTCGAGGATGTCACGGCTTCCGGAGGAGTTGGCCACCTGCAAAAAGGGCATGGCGTAGCCTTCGGCGACTTGGACAACGATGGTGACCAGGATATTTACGCCGTTATCGGTGGTGCCTATTCCGGCGACGTGTTCACCAATGTACTCTTTGAAAACCCCGGTCACGGCAACCACTGGCTTACCCTGCAACTAAGGGGCGTGCAATCGAATCGCGCTGGATTCGGAGCGCGCATAGAAGTGATCACGCAAACGGCAACCACAAGACGGATTATACATAGCCAAACCGGTAGCGGGGCTAGTTTTGGGGCCTCGACCCTGCAACAAGAAATCGGTTTAGGTAACGCCGAAGCAATCGAGGAACTGGTGATCCGCTGGCCATCGGGTGTCGTGCAAAACTTTACGAACGTAGCGATGGATCAAAAGTATATTGTCGAAGAAGACGCCGCGGATCTACGCTTGGCCGATATGCGAAAAATCTCTTTGCGTCGCTCCAAGGAAAAAATACACCCACATTGACGATCAACGACTTTTACAGTCGCGACAGTAAACGGGCGGCGGTTGCGTTTTCCGGTTCGACCTGCAACAAACGCTGTAAAGATTGTCTTGCCGCCGGCAGATTACCCATCCGTTGATAGGATAAGGCCATGCTCAAATAGGCCTTCGCGTAGGACGGCTGCAAGGCAATGGCTTGGTCAAAGGCCTGCACTGCCCCTTCGTTCTGGACGGCTTTCTGAAAAGCCAGACCCAAGTTGAAGTGATGCGTAGCATTATTACGGTCTAATGCAATAGCCTTCTTATACGCCCGAATCGCCGCCATATAGTTCTTATCCCTGAGATAAGCGGTGCCGAGGTTATTATAGGCCGGTGCGTATTCAAATTCAGCAAGAGCCTCCATAAAACGCTGTTGAGCTTTATCAACCTGCCCGCGTTGCATAAAAACCAGGCCTTGGGAATTTAGCGCTTCGACGTATTCTGGCTTGTTGTCTATGGCCTGCTGATAATGCGCGTGCGCCTCATCGAGCAAGCCCTGTTGCGCATAGAGCAGCCCGAGATTCTTATGAGCCTCATAAGCCCCTTCATCGAGTTCAAGTGCCCTACGGTATTCGCCCGAAGCCTTATCCCAATCACCCAAGCGCGAGTAGAAGACTCCCAAATTATTATGCGCCCCTGCCAGGTCGGGAAACAATTCGACCATCTTCTCGCGGGCATCGGCTTCGTCAGCCGTCCAGTAAAACTGAAAAAGCGCCAAAGCCGCGACAGGCAGGGCAAAATAAGCGAGTTGCCGCCCTGTTTCGCGGAAGTAGCTGCTAAACCGAAACAATCGGGATTGAATAGAGCGCGCTCCGATGTGTTTGGTTCCATCTTCTGCTTTAATCCCCAAATTAGCCTGGTTCTTACGGTCTTTCATTTTCCATATGAAACCGTCAAAATAATAGTGCAGAATCGTTGAGGTTATCACAAAGATCTCAATGACGTTAATCGCCTGTTCGGACTTGAGAAAGCCCTCCATCATATTGATACTGCCATAGGCGAAAGAAACGAGCATATAGGCCGCTAATATCGGCAGCGTCCGCGTCGTGAAAAATGTGCGCAAGACCTTGGTGGTACGCTCCTGCCTTTTGACCAGATTGTTATTGTAGACCCAAACTATGGCAAAATATTGGATGTCGTGAAAAACCGCGAAGGCGGCATAACCGATGACCAAGTCGTTTATGTGGATCCAACCATAATAGATGATAAAAACCGTAGTGGCCATCACCGCCATTTTCGGCAGACTGATCTTCTGTCCGGTGACCGTTCGATGCACGAGGTTTGCCAGATAGGCGGCAAACACCGTCATCGTAAAATAAAAGAGCAGCTCTTTAAGGAAAAAGGTCAACTCGACGGAGGGAAACGGCAGACCGACTCTTTGATTGTGGTCGAGGATCCGATGGAAATATTCGGGGCTGTAGATAACCACCGTGACAAAGGCACACAAGGTCATTGCCCAATCGAGCCGGGCGTTGAGCCTAGAAAAAATCTTGTTCTTGGCATCGTAGATCCGCATGATACCATAATGTTGCATAAAAAGGTGCCAAACTTCCCAGACCAGCACCATAAGAAAAAGCCCGTGCAGTGTATTAAACTGCGCCAACGCGGTAACGAACAATACCACGACGGGAGCAATTACAAATTTCTCTTTGAATGTGCTAAACAGTTCCGGATCGCCATAAGCGCGCATAAACCCAGGCAAATGGTGCCCCGTAGCAAAGAGCGCTAAAGCGTAGAAGGCGATAGTTTGCGAATCGACAAACTCCCGCAACGGCAACATCGTCACCAGGCACAATAGGGGCGTGCCAATAAAGAAAAACAAGTCGCTGAAAGGCGATATGATCCATTGCTGGCCGCGGTAGACCCCTGGGGCTACAGTCATATTACGCTTTCAAAAAGTCTGGCTCGGTGGGAATTCCCAGGTGTTGCACCCAGTATAATATTGTAAGACATGTCTTTCACGCTATATAGGGGATTATTGAATCAAGCAATAACACGGTTTTGACCATAGACCATTAGGGGCCATGCCTGAAAGGCACACTTTATTTTGCGACTGAATCCTTAATTAATACGCGACGGAAACCGTTCGCAATTCGGTCGCGTCCCCAGAATCCGAATTGACATCGATCCGACATAGATAAACACCCGGTTGAACGGTTGTGCCATCTGAATTGAGGCCATCCCAGATGAAACGGCGTACCGGCCCATCGATTTCCGCAGCCAATGTGACAACCAGCTGACCGGCCAGGTTAGTAACCTCGACCTTCGGTTCAGCCGTCTGTGCCTTGAATACGACAAAGCTCAACTCCACTTGGTCGTTGACCCCATCACCATTAGGCGTGACAACCCGATTTGAAATCTGTAGGTCGTCAATCAGGCGATTGCTACCGGCTAAATCGGGCAGGAGGACCACATTAGACCGACGTCCGGCAGGCTCGACGTCTTGCCATAAACCTGGAGACTCATTTAAGCCGAGGTCCAACTCGACAACCGCGGCATTGCGAACGATACGGGTCGTAAACGCGATCTGCACCGAGTCACCTTGAACGACTTGCGGCAGCTCGATCAAAAGAGAATCGGCCATGATCTCCATGCTCATCGGGACAATCGCTTGCCCTGCTACCATGATTTCGACATCATCGGCGTGAACAAGATCTGGCACCACCAACCTCATACGGTCAAAACCGCTATTATCCCCGGTGACTTCCGGCCATAGCGTATAGGTAAACCGCGTATCCTCGTTTGGCTTGGCGTTTCGCGGAATTATCGCGCCTTGCGCCTTGTTGACCAACGCATCGACAAATTCTACTTCTACGGAACGAATCATAGGCGCGACCACCGGATCATCCGTCGCCATGATCATTTCGATTTGTACGAAATTTCGCGGAGAATCAGATTTAAAAACCTCACCCGATATCTTGTAGACATTACTCCACTCACTCCAATCCTCGCCTACAACAACCGAAGTGTCGACTCGCCCCCTCAACACCTTGGGGGAGCTTAACCACTTCTCCTCAGTAACCGGCTCACCGATCTTGTTGTGAAACGCGAAAACTTGCCCCATCTCATTGCCCGAGCGGGTGCGCAATTCGACATGGGTCCCGGTTGGCAAATCGGCATCCCAGTGAACCGCCTTAATCACCTTCGGCTGCCCGTCACCGGCCAAAGCGCCCAAATCGAGGAATTGCGATTCGATTACGACTTCGGCTGGATAACCTGGTGAGAAAAGTTGAAACTCCATCGGATGGGACCGCCATCCCAGATCGTGCAATGCCAACCAAAAAATATGCCGCACCTTGCGCCGATTGAACAAATAGCGGAAGTGGCGCTTAAACTGCTCGTTGGGGTTCGTCCACTCTGGTTCGAAGATCCACTCATCAAAATCGATATCGCCGGTCAGGGTCGTAGCCCCGCCCGAAGAAAAGAAGTTATAGCCCGTCCCGGCATTATTGGTACCTAGACGAAAGTCGGCGAGGCGTTCACCCGCCTTTTGCCAGTAGATAAAGGCATCATCAACCCAATACGTCGCCCCAAGGTCCACCTGCCACCACAAACCGCCGTCAAAGGCCGTACCGCGCGATTCGGTGAACTGTTGGTGCACTTCGACCACCCCATAGGTGTTGAGATTACCGTCGAGCCAGAAGAAGGGGTCTGTCGCGCGCGAGCCATTGACATATGTACCGCCTTTTTCCTCAACCCCCAAGCTGATATTGTCGCCAACCGCTATAACTTCGATCTCAGCCAAAGCTCCGTCGATCTGGTGCTCATCGACGATAAAACGTATAAACTGGATCATCTGCCATTGCGAGTTCGCAGCAACCAAGTCCTGGTCCTGTGTAGTGGAAGCAAGCTTAAAGCCGGCCGCTCTAAAATTCGGATCAGCCAACCCTCCCGCTTCAATGATGCGCGTAGTATCCTCGATGGCCGACTTGAAACCAAAACTGACGGTGGAGTCAAGGTTCGGCTGTGTCGTGCGGAAGATCGGCGCAAAGCGGTACACATCATCGAGCGCCGCCACGTGTGCGCCAGTAGAGGCAAAAACGCTGAATTGGCGAAAGGGCCTGGCCCCTTCTTCGTCTGGAAAGTGTAGGTGGATTTCCTTAGCCAACACCGCGCGACCAAGATCTATTTGCACGATCCATTTATCAACAGGATCGCCGGCGTCGGGTTGCCAGAAGGTTATAGCATCCCCATCGATGATCCGGGTTGCACCGACCTCATTGCTCAACGCCGACCAGATACCACCGGGCACATCGCCGCGTTCATTCGTCGGGTGCACGAAGAGATGCGCATCTGCCACCGCATTGATGTCCTTATTGAATCGGACCAACCCCAGATGCCCCTCATCGCTGAAAACATTCAACCGCGGCTTCAGGCTCCAATTCGCCTGCCACATCGCTGGGTCGTCAAAGGTGAGAAACTCAGCAGACACCGTACTGGGCAATAGTGAAAACAAAGCTATGGCAGTGATGTATATTCGCATGACGTTGTCTCTCATCGCAGTTTAGTAGGCTATGCCAATGGGCTGAAGCTGCACATCGCTTTTATTTTCCGCCTCTATCCCCACCCCAAGCAGGTAAATCCCCGGAGCAAGTGTAGCCCCCTGTTGATCGCGCCCGTCCCAACGCAGGGTCTGTGGGCCCGACCCCTGTTGCCCACGTTGAACCAATGCGACCTGACGGCCATCCAGAGAGAAGACCTTAAGCTGAACCGGCACCGATTGCGGCAACGCGAAAAGTGAATAGGAAATTAGCAATTCGTCGTTGACCCCATCGCCATTGGGCGTAACTACGCCGCTGGAAAAACGCAAATCCTGTACTAGCTGCGGATTGGCGTCGGAGGAAGCAAGCACCCTTAGGCTATTCGTACTAACCACATCGCTAACATCCCCTCCCTCGACCGGTTGCGGCAAGTCTTCGCTATTGACGTTGAAAACTTCGCCTTGGAATGTTCGGGCGAAATCGAAAACCTCTGATGCAAATGTTATGCGTAAATCTGGATTATTCGCCTGAGTCACCGGATCCTGTAATTTCACAACCAAGTCGCCGTCGACGACCTCGACTCCTTCGGGTGCCGTTTCGACCCCATTGACCTTCAGTCCTTTAAATTCGGTCTGCAGACTGCCGGTCTTAATGCGCAGCGCATTGAACCCTGGTCCACCGGAAGTGAAATCCGCTTTGAGATCATAGGTAAAATCGGTCATTTCGCCCAAAAGGACTTCAGCGACACCGCGGGTTGGGTTGGGTTGGCCTAACTCGGCAATTTCACCGAGAATGCGACTGGCCAAGATCGGCGAAGTCTCGATCCATAGCGAATCCAATCGCACGAACTCATCAAAGCGTTCGCTGTGCAACACGATTTTAAGCTGCAAATGCGAGCCGCGATTGAGATTGAGGTTTTTATCCGACTCCGTAGTAGGGAAAGACCAGAAGGTCCAATTATCCTGATCGTATTCAACTCCCGCGCGGATGCCGGGTTTGGGGCGGGTCGTCAATGTTAGTGTGCCACCTAAACCATCGGCATTATTGATCGCCGAACTCTGTTCTTTAAGTTTCCCCTGATAACGCCCTTGATCGACGATTACCCTGGTGCCCATATCCGTGAACTCGTAATAAATGTCGGGCAATTCATCGACACCGGTTCGAGCCTCAACCTCGATCCATACATTGGCGTCCGGTGCCTCTTCAGCGACACCATTGACATGCCGCATCGGGGTGATCTTCCAAAACAGTCGGCCGAAATTTACAACCGAACCCAGATCAAAAATATTCGTTTTGTACGTTGCCCGCTTGGGTATCCCCTCTCCCCAGAGAAAAAATTCAGCTACGGTACCTTTACGAGCAGTGCCCGAAGAACCTACAGACTCATTTGTCGACGCATCAAGAATGGAGTTTTTGCGCTTGTAACGCACATAGCGCACATATTGCAGCGGAAAATCTGTAGTGATTTGGGGGTTGACATTTTCGCGGGCCTCGGTAATAATTTCACCGATGGGTTCGGAGGTATTAATCACATCATTGTTTGTGTCCGGAGCCATCGAAACTTCGAAAGCGGGAATAGCATCTTCTTCGAGGGGAGTACCGTCAGAGCGATAAAAGCCCTCGTCTGGTGAACTCATAGCGAAGCGAAAGAGAGGCACTGGCACACCGAGATCTATGGTATAATACTCGCCGCCGATGCTATTGCTCGTTACCGGATTATAGGTCGTGCCACTGCCGTCGATAAGGTTAAGTGCGTTATCCACGGTCGAAGAAGTGCCATTGCCGCCCTTCCAAGCCCGAGGACGCTCCCCATCGACAAAACCCAACTCATCGGGATTCTTTTTTGGCGACCAGTTTTCTAAGAAGGTGAAAACGGTTGTATCCGAAGTCACCTGCACCGGTTGAATCGAATTCGTCCCACGGGTGAAATCAATCATTACCTGCGCCGAATCGCTACCCGCCCAATTGACCCCGGTTCCACCAATCTGCCAAAAAGAAATATCAGCAGTAGCAATTGTTGCACTTACCAAGGCAAAAGAAAAAACCCATAATTCAACCCTGTGCCTCATACTTCAACTCCTTGACATAAACTCGATTTGGACCCGATGCTAACTATATACAATTCCTTGACATAGACTCGATTTGAACCCGATGCTAACTATATACAACATTATTATAATAGTGCTACTTTAGTGATAATAATTGACAAGTCCTAACAATGCAAATATCAACGAATGCTTAAGACTTCGGCATATTCTTCTAATGCTCGGTCATTAATGCCCCAATCTTTATTATATTTTCGGCGCAATTCGAGATTGAGTTTCTGCAATTGATCCTGTTGTTTTTCCTGCCGGGCAAAAAACTCGGCTTTCCGTTGGCTCAATTCAAAAGTCTGGACCCTTTCGGGCAACCGTTGCAATACCTTGAAAATTGAAAAAGCCCGATCTAAGACTAGCTGATCCCGCAATGCAGATGGCATGGGTTTTACGAGCTCTATTGGCCCTTGCAATTCGTTGTCCGGTGCCTTGACCGCAGCATCCATAACTTCATTGTAAACAATTCTTTCAAAGGATCGCATAGCATAGAGACCACCATTTTCGTCCGAATATCGTCTAATACTGTGCCGGGTTGCCAAGTCGGCCATATCCGCCCCTGCGCGCACCTCATTTAAGAGCGAATTTGCCCGGTCAATATCGGCAACCATAATTTCTTGAATAATGATTTCTTCGGGTATTTTGTACATCTCAGGATGAGCGTCGTAATGCGTACGGGCCTCTACTTCGTTAATTTCCAACTGTATTTCAAGCAATTCATCCCATAAGCCCTCTACTAATAACCGCTCTCTTTCAGCTTTAACTTGCTCCTGCACAATGGGCCGAGCGTCAAGGCCCGCTTCTTTTGCTGCGATACCCAAAAGCAGGTCGGATGCCCCTCTGTTGCGCACTTTATCCTCGATTAAGGTGCTATCCACTTGCACATGGCCCAATCGTATATTGTGCAATAGATAACTTACCTGTTGCAGGCTAATCATTCCATCTTCATAGGTGTAAAGAGGTTTTGCCAATTCTTCTGGTGTCAATTTAGGGCTGCCCGGATTTTCATTCCACGCCGCGATAAAACGATATAAATTCTCTACTACCGGCCGCAGGTTACTCTTCTCGACTAATTCTGCGATATGGGAACGCTTTAATTCTTCTAATTTCTTCAGAAAGGTCACCCGCTGAATAACCGTGCGGTATTTTTCAAAGGGCACCAGTTTCTTATCGACAACCTTGGCCACTTCCCAGCCTTGCGGAGAGCGAAAAGGTTCACTCACTTTACCGACGTCCAACGAGAACACTTGCTTGTATATTGCATCTGAAACGCGATCATAAGCATAATACGTTTTAAAGACTCCGCCTTCTTTCGCGGTATTTTCATCAAGAGAGTGCTTACGAGCCATTTCTTCAAAAGTCGCCCGCCCTTGCTCGATTTCGCTATGGACGGAATCCGCCTGGGCGCGGTCTCGGAGCAGAATGTGCGCCCCCAACACGGCATAACGGGCCGGGTGCGCATCAAAAGTTGCCCGCAATTCGGCTTCGGTGATCTCGATGTTTAGCCCTATTCTTTCCTGCATGAAGGCTTCGACCATCGCCTTGTGCTCAGTGCGTTCGAGCGCGTTGGCCAATTCGGGGCTCTTATCGAGTCCGCGTTCTTCTGCTTCACGCACCATCAACTTAATGTCGATTAGCGTCAACAGATGCTCTCGATACTTTTCCACCCCCTCATTCGGCGAGCGGTGCTGGGTCTGGATATTGGCTTCATAACGACGAAATTCCCGCTCGTCAATTTCACCTTGTCCCACTTTTGCCAATGCCGTCCCTTCGACCTTTAACCCACCCCAAGGATTTAACTCGTCCGGCTGTTCTGCGGCACACCCAGCAAGACCGATACAAGCACAAGCAACAAGGATAAACTCTGCCCGCCATAGGTCTTTCGCTATCCGTTTCATTCTTCCTTCTTTCTGCTGGCAATCAATTCATTTGCAATGCGTTTATGGTCTTCGCTCTTGGCAATCTGCCCCTGGCGCTTATAGGCCTCAGTCAGCGCCTGGTGTGCTCCCAACCAGGACTCCTCTAATGCCAACGCACGATTAAGCATGGTTATCGCTTCATCGGTGCGCTGTTGGCTTAAATAGACCTGTCCCAGCGCGGCAACTGCTGCTGTATACTCGGTATCCTTCTCGATTATCTGGCTGTAGGCCGCCTCGGCCTGTGCTAGATAACCGCCGCGGAAATAGATATTTCCCATATTGTTCAAAGCTTGAACGTGACCGGGGTTAATCTGGACTGCCTGAACATATTGTGGCAAAGCCGCCCCGGTAAACCCGAGGCGGGTGTAAATAACACCCAAACTATAATAAGCCTCAGCATCATCCGGATCATTGCGCAAGCGCTCGTGATAGAGTTCGACATCTTTCTCGGCCAACTTGACCTTCTCGTAAGCCTCTAAAGATTTTTCGCCGGCGCTCTCCCGTCCCTGTCGCAAGTGAATCTGCCCCAACAGGCGAAATGATTCAGCAATGCCTGGTTCGAGTAAAATCGCCCGGCGAAATCGCCCCGCGGCGGCAACAAGATCGTTTTGGTGCATTAACATCCGCCCAAGTTGCACATGCGCCTGGGCATAGGTCGTATCAGCGGCCAGAGTGCGCGTAAAATACTCGCTGGCCTCTTCATTATTGCCCTCTTTGAGAGTGGCTTCTCCCAATGCATATAACGCACGGGCATTTTGCGGTTCTTCCGCCAAGACCCGTTCCAATTCCTTGCGAGATTCTTCATACCTTCCCAAGCCAGCGTAGACCAGGGCTAGGTTAAAACGAGTACGCAAATGCTCCGGTCTTAATTGCAAGGCAAGTTCGTATTCACGAGCGGCTTCACCAAAGCGCCCCTGCTTACTGTAGACCGCGGCCAGATTCCGACGAGCTGGCGCATAGGTCGAATCGATCGCCAGAGCGCCTTTAAATGCGGCGTGCGCCTCGTCGTAGCGATTCAGTTTCAGGTGCACGTTACCAAGCGCGACTTGCAGTTCGGGTTTGTCCGCTTCGAGGGCAACCGCCATCTCATAGAGTTTAGTTGCCTCCTCGAGGTCTCCGAGGGCTAGTTGAATTCTGCCAATCGTCGCGAGCACTTCTCCCGATTGTGGGTGGCGCTTCCGAGCTTCTTCATAAGCTTCCAGCGCATCGACATAGCGTTTTTGTTGTAATAATGCTCGGCCAATTAACCGCGGATCTTCCAGTAATTCCTGCGCGGGTTGCACCTTCGGCAAGGCTTGCCCCCCAGGTTTGGCAACATCCACAGTACGCTCCGATTCGCAGGCCAACACCATAAGAAGTGCTGTACCTACTATGTATTTGACCATTTTTATCACCGGTCTATGCCCTCCTCTATCACCAGGTATTTGCCGCCTGGAGCGTCATGCAATACCTGCACGATCCCCGAGGGCCAACGGATTTCAACTTGCGCAACAACCTCATTCTCCAACAAACCAAAAATCAAGCGCGGGTCGCTGGCCGAAAGATAACTGGCATTACGACGAACTTCTCGTACCATAACCCGGTCCGCCGTCCGCACTGCAACCCGTGCGCCAATCGCGTCGCGGTTGCTTTTGTTGCCATGCAACAGCAAACCCAACCAGTCTCCATCCGAGCCTGAATCATTGCGCAGGAGCGCTGGTTTATCGTTGGAATTATTCACCGCGATATCCAGATCGCCATCGTTATCTATATCGGCAAAGGCAGTGCCACGACTGACTTGTTGCAATGCCAGACCGGACCCGCTATTCTCTGCCTCAATGAATCCGCCCTTGCCGTTGTTTTCGAGCAATTGATTGCGCTGGCGGTAGCTAGCGGCCTTATCCACTTTTTCAATATTGTCATAGACATGGCCATTGGCGATGAACAGATCTAGATCACCGTCTCGATCATAATCAAAGAAACCTGTGCCGAACCCTAAATAGGCCATACTCACTTTCGTTATCCCTGACGAAATGGTCGCATCAAAAAAGAAGCCTTGTCCCAAATTCCGGTAGAGCGTATTGCTCTCCCACTGAAAATTGGTCACAAAAAGGTCCAAGCGGCCATCACCATCCGCATCGGCCATATCGACGCCCATTCCGGCTTCAACTCCCCCCTCGTCGTTCAAACTCGTACCGCTAGCTAGCCCCTTTTCGACAAATCGATCACCATCGTTGCGATAGAGCATATTCGGCGCCATATCGTTGGCTAGATATAGATCGAGATCTCCGTCCTCGTCGCAATCGCCAAAGACAACCCCCAACTCCTTCCCTTTGACACTCTTAAGGCCAAAAGCCTCCGTTCGGTCGTCAAACCTCCAATCGGCCACGCCGCCCTTGTTGATATACAGACGATCGACTTGACCGGAGAACTTGCGTGGATCGCAGTATAGTCGTTCCTCGCTATTGCCGATTCGACAAACCGTGGGGTCTTCCGTTGGGTAGGCCAGGTAATTGCCAACAAAAAGATCTAAATCTCCGTCGAGGTCCACATCGGCGAATGCTCCACTAGTGCTCCACCCTTCATCCCCGACTTCAGCGTTTTTCGTCACATTGACAAATCCGACTTCGCCACCATTTCGATAGAGCACATTCGCTCCAAAATTGGTAACATAAAGGTCTGCCCATCCGTCGTTATCGTAGTCCCCGACCACCGCTCCCATTCCATACCCCGTATCGCCAACTCCGAACTCCTCGGTCTGATCCCGGAATCGACCACCGTCCTCGTTGTGATAAAGTGAATTGCGCACTTTTTTTACATTTGCAAGCTGCGGTAACCGTCCGGCATTTACCAGGTAGACATCCATAAGCCCGTCACGGTCGACGTCAATGAACGCCACCCCCGAACCATACGTCTCGGGCAGATAACGTTGGCCCTCCGCTCCGCTTTGATGTTCAAAATCAATGCCTGCTTGTTGTGCGATATTAACAAAACGCCCAGCCGCCCCAGCCATAGTGACGAGGCAAAAACAAGACAACAGAACACCCCCCCAAATAGGTCTCACCGCGCCCCTCTTATTACAGCATTGAAACCTTCAGCTACAATGCCCTCACCGCGCCGTATCGTTATTAATCGATTCGCGGCGATCCCCCTCAGACTTTCGACTTCCCCATTCGGCCAGCGGACATCTAGTTGCTCAACTTCGACCGCCTTGCCAAGACCAAAGTGCAAACGTATATCGTCTTGGGATATATATCCCGTCCCCGAATGCACCTCACGCGTTTGCGTGTGTCCGGCTTGACGCACAACGACCCGTGCGCCAATCGCATCTACATTCGATCCGCTATCAACCAGCTTAACCATAAGCCAATTGTGTCGATTCCCTCCGTCGTTACGCAATAAAGTCGGTGTATCATCCATATTAACGACGAGGACATCCAAATCTCCGTCATTGTCCAAATCCCCGAAGGCCGCTCCACGGCTAGATTTTTCGATCAGCATACCCGCTCCAAGCACCGTACCAACTTCGGTAAAGGAGCCGGACCCTTCATTTTCGAATAGCTGATTACGCTGCACATAGCTGGTGCCGATATCGTGGAGATCAACTGCGGGATAGACATGTCCGTTAGCGACAAAAAGGTCATCGTCACCATCGTTGTCATAATCTAGGAAACCAGTTCCCCACCCTAGGGAGGTGATACTTTCCTTACCCAGGGCAGAATTGAAACTAGTATCGGTAAAAAAACCCCGGCCGTTGTTTTCATAAAGCGTATTGTTGTCGTGCGAAAAATTAGTGACAAAAAGGTCGATATCCCCGTCGCCATCATAATCCCCACTCGCAAGCCCCATCCCCCCCTGTTCTCGGCCGTCCTCGCTATAGGCCGTTGCGGATATCAACGACACATCACGAAAGACGCCTCCGTCATTGCGGTAGAACAGATTCGGCGTCGAATCGTTGGCAATATATATATCGAGGTCACCATCCTCGTCCCAATCCCCAGCCATGGCCGCAAAACCGTAATAATCGTGGTCAAGGATCCCAAATTCTTCGCTGGCCTCCTTGAAAGACCAACCAGCCGCAGCGCCCTCATTGCGATATAGCCGATCTTGTTCCCCCGGCATGCCGCGAGGCCCATAAAAAACCTCGATCCCACGCCAACTACAGAAACTCATATCAGAAGGGCGGTAATCGGGGTCAAAATCGATATAATTGGCCAGATAAAAATCGAGGTCACCATCGAGGTCATAATCGCCGAAAACTCCGGTAGAGCTCCAACCCGAATAGTCGACTCCTAGCTGCGCCGCCAAATTTTCGAACGTGCCGTCCCCCAGATTGTGATAAAGGGCGTTCGGCCCATAATTTGCCAAGTAGAGGTCTGGGTTGCCGTCCGCATTATAATCGACAACACTGACCCCCATCCCCCAACCGGCGTGATTTACCCCAGCACTCGCACCAACTTCGCTAAAGTGCCAATCGCCATCATTGCGATATAGAGCGGCACGAGGCTCTTGGCCCTGTTCGTACCCTCCGATGCGAGATCCGTTAACGATAAAAATATCGAGATCGCCGTCTGAATCATAATCGAAAAGTGCCGCCCCACCCGTATTACATTCGACGATATGTTCTTTTTCTGGAGTCCCGGATACCGTACGAATGGTTAGACCGGCCTGTAAACCCACATCGACAAAAATAGGCCGTTGTGGGCTGACAACATTATCCGGCGCACTACCACAGCCTAGCATCCCCAACAACAGCCCGCAAACCAGTTTCATCTAATCTTCCGTTCCCAATTCTATCGCCCGGGCTCTCGCCGCTTTCCCCTCACTTATATCCCCTTGCTGAATTAAAGCAGTGCCGAGTCCATTATAGGCTTCTGCCATATTCGGATCTAATCCTATTGCAAGTTGAAAAACCTCTATTGCAGCTTGGTAGTCCCCTTGCACAAGGTGATTATTCGCTAGATTCTTGTGTGCGAGAGCATAATCTGGCTTCCACTTTACCGCTTTTTCAAAGTATAATTGGGCTTCTTCATGGCGGGCTTCCAATGAATGTACCACTCCTATATTGTGGCTGGCTTCAGCATAAGTCGAATCCAAAAGCAACGCCTCCATAAATTGTTTTTTCGCGGTATGCAATTCACCTCTACGCAAATATACAAGGCCCAGATTAAAGTGGCTACCGGCTCGTTTGGCGTTATCAAATGGAACTTCTCGCCGATACAACATTCGGCGGTAGTGATCCTCATCCATGGTAGAACGACTTAGCTGCTGAAAGAGTTCAATCATTTGTTCACCTTCATCCACCCGCCCGGTGCGCGCGTAAAGCGTTCCCAGACTATAATAGGCCTCCGTATATCCTGGATCGGCCTCTATAGTCTTTTCCATCGCCGCTATCGCCCGCACATCATCCCTCTGGCGCAAATATACCAACGCCAGATAATAGTGAGTGTGGGCGAGCGAAGGATCGATCGCAATTGACTTTAACAAGGCCTGTTCGGCCTTCTCGTTCTCCCCTCGCGAGCAAAGCACAAAACCCAACACGAAATGACCATAACTGCTACCCTCAGCCAAACGCAAGCCCTCCTCGATCATCCCGAGTGCATCTGCAAAACCGTCACCGCGCTCATTATGCAATAAAGCTAATGCCCAATGTACTTCGACAAATGTCGGTGCGAGCAGTAAGGCTTGTTGAAACGCGGCCATAGCCTCGTTTTTACGTTGTTCCTTTGATAGGGCTACTCCGTATAAATATTGGGAATCAGCGTTGCGGGAATCAGCTGCAACTAATTGAGCAAATACCCCGGCAGCAGCTCGCGTTCGATCTTGCTGTAAATAGACCCAACCCAAGCCGAATAAGGCCTCTACATCACTGGGGTTTACCCGGAGAGCATCCTGGTAATGCTCTACCGTTTTAACCGCTTCTCCCCCTTGTAGGATATGGCGCTCTTCAGGCGCGCACGATAAGCAACAGTAAAGGCAAGCCAATATCCCTGTAAATAACATTGAAGAAATAGTATTCATCTCATTTAAAAATAAGGGTGTATCGTAGATACACAACGCAAGAGCGCCCGGCGTTCCCAGAGGGAATGCCGGGCGCTTCTCTTAACTTGGGGAAATCGCTAGATGGAAATTAGTTCTGCAGACCAGCAAAGACTCGAATGAAGAGTAGCGAATTAGTCTCGGTCGCCTCTTCAAAGGCCTTACGCTCCCAGCGAAAACCTGTATTCATAGTAAGCGAGTAACCTAGATATGCTGAACGGTTCGATAATTGCAGGGCTAAAACGGTGCCCGTAAAATCGCCAACATAACCTGGAGGCAAAATCTCGGGACGTGTATTCAGGTTGCGGAACAAGTTGAATTCTACACCATACTCAATAAAGGTCGTCGGCAGAATGAAGTATTTGGAGGTCAACATATAAAACTGCGACCACTCGGAAATATCAAGATCGGTGCTGAATGTCGGATTGACCTTGCGATATATTCCCTTCCACCGAGGCCAGAAGGACAGGTTATCAGTAATTGGCAACGGGTAATCGATCTTATTGATTACCCCCAAGAAGAGTCGATCATCTTTGACATCTGCCTGACTGCCACGCTGTTTGAACCAGTCGTATTTCACCTTATTGTAGATATTCAAATTCTTAAAGCGTAAATAATCAAATGTCATATAGCCGGTCCAGACAAAGGTATCCTGGGTGATCAACGGATCGATCACCTCCTGAAAACCATCCGGATCAACCCATTGGATGACATCATCTTCGATATCGTCTTTGACAAACCGAGCGTATTGAAAGGCCTTTGCTTCGATACCGGGCCAGTTCCATTGGCCCGTCAAAACGGCGTACGTCATCTCGGCAGAACGCTTTGAGCTAATTTCATCGGCCGTTGAGCTACCAACCGTTACTTTAATCGCTTCGGTGAGAAAAGCACCACCATAGGCATTCCAACCGTCGCGATCTTTGCGGTAGGGGTAGTCGGCAAAAGTATCATTCTCAAAACGGTCTATGACATTGTTATTGTTCATATCGACGCCAAATAGGAACTCCGGCGGATCGACACTGTAGCGCAGAAACGGTTCGGAGAAATCAGGCTGACCATTGTCATTCTGGTTGAAATCCGAAATGAAATCCGAGTTTTCGTCGTAACCGGGGAAAACTTGCGGATCAGCCTGACCACCAGTACCAAACGGCGATTCGCCAAAGGCAAAATCGCCGTTCTGCCACAAGCGCTTCCAATCGGCAAAACGATCCTGGTCATCGTTGTCGTCAACGGATTCAAAACTATAGCGCTCCGGATTTTCGTAATCGATAAATCCACGAGCATCAGAAATGAAGGCATTGGTCTGATATTCAGGTTCTAAGCGATAAAGTTCACCATAAGCGAAGAATGGGTAAGCATCTTGGGAGGCCGTGACGTAATAGGCAAGACCATCGTCCTTAGCCAATTCATGCTTCTGGAAGTTCTGGTTTGGAAAGCGGCGGAACCCCCGGCTAAGGGCGATTTCCGAACGCAAGTTAAAACCTTTGATATCGTCGATATCGAAGTTCAGGCCAATAATATCCTTACCGGTCGGCAAACCATATTCGAAACGGATAAACCGCTGGTTCGAACCATCGCTGACATTGCCGTGCGCACGTTCGACATCAAGGAACACTGGTTCGCCCTGACCGTTAACCTGGAGATTTGAGGTAATTTCTATTCGGTAATCGTTAGCGATCACCAACTCGAACTCGATTTCCTTAATCTCTTGAAAGGTTGTAATCTGGTCATCGGGCTGCTGCCGAAAATCACGTGCAACGTTATAGGTCAACTCTAAGGTTTCTGCACCATTGGCCTCAATCACACCCGCGCGTCGAACACCGCCACGTGGCGAAGGCACGATTTCGGGGTGATCGACTCCGTTAATGATAATGCGTTCGGCGAAGAGTTGCGCACCGCCACGACCGTCTTCAGGTGAATCATCAGAGAGCCTGAGCACGATCGTCTCGATATTCCCGCCGTTTTGGGCTTCTGTAAGCACGCCGTTAAGCGAGTTATCACCGAGCTTACGCCCCGTCGAGAAGTTGGCAATATTCAAGTAGGTGAAACCCAACTTGGAGAAATCACCTAACTGAACCTTAGAATGAACGCCAAACATATTCGTCATATCGCCCAGAACCTGACCGAGCGAATTTTCAAACTGAATTGCGGTCCCCGGAGAGGCTAAGCGTGAAGCTAAAATGGTCATCTGATACTTATCTGAGGCAAAATCCCATTGTACGCCATTAAACGCCGGCTTAGAAAACGTCAACGGAGTCAAAGTCGTACGCAGTGCCTCTCCAATCGTCATCGAGGAGTAAAACTGGCCTTTGGCCATCGAAGAGACAATAAGGCTACTGAACCACGATCGATATTTAGGTCCCTTGCGCACGAGACTACCCGAAGTCACCGGGCTGTTGACAGACCAGTTATATACCTCGAAACCGCGAGTGATATAATTACCGTATAGGTCATATGTGCGAAAGCCCTCAAGCTCCGTCGCGACATACCGCTCGTAATTCTCACGGGCGTAGTTACTATATTCCTCACCGGTCCACTGGTAGAAATGATATAAGCTTTGCGGGTACTGCCACTTCCTCTGTGCGGGGGTCATGGCCATGTCATAGACATCGACACCCTGCGGCTCGCGTCCGGTGAGTGAACCGACCCGCTGCGCAGAAACGGCATCGTTTAGGAGGACGACGCCTGCAATGGCAATAAGAAATGCGCGGAGCATACACCTCACGATGGAACCCTCCCTTTTAGGGTTTTCATAGTTATCGTAATTCAGATTCGACACTATTGCGTACTTCGTTCGGGGCATCTAGTAAGCGACGCCAATAACACCAATGCGCTTAAATTTGCCGATACCACTTTCGACTTCGAGCAATACAAGATAGGACCCCGGCGGCACTGCATCTCCACCTTCGTTCCTGCCATCCCAAGTCTCAGTATAGATTCCACCGATCTGGTCTCTTTTGGCCAAAACGCGAACGAGATTACCTGCGAGGTCGTAAATCGCAACTTTTATAGGTCTTGGCTCCGAAATTTGAATGACTGTATACTCTATTTCGATAGCGTCGTTAATGCCGTCACCATTCGGTGTGAAGACTCGCGGACTAAATTCAACACCGCGAACAATTTCCCCTACAGACTTCTGGGTTAATGCCACGCGAAGAGAATTTGTGCTGACACTGAAATTGGCATCGCCTTCAAGAATGGGTTGTCCCAAGATCTCCGATTGCGTGTCCCAAACCGTTCCAGTAAAAATAGTACCAAAGACCACCGTGGATCCCTCAAAGAAAATCCGCATGGGGACATTATTGTCAAAAGTGATTTTATTGCTTGTAAAAAACACCTCGAGATTGTCGCCATTCTCGCGGATCTCATCGGGCTGCACTGCCAATAATGGATCGCCCATCTCCAGGCCGACAAAGCGAGCCGGAGTCGGTGTGTCAATCCGTAGAGCGTCAAAACCCTTCTGGGATGTATTGGTGATCGTCGCCCGAATATCATAAGCGAAAAGTACTTCCTCGCCACCATCTATACTCGCCAATACAACAGCGTCATCTTTATCAATTACACCGATATCAGCCGGTGGATTGGGTTCATCGGCCAACGAGATCTCACCAACGACAGCGGCGGCAGGAGGCAAAGAGTGTTCGATGGTCAACGAATCGATACGAATCGTTTGCGTTACCGACTCACTCTCCATAATTATCTGTAATTGGAAAAAGGGCCGTGGACTGGGCAACGGGATCAACTGCCCCGATTCAAGAGGAAGCGACCACGGGCTCCAATGATCAGAATCGTCCTCTATATCCCCTTTTTGACCTGAAGACAACGAATTATAGTCCGCCTCTGAAACCACCACCTGGCTGACGGCTCGAGTTTCTTTATCGACTATTTTTTCAAAGTGGACAAGTGGGCTATCGTCCTGCCCGGTCTTCATACGAATCGTTACTGAAGTCTGCTCTGAATCGCCCAAATCAACCAACTCTTCCCCTACCAACTCCAAAGCGCGTTGCGCCCAGGAAATCGTCCCGTAATTGGACACGTCACCCAAGTTGATAATATCACTGCGATAAGTGGCCCGCGGGACAAAACCATTTCCATAAAGTTCTATCTCGGCAATTTCAAAGGGGTTGCGTGAACCGACCCGCAGTTGCACAAAGCGGATAAACTGCTGGGGAAACTTCATCGAAAAAATACTGTTTGGGTTTACCGGAATATCGCGTAGCAAGGTAAAAAGGGGTTGTTCATTCGAATAGGTGAGCCCGTCGTTCATCGAGATTCGATGCTTGCGCACAAAATCATCACTGAAGGGTTTACCATTCGCGTAGGTGCCCTCTTGCCGGGGAAAGAAGACCAGACTATCGGCCGGAACGCGCGAACCTAAATCCAAGAAGAATGTTCGACCGTCCTGATCCACCCCAGCCGTTTTAAAAATATCGTCGGTCCCTGTCGCTCCATCACCATCTGTGATAGTTAAAGACATGGGGTTTCTGGCTGCTGAGTTATCCCAAAGAGCTGCACTGCCCTCACTCACTAAGTCGTTGGGCTTACCATAACTCCAATTTAGCGACGCAATAATATTTTCATCCGGAGTAAACCCACGGATTTGTACCGAACCCGGACTGCTTTGATCGTCGATCTGAGCTCGAACTTGTACCAGGTCGTTCCAGGAAAACCCACTGCTGCCACCGAGTACCCATTCTTCGGCGGAGAGCAAGGACGGAAAGACACAAATAAGAGCCGCCACAATGCGGACGATCGCCCGATTCATTACCGGTTCTCCTCACGCGGATGAAGTGCCAGATAAATTTCGCGTTCAAGTTTGAATTCTAAGTCTATCGTCTCTACTGGTTCGCCTTTATAGTTGAACCGTACGGCCATGTCGGTCACATTGACATTAAAGCTGTCGACGTCTTTATGCAGCACGGGGAAAACGATATACCCCGTTGCTTCTTGACCGCTAAATACCATATCGGGCGGATAAACAGTGCGTCTCAATTGATCCGTGATGGCTTCGAACTGTCGCCGCTGAATTCCAGCGTAAGCTCTGAGGTAGGGGCTGAAATAATCTTCGAGCAAGCCCTCATCAAGCACATTGTAAATGCGTTCGTTCGACGATGTTATGGTGAGTGCATCCGGATTAATAAAGACTTTGGGGAATTCGTAATTCTTCACCTTGAGCAGGACTACCGTAAAGCGGCTAGGCGTCCATTCTTGTCCCCATGGCGTCCAATCGCCATAAGTATAGGGATTGGTGGATTTTGCTCCCTGGTTAGATGCAGATGCAAATTGCCGATTTAGAAAACCATCCTCAAGCACCTGCAAAGAAATCTCAAGGCGGTCTTTGGTATATATAATAGTGCCGTCATCCAAGACCGTCATCCCCTCGTTCTGCTCAAGTGCCGGTTGGGGGGGGGTTGTAAAACGCCGCAGTCCCACTTGGGAGATGCACCCGGAAAGCGTGACCAGATAAAGGGCCAATAGTAGCCCACCAGTAGCGATTTTCCGTATCCTCATCGAGAATGCCTTCCTATGAAAACTCACGTCCTCGCCGTATACCTTGCTCATAAAAAGCCGTTGGTGATAGATAAAGAGAGATGAAGTTTCCTCCATCTCTCTTTATCTACACCTATTCACAAGCACACAAAGACGATGTACTCAGTCCTCGTGTTACATTAGTAACCCTATTGGGCTATGTAGCTCTTGATGCGACCCCAGCTATCAGCTTCAACAGCGGTGCCACCACCACCACCACCATCGGCGCCTTCAGTCTCAACAGAGATGAAATCAGAACCGTTCGAGTTGTCCTGAAAAGCACCGTTCACCGGCGTGGTGCCGGGCTGCTTCTCACGACCCAACTCGGGATTCTCAGTCTCGTCGAACTGGAAGGTCAAACCAATGATCTGGTCGGGACCGAAGAGGTGACGCTGGCTGCCATCAGGACCGGTCTTGTCGTGGAATGTCCACAACGCCTGCTTGACCTCGTAGGTATAGGTAACCGACGAGCCGGCGGGCTGTTCGAGGGGCCTGGCGTCCGGCGGATCCAAGGTCCACTCGTAAACGAAGAAAGGCTCTTCGGTCGACCACAGGATGCTCTCCTGGGGAACGTTGAAGATCCAGCTGTCCTTCTGACCGGCGGCGGGCAACACGCGGATACCATACTGCTGGCCAGAGGTCATTTCGGTCTCGTTGAAGTTCTCGCTCGAGTGATCGGCATCAACGATAATTTCCAGCGAATCGTCCTTCCAATACTCTTGTGGGTTCTCAACGAAGAGGCCCAAAGAGTCATCGGTCACGCGGGCGAAATAATAAAGCGAGTTATCTGGGGACGAGCTCCATGCGACATAGAGAATGCAGTCCCAGTCATCCTTGGCCGGCGGCCACTCGCTACCAAGAATCTCGAACATGTTGTCCGGGTTGATAGCGAAAGCCGGGTCAATCCAACCCCAGTCATCGTCGTTGCCGTCGATAACCATGTTGTCAGGCTGGGGAACCTGTGGCATAAAATAGGACGCCTGATGCGCATCAGCCGACGAAGCGACCAAAATAGCACCTAGGGCAAAAATAATACCGAGTTTCTTCATCAGGAAACCTCCAAGTTGCTCGGTGGACGTGAAATAATGGCCGAGAGAGCCTCGACCGGTTGATTTATCTCAAACATCAATCGGTAAACATCAGAAAAGCCACATAAGCAGATTGCCAGACAAAGCCTCCTTCTGATATCTCCGCATATAATAATTGAGCGTATTATCGGAAATAATACCATTGGCGAACCGCTATGTCAAGGGAATTGTAAATATATATATATTCATTGTTTCAACCTATCATGTAGTACCAACAAGATAGTAAACCTATGTGATATTGCATTTTATTAGGTCTATTGTCCCTATTTCGAGCTCTCTGATATAGAGTTAAAAGCCCATTTCATCGACTTTCGGATATAAATATTCATTTGATCTGATTATTATTCCATTGAAATAGACTTTAACTCTCGTTGACAATGCTTTGGGATTTAACGAGACTTTCTCTCTTCTCAAAAATACTGCCACAGTATGGCGCCCCATCGGGCAAGTTTTTCAAAAACGCGTGTTAATAAACACTGCTTTTGTGCGAGATCCAACCGGCATTCCCCAAAGGTAAATCATGGACGGACCGGCATCACAATCACGTGGCGTATCGGCTAGAGCCGTTTCCATTGGCTTGATCTGTTGTTTGGCGATCGCCATGGGTGAGCCCTATGGCGTCTTAGTCCTAAGGGGCTCCCCGATGGCTGCCGATTTTTCAGCCGGTGCTGCGATTTTTATATTTTTCATTTTAACCCTACTTATAAACCCCCTCGCTAAAATATTGACAGGTTCAGCCCTGCGAACGGGCGAATTGGCTACGATCTACATAATGATGATCGTAGCTTGCGCCATTCCTTCTTGGGGTTTCACTATGAATCTCATCCCGCTAATGGCGGGTTTTTTCTACTACGCCACCCCTGAAAACGAGTGGATATCTCTGATCCAACCGCACTTGCCCGTCTGGCTAATACCCGATGAGCAGGACGCAATCTGGCAGCTCTTTGAAGGGGGGACGCACGGTGCTGGCCTGCCTTGGGCGACTTGGCTTATCCCACTTTGCAGCTGGGGCCTCTTCGTCACAACCCTCTATTGCGTCAGCCTGTGCCTATTGGTCATGCTACGCAAACAATGGGTTGAACGCGAGCGCTTACTCTTTCCATTAGCCACCTTACCGATGGAGATGAGCCAACAAACCAAGGATAAGTTTTTACCGGCGATTTTCCGCAATTACCTCACTTGGGTTGGCTTCTCGCTGCCCTTCTTGATTAACCTAATCAACGGGCTACACGCCTTCTATAACTTCATTCCGCGCATAGACCTGAATCTAATCGTGCCAATTATGCGCAATTCGGTCTACATGAACTGCACGCCCCGTTTCGAAGTAATAGGTTTAGCCTACTTACTCAGCCTCGATGTTTCTTTTGGCGTGTGGTTTTTCGCATTTTTAGCGCTATTGCAAACAGGCATCCAACGCATGCTTGGTTGGAGTATAGGACCGATCCAACCTTTTTCCGATCCAGCCCCGCCGAGTGTCGCCCATATCGCCTTGGGAGCATTATTCTTCCTTGTCTTCTCCAGTTTCTGGAATAGCCGGGAGCACCTCAGGGACGTCTTCCGCAAAGCCTTTCGCGGTGACGAGTCGATTGACGATAGTGGAGAATTGCTCTCTTATCGGGCCGCTACATTCGGGGCAACCGGCGGTTTTGGCCTATGCTTGATCTGGTTGACCATGGCGGGGATGAATCTACCTACCGCGCTGGTATTTCTGCTGTCGTCCTTAGTGATTTTTATTGGCTTAGCCCGCATTGTTTCGCAAACCGGCCTGGCCTACGGTCGGGCTACCGTTTGTTCTCCTGTATTTACCGTTAACACCATGGGATCTGCCGTCGTCGGCCCCGCCGGCTTAACAGCCCTCGGGCTCAATTTCGCTTGGTCTGCCGATATTCGCACCTTTGTCATGGCCTCCGCAGCCACCGGGCTAAAATTGGCCGAAGTCACCCGCTTGGAATCCCGCAGGCTATTCTGGGCCATCATCTTGGCCATCATAATCACTCTTTGCGGCTCCGCTTACGCCGTCATCGAGCTATCGTACCAATACGGCGGTATCAATCTCAGCGGTTGGCAATTCAACGGTCTCCCCTCTTATACGGGCAATTGGATCTCCCGCAATATCAAGAATCCGGAACCGGTCCAGTTCTGGCATCTTGGCTTTACCGGCATAGGTGCGCTACTAATGGGTATACTAACTTTTATCAAAGCCCGATTCGTCGGTTTTCCTATTCACCCCATCGGCTTGACCTTGGGTTTGACCCACCCCGTATTTCACGTGTGGTTCTCCGTCTTTATCGCTTGGCTTTGCAAAGCCTTGATCCTCAAATACGGTGGGGCATTTCTCTATACGCGTCTACGTCCGCTCTTCCTCGGATCAGTATTGGGTGCTTTTGGTTCAGCCGGATTCTGGTTAATTGTCAGTTGGTTCACAGGAGTAACGGGCCTGGTCTTCATCCTCGGCTGACCTATTGGCCCGACCTGAACTATTATTCGCTATTTCCATATATGGCTTGTCGTACTCGGGTAAAGCCCAATGCAATTATATAGAATCAGTCGACAACTGCAGTATCTCAACCGCCGGTGCTTGCGCGAAATATCTTCGATAAGCCGCTGACTCCGCCAATAGATGCCCTAAACGCTCCGGGTCTTGCACTCCAGGGTTGGCTTCTCGGGAAAAATGTAACCGCTTTCCTTCTTCGCGATACCCCAATAGCCCCTTGAAGGCTAACAACTCGAGACCGGCTAATACCGTCGCATTCATTTCGCCAAGACGCCCCGCCAACTCAGTTATTCCTACCGTTGCATCCCGGTTGGCAAGTATCCATTTGACCAAGCCGCCTAAGTGGCGCAAAAAATCACCGGGCGCGACCGTGTTTCTTTCAGCTGATAGCAACACGACTTTGCTAGGCCCGACTCGTTCAAGTGCTTCCCGCAGAATACTTGGCCCCGGAGGAGCCGTCCAGAGGACCAACATCTTCCCCCGCTGCAGCTTATCGCGTGCTATCGCGGCCACGGGAAACGCACCTGCTTCCGCCCAGATCTGTAGTCTCGCGTCTCTCGCTAACAATTTCGCGAGTTCGCCCATACGATCGCCGGCAGTGCGCTTATCCTCTACACTGAAAGGCAGTTCCGGCTTTAATTCGGTATCTTCTTCCGCCACCAAAAGCCTGAAAGCAACAATCTCCAACTGCACATTTTCGCTGCCGCGATAATAATCCAGCCGCAGATTGAACGCGATATCTCCCCAAGCGCCCGGCACCTCCTCAGGTTGTTTGTACCGCCACAGCCCAGAAAGGCTATGCCCCTCCTCGTCCTCAACGAGCAAACGAGTATGACGGCGCGAAAGCCCTGTACTCGTTACATTGACCAAGCGAACCCTGCGGCTCGCCAACAGCGGCTCGGGGTTTCCTCGGCCAAAAGGTCCGAGCCGGGAGATCTCATGGCCCAAAGCCGGCCGCATTTGGGCCAGGCCAATATAAGCCTCGATCGCCAATGACTCTCTCTCCGGCACCATCTCTTCTTGCCGCTGCGCCAAGCGTTCTTCCCGATAACCGTTTTCGACATCCACAGCCCATTCGTCCGCCAGCCCGGCCTCTTCAGCCAATAGCAAATCGATTGACGTGGCCGCGAGCCCTCTTCGTTCCGCCGCACGCAATCGGGCACCTAACGAACTATCGATATATTTATTTGACACTAGAACCGGGGGCATGAGCTTGGCTGCCCGCATCAAAGCCGCGAGACCAGTCCTGGGACGATAAATGAGTTTCGCCCCCCCCCACTGGGTCAGCGAACGATTCAATCCCAGCATCGCCGCGCCGTCGACAATCGATGACAAGGCGATAAGATCAGCAAACTCGCGCATTTCCCCACCGCCATTATGCACTTGGGCCAGCGCTCTTAGCAGCCACCAGCAGAGCCCCGCCCGGCCAGCCAGCCACAAAGGATGGTCCCCTTTGATTTCGTCGGGCTCCGCGCTTATCCGCACGCTTATCTGAGCACTCGGATCAGTAAGCGAAATCACCCCTGTCGCCTCTACGCCAAGCCCTAACTTCAACTGCAAATATTTAGCATCAGACTGGGTACCAAACGCGGTGATGTCGACTGAATTTGCCAGGCCCTCTAAACAATACGACACCGCAAAACCAAACTGCCGCAACCCCCCAACACAGAGGGCCATGGCGACTTGATCCCCTGCGCTCTGCCCTCCACACACTAAAATCCCCTGCCCGACCTCCTTCGCCTCAGCTAAAACCGCCAGCAATTCGTCTAAACCCGTAACATCCGACCAGGGCCAATCTTCGACCGCTAGCGGATTCAACCTATTTTTGCTTGCGATTTCATCGCCAAGTCCACGCGCAGAGAGCAGCTGGGCTACCAAGTCCGAGACCCCCAAGCGCGCAGCAAGTTCTGGTGCGGGGGCGGTCCCGGTATCTTTCCACTCCACGGTCAGAGCTCCGCCTCAGGCAATAGATCCCAATCCAGCTCGTCCTCATCGATATCCCAGTCTTCGCCTCGCGGTGAAACCCGCTCGCAATACGTATGATATTCGCAACGGCGGCACTCCGTTAGATCTTCTGTTTTTGCATAGGCCGCTTCATCTGGCAATCCCTCGATCTCGGCCATCTTCTGCGTCAATCGATTTCGTGCAGCCTCATGCTCTGCGGACGAATAAATAATGGGCTGTATTGCCTGAGGATATTGCGCGTGCCAGTAGATCAGCGAAACATTAGCCGGATCCACCGGGTGCCCCCCGGTTAAAAGAGCCCCAGCTTCGACTACCACGAAGCGGTAGACAAGGGTTTGCCAATTATCGACATATTCGGCCTGCTTCGGTTTGCGTCGCCCTGTTTTCCAATCGAATATCAATACCCGACCGTCTTCTGCAAAAATCACTCGGTCGAGCTTCGCCACCAGACGGCGCTCGCCGAAGGGTACCGAGAGCATCGTCTCACTGAAAAGCTCTCCTCGCGGCATATCCGGAGCCTGCTTGCGCCAATTGTCCCACCAAGTTCGCAGCAGCGGATCATCGCTCTTGTGTATCGCGGCCTCGACATGCAAACCCAAGCTCTCCTGCAGGATGAACTGGTGAAAAAACAAGCCGCGCTGGATAGTTTGCTCCCACTCGCTCAAATGATCGGTCAACGGGGCGGGCCATTGCATGTGCTGCAAATAACGCAGTAAGAACCGGCGCCGACATTGCTTGAAGGTCGTTAGCGAGCTTTGGCTGAATTTGAATCCCTTGTTTATCATCGACGTTGCAATTGGTAATAGGCTTCCAACTGTCGGAACGACTCTGCGGCCGGTACGGCAAATGAGCGCGTCGCCCTCGGTATCTCGCGACTCCAACTAATCGCCAGATAACGCCGCGCCCGAGTGATGGCGACATAGAGTAAACGCAAGCGTTCAGCGATAACCTCGACATGGGCGAGATCCGTCGCCGACAACCGCACGGAACCGATCTCGCCTGTCAGCCCTAACAACTCTGCCCGCGCATCCTCGCAGGGATCGCCACCGAGGAATTCGTATTCGCCGAAAAATCGAGCATCGAGATCATGGGGAAACCAATCGCCACCAACCCCCATGACATAGACCAAATCCCACTCCATCCCCTTAGCCTTATGCATCGTCGTCAGAGAGATCCGCCCCGGTCGCGGGGCGAAGACATCCTCTTCTTCGGCCAATACCCCGGCTTTGCCCTGGACCGCGAGGCTTAACTCACGGGCCAATTCGGGCAAGCGCCAATCCATGTTCTGATCGGCGCGAGTGCGTAAATAAGTTGCTAAATTCTGCGCCATAGCCAAATCGCCCTCTTGCAAAAGATCCTGGGCGACGGTCATCAACAACTGGTCCACCGGCAACGACACCGCCCTGAGCCAACGTCGCAAATAACTACAAAGATGGGCTATCGCCTCCAAGTCCTGCACTTCGACTTTATCGACCGGCGGCAAGGCCTCTTCCATCTTGGTTCCTGCCGCCGGATAAAGCAGCGCCTCAGGTCGATAACAACTGCGCAATAATGTCGCGACCGTTTCTTCCTCTCCCGGGCCCGTCGGTCCGGGCCAGAAACCGAGCAAGGCCCGATAGGCTTTTTCTAGGTGATTACGCCCCAGCGGTTCGGCGAGAAACTGAACAACTTGGCACAACGCCTCACTAACCTGCCGCGCCGATCGCGGGCTTTGCAAGACTTCGTCGAAATCGGCCCCGGCCTCGCGCAAATGCTCGGCCATCTCATAACCGATGCGATTGGTCGACACCAAAATGGCCACGGTGAGATCGGGATACTTGCCGACGAAAGCATGGGACCTGCGAGCTATACTAGAAAATTCCTCTTGGCGGTTATTGTATTCCCGAAAGCCGATCGCGCTGTCCGCGTCGTCCGGATTCTGCTGCGGGTCACCGCGCTCCGTCGGCTGTATAAGCTGTTGGCGGAACGCCCTTTCGCGGACTTCTTCGAGTGGGTGTTCGACCGAAACCCATTCGACGAGAAAATTGGCCAGATCGATAATCATCGGTGCACAGCGACCGGAAATGGCCATCTCCTGCGCCTCGACATCGTCGCGTTCGAGAAATCGCCTAAGATAACGCGGGTCCGCGGCGGTAAATGTGCTCATAATGGCCTGATTCGGATCGCCGACCCGGATCCAGTTGCCCTCGGGGCCCGCCAGGAGGGAGAGCAACTCTTCTTGCAGCGGCACGCTGTCCTGTGCTTCGTCCTCTAGTACCACCGGCCAACGCTGTCGGTAGCGAGCACACAGGTCAGGGTACTGGTCTAACAGTTCGGCTGCTCTCCACACCAAATCATCAAAATCAAGACCGCCGATCGTCTCTATCTGCTGTTGGTAGAGTTGGTATATCCCGGCACCGATCCGCAAAAATTGATTGAGTTCGTCGCCGCCGCCCTCGCCGATCCTCGCCAATAAATCTTCCGCCCGCAACCGGCGATTTTTAGCGCTGGTAATAACGGTCTTGGCCACCTTGCGTGCTATATCGCGCCATTCTCGTTCCCACCGCTCATCTATATAATCACCCGGCCCAAGACGCCCCCAAATACCCTTATTTTCCGCGTTCCAGATACGCACCGCTTTGTCGAGCAAATCCCCACTGGAACGCTCGTCCAATACCGCGAATTCAGCCGTAGTGCCGGCCAAGCCCGAATTGGCCTGGACGATGCCATAAGACAGGCTGTGCAACGTGCGGACATCATAGCCGATTTGCAACAGGTCCATCTCTTCTAATCGCTGGCGGATTCGCGAGCGAATATTGTCGACGGCGGCATTCTGGTAGGTGACGATCAGCACCTGGCCGCCCTCGGTGCGCCCTTCCGCAATCAAGCGGGTCGCCAGAGCGACAATTGTCGCCGTCTTACCACTGCCCGGCACGGCCGATACGCCCATCTTTCCGCCTTGATAGTCAAGAATTTGACGCTGACCTTCGCGCGGTTGGAATTGGTTCACGCGCGCTCCTGCAATACCTGTTGCACGGCCATCATCAATGGACCATCCTGCACTTCGCCCCGCCCCTCAGAGTCACTGGCGCAAAGATAGATACCGCCTCGACATCGCAGACACAGTCCCCGCACCAGGCGATATAGGTTTTGGTTGCGAATCGAAAAATCAACCGCATCCGTCCAACGTTCATCCTGATTCCAGCGACGTGCTAGCACATAGTGGTTGGTCAGTGGTTGGTGCAACGGGTCCCACCAACTCATCGAACCGATATCCAGCCAGAATTGATAGCGGGCCACATGTCCGGAGAGCAGGTAGGTATAAACCGGTGCGACCAAGGCGATCGACTCCGGCGCCTCCTCGAGGTCGACATCGGTCAGGTATTGCGCGGCGACCACTCCGGCGAGCACCATTTCGACATAGCGCTTGCCAATGTCTGTGCCCTTGAGGTCCATCGCTGGGGCCGCCTGGCGAAATGAAGAAGCCGAGGCGATAAGCTTACTATAAACTTGCGCGTCCTCCGGTTCCAGTTCGCAGTTCGAGAGGATTTCACCAAATAGTCGGCGTAAAAAATGGTCAAAGGCCCCGGGCTCTTCCGCCCGATAGGATTCGAGCCACTCGCGCAATATTTCATATCGCTCGACGGCGGCAAAACCGATCCGCTCGCGCATCTTGGCCTTCAATTCACTGGCATTTTTGAGCTGCCCTGAACGCAAATCATAGAGATGGCGGGCGACAAGTTCGGCGCGTAGCGGATCGAGTGGCTTGAGCGCTCGTTCCAAGGCTTCTGCAAGATCAAAGACCGACAGACTTTGTCCCCATTCGGGGTGAGCGAGTATCGCCAAAGTCAAACAGGCCCGCACTACCGGCTCTTCGCGCAGAGTTTCATAGCGCCGGATCACCGCGAAAGGAATATCTGCGGCGCGAAAGGTCTCCGCCAAAAGAAAGCGCAACACCCCATCGGCATGCGGCGCGACAATGGCGATTTCACCCGGCGCGACACCTTTATTTATCAACTCGATTATTTGCCGAGCTACAGACTCAATCATTTGCGATCGATAACGGGTCTGCACCAAATCGACGACCGCCAGTCGGGGCGACCCAGCGCTTTCCACGGTTCGGCCCTGTCCGAGTTTTTCGCCAATGCGACCGGCAAAAGCGGTGAGGTGCGGATCGGCACAATTCGCCGGTTCGACTACTATCGATTCTTGACACTCCGCCTGCAACTCAGCGGCACCCGGAGCATCGACGCCGAGGAAAATTCTAAAACCCGCCTGCACATCTCCTGTCAACAACGCCGAATCGGATTGGTGTAACAATCGACGAACCAGATCGTGTGCAACCGGAACCATTTCCTCGCTCGAGTCGACCAAAAGATGGCGAAATCGTTCAGTGAAATAACGCCAGAATTCATCCTTGGCGACTAGGTGCCGATTAAAGACCTCAAAGACCAACGAGGCGTCGAGCAGACCGTGCTGTAGACAATGGCCGCGATATAGATCAATACAGATTTGCACATGTTCGTATAAACGCAAACGGCTTGCTTCACCTGTCCAGGCCTGAGCTAGCCTGGGCGCGACTTCGCCCAATGCAAAACCCGCAACAGCCGCTTTGTTCAAATTATCGAGCAATTGGGAAATAATTCGCTGCGGCCTCATCGACAGCCCTTCAAAATACCCCTGGGCCAACAATGGTTCGCTTAACTGGCCCATGAGGTACTGGGCTGTCTCGTAATTGAGGAAAACTGGAGGACGCTCCGGCGCAGCAAAGCCAGCGCTGTCTGCGACCAATGGCCAGAACAGGCGGATCAGTCGGCTCGCCAGTCCATAATAGGTCTGTAAATCGACCGCCCCATAAGGCCCGAGATCTAACTCGTCGACCTGTTGACGAAAACGGCGAGCCGTCGCCCGATCCGGCAACAGCACCAAGATCGCATAACCGGGCACTCCCGCTTCGAGTAAGACGCGCAAACGCACAATCAAGGCCTGCCGTTGCCCGGCGACCAAGGGGCCGGCGAGAAAATAGGTGTATTTCTCGTTCAACGAGCTATTGATTGCCCGGTTGAATTCGGGGACCATATTCATTTTATAGTCAAGGGTTCATTGCAAAAGACATAGGGAGTGGGTGCGCACACCCCGCGAACCGGCAGGGTTAGCCAGCGCGTAGGCTGCGGATAATAAAAAAAGGCAGCAGCCTTATCGGCCCCTGCCTGCCCGCCCATCGCCCCTGGCTAAACTTAGCCGAGTTGGCGCTTTTGCGTGAAGATTTCTACGACTTCTGCTGAATCCGCCGCGTTTATCAGACTCTCCCGCACATCCTCGTGTTGCAGTAATCGCGAAAGCGCAGCCAAGAGTTCCATATGCAGCTTTTGATGTTTGCGCGGAGTGGCCAATAGCGCGACGATGTGCACGGGCGCTCCATCGGGCGATGCAAAATCGACCCCCTCTTGCGAGATACCAATGGCCAACAATTGGCGATCGATCGTGTCCTCGTGTGTGTGAGGAACAGCCACCCCCTTGCCAATGCCGGTGGAAGCTTGTTGCTCTCGCTGAATTAGATCGGCGAGGAAACGCTTCTGATCAGGTACAATCCCGTCGTCGGTCAGCACGGACGCCAACTCGCGGATAGCATCAAAATTGCGCTGGGCCTTGAGATCCATCAAGACATTACTTGCGTGTAGTATGCGATCCCATTTTTCCATAATTTTATTCCTTCCCGTCTCGCAGCAAAAGAAAAATAGAGCTTTGACGAAAGTCAAGGCTCTTATCGCAATTCACCTGCCTTTTTGAGCAGCTCTCGAGCCTCACCATTTCGGCCCTGCTTGCGCCGTATATGAGCCATTAACTGATAGGGGTCTGCCTTCCAAGGATCTATTTCCGCCGCTGCCTGGGCATGGAGCATGGCATCTTCTAATTTATTATTTTTATAAAATTTAAGCGCGACATTAAAACGAGTAGTCCGCGAGTCATAGGCCACGCTGGCAGCTTGTTGGTACGCCGCGATTGCACCGGTCGCATCGCCAGCTCTCATCAGATTCTCACCGGCCATAAACCAGTAATTGCTTTGAATTTTCCGCACCCAAGCATCGCGAAATAGCCCCTCGACCATAGCATTAGCCATCTCGATCTGCACTTGGCCGGTCGCCGGGTTGGTAGAGACAGGCTGTAAACGGTAGAGCAAACCCTTGGGGGTAAATTCCCAACCATCTAACGGAGCCCTACGTGGTACGAGATAAAAAAGCGGCCGGCCGCTGCGGGCCAATTCGCCTTCGCGCCTTTTGCGCAACCTACCCTGCTCCCGAGGTGGCAAATCGTGTTCATCCCAATCGAGCAAATCCATGCCGCGCCCCACGCGATTGTATAGCGAGACGTCCGGCCGCACCTTTTCAATGCGCTGCAAATAATCAAGCACGAAAGCCGCGTCATCCCCCTCAACGATCAGCACCGCATCCGCTGGCAAATCGGCAAGGAGATCTCGGCCATAGCGCTCGGCGATCCAATTTTCGCTGCGGTCGGACTCGGTATAATGATCCGCCAAGACCAATCCGACCGCCATCGCGCACAATGGAACGAGAAAGGCCGGCCGACCAAAACGCCCCAATTTTCGCACCAGATCGTCAAAACCCACACCAAGCCATATCGCCAAACAGATCAAACTAAGTAAATAGAATACCGGTAGTCCATTCGGATCGCGGTGGTAATTGAGCGCCGCTAATAAATTACAGGCGATCGCCCCCCCTGTTAGGACGAACAAATCGCGATCCCGCCGCCATGCCACATAGCCACCCCAAAAAAGCAAAGGCACCAGCAGCAAGTGAAATTCGCCCATCACTTGCACAAACCACCGCTGGGCATTGAGCAACATGCCCTCGAGTGGAAGAGAAAAGAAGGACGAACGGTACAGGGCTCCACTCAGGTGCTGCCACAGGCTTAGAGCATCCGGAATCGGGTCCCAGTGAAATCCGTCGCCGAGGCCATTGCGCAAGGGCAGATACGCCACCAGGCTATAGCCGCCGACAACAGCCAATATCGCCAGCACGACAAGCCGGACTTGACGTATGAAACCCGAGCAACGCCAAACTAGGAGTACAACCACCCCAGGCCAGATCAGCACCTGCATTAGATGCGCAGTCAACCCCAGCCCCATCAGCCAACCGAGCAACAGTACGTCACGCGGGTATTGGCGTTCGCTGGCCCTTAGAGCCATTGCAATCACCAGCACAACCAGCA
>Ga0233433_10000214_pt1 | contig 67124 bp, 64 predicted proteins | sample SI_122_August201_5_FD_179868 | JGI IMG/M metagenome (GOLD analysis project Ga0233433, IMG submission 179868) | Seawater microbial communities from Saanich Inlet, British Columbia, Canada - SI_122_August2016_100_MG | ecosystem: Environmental > Aquatic > Marine > Inlet | place: Canada: British...
GCTTTCGCCTTTATTGACACGGCCGTTATAGATATTCCAAAGTTCTGGACGTTGGTTCTTTGGATCCCAACGGTGGCCTTCTGAACGAAAAGAAAAAACGCGCTCTTTCGCACGAGATTTTTCTTCGTCGCGCCTTGCACCACCAAAGGCGGCATCGAATCCGTATTTATCAAGAGCTTGTTTAAGGCCCGCTATCTTCATCACATCAGTATGCGTAGCGGAACCATGGGTAAAGGGGCCAATACCTTTTTCTACTCCGTCAGCATTAATATGAACGAGTAGGTCTAGATTATTATTTTTCACCATCTCGTCTCTAAACGCGATCATTTCTTTAAATTTCCAAGTAGTATCAACATGAAGAACTGGGAAAGGCAACTTTCCGGGGGCAAAGGCCTTTAAAGCTAGACGCAGCATTACGGCGCTATCCTTACCGGCGGAATAAAGCATAACGGGATTGCTACTGTTAGCGGCAACTTCGCGCATTATATGGATACTCTCAGCTTCTAAGAGTTCAAGGTGACTTAGGGACATTATTAAATTCTCAAAATATAATTTATTTGAACAATGATTATCTGTAAAATTTTTGAGCCACAAGTAATAATCAAAATATCACTAATAAAATTGCGTTTTAGTGCCCTTGCAGTATGTTCTTAAACAGACGATCGATATTGTTATAATACAGATGACACTTTTAATATCCCCCAGAGACTTCTGAGTATTATTTATAAAGGTCTCAAGAGTTCTAAATATCCGATTATATGAGGTGTAAACCAGTTAATTATATTCAACTCTCTCTTTACTAGCAAGGTATATATTAACCAGTTATAAATGGTGGTGTTAGCAGTGAACTGCTAACCTTTCTCGGCTTTAACACCCTGATAATATCGAAAAATACAGGGAATTGTTAGATTTATGCAGGATAATCATTTTAATATAAATTTTTTACCTGAGAATGTTTTAAAGCCCAAGTGAACCAGGGTTTATCAAGCCTTGCGGATCCATATGCTTTTTGATTGACGTAATCAAATTTAGGCTATTCTCTTCCAACCCATCTTTATACAGATAAGTTTTTCCTATCTGTAAATGAACCACGGCATGATCTTTGAATAACCTGATCAGCTCGCCCCTAAGCCCAGAGATAAATTCCCGTGCTTCTAAGTTCTCTTCAAATCCTTTTATGTTACTAAGATGTTGTTTTTCAACAGACCTAAGATGAAGTTCTTTTAGCGCATCTGGCCAGAAGAATACTGGTTCGATTAGTGACGCACTTGCGCCAACCGTTAAATACATAAAACCAACACCAACCTGATATTTTTTAATTTTTAGAGCATTACTTTCAAACAGTTTTTCCACGGCAATATGGAGATCAACAATCTTAGAATGGGCGGTCATGCCATGAACTGGCGCCCATCTCTCGCCCTCAGGTCCAATCATATTATTAAGTGGTAAGAATGGGTTACTATTCACCAACTTTGGTATACTGTTCTCAATTTCTTTTCCACCTGCTTGCAAGGTTATTTCTCTAATTTCAGCCATGTCGGACTTTGCAACCTCTTTTGACTTATTTTCACTGGTCGCGTGAAAAGAATAGAGCACATTTTTCATATATCCTCGACCCGCTACAGCAAGCTTAGTACCCTTTTTTAAAGCATCAAGAACACCATCACTAGCTTTTAAAACCCCCGTTAGGCTCTTGATATCTGTAGCGAGACTTTCGCGTTTCATACGTTGTTCCTGCAAATAAGGATCAAATCCAAAACTTTCACTGGCAAGACCTCGACGCGAAATTTCGCTCATGACTGGTAACATATTTTCATAGCTATCAAAGCTGAAGGACCCAAATTCACGATATTTTGGACTAGAAATTAATTTCAAAGTTATAGTCGCTTTAATTCCCAGCGCACCATTATCGCCAAGAAAAACTCCCGTTAAATCAGGGCCGTGGTAACGTGAAAACGGTGTGCCTCCTTTTATGGATGCTGAACCAGTTCTGACAACCTCACCATCAGCAGCAACGACCTCCAAGCCGATTACACTTTCCGCTGCTGAACCATATATTCCTGTGCCAAAGAAAAGGCTATTTTGACTTACGCCACCACCAACCGTTGCCCGCAGGCCGGATAACGTTCCCCAAAAAGGTGTTCTAACACCTTTACCTTTTAGGGCCTCATGGACTTGTGCCCATGTGCAACCAGCTTCGACGGTAATAAACATATCATCTAAACTTAGCTCAACAATATTGTTCATCTTCAACATATCAAGCGATATAGATTTGTTCCTGCTTGGCAGGTAGCCGCTTGTATAGGACATTCCACCACCGCGTGGGAAAACCGCGTAGCCAAATTTCGTCGTCGCCTTAATCGCTTGCGATAACTCAGCTATGTTTGCAGGTTGAATGATTGCTTTGGTTACATATTCTGCTTCACTAAATACATCCTGTGAGTATAAGCGACGCTCGCTTTCATCTGTAACTACACATTTATCCCCTAGAATATTCACAAGTTCATGGTTTAGTGCGGCAAATTCACTCATTTGATAATTTTCTCTCTAAAGATTTACTTTGGTCAACAAAAATTAAAGTATATCAATATTTTAAAACTCTATAATGATATTTGTCATTGCCCTTTTTACCAAACAATTAAATCATCTTCACTATATTTACCGAAATAAAGGAAGTTAAATGGCTATCAAGAGTGAAAATGGCGATGTTGAAGGCCGCATCAAAATAGCGACCGTCAGCGCACCGGATATCGACGCCACTTACAAATGTTATCGGGATCATTTTTCTTATAAAATCATTGAAGAAAGTAATGTTAGTGAAGAACAGGCTGCTGCCTGGGGCACACCTAAAATGTTAGGTAGACGCCAGATCATTGCGGGCCCAGAAAGCGGCGCAGAAGTTTATATTCGGCTTGTACAAAATGATGAGGTGCCTGAATATGAGTATTTGAAAACCTATGGTTGGAATGCGATAGAAATCACGGTTAAAGATGCCGATCTGCTGCATGAAAAACTCAAAGATAGTCCTTTTGAAATTATAGGGAAACCCACGGAATTTGATTTTAGTGATGCAATTTACCCGATGCAGGCTGTTGGGCTTTCGAAAGAACTTTTTTACCTTAATCAAGTCCGAGGTAATTTACCTGCATATGATCTTCCACTGGCCCAATCATTCGTAGATCACATATTTATCATGGTTCTCGCAACACCAGATGTGGAAAAAGCTGTGCAATTTTATGTAGATGCATTTGGATGGGCAGAGGGTAACACGTTCCATATTCCTTATAGCGTTATTAATAATGCTTTTGAACTAGCTGATGATACTAAGCATTTTCTTTGTATGTCATGTAACGGGCGGGTCGTGAATAATGAAATTGATCAATACCCAAAGGGGACGATTATACGCCCAAGAAATGATGGAATGTTGGAACCTGGTATCGCCATGACAACATATATGGTAGAAGATATTGATAAGGTTAATGTGTCGTTACTTTCAGAACCGACTACATTCTCTAGCGCCGGTTATAACGGTCGCCGTAGCGCCTGCTGCATTGGCTCAGCCGGAGAACTAATTGAACTAATTGAGTTATAAGTATTATGTCTGATAAACAAAAACTTCTGGGCCCTTCTTATTACGGCATTGCACTGCAAACAGCGGTAGATGCGATCAATACCTGTGTTGACCGTGATGCATCGCAATTGGTCATGAATGCCACCATCGCTCGCCTTGCTATGGAAATTCCAGCGAGTAAACGCTTTATTGGCCCTGACAGCAAGCTTATTGTCCTGCCTGAATATTTTCTGACTGCTTATCCGCTCGGCGACACCATTGAAAGTTGGGCGCATAAAGCCTGCATTCATGCTGATGGCCCCGAATATGAAGCCCTTGGCAAGATCGCGCAAGATAATGATATATATCTGGCCGGAAATGCCTACGAACTTGATGATCATTTTCTAGGTCTATATTTCCAGACATGTTTCATTATTGGCCCTAACGGCGATGTCATATTGCGGTACCGCCGATTAAATAGTATGTTTGCACCCACCCCACATGACGTGTGGGATAAATATCTCGATATATATGGCATGGACGGGGTATTCCCTGTAGCCAAAACCGATATTGGAAATCTGGCCACTATCGCATCTGAAGAAATACTCTATCCTGAAATTGCTCGTTGTCTCGCTATGCGCGGGGCAGAAGTTTTTCTCCATTCCACTGGTGAAATGGGCAACATGAGCGAAACACCAAAACAGATTGCTCGAAAAGCGCGAGCACTTGAAAATATGGCCTATGTCATTTCAGCAAATTCAGGCTCAATCCGCGGTCATGAACTTCCAAAAAGCTCCACTGATGGTCGCTCCTCTATAATCAATTTTAAAGGTCAAATTATGACCGAAGCCGGATACGGAGAGAGTATGACAGCAAATGATTGCATTGATCTTCATGCGCTTCGTAAATACCGCAAAAGACCTGGTATGAGTAATTATCTTGCTCGTCAGCGCTTTGAAGTATTTGCTGAAACTTACGGGGGAGAAGGAAGTCAAAAGGCAAATGCCCTGCTAGATGAGAAGGGCAACCACAAAATACCCGAACGTGCCCATTTTATTTCAGCACAAACAGAGGCGATTTCAAAACTTGCTAAGAAAAAGATTATTTGAGTTTAGATAAATAAGCCCATGGTCGCTTCATACGGTCATTGTTTTCCCATAACCTAATATCACTGGTATGTTTTAAATTTAATTCGATATCATCGAGCCCATCAACCAGCATTTTTTTATCTGCTGGGGCTATTTCAAATGATATTTCATCATTAATCATCTGATTATCTAAGGTTATTTTATGCTCGTTGTCAGATAATTGTGAAATATCCTGCTCGGATAATAAAATAGGTAATATGCCATTTCTAATACAATTTTTATAAAAAATATCACCAAATGATGGTGCGATGATAACCCGGATCCCATATTCGTGTAACGCCCAGACTGCATGTTCACGGCTTGAGCCACAGCCAAAATTATCTCCACTTAATAAAATTTGCGCATCTTTGTAAGCAGTATCATTTAAAATAAAATCAGGATTAGGTTCCCTTCTCTGGTTTAACTTATAACGCCATCCTGCAAATAGTCCTCTGCTCAATCCTTGTTTTGAAACCTGTTTCATTTCGCGTGAAGGAATGATGGCGTCTGTATTCACGTTAATTCGCAACAAGGGAATGGCTTTGGAAATAATTTTCTTAAATCCCTCCATCACACATTCTCCAGATCTTTAGCAGCGCAAATGTACCCTGCGATCGCGGACGCCGCCACAGTTTCTGGGCTCGCGATATGGGTGCGTGTTTCGAGACCTTGACGTCCTTCAAAATTTCTATTGGTGCTACTAATCACTCTTTCTTGAAATCCAAAACTTTCCCCGCCCGCAAAGAAACACATGGAACAACCACTTTCCCGCCATTCAAATCCAGCTTCGATAAATATATGATCCAATCCTTCTGCTTCAGCTTCTTCTTTTACTTTTGTTGATCCAGGTACACAGATGGCGCGCACGCCTTGCGCCACTTTGCGTCCTTTTAAAATATAAGAAACACGCCGCAGGTCCGTTAATCGGCTGTTGGTACAGGAACCAATAAAAGCGGCATCAATTGTAAGTTCATGTAGCCATGTTTCAGGTTTAACCGCCATATATTTTTGTGCGTTTTCCGCTGCTATTTTTTTATTTTGATCTTTAAAACTTTTAGGAGATGGTATTATCTCATTCAATGATATTGATTGTCCTGGACTGGTGCCCCATGACACCGTAGTACTTATTTTGCTAGCATCAATTACAATTTCATTATCAAATTTGGCACCATAGTCCGACTTTAGATCTTGCCAATTCTTTTTAGCCTGATCCCATAAGTCACCTTTTGGTGCAAATGGTCGCCCCTCAATGAAATCAACCGTTTTCTGATCGACTGAGATCATTCCCGTAAAAGCACCAAACTCAACGGCCATATTGCAAAGCGTCATGCGACTTTCCATGGATAATGGTGAAACCGCACTTCCCGCAAATTCTACAGCATACCCCACTGCACCTGAAGCTGAATATTTCGATATCAAATGCAGCATCATATCTTTTGCCGTAACTCCGACAGAAAGTTCACCCTCAAAGCGTACCAGCATAGTTCTTGGTTTTTTAACACGCAACACGTCGGTTGCCAGGGCTTGTTCCGCTTCGGTCGAGCCAATTCCCCATGCGAGGGCACCAAAAGCGCCTTGAGTGCAGGTATGGCTATCAGGACACACGAGTGTTAAACCGGGCAAAATTATGCCCTGTTCGGGCGAAATCACATGAACAATACCTTGTGCCTGATCGCCAATATCAAATAATCTAATGCCTTCTTTTTTTGTGGCCATTCGCGTCAATTCAATAAATTCGCGGCCGCCCTGCATTGTCGTATCGTCGGTACGACCGGGGACCGTATCAACAATATGATCCATCGTGCAAAACACTTTTTCAGGTTTGGCTACTTTTCGTCCGCGATCTTTAAGTCCGATTAGCGAAATACTGCCCGTACGTTCATGAAGAAAAATGCGGTCGATGTAAAGTAAAGCCACACCACCACCAAGATCAGAAACGGTGTGGCTATTCCATAATTTGTCGAAAAGTGTCTTTTTAGTCACAATAGTTAGTTATGCCCTCCGAAAGGTAATCTTTCGGGATCGTTACGCGATTTAAATACAGTCCAAGTCGTTGCGTTAGGTCGCGTGTCGTCTCCAGGTGGCGGCACCTTATATTCTGGTGCCCTTTCATTTATGTAATTTTTAATAATATCCGGTAAGCCTTCATATGACTCAACACTTTTACCAATCGCGTTAACATAAAGAAGTCCCTCACGGCCCTGCATTTCCATCCAAGGAAGCCATTCAGAAAGGCGAACCCAAGCGACGTCTACATTTGCAACGTCTTTATCACCATCAAGTAAATCCTCTGTTTTACCAATAAAGCTGAACATTTCAGTGGCATGGTAAGCACCACCAACATATTTCTGATAATCGCCTTGCATTGGATTATGGTAGAAAAGTGGAACAGTAAGGCTCATAAACCAACTATCGCCGATTTCTTTGCCAAGCCAGCGAGCCGCAGTTTTCCCTTCCGCGTCATAAGGAAAGCTAGGACGTTGATTAACCGGATCATTTTCAACATGCATAACATCTACGTCGCGCCCTAAATAAGGATTATTCCATTTGTCCATAACTTCGCCAGTTTTAGGGTCAAGATACAGCATCACTTCCCGAGTTATTAACTTGTAACCGTCCCCTTTGGTTTCATCTTTTACTGTCACACATTGCCGTGCGCTCATACCTGATACTTGAAAAAGAACCTCATCGGCCTGTCCGCGTTTTCTACCGTAAGCATTGCCTTCGAAGCGATAATACATTGGCTTCTCATCTGCACTTCGGCAATATACTTTACGTGTTGCCTCAATTACGCCTTCCGGCGTCGAAAGATCAATCTGATCAGCAACAGCCGTCAATACAGCACAACCACTTAATATTACTCCTGTAACTGCTTTTTTAAAGCTTTTAAGAATGTTCATCAAAATCTCCCTTATAGGATCTGAAAATAGTTATATATTCTAATGATATAATATTATAACTTTTATTGAAAGTAAAATATCAAGTTACTTTTATAATGGTTTTTCCGAAATTCTTACCCTTCATTAAACGTTCAAACGCCGCAGGTGCAGCATCTAGCCCTTCAGAAATATCTTCGCGAAATTTAATCTTGTTGGCTTGCAACCATGGAATGGTGCGATCATGGAATGCTTGCGTCCTGTGAAAATGATCATAAACCACCATACCGCGTACAGTAGCACGTGCCTTAATAATCGTGGCTGGGTTTGGTCCTGGTGGAATGGTATCGCAATTATATTGGGCCATGAGACCACAAAGTACTACTCGCGCCCCAATCGCCAGTTGCCACATTGCCGCATCAAGTATATCACCACCCACATTATCAAAATAAATGTCGATGCCGTCCGGACATTCTCTTTTAATGGCCTCTACTAAGTTTTCGGATTTATAATTGATGCAGCCATCAAATCTTGCAACATCCATTAGCCATGCACATTTTTCCAGAGACCCAGCAATACCAATGACGCGACATCCTTGGATTTTTGCAATCTGCCCAACCATAGATCCAACCGCACCAGACGCCGCAGAAACAAGTACCACATCGTCCGTTTTTATCTCCGCCAGGTGGAACAGGCCAGCATATGCGGTCAGGCCAGGCATACCCATAATGCCAAGGGCAAGTGACGCTGGATTAAGACGCTTATCAATGATTTTTACATCACTTACAGGCGCAGTAAAATAGGTCTGCCACCCTCCATGAAAGGCGACTTTATCCCCAACATCAAGATTAGTGCCATTTGCATCAATCACTTCACCCACACACTCACCGCGCATTAGTTCACCTGGATTAATGGTGCCTGAAATATGCCGTCCGCTGATCTGCCCACGCATATAAGGATCAAGCGACAAATAAAGCGTTTTACATAGAACCTCACCCTCATTCGCGGATGGCATTTCATTCGAAATGATCTCAAAATTATCAATACTCGGATTTTCATCCGGTCTTGATTTAAGTCTGACTTGAATGTTTGACATGATAGTACCCTAGAGCAAAAAAAGTGATAATGACGGATAGAAAGTAACAATAAGCAGGCCGATAAACATAAGAAATAAGAATGGCAACACCGATTTGGCGATGAGCCAAAAATCTTCCTTGAAAACCCCCATTGCGACAATTAAGTTTAAACCAAGAGGTGGAGTTAAGTAACCCAGCTCAAGGTTCACGATCATCACTACCCCAAAGTGGGTAAGATCAACCCCTTGTGCCAAAGCAAGTGGTGCAAGAAGAGGTGCCAAAATGAGTATCGCTGAACCAATATCGACGAAACAGCCTACAACCAGAAGACCAATCAGCGTCATCAGCAAGAAAGACGTCTGGTTGGTTACATTTGCCTGTATAATTTCCACCAACGCGTGGGGCACGTGTTCATAAGCCAGAAATGTATTGATCGAGAGCGCCATCATTAACAATGGAATGAGAGAACCAAGCATAGTAGCCGTTTCCACAATGACATTTTGCAGATCGTCAAAGTTCATTTCTTTATGAACGAACACCTCTATAATTACCGCATAAAATACGGCAACAGCGGCAGATTCTGTAGCCGTAAAAAGACCAGAATAAATTCCTCCCAAAATGAGTACTGGCATAAAGAGCGCAAAAACACCTTTTTTAGTCACCGTAATCATTTCAGACATTTGAAACTGACCGCGTTCTACTTTTAAATTTCGAACGAGCGCGTAAATTCCCATTATCGCCGTTAGCATAAACGCAGGGCCAATGCCCGCTTTAAATAGGTCAGCGATGGATGTCTGTGTCATTACACCATATAGAATAAGTGGAATACTTGGTGGGACAATAATCCCAAGCGTTCCTGCGGCACAAAGAGAGCCAAGTGCGAATTTTTTAGAGTAGCCCGCTTTAAGAAGCGCTGGATACATAATCGACCCAACCGCAATCAATGTCACTGTCGATGATCCGGAGATAGCAGCAAAAAATGCACAGGATAAAATGGTAGCTATGGCAAGCCCTCCGGGCACCGGTGCCGTCGCAACTCGCATCATGGTTATCAGCCGTACAGCAATACTGCCTTGCGACATAATATTACCCGCAAGAATAAAGAGCGGAATAGAAAGAAGCACTTCTTGATCGGCTGCAGCCCAAAGGTCCATTACAACATAACTAAGTTCACCATCACCCCAAACCACATAACACCAACCTGCCACGAACCCCAAGATCACAACAATACGTTGACGAAGAAGAATACCAATTACAATCAATAATATAAAAAGAAAGGTCATTATTCTTTTAGACCCTCCTTTGTTATCATGTCACTATTTTCACCTGGCCTAATCTCTGGGAATACTGCGTACAAAGCATGCCTAACAAAACCCACAAAAAATGCGAGAGGGATAACTGACTGCATCGGCCAAATAACAATACGCAGCATTCGTGACGTTTCTCTGAGCAGATAGGTTTCATATACAACATCAACAGCAACAACCGCAAACACTAAACAAAGTAATGCATGTAAACTTTCCTGCACAGAAATGATCTGAAATTCCCAGGATTTAGGAAGAAAATTATCTGCAAATTTTGGCCGTAGGTGCCTACCTTTTTGAGAGGCTAAACCGAAGCTGATAAGGGCGGTTACAATCATGGCATAAACGGCAATACGCATGGCTCCCGCAATACCAACACCCACTAATTTTCTAATGATCACATCAGCAATAATAACCAGTGTCATAACTGAAAAGGCAAATACTGCAACCGCTTTCTCAAATCTGTATACCTTTTCAAGAAATTTTCTTGCGTTTTCCATTTATGGTGCCTCTCCATTTGAAACACGCGTGCGATATTCTTCACGCCCCCTAATCATTGCATCATAAATTTCCCGAGAACTACCGCCGATCTTCGCAATTATTTGCTTGTAATTATCTTTTGTCGCTTCTTTCCAAGCAACTTTTTGATTATCATCGAGATCATAAACATTTATTTCGTTACTATTTCGCAAGTTTGCAAGCAGGCCGTCAGACATTCTTCGAACACTTGCCCGAGATTTCTTCGAGGCAGGAAAGGCATTACGCACTAGCTCCTGATCAGCGGGGGTCAAACTATCATACCATTCTTTATTCGCCACCAGCACACCGGAGTCGTATGAATGATGTGTAAGTACCAGATGATCCGCCTCGCTGGATAATCCGGTAAAACTGTATATGACCACATTAGTTTCACCGCCTTGGATGAGGCCAGTTTGAAGTGACGGTATGACGTCGCCCACTTCCATTTGATGAATGTCTCCCCCAAGTGAAAGCATCATAACCTGGGCTGCTTCGGACGCTTGTGTGCGCAACCTATAACCATTTGCATCTTCGGGAAGAATAAATGGCTCCTTTCCGTACATATGAGCCCAACCAACCTCAACCCAGCGCAGAAGGACCATGCCCTTTTCGGCAAAAAGTGGCTGAAATATATCAAGCATGTGATTATCCATCACATAGTCAACTTCTTCAAAGCTATCAAATACATACGGGGAAAGAAGTACAGACATTTCCGGAATAACCGCAGATCCGCCGCCAATAGTAAAGCCGCCAAATTGAATTCGATTACGCCTTACATTGGTCATCGAGATTGGCTCACCGCCCACCTCGCCACGGATCAACAACTCAACATCGAAATTACTACCCTTTTCGTTAGCTGCCATCAGGTTTTTGTTAAAAATCTGCCAGTCAGCGTCCCAAGGGGTACCCGGGGCAGCAAAAGCACCAGCAATTAACTTTACCGGTGCGTCGTTATCTACATCTGTTGAACTGGCTGAAAGTAAGAAGAAATAAAGGCCAAAAAGCATCGGGATGATAAATAGAACCCATCCCCCTATTGCCTTTAGTTTCGATCTATCATTCATATTATTACCTTTTTGCTGACATTAACCCCAAGTTGGTTGAATGGGAGCTTCGAGACCTGTTTCTTTAAAGCAGTTGGCACGAAGTTCATTCATAGACGGCCCCAAATTAAAAATCTGTTCCGTCTTAATGGTTGGTGCCATTTCAACGCGAAGTGCGTCTGTTGCCGTTTCATCGATTGAAAAATCATCGTTTATCACCACACCATATGATTTTGCACCTTCTGTACTGATTAAACCCCGTTTCACTTCCAGTGCTACTTTTTCAGCGTCCCGTTCAAGCGGGTTACCCCAACCAGCACCGCCCCATGTATTGAAATAAAGTATATCGTCCTTTTCGACTTTAATATCGTCGCATTTGGACGGTAGCACCACTTTTATTCCATTTGCACGAACTAGTGTTTTTGTCGAACGCATTCCAGGATTTCCTCCATTTACGCCCCAAGGATAAATAAACCAGCGATCATCATGGATCGAAATAGTACCTTTTTCCAAAAACCGATATTTAATAGAGATACCGTTACCGCCACGGTTAAGGCCTGCGCCTCCGCTATCAGCTATACTTTCGTATCGTTCAATTCGCAGCGGGAAATAGGCCTCCAAAAATTCATTCGGTACATTAGTAAAGCCCGGCCATAATGAATGCCCATCAGGCCCATCCCCAAATGGGCGACCCGGAATACCCCCAAAGCCAATTTGGAAAAGCTGGAACCATTCATCGTTTTGATCATACCCTGAATACATAAGGTGCGGACTTGATGAAAAACCAGCAGCACTTAAAAATTCTGGCTGACGTTGACCAAGCAGCGCGCCCAAAACATCAAAAATACGACCAAGAGCATGAGTGCGACAACTGAGTGCTGCCGGGAATTTTGGTTTGAGAAGTGAGCCTTCGGGGATACGAACGTCCACAAGATCATAAAAGCCGTCATTGAACAAAATTTGCGGGTCAAACACCATGATCATGTAGATACCAAAGAACATTTTGAGCATATTTTCGTTCATCAGAAAGTTGATTGAGCTTTCAGATTGTGGGTCTGTACCTTCCCAGTCAAGTATCACACGACCATTTTCTTTCCACATAGTACATTTGATTTTATATGGACCATATCCTCGTCCGTCATCACAAACATAATCTTCAAAAGAAACTTTTTTTTCTCCTATTGAAGTTTCGATCAAATGCGCCATTGCTCTTTTATTCCGCCCTAGAAGCTTATCGGTAGCGGAAACAAATATATCATCACCAAAACGTTCACACATTTCAAGAACCCTCCGCTCCGCCATCCGACAAGCGGCGACTATTGCGTTGAGATCCGCCCCCGCCCACTCAGGCATACGACATTGATGCAAAACAATTTTTAGAATGTCGTCCTGCTTTTCGCCTTTACGATAAAGCTTAATCGGCGGGATCCTGATCCCTTCCTGAAAAATGGAAATAGCACTCGTCGGAAGTGATCCGGGAACCATTCCGCCAACATCCGTCATATGTCCAAACATCGCACCCCAGCCTACAAGCCGCTTTTCTCGGTATATAGGCATCAATACTAACCAGTCATTGGCATGACTTACCGCACCGTCGCAAGTATAAGGATCAGAAAGCCAAAACACATCACCTTCTTCGATGTCGCCATCATAACCGTCAAGAAAGCCTTGAATGAAAGAACCAAACTGCCCCGCAAGCATTGCACCATTATGATCAGCGATCAATGGGAATGCATCTCCCTGTTCTCGAATACCTGGCGACATCGCAGTACGAAACAATGTAGCATCCATTTCATGACGGGCATTTTTAAGCGAATTTTCGATCAAATCTAAGGTAATTGGATCGACATCCACAGTCTTAAATGGTGAGTTATTGTTTTCTTTAATTGTTGCAACCATGTCGGTCTCCTTATTTTGCTGGGTTAATCAAAATGTTACCGTAATCGTCAACTTCAGCCACATGATCGCTTAATACCAGTGTGGTTGAATCCATCTCGGTAATAATGGCAGGTCCCAAAATTATATCTTTCGCCCTCAATTTATCACGATCATAGACCTTAGCCTTCTTATCACTATCATCCATCCAAACCGTTGCATGCTCGATAAAGGCAGTTTGTGGATTTCCGTTACCACTTTCAATTTTACTGGCTTTCACATTTGCTGCTTTGCCAAGAACAGTAACCCGCAAGTTGACGAGTTCTATCGGTACATCAAGCCGGAAGGTAAAGAGCTTTTCATGTTCATTATGAAATGCATCTGAAAGTGAAGAAAGCCCGCCAGTAGCAAAACCGTTTAAATTTATCGGCAGAACAACCTCAAAGCCTTGCCCCTGGTAACGAACACCGGCCTCATATTCAATTTCCTGCTCATCTTTCGGAACACCTTGTCCAGCGAGCTCATCACTGACACTTGAAGCCATCTTTTTCAAAGTATTTTCTAGTTCCAAACCATCTGCCGTATCCAACCTGCTAGAAAAGCTACGCGCCATTTCAGAACGCATCCGCGTGGTCGCATCACCGTAGGCACAAAGAACACCAGGTGCATTTGGTATAATCACTGGCCAAGACTGCGCAAGCTTGCCAATCGCATTTGCCTGCAGAGGTCCGCCGCCACCGAAAGCCATTAATGCAAAATCACGACTATCATAGCCTTGCTGTACAGAAACCAATCGGATTGCGCCAAACATATTTTCGTTCACAATATCAATAATACCTGACGCCGCTTCCTTTAAACTAATACCAAGAGCATCAGCAACATTTTGAACTGCTTTTGATGAAGCTTCAACGTTAAGATCCATTTCACCGCCGAGCAGTGACTTTGGAAGATATCCAAGGACCACATTAGCATCCGTCACGGTGGGAAGGTCACCCCCTTTACCGTAACAGGCTGGTCCCGGCACTGCACCAGCACTTTCCGGACCAACCCTTAACGCCTGAGTTAGTTCAGGTACGTGGGCGATAGAACCGCCGCCAGCACCAACCGTTTTAACATCAAGTGATGAAGTACGAACCATCAAATCACCGACTTCTGTATCACGAGTTAAGCGAGGCACTCCGTTTTCAATCAGCGAAACATCCGTTGATGTCCCCCCCATATCTAAAGTTAGAATATTCTCAAATCCGGCGTGTTTAGCAACCCATACGGCTCCAGACACACCACCTGCAGGCCCGCTCATCAGCAACGCTACTGGCAATTGTTCGGATTTTTCCACCGACATAAGACCACCGTCTGAACGAAGTAGATTGAGCTGTCCGTTCATATCCTGACCACGAAGCTCATTTTTAAGATTACGCACATAATTGGCAACTGTTGGACGAACTGCGGAATTCGCTACTGTGGTCAGTGCTCGCTCATATTCTTGTTTCTCAGGAAGAATATCAGAAGAAACAGAAACTGGAATATCCGGTATTTCTTCTTTAACGATTTTCTCCACCTGTTTTTCGTGAACGTTATTGGCAAATGAGTTGATCAGGCAAACAGTAACTGCTTCAACATTTTCATTTTTTAAAACTTGAATTTGTTTACGAAGACCGTCTTCATCCAGCGCCTTGAGAACATTACCATCAGCATCGAGGCGCTCACCTACTTCAATAGTACATTCAAGTGGAGCAAGTGGTTCAGGTTTATTCCAGATAATCCAACCAGCAAGGCCGCCTGGCACAAGTGAGCGTGCAACATGAAGAACTTGACGGTATCCATCGGTTACAATCAAACCAACGCGGGCAAAATTCCCCTGAAGCACTGCGTTTGTAGCCACCGTCGTGCCATGCATAAAGAATGAAAGATCCGACGGCTTTATACCAGCCATATCACAAATTCGCTGCGTTCCTCTCAGTACTGCCTGCGATGGGTCATCCGGCGTTGACGGAATTTTGCTACGGTATGTACGTCCAGTTTCATCTTCTATTAACAATAAATCTGTAAAGGTTCCCCCCACATCTACTCCTAAACGATAATCCATATTTTCTTCCTTGCTCTTGCTAATTCGTCTCAATAGGTGGAAAAATACCTGATTTTGCGACCTGTGAAGACATAGGTTTTTTAAGGATTGTTTCCAACCATAATGAAGTTTCAATAATTTTGGTAAGATCAACGCCCGTTTTAATTCCGCTTCTCTCCAGCATATAAACTAAATCGTCTGTTGAAATATTTCCTGATGCGTGCGGTGCAAATGGGCACCCACCAATGCCGCCGATACTAGCATCAAGCACTTCGACCCCGGCGTCAATTGCAGCGATCGCATTAGCAAATCCCGTATTTCGGCTATTATGAAGATGACAGCGTAATTTTATATCAGGCACTTCATTTTTGACTGCGTTAATCACTTCAGTTATTTGTACAGGAACCGCAACACCAATCGTATCAGCCAACCCGATTTCCGACGGTCCAGCTTTTGCCACCTGCTTTGCGATATTTACCACATGCTCGGTCGATACTTCTCCTTCAAAAGGACACCCAAATGCGGCGCCAATAATGATCTGGGTCTTTATATTTGCTGTATGCGCATCGTCAGCTATTCGGTTCCATTGATTGATCGCTTCCGCAACTTCAAGACCCTGACTTCGCTTATTGAATGAATTGGTTGCAACAAATGCGCAGCCAATTTCGTCAAGTTGTAATGCACGAGCCCTTTCAAATCCTCGGTAATTCAAAACTAATCCCGTATATCGAACATCATTACATTCAGGCAGCATTTGTACCAGCTCTTCCGCATCGGCCATTTGAGGCACCCGCTTAGGATTGACAAAACTTGTCACTTCGATCCGACGAAGTCCAGCATCAATAGCTCGTTTGATTAGAGCAAGCTTGTCTAAGGTTGCAACAAACTTCTTTTCGCTTTGTAACCCATCCCTCGCAGACACTTCAACAATTTCAATATTGGTAGTCATCCGGCCTCATAATTAGATTTTAATTATTATTGAATTTATTCTATACAAAGATGGACTATAATGGCAAGATATTATATCATTATATCATTATCACTTTTAGAATTGGAGTTTCCAGAACTTGACTAACACAAATGATCAGAACATTGTTGGTCCCTTAAAGGGCGTCAGAGTTATCGAATTGGGCCAATTGCTAGCCGGACCATTTTGCGGTCAACTGCTTGCCGATTACGGCGCAGAAGTGATAAAAGTGGAGCAGCCCGGAGTAGGTGATCCTATGCGCGTTTGGGGCCGTGAAAAATCACATGGCAAATCGCTTTGGTGGCCGGTTATTGCAAGAAACAAAAAGTCAATAACCCTTAATTTACGTACAAAAGAAGGCCAGCAGATTATCCGCGACCTTGTGGCAAATGCTGATATGCTTCTGGAAAACTTTCGGCCGGGTACAATGGAACGCTGGGGCCTAGGGTACGAAGAACTTAAAAAAATAAATCCGGGACTAATTATGATCAGAGTTTCCGGATATGGACAGAACGGCCCCTATTCGACAAAAGCAGGTTACGGTGCAATTGGTGAAGCCATGGGTGGAATGCGCTATGTCGTTGGTGACCCCTCGACCCCACCAAGCCGCATGGGCATTTCTATCGGCGATCATTTGGCAGCAACTTTTGCCTGCCTTGGCGCATTAGCCGCTTTGCATCACAAAAACATGACAGGAGAAGGACAAGTAATAGACAGTGCAATTTATGAAGCATGCCTCTCCATGATGGAAAGCCTAGTAACTGAATATACCGAAGGCGGTTACATCCGCGAACGATCCGGGTCAATCCTTCCCAAAATAGCACCGTCAAATATATATCCTACAAAAGACAACAGCATGGTGCTTGTTGCCGCCAATCAAAACACTGTATTTACCCGCCTGGCTGAGGCAATGGACCGACCCGACTTGGCTGAAGATCCAAAATATAAGACCCATGTCGCACGCGGCGAAAACCAAAATGAACTGGATGACATGATTTCAGAATGGACGGCAACCCTTACCGCCGATGAATTACAAGCTAAACTTGATAAATATGGTATACCGCAAGGCAAGATTTACCGTGCACCTGATATGCTGGATGATCCACATTTTAAGGCTCGAGAAGCGATTATAAAAATTGCTCATCCCCAGTTTAAAAATTTACAAATGCAAAACGTGTTTCCTAAATTTTCGAAAACACCCTCAACAGTACGTTGGAGTGGCCCTGAGCTTGGTGAGCATAATGAGGAAATATATAAAGGCATCCTCGACATGAGCGATACAGACATTAACGGCTATAAAGAACGTGAGATCATATAATGAGCAAAAAAATAAATTTTCAAAGGGCCAACTACGTGGTCACCGACCTCGAACGCTCACTCAAACTTTATCGTGATGTTCTTGGTTTTAAGGTAATTTTCAGTAAAGATGCCCCGGAAGATAGCTATTCCTATGATGTGTTTGAAATCGACAAAAGTACAGATATGGGCTTTTGTGTTCTAGGCACAGATGACGAGCCAAATTGTATGGCGCTAACGGAACTTCGCGGAACAACGCTTGACCCAATCCCAAGCCCACGACGAGGGGCAATCGTTTTACGGTTGGAACATTTCGACGAAGCAGTCAATGGTGCCAAAGCGCTCGGGCTTAAAACATATACAGAAGACAAGCTAGAAACCAACGATGGCCGAGTTGGCAGGGAACTTGGCATCGTAGATTTTGATGGCAACCTTGTCGTCATTTACTGTATCTTGAGTGCAGAAAAATAATAATACAACAGAGGAAAATTAAATGTCAGAAGTTAGCAAAGCCGAAAAAAACGGCGATTATCCGTCGAGCGCTCATGCTTGGTATGTGGTCACACTTTTAACACTTGGTTATATTTTATCTTTCCTTGACCGAAATATCCTCGTTCTTCTTGTAGAACCTATTAAAGCGGACTTTGATCTTTCTGACACGCAAATGGGCCTACTTATGGGGTTGGCATTCTCAATCTTCTACGCCACTATGGGAATACCGCTTGGATGGCTCGCAGATAATATGAAAAGAAGAACACTCGTTGCTGCGGGTATGTTAGTTTGGTCTGCGGCAACCTGCCTTTCTGGCTACACGAAAAGTTTTCTTGGTCTATTTACTGCTAGGGTAGCAATCGGCGCGGGTGAAGCCACCCTTTCCCCTTGCGCCATTTCACTTATTTCAGACATGTTTCCAGAGAGGAAACGAGCAAAAGCGATTGCCGTTTATTCCTGTGCGCTTTCTATTGCTGCTGCTTTTTCATTTAAATTAGGCGCGGAAATTTTATCTTGGGCAAATTTAACTGATACATCAGAAATATTTTTGATCGGCGGTCTAAAACCTTGGCAGATTGTATTTGTCATCGTTGGTGCGCCAGGTGTAATTCTCAGCGCATTAATGATGTTAGTCAGAGAACCAAAACGACAAATTAAAAAAGAAGTTAACGAAAAACCCATAAAATTCAGTAGAGCATTTTCTTACTATAAAGAAAATACAGGTGCATTTGTTGGATTAAGTCTTCTGGTCGGTGTCATGACCATCATCGCTTATAGTCAGGGATTTGTAGCCGCGATGTTTGAACGCACATGGGGCTGGAGTGCTTCGGAATTTGGGTCAAGAAACTCAATCGGTCTTCTTCTTTTTGGCCCAACGACCGTTCTTTTTGCGGGCTGGCTTATCGACCGGATGCATTCTAAGGGTGTTGAAGGCGCTGCGTGGAAAGTCTTTAAAGTTGGTTTTTTCCTTATGGTTCCACTAAATACCATTTATCCGCTCATGCCCAACCCATGGATTGCGCTTTTTGTCTCCTTTGCCGGAATTATCGGTATCGCAACCGTAACAGCGGCTGGTATTCCCGCGATCCTCAAAATAATACCTGGAAAAATACGTGCACAATCTATCGCTATCTATTACATGATCATAAGTCTTTGTGGCCTGCTTCTTGGGCCAACCACCGTTGGTATAATCAGTGACGCCTTTGGTGATCCGACGATGCTACGCTATGCAGTTGCAATGGTACCAGCGGTGTTTGGAACTATAGGATTTATATACCTACCAATGATTAATCGTATTTATCTAGAACAAATAAAAAAAGACATTACTCTTTAAATTAGGAACCAATTTATGACTTCGATATTAAAACGTACCACCCTTATTGTCAGAGATATGGCAAAGTCAATCGAATTTTATGAGGGCGTACTTGGTATGACCAAATATTATGACAATCAAGTCACCCTAGGTGGAGACTTACTTCCTGCAGGAAAAAAAGGGGACGTCACCTATCTAACCATGTGGAAATGCGAAGATCCAGTGATCGGAATGATTGGACTTTTGCAATGGATAGACCCAGTGTGGGAAGCACCTGAAATCACATATAAGGTTGGTTATGGAAATCCAGTTTTCGTTGCAGCTATTGATGACGCCGAAGCCGTTTACGAAAAAGCAAAAGCCTTCGGCTGCAAAATTCGAGCACCACTATCTGAAACAGAATACCCAGCCGCTAAAGGGGGTATCGTGCGCGTTAGGTCCGTTGGCGTATTTGATCCGGACGGACATTTCTTCGAGCTAAATCAAACTCTCTAGTTACTGCTGGTTCTGCCAGTGCTCTAGTATTTCATTAGCACTGGCAGACCACACTTCTTCTTTACTCATCAAATAATCAAGAATATCTTCAAGCACTTTAATGCGGTGCGGCTGTCCCATCATCCATGGATGAAGCGAAAGAGCGAGCATTCTTCCACCTTGTTCATACGCTTCAGTAATAAGCATATCAGCCGCATCCTTAATCTGATCGCCATAAGAGCTTTCTGAATGCAAATTAGATAGAAGAACAAACTGGTCTTCAAGTTCCTTTGAAAGGGGCATTGCCAAAAGCGGGCCATTATCAGTGCGAAAATTATAAGGCATATCGTCATTGACCCAGTCGCAGAAATATTTAATGCCGGCATCAGCCAAATATTCCGGGGTTTTATCACTTTCAAACCGACCAGGGCTAAGCCAGCCAGTGATCTCCTTCGACGAATATCTCGACAATACTTCTAGAGATTCGCTGATGATCCCCGCTTCATCTTCCATGTTATTGTGGTGAATAGTGTCCATATTCCAGCCGTGACCAAGCATTTCAACACCTCGCTCTTTTAACGCAGCCATCAGATATGGCACTCGTTTTGCAAGCTCGGCATTTACGGCATATGTCGATTTAACGCCGTATTTATCAAATGCTTTAAGAAGCCGGTAAATACCAACACGGTTGCCATAGTCTCTGAGCGAGTAATGCCGAAGGTCGGGATATGGCATGATCATGCCGCCCTGTGGTTTAACCGGAACGCCTTTTTGATCAAGCGGGAAAAACTGCAAACTAACGTTGACCCATAAAGCCAGTTTTTTACCATTTGGCCAATTTACATCTTTACGATCCGTGAGCATCGACCAATCATAACGGTCATGATCCATGCCATATGACCGATGAGGATATTCTAAATATGATTTATCGAGTGGCATTATGACCCCTGTTTTTTCAGTGCAATATCAGCAAGTGCCGCATCATAGCTATTTTTAATGAAGTGCTTGGCGATCTCGCGTCCCGTTGTTACCCAAACATCCGAATGTCCTGTGATATATTCAAGTGCCTCTTCAAATGCTTTTAAGCGGTGGGGGCAACTGACCTGATAATTATGGGTTGGGATACACATGACGGTGCTATTATCAGTACCCTCTTCGTAAAGGCGATCAAAGTTATCCTTGATGATCTGACCGTATCGCCGTGGTTCAATTTTATTGACCACGTAGGCGATGGTGTCATTCATTTCAAGCGAATACGGGATAGAAACAAATTTCTTACCGCTTCTTGTGTGAATTGGTGTCGGTTGATCATCATGAAATAAATCACAGGTATATATACCGCCCTCATCGCCAAATAGCTCTGTACCAACCTCAGCAAACAAATCAAGGGTCAGCTCCGAATGTGAAAGTGCCGGTGCCAGATAGCCGGCGCATTTTTGTCCTGTGTGCTTATATATGGTTTCCATAGCATCGTGGATCATTTCACGTTCTTGTTGCTCATCCATACCGTAAGTATAGCGGGTGTTATAGATACCGTGACTGAAAAATTCCCAGTCGCGTTCATTGCATAATTCTATTATTTCTGGATGATGCTCGCAAAGGGCGGTCGATAAGGAAATAGAGCCGCGAATGCCATATTTTTCAAGCAGTTTCATCTGCCGCATATGACCTACTCGATTTCCATAATCACGGGTCGAATAACCTGCAATGGCAGGGCTTGGCTCGGGCCACGGTTTGCGCTGAGGGTTATCCGGAGCATTGAGCTCATAATATTCAATATTTGGCGCCACCCAAAACGCCACTTTTGCTCCGCCGGGCCATTTCATTTTAGGGCGGTTATCGTAGGGCCAATAGTCGTAAAATCCGGGATCATTCTTCATTACTGATTATCCAGAAAGTCATACACTTCCTGAACATTCACCACATCTGCATATTTAAGCAGCAAATCAGTAAGGTTCGCAAAATGATAACTTTCATGTTTATCGGCAACACATTCTTCCGGAACGATGGTTCGGTAACCACGGGAAAGACTATCCACCGCCGTAGCACGTATACATCCGGATGTCGAACCGCCTGTAATTATTAACGTATCCACCTGATGCCAGACGAGCAGGCTTTGCAGTGGCGTTTCAAAAAAAGCTGACGGCATTTTTTTTAAATATACAGCGTCTTTAATACGGTCAATTTTCAGGCGATCATCAAATTCACTGCGGCGTGAGCCAAATTTTATATTCTGCAGACTATCCGTTGTATTCGTGCGTGTTCCCCAAATGCCAGCATCCGACGCATCCTCCATATAGGCAACATGGGTCCAGATCACAGGCCAATCCAACGAGCGAAAACCACTTGCCAGTATATTTATATATTCCATTTGACGAGGATCAGTTTCATAGGCAGTTTTAAATTCATCAACACAAGTATAGGCTTTTTGAGGATCAACATTAACAAGCGCTGCTTTTTTACCAAAACCAAATTTGGTACGGGACGGATTGGACTTTAGATCGTTAAATATTTCACGGGCCGTTTTATTGCTGATTTTCATGCTTTTTTCTCAATATTCTAGTCTGTTAGCATATAACCATATCAGACAAAATTATAGCGCAAATGACTTTTGTCATTTAATAAAGTAATCTTAGGGATTTGGTCCAAAGTGATCCGCAACTTCGGCCAACGTTTCCTTGTCCATTAGGCGCACAACCCAATTTTGAGAAAGTTCGATTAACCCCTTTTTCTTTAACAGCGAAAAAGCACGACTTACTGTTTCCACCGTAATGCCGAGGTAATCAGCTATATCAGAGCGGGTCATCGGAAGCGTAAAATCATCTATGTGACCATCATATTTGACCTGCCGTTTATCAATATAGAGAAGGAAATAAGCAATTTTCTCAATTGCATTCTTACGACCAAGAACAAAAATCTGATCCATGGTTGCAGCAAGAACGCGGGTGGCGATTTCATGAACGCGGTGCTCGAGTTCAGGATATTTCACATAAAGAGCTTCAATATCCCGCATGTGCCATTTACAAGCAGTGACGCCTGTAAGCGCCCGATCACTTATGCTATAGGCTGGACCGGACGATATGCCAATAAAATCTCCGGGATAAACAAAAGCCATTATCTGCCTACGACCATCACTGGCAAGCCTTTCAACCGCAGAAACTCCGGAGGAAAGGTTGTATACATATTTGGTGCTATCCTCTTCATGCAAAAGATAACTGCCTTTTACTACTTTCACTGGATGGGCTATAGAAAAAAGGTCCCCAATATTCTCATCATTGAAAACCGAACACAGCTGACTGTTCCTCGCTTTACAATTCTGACAATCTAATCCCACATCTAGATCCTAATTTAGTTAAAATTTTAGGATATAATTTTCGCACATGATGGCTAGAATACAAAGAAAAAAATCTAGATAGTATCTTGCAAAAGAGTAATAATTTGATCCTCCGAAACCACTTCGGCATATTTCGCCTGAAGATCAAATAGGTTTGCGTCATGGGGGCGTGGATCGCGGTCACCTACCGCATCGCGCACCACAAGCGGCACAAAACCATACTGACAGCAATCAACCGCAGTTGCCCGCACACAACCTGATGTAGAAAGACCAGTGATAATCAGGCCATCAACATTTTGCTGAGCCAGGTAATCAGATAGCCCTGTGTTAAAGAACGCACTAGCATATTGTTTTGTAAAGACCTTATCATCCTCATCAGGCATTAAATTGGGTAGAAAATTACCGTAGGGACTGCCCTCATCGAAAAGTTTGAGAGCTTTAACTTTTTGATAAAAAACCCCTCCGTCCTTACCACCGTCGTGATATTCGACATTGGTAAAAATTATAGGTGTATTAGCGGCTCGTGCTACTTTTAGTATCTTTCTGGCACTTACTACTGCATCCTCAACACCGGCGTAGAGAGGAGACGCCCGGTCGAGATATGCCATGACAAAATCCACCAGGATCAGGGCAGGACGCTTGACAGCAGGCATCGAACCTCCAAAAAGCGCTCCATTGTAGTTCTCAATTAAATCATCATCACATACCATTATTACCGCCGACTAATCATGATGATGGTGGTCGTGACTATGCTCATTATCATGCTCATGATCATGCTTGTGATCATGTCCATGAACCGCCGGAGTGATGATTTCCGTATTATTTGGGTGCAAATCACCTTTATACTCATGTTGATCATCACGATAACCGTGCAAATGTCTAACCTGCGTATCCATATGATAATTTTTATACTCAAAATCTTGTGGACCATGGGGATGATTATGGCCATGAGCCGCCGTCCATTTATATAGCTCCGGGCGTTGACGATACATCATCGCTGCTGCGCGTAGTTTATTTTCGTCGGGATTTGACCATGGATTATAGTGAAAATAATTGTGAAGTTTGCTATCCGTGCGCCCAAAAGCAATTGTACCCAACTTACAGCGGAATGAGCCATGATTGATGTATGGTGGACGCCAGAAATAACCACCAGTTGGAAGGTTGCCAAATTGCATCATCCAGCTCTCACCCCAAATATGATAGCTTTCTTCGGCACAGTCATGATAGGAAATATTATCCTGCATAAATTGCGGCGTCATACAATAAAGAAACGACATCGCCTCCGTATAGGGATCATAGCGTAAGAGTTTAAGAAGACAGCCTGCTGCTACTGACGGCGTCACCACATTACCTGGTGCCCATGGTGCATCTTCATATCCATTTAAAGAAACAAATGCCTCGGTCATGCAGTATGGGTGATTCTCATCACTTTCGATATATGTTGGCTCAGCATCATTATACATAATAAGCGCTTCACAGCCATTTGGCACATCAATTGCGCCCAGCGCCATACCAGCAGGTACAAACATATAATGCCCTTCGACACAATTAATATCGCCAATTTTCATTTCACCCTTTAGAACAAATAATTCCATATCGGAATAACTCATGCCCGGTCTTCTAATATACCCACCATCATATTGCATTTTGAGGGTACAGGCTCCTATATCTCTATCAAGTGAGAGTACTTTAAAATGACTACCGCCAGCAAAACCCGGTAGATTAAAATTTTTATAACTATTGTTTAGTTCAACATAAGGCTCAATATGTGGACGTGCCATGACCTAATCCTTTCTTATTTCTCTATTAATGATTACCAAATAACTTTGTCTGCGTCGGGACGGTCCGGGCGTTTCGGAATATCTTCTTTTTTGATTTGAACACGCGTATCACCGTTCATGTTAAAACCTTTGTTTTGAATAATATCAAGGAACCTAGCGTACCAGCCGTTACGTTCTTCTTGTATACCCTCCATTTCAGCGACAATTTCTCCGTAACGTACTTCTTGCTCAGCAATTTCCTGATCTAACCATTCGCTCGCTTCTTTTGAGCGTTTAGGCTTTTCATCCTGTACTCTTTTTTTCATTTGGTCCTCTCTCTTCCTTCGTTAATTCGGGCGCTTCGTTACACCCAGCTCAAACATTTTGTAGATCTCATCGTCTGAGTATCCTGCTTCACGAAGTATTTCTTCGCTTTGCTCACCAAGCCTTGGTGGTAGTCTAGTGATATCTGTTGGTGTTTCTGAAAAATTATACGGTGATTTTGCCATACGAATTTTTCCTTCGGTTGGATGATCGTGTAGCTGCCAAAATCCACTTTCAACCAGTTGAGGATCATCAATCAAGCCATCAAGAGTATTGACGATCATATGGGGCACATTTGTAGGTTCAAGTATCTCAAGCCACTCAGCAGTAGTTTTCTTGAATAGTGCCTTGCCAGTCTCTGCGTAACTGGCACCGATATTGGTTAATCGACTTTGCATATCTTTAAAACGCGGATCGCTCAACATGTCAGGGCGTTCCACTATTGTACAAAATGTTTTCCAGTGATTATCCCAGTACGGTAGCACCGCAATATAACCGTCTTTGGTTTTGTAAGGGCGACGATGTTCGCTCATCAGTCGGACGTAGCCCGCTTTACCGATTGCCGGTTCAAAAGTCTGGCCCCATTGATGTTCAGCCATTACAAAACTAACCATCGTCTCGTACATAGGAACTTCGATCTCCTGGCCCTTGCCATGACGTTCTTTATAAAAGAGCGCCGCGGTCACCGCATTTACCACCGCCATGCCAGTTGTTTTGTCTGCAATGATTGTGGGAAGATATCTTGGCTCCCCTTCCACCATACTCATAATCATGGCAATACCAGATCCCGCTTGAATACTATCATCCAGTGCACCCTTATTGCCGTAGGGGCCATTTTTGCTATATCCATAAGTAGCACAATAGATAATTTCTGGATTAACAGCTTTCACCGCATCGAAATCTAGGCCAAGTTTGACCATTGCTTGCGGTCGAAAATTATGAACCATCACGTCAGCATCAGCGGCTAGTTTTAAGGCGACTTCCTGTCCTTCAGGTTTTTTTAGATCAAGAACGATACTGCGTTTATTGCGGTTACAAGTCATGAATAGTGCACTCATATCGCTGTTGTTTCGGTTTGGGCCTAAATTTCGGTTGGTATCACCTGCGGGGGGCTCCACTTTGATAATATCAGCACCCATATCGCCGAGTATTTGACAGGCCCACGGTCCGAGCACCACACTGGTAAATTCGATAACTTTAACACCATCTAAAGGCCCGCTCATTTACACGTCCTCCGATGCAAGCTTAACGCCGTGTTTTTCGATACCATAAAGCCGGATGACATTATTTCTTAAAAATTTACGCTCCACTAAAGGCTTAAGACCGCGATCATTAATCTCTGCTACTGTTCTACCAAATCTGAGTACAGGAAAATCGGTTCCGAAAATAACCTTATTCTGACCGTAACTATTCAAGTATTTCCATACACTTTCCGGCCAGTATTTCGGACTGTGCGCATCGGTACAAATGTAAACATTTTCATGTTTCCAAGCCATAGCGATCATTTCATCATGCCAAGGAATTCCGACGTGGGAGCCAATCAGTTTAAGTTCAGGCAGGTCACAAGCGATGTCATCCAAATATATAGGCCGACCAACAGAACGACAGCGATTGTCTTTAGCATAAATTAACGACTGACCCACTTGCATCTGGATGGGAATATCCAGTTCAATACATTTGGCATAAAACGGATAATATTTTGCATGATTGGGCGCCAGTTCAAACCAATGGGGGTATAGGTGAGCGCCAATAAAACCCTTGTTCTTTACATCATCTTCAAGTGCACGCACACCGTCCATTCCCTGAAAAGGATCAATACCCACCAGACCAAAAAAACGTTTTGGGTATTTGGCAACTGCATCAGCGACCACCTCCGGTGGCATGTGATAGCATCCAGGTAGCCCCGGACGTCCGGTTTTTGCTGCAATCAAGAATGCATATTCAATACCCGCCTCGTCCATTTGCTCAATCATTTCTTCAAGCGAAGTACCAGCAGAGGAATGTTTGCCTTTTACCTTGCCAACAAAGAAATCATCGGTCCAGTTTGGTCGGTGGGAAAGCGCTTCCTCCGTCCAGATATTTACCACGGCGTCAATTGCTTTGAATTCCTCTGTCATCTCTGTCTCCTACAAACCAAACGCCAGCATACCAAACGCACAAAGGCTGATAGTGCCGCCAGCAAAGGCATGTGAATATTTCTGAAAGCCTGTCATCGACAGCGATTTAAGGCCCAACGACGTTAGCACGACGACGCTCATCATTGTCGCAATAGTCACAGCTGTGAATATACCAACAGTCATAGCAACTCCGGCATAATTTCCAGCAGCAGCTGGTACCATCATAAGCGGGATTAACGGCTCGCACGGGCCAAGAACAAAAATTATAAACAACGCCCAAGGTGCAAACAGCTTCATATTAAATTTCTGAGGTGTTCTTTCAGCATGGACATGAGCGTGTTTCCTGTGATGATTATGGGGGTGATTATGACGAATACCATCGGCATGGGTATGCCAATGGGCGTGGGTTTCATCTTTGAACGCTTTACGAATACCCCAGGTAGCATAAAGAATACCAAAACAAAGAAGTGACCAGGCGGCAACATCACCGCGCACACTCTCAATATTCAAAAGTTCTGTAACAAAACCACTGGTATATACACCAAAAAAACCAAGTAAAATTGAACCAACTGAGTGGCCAACACCGCAAAGAAGAGTTATCAGTCCAGTTTTTGGTAAGCTCCAGCCACGCGCTTTTCCAACGGCGACAAAAGGTAAATAATGGTCTGGGCCGAGCAATGTATGGATGAAAGCAATCGAAGCCGCACCCCATAATATTAGAAATTCATTCTCCATTTTATCTTATACCCTTCTTATCGGCTTTTAAGGCCTGATCTTCCCCCACCGAGCTGTATCACGCGATGACATTTGTCATCCATAATCATAATCACGGGAAATTGGCGTTCTTTTCATCAAATGCTTCGATCGGAAACGCATCCCCCATATTGGTCATAATAGCTTTCTTACGGAAAAACCGGTGATACCCAGCTGGCCCCATACGCGATTCCCCCATGCCAGAATATTTAAAAGAATTTTTCTCTGCTTCATGCATGAATCCCGTCAGGCTACCTTCATTGATGCTGATCCCACCAGCATCTATTTTCATGGCAATTTCATTGGCATGTTCAATGTTTTCCGAATAGACCGATCCACTAAGACCGAAAATTGTATCATTTGCGAGACTGATCGCTTCATCGTCACTCTCAAATGCCATTATCGGCATTATAGGTCCGAATGTTTCGTCCTGCATAATAGTCATTTTATGATTTACATTTGTGAGAACTGTTGGTCGGCACCAAAGACCACCACCATGATGCTCAATTTCTCCACCAGTGTGGACGGTCGCCCCTTTTGAAACAGCGGCTGCCAATTGCGTTTTGATTATATCGGCCTGTTTTTCAAATATTATTGGTCCAATATGACCGCTGTGTATGTCAGGATAATTAAATTTTACATTTTGTGCTTTGGCGACGATTTTCTCGACAAAGTCGTCAAAATGGCTTTGATGCACATAGATCCGCTCAATTGATTGACATGCATGTCCCGTATTTACGATTGATGCCCGAAGCAGGGATGTCGCAGCACGTTCCACATCGGCATCTTCTAGAACGATGGCCGGATCTTTACCGCCAAGTTCAAGAATTGACGGGATAAAGTTACGTGCCGCGGATTCTGCTACCATGCGGCCAGTTGCGACACTTCCCGTAAAACAAACAATATCCACATGATCAATGAGCGCGGCGCCTGTGCTAGCGTCACCATCAACAATATGAAGAATGTCTTTAAGCTCTTCAACTTCGGCCACCGCTCTTCTCATAGGCCCGGCGAACCTTGGCGTAACTTCACTAGGCTTGATGATCGCGGTTCCGCCAGAAAGCATAGCTGGCAGTGCATCAATCATTGAAAGTGTCATGGGAAAATTCCACGGGCTAATAGCTCCCGCTACAGGGTAAGGTTCTTTTTCGCTGCGGAACTCGATAAAAGGCATCGCTTTGGAATTTTTAGTCTCAGGCGCCGTCTGTGCCCTTGCGACAGCGGTCCAACGATCAATTGCACTGGCTATACCGTCCACTTCCGCGACAGAAATATACAGCCTTCCTGTATCCGTAGATAGGGCATTTACAAGCTCTTCCCGGCGACCCGCAACAGCGGTTTTCAATTTTTCCAAAACGGATACTCGGTACTCAAGGCCTTTTTCGCGCCAAAGTTTTTGAGCAACACGCATTCGGCTCGTGATCGAAGCAATTTCTCTGGCAGTTGTTGCGACAATTTCATAATCATATTCACCGTTACGGGGATTTCGAATGGACAGGCGTTCACTCATATCAAATCCCGTCCAACAGCCGCACGGTAACTCTCGCCTTACCAAGACGTAGTTTTTTAACCTCAGCATACTCAGGAGAATTCCAAAATTCCTGCGCGGCCGCCATAGATGGCCACTTTGACATCACGATTTTCTTTTCTTCCGGCCATTCCCCTTCAAGAGTAACAACCTCCAGAGCCCCTCGAATAATATATTCACCACCGAATTTCCCAATTAATTGCGCCGCAGCGATTGCGTAATCGCGAAATCCCTTTGGATCATCCAGTTCTGCAATGATAAGCATATAAGCTGACATAAATACTCTCGCTTGTTGGTTAAAAACGGAAATTTTATCTTGTGATTTAACACATAAACGATATATCATTATAACTAATCGACAATGACTTTTGTCATTGTACCAAACGTCCATCTATTATTAGCGGAATTTTAAATGACTGACAAAGTAGTAACAGCAAAAAACACGATAGACGATAGCTTACCAACCCCTCTTTATCACCAGATTTACGTACTCATTCGTGAGAAAATCTATTCTGGTTCCTATGCGAATGGATCACTTATACCAACGGAAAATGAACTTGAGAAAATGTTTGATGTTTCTCGCATCACTGTTAAGAGGGCGCTTGATGAGCTTGCCTCGGAAGGACTTGTTACAAGACAACGTGGTAAGGGCACGACGATTACATTTAATAACCCAGTTTCATCTTCACCCACAAACATGGATGGCCTGCTCGAAGACTTGGCAACCATTGCCAAGGAAACAAAGGTCAAGGTTCTCGAATTTGATTATGTGAAAGCATCACCGCAAGCCACCGACGCCCTTAAAATTACCGCAGCATCGATTGTACAAAAAGCGGTCCGTGTACGCTATAAGAACGAAACACCCTTTTCTTACGTTATTACCTATCTTCCAGAGGAAATAGGGCGCTCTTTTTCCTACGATGAACTCGAGAATGAGCCAATCCTTGCGCTGATCGAACGATCTGGGAAGAATATTTCCCGCGCCCGCCAAACGGTCACTGCAACGCTAGCGGACGGCACCACTGGACCCGCACTTTCCGTAAGTATTGGCTCGCCTCTGCTAAAAGTTAGCCGAATTGTTTATGACTATGACGATAAGCCGGTAGAATATATCACCATCTATTATCGGCCTGATCATTATCAACTTAATCTTGAGCTTTCCCGCGTAAAAGGCGAAAAATCAAACTTTTGGTCAGCTGAACAAAAGTAATTAATCGGAAGCGATTGAATTTCATCTTCGAATAAGTTATAAGGATATGTCATTATAATTTATTCGAGCTAAAAATGAACAATAACTTCTTTTTCCCATCACGAAGACAAGTTCTCGCAGGCCTCGTGGCCGGGGCCGGTTCGCTTGCCCTCGCCTCATGCGCTCAAACTGGAGAACCATTAAAACATTATGACACTATTGTCATTGGAGCCGGGCTGTCAGGCTTATACGCGGCACGCCTTTTAGAAGAAGAGGGAGCCAGTGTCCTTGTATTAGAGTCCAGTATACGAACAGGTGGCCGCATTTTCACCTTAGACGATGTACCATCTAAGCCGGACGCAGGCGGAATGGAAATTGGGCAAATGTATGCCCGTGCCCGCTCTATTGTCTCGGACCTGAATATCGAACTTAGCGCCTTTCCGTCTTCACCGTCGGGAATGGCGATCAATTATGGCGCCCACACCACCACCATGTCCGAGTGGGGCGAGTGGCAACACAACCCATTGTCGGAACCGCTTAAAAAAATACCCCCTTTTGCATTAATGCGTAGCGCAACACCAAACCCAAATCCACTAGCTGAACTCGATAGTTGGCTTGAAAAAGACGCGCAGAAATTTGATGTCCCACTGGCTGATTATTTAAAAACACTAGGCGATAATGATATCACCCGTGAAATGATTAACATCAGCCTTCAAGGAAATAGTGTCGATCATATTTCAATGCTTGGTGAGTTAAGAAAAGCCCGCGTTGGCCAATTTGAACGAAGTAATGGCCCATCTGAAATGATTGTTGGAGGAGCGAGCCGTTTACCGGAAGCAATGGCTAATAATTTAATATCACCGATTATGCTCGAAAAAAAAGTAACTCACATCAAACGAAAAGGCAATAGATCGATCATCACCTGCGCAGATGGCAGTAAATATAGCGCAGAATACGTTATTTGTACCGTCCCCTATACGGTTTTAAAGGATATCAAGATTGAACCCTCATTACCAACATTGCAGCAACAGGCGATAAACGAAATTCCCTACCTTCCGGCTACCGTATTTTATTTCACGTCAAGCGAACCATTCTGGGAAAGTGATGGCCTGCCGCCGACCATGTGGACCAATAGTATAATTGAAAGAATATTTGCACTTGCCTCAACCGATCAACCTGTTGCCATTTTCTGGGGTCTGATTAACGGCAACAATGCGCTTTTATTTGATAAGATGGCATATGCTGAACAAGTACAAACCATTCTAAATGAAATGAAACGCATCAGACCAGCAAGCGCAGGTAAACTGACAGTTCACAAAATTCATTCATGGACGGCTTATCCCCACAATAAAGGAGCATGGGCTTACTGGAAACCAGGACAAATAAAAAAATTTGGTGCCATTTATCATGACCCCCACCAGAGCATCCACTTCGCTGGCGAGCACACGGCTACCTTATCTGCCGGAATTGAAGGAGCGCTTGAGACTGGTGAACGCGCTGCATTCGAAGTATTGGGGGTATAAGCTATGAAGGAAATACTGGATTTAAATAATGGGTGGCACGAAGCCGTAATTATGGTGAGCGAGCTAGACCGTATAGCTAAGGATCTTGAGATTGTTGGCAACTGGCAGGTTATTGAGGAAGGATTAGTCAATCGTGGCCAATTAAATTTATGGGACCTTACAAACGACGTCACCGGAGATTATAAACTCATTAGAAACCCAAATTCTCATAAAGGGTTCGTCCGACTAGTGAAGCTACATAATCAACAGCAGAAACAGATCAGACCAGCAGGGCAAATCTGGGAAACTGGCGGTATTTTTGATTTAAATTTTCGCGTTACCAATATCGATGAGAAATTTGAAAAACTTCTTAACCGCGGCTGGATAGCCTTTAACCAGCCAGCACAATATGAATTTGGGCCAGTTATTGTAAGTGAAGTCCTTATGATTGGGCCGGATGGCGTTTGCTTTGCGCTCATCGAACGTTTAGAACCGCCTCTAGAAAAGGTCGAAAACCCAAATGAAATAAGCCGTTCTTTTAATTCATCTCTTCTCGTAGCAGACATTGAAAAATCATTTAAATTCTTTAGCGAAACGTTAGGCTTTGAAACAGTGATGGAGTTGATAGGCCATAAACTAGATACTGGTTCAAACGTTCTAGGACTCCCTCATAATATAGCACAAGAACATGCGATGGACGTTTGCATTATTCATCCAAAAGCTGTTGCAGATGGTTCGGTCGAACTGATGAGTTTAAATAGCTTGAAAGGTAGAAATTTTTCTAAGAATGCCAAACCCTTTAATTTAGGCATAACTTCCCTGAGGTTTCCAATCGACGACGTGAATAAAAAAGCCACAGAGCTTAAAAGTAAAGGTATAGCACTTGTTTATGGGCCAACGACTATTGAACTTGCGCCCTATGGTGACGTAATAATTTTTGCGCTTGAACTTCCTGAAGGTGGTTGGATAGAATTTTTTGAACCCTTAAATAATATTTAGAGAACGAACGATGAAAAAAGTACTGACAATTTTAATCTGCCTGTTAATAGGTGCAGCTGCAAATGCACAAACAAAGAATGACGTTCTTGATCGCAACTTTCGACTTATGATGAGTTGGTTAGAGGGCGAATTTGACAATTCGGAACAATTTTATTTCGAAGAGGAAATGAAGGTCGCTAATGATTTACGTAAAACGAGAAATCATATTACTTTTAATAAAGTTGATCTACCGTCTATTGGAGAGCATGTCTATTATCTGGAGCAATATACTAATAATGATGTTGAAAATATCGTTAGGAAGCGGCTGTTTAGTTTCTCAACGGATTATGAAAACGATAATATTCGCATGGAAGCGCTGGTCTTTAAAGACACTTCGAACATGCAAGGGGCTCAATCTGAACCTTTAAAATTAAACGAAATCACACGTGATAGCATGAGGATACTTGGCCGTGATTGTGATTCGATTTGGCACAGAAGTGCTGATGAATTTAAAGGTTATATTGATCCTGAGAAATGTACCATTGAAAGCCGTAGAGGGGGAAAACTAAATGTTAGTGGTCACTTTGTTCTTAGCAAAGACAGCTACTGGACTTATGAAAGTGGCCGGCGAGAAGACGGTACGTATAGCTTTGGAAGCGAAACGCTTGATTATCTTAAACTCAATAAAGCCAGATTTTTCACTTGTTGGATGGGCGTTCAAAATAAGGAAATGGAAAGCGGATGGAATTTTGCTGCTAATCAGTCTATTCACGATCAAGGTGGGGAAATCTGGATGACGAAAACCGGATCAAATCCAGAAAAAATGGCCATTCGTCTGCGCAATGTTCAATGGCCTTATGGTCGTGGGCAAGATAGCCTCGTAATTTATGCACTTAAAGAAGGACAAGAAAAAGCTGTTTCCTATGCGTGGAGCGAGTATAACGCCGCACTTGTTGGCATCAACCTTCGCTGGCTACAGGCTGGGTGCACCCTTAACCAATAATACCGCCTGCTTTAAATTTCTCAATTTCAGAAATCGTAAAACCATTCTCTCCGAGAATACTCTCTGTTTGCTCACCAATTTCAGGAAGATCATGACGTAACCCCATTTTATGCCCATCCATTTCAATCGGGAGCGCAGGGAGACGTGTCTTACCCCCGCCCGGAATATTAAGATCGATAAGTCCACTTGAGGCATTTAAATGCGGATCATTAAATAATTCAATAGGTTCGGTAATGGGTGCAAATGGTAAGCCAATTTGTTCAAGTTTCTCCATCAGTTCTTGCTTTTTATATTTCAGAAATATTTCCTGTACTATAGGGATAAGCTCTTCTTTTTTATGAACCCGCTCTGTATTTGTGGCAAAATCTAGATTGCATCCAAGTTCATTAAGACCAAAATTCTCACAAAATTTAATCCACTGGGTATCGGATACGACACCTACAAATACCTGCTGATTGTCTTTGGTATCAAAAACCTGATATATGGCCCATGCAGAAATTCGAACGGGCATGGGTGCAGCCGCCTCTCCAGTTACCGAATACTGCGCCATATGCTGACCCATGAGATAAACAGTACTTTCATACAAAGAACTCTGCACCCGCTGACCAAGACCAGTGATCTCACGTTGTTTCAGGGCAGCAAGAATACCAACAACCCCAAACAAGCCGCCCATCACATCAATAACGCTAGCCCCAGCCCGTGTGGGTTTTCCCGGTTCACCAGTCATATAAGCAAGACCACCCATCATCTGTGCCACTTCGTCGAGCGCGGTCCTCTGTTCATAAGGTCCACCAAGAAACCCTTTTTCAGAACAATAAATCAGCCGATCATTTAATATCTTGACCTGATCATAATCAAGACCAAGTTTTTTCATGGCACCTGGCCTAAAATTTTCGATCATTACATCTGCATTCGCAATCAGTTTGTATGCGATCTGAAGCCCTTCTTTTGACTTAAGATTTATTACAATGCTTTTCTTGTTACGATTATACATTGGAAAATAACCTGCTCCAGATCCCACAAGGCGCCGGGTATTGTCCCCGCCAATCGGTTCCACCTTAACCACATCGGCGCCCAAATCAGCCAAAACAACTCCAACTGTTGGCCCCATAACCATATGGGTAAATTCTATTATTTTAATACCGCTTAGCGGCAACCCGTTCTCTTCAGACATTAAATTCCCAGAATTGATTTAAATATCATTTTGTTATATCATTATATCATTTACTTATATAGGCTATTGTAAACTGGATCAACAGGAAAGAAATCGTATTAATCGATAAGAGCTAATTATTTATGACAAATAAGTTTATCGAAATCAGTGAGGTTGGACCTCGCGACGGCCTTCAAAACATCAAGCAGATTATGCCGCTTGAGGTTAAAAAAGCATGGGTGAGCGCAGAAGCATCCGCTGGAGTCCCGGAAATTGAAGTGGGCTCATTTGTGCCGCCAAATATTTTGCCGCAGCTCGCAGATACTGCTGAGCTGGTTGCTCATGCTCGCAACATTCCTGGTCTTTGTGTTGCTGCACTTGTTCCTAATCTGATAGGTGCCGAAAATGCCATCAGGTCAGGCGTTCATAAAATCACCATTCCACTATCCGCCAGCGAAACGCACAGTTTGAAGAATGTAAATAGAACCCATGCCCAAATGATCGATGAAATTAAAAATATTGTCGCACTCATTAAAACAATACCCGAAGTTGATCGTCCAAAATTTGAAGGCGGCATTTCCACCGCGTTTGGATGCACACTTGAGGGTAAAATAAAAACTACAAAAATACTTGAACTGGCGATCGCGCTTATGGACGCGGGCTGTGACGAAGTTGGACTTTCGGACACCACCGGATATGCGACACCCAGCCATGTTGTCAAATTGGTGAAGGCGGTTAAAGCTGAAGTGGGTGATAACAACCTTACCAGCCTTCATATTCACAACACGCGCGGTCTGGGCCTTGCCAATGTTGTTGCAGCGCTTGATCACGGCATTACCACATTTGACGCCAGCCTAGGCGGAATTGGCGGGTGTCCATTCGCACCCGGCGCCAGCGGTAATATCGTCACCGAAGACTTGGCTTTTATGCTTGATAGTATGGGTTATGACACAGGCATTGACCTTAAGACACTGATGAAGGTACGTAAAATCATTAGCAACGCGCTGCCGGATGAGCCGCTCTACGGCTTTACTCCCGATGCAGGGCTTCCAAAAGGCTATCCAAATGCTTACAGAGATTGAAAAAAGGAAAAATATCATGAGCAACGAAACAAAAGAGCGAATTTTATTTACAATAGTCTATGCCGTGGATCACCCTGGCGAACACGCGGCAAAAATGCGTGAAGAACTTATGCAGGAACATATAGATCATGTTGATACTATTATTGATCAGCTGGTCATTGCTGGCCCTATGTTTGCTGATGACAATAAGACCGTTGTGGGTTCTATGCTAATCTATAAAACCGATAACAAAAAAAAGGCCCGCACCAATCTCGAAGCGGACCCTTATTATGCTGCCGGCGTATGGAATAAAATATCCATTAATACTTTCCGCGCCGCCCTAGGTGATGTGGTCGGCGGCCGAGCTTTCTAATCTAGAAAAATTTAGTTACACCGATAAACGCCATGCTAATAATACTTACCCAATATACATACGCACATTTTCGTCCTGCTGCAAGCGTATCGGTAAAGATTGTCTCAATTTCTGGGGTTGATCCTTCTTCACGAAGTCTGTGAAAAGCAACCGCCCAGCCTTTCATAATAAATCTTAACGCAAGTCCAATACAAAGTATGAATCCGAAAAAGAACAATTTAGCAGCAAACCAATATTGGCCGTATACTTCTTCACCTGTTCCAAACACTTCACCAGTGAAGAGCGTGTACCCGCCTAAGAACCAAAGCCCAGGTATAACGATATAACGAATTTTATCGTCAAATTCTGTAATCTTGATCCCCAATTTAGTTCCCCGATGCTTGAATGCTGCAAATATGACACACCACCAAATGGCTGTTGCAACCCACACGATTGGCACCCCTATTCCCGTGATCGGAGAAAGACCATAATTATCACCCATGTGAAAGCCGACAGGCAGTAACCAAATAATTGCAGAACGCGGTAAAATATCAATGCGGTAAGCCGTCTCCATATGCCGCAATCGATCATCAATGGTTAATTTTCCGTTGGCAACATATGTAGAAGCATTAAAAACGCCCCATTCACCACCCAACCAATATGCTGCAAAAATCACATGCAACCACCTCAGCACATCATGCATTATAATATCCATATCCATATCCTCTCAAAAGCTTATACTTTCATCTACCTTAAGCATTTCATAGCTCTTAGTGCTACACATTGATAAATGTCACACCCTATTTTCTAGACTAGGAATTTTCTAATTTCATCAACGAAATGATTGGGGCAACTCTCGAATAAATCGGCTTTTATGTCTGGCATTTCCTTTACTGTTACATTTTTGAACAATGCGATAGCTGAACGAGTGCTTGCCGCCAAAATTTCGTCGGTTATCGGAAGCAATACTGGCTTTTTAATAGCAGCAATTTTGTCTTCAATATCATAATCAAATACTGCCATAAATCCCCAGTTGGACTTAAAGCCGGCACGCATGATATCTCCAAACATCTCGACTTTACGCGCATCATCCCAACCCTCTTTGATACTTTGAGCCGCTTCGTTCCACTTGGTTGCAAGAAAATCCTTTTCATCAAAATAAGGCCGTGGTGTCTCATAATTTTTGCGAATTGATTGCCTTTTGTCTGCAGACACCAACGGAATTCCCGGCAACACAAGTTTACGCACCTGATCAGGCATAATATTAGCTAACTCTGTCGCAATCAACACTCCTGTATGAAATCCAAGCAAATCTATCTGCCCAAAACCAAGTTCTTCGATAAGGGTTGCCATTGAGATTGTTAATTCTTCTATCGACACTGGATTTTCAGGTGCATCTGATCCACCATACCCTGGGGTATCGGGGCATACAACAACCCGATCTGTCGACATTTCTGCCTGGAATTTCTCAAAATACCTGCCCGAGTAAGGCGACATATGAAAACAAACTAGTGGGACATTGTCCTCATTATTTCCTTGTTTATAGTAATGAAGTTGACCGAACTTTCCGTCAAAATAGTACGCTTTTCTTTGCATATTAATCCCTCAATTTTTCTGTGCTATCATTTCGTACATAAATACCCTGTTATATTTTATTGAATAATTTTAACCAACTTTATGCAATGATATTTGTCACCGACTTGAAGTCTGATTATGCCTAGGGTAACGTTATTAACTCTAGAGGGTATTCATGTCTGAAATAATAAATAATCAGTGGCGCGTTGCAGCGCGTCCTTACGGTAATGTAAAAATATCTGACTTTGAACTTCACCGTGAACCTTTACGTGAATTAGAAGTTGGCGAATTTTTACTGCGCACTCATTATTTAAATCTAGCCCCCGTTATGCGCATGTATATGCAAGGAACCTCGGCTGCGGGCGAAGCACCACTTGATATTGGTGATGTGATCCATGGTCGCGGAGTGGCGCAGGTACTAGCCTCGAAACATCCAGACTATCAAATGGGTGACGTATTACAGGGCCAAGTCGGTTGGCAAACCTATAAAATCTCAAAAGGAACCGCAGGAGAGCGGTTTTATATAATGCCAAAACGGGGGCTTTCCTACTCACTCGGCGTTAGCCTACTTGGTATGACTGGGTTTAGCGCTTATTGCGGTTTTGTTAAATCTGGTTATCCTAAATCAGGAGATGTCGTTCTTGTTTCTGGCGCTGGCGGTGGTGTTGGTTCTATTGTTGTACAAATTGCCAAGATATTAGGATGCACCGTCATTGGCATTGCCGGCGGCGAAAACAAATGCAACTTTGTAAGTTCGCTTGGAGCCGATCACGTGATTGACTATAAAAACGATAATGTTGTAAACAAAATTAAAACCCTAACACCAAACGGCTTGGATATTTATTTCGACAATGTTGGTGGGGAGATTTTATCGGCAGCACTTGACAATCTGGCAATGTATGCGCGGATTGTGCTTTGTGGCTCTATCTCAGAATATATGCGTGAGGAGCCCTTTGGCCTTAAAAATTATACAAAACTTCGCTCCACAGATTCAAAAATGAACGGATTTTTCGTCTATAACCACGAACCAGACTTTAAAGAGGCTGAACAGAAACTTGCTTGCTGGATTAAAGAAGGTCGCATTCAAATAAAAGAAGATGTGACGAATGGATTTAGTCAAATGCCTTATGGCCTGCAAAATTTATATGCTGGCAAAAATCAGGGTGTTGCCCTGTGTCAGATACTTGATGATTCAGAATTGGTATTTGATTAAGATATAGCAAAACGAAAATAGGAGAATAACATGCCGCAGCCAGATCACATTATGAAACTAACTGTACCTGATTTTGACAGCCTTGATGACGATGTTAAAAATTATTTGAATATTTGCCAAAAGAAACTGGGCTTAATGCCGAATGTACTGCGCACTTATACCTTCAATCAAAATAAATTTCGCGCGTTTGGGAGCATGTATAATGAAATTGTCCTTGGCGGCAGCAATTTATCTGTTCTTGAGCGGGAAATGATTGCCGTTGTCGTCTCCTCAGTCAATAAATGTTATTACTGTCTTGTCTCCCACGGACAGGCAGTGCGGGAATTATCAGATGATCCCGAGCTTGGCGAATTAATGGTGATGAACTGGCGGGCAGCGGGCCTCAAAGGCCGACACAGTGCCATGCTTGAATTTGCAGATAAGCTCACAAAAACACCAGAACTGATGAATGATGAAGACCGCGAAGCATTGACCTTAGCTGGTTTTTCTGAGCAAGATATTTTTGATATTGCTGATGTAGCCTCATTTTTCAACTACACCAACCGTATGGCCCTCAGCCTTGATATGATGCCAAACCCCGAATATCACTCAAAGAACCGATAACTTAACTTTTGGGAATTAGATAATTTGACCGATCAACAAAACCATCAAGTCTTCCAGGATAAACTGCACCATTTGGTAGCCGATAGCCCAATGAGCACCCTTCAGTTGATCGTTATTTTGATGTGCTTTGTTCTCAATATGATAGATGGCATGGATATTCTTGTCGTTTCATTCACCGCCACAAAACTAGAAGCGGAATGGAACCTTTCAAAATCAGAATTAGGGCTTGTTTTTAGCGCTGGTTTAATCGGCATGATGATCGGCTGCCTTTTTATGGCCCCCCTTGCAGACAAAATAGGGCGGACCAGTATGCTTCTCATTTCCACTACGGGCGTTGCGATAAGTATGCTCACAACCGTAATTATTAATGACTATGCGCTGATGCTTTTTCTGCGGTTAATTACCGGCATGGGTATAGGATGCCTACTTCCAACTATGGCCGCAGTTGCAACAGAATTCGCCAACGAAAAGAGCCGAAATTTTAGCGTTGCCTTCTTCCAAGCAGGTTGGCCGATTGGTGCTATCATCACCGGACTTTTTGTATCCTGGGCTGTACCAATATACGGATGGAGAATTGCTTATTTGACGGCCGGTATAATCACTGCAGCCATGATCCCACTTATAATGCTCTTTATGCCTGAGTCCCTTGAATTTCTGGGAAAACGTCAACCCAAAAATGCGTTACGCCGTATCAACAAGCTGCTCAAATCCATGGGCCATGCACCGGTTAACACACTCCCTAAAAAGCCAGTACCAATTGAGAAAAAAGCAACCGTGTTAAAGTTGCTCGATGGTAAGTTAAAGCGGCCGACAATTCTTCTTTGGATTGGCGTCTTTTTCTCATTTATGACCCTTTACACACTAATCAGCTGGATACCAAATATTGCGACCACATCAGGAATGCCCTTTGATCTGGCGACCTATGCGGGTACAGCACTTAACGTCGGAGCTTTTGCCGGCACCCTTGTGATTGGTTGGTTGAGCGCCTGGATCGGCCTAAACCGCTTGCTATTTATATACATGCTCAGCGCATCTGCGTTTATGGTGATTTACGCTAATTTTTCTCTAAGTTATCCCATATTATTTGCACTTATTTTATTGATTGGTTTTTCCGTTCAAGGCGGAATGACAGGATTTTATCCCACTGCAGCAAGAGTTTATCCACACCATATACGTGCCTCTGGTATTGGCTGGGCCATGGGGATTGGACGTACGGGAGCGATCGCGGGTCCGGCATTATTTGGCATAATTTTTGATAACGGTGTTTCGATCCAGACACTTTTTATCATTTTTTCAGTACCCTTGATACTATCGGGTGCCGCCGCATATTTCATTCCCTTACGAAACCTTAAACAGGAAACAAACTAAGTAATATTAAGGATAAAAACGATGATACGGGATTTCTTTCAAATTATTTTACTAGGGCTCACCCTAGCATGTGCTTCTTCTGCACTGGCCATCGAAGATCACCCCGCACCGATCACAAATCAGGCATGGCAAGAGGTTGTCATAAGCGTATTTGACGCCGAAAAAAGCTCTAGTTTTTTCACCGAAATTGCGGGCTTTGAAATCATTTGGCATGGTGCGGAAAAAAAAGAATTTCTTGCTCACCTCGGCATTGAAAATACGGCTTCTGCACAATCGGTCGTTTTGAAATCACCCGGAAGTAAAACTGGATATATCAGGCTCATCGAATTTTCTGGCGTAAATGGTCAGGTGCCTACCCGTCCTGGGGCCAGGACCTGGGATACTGGATGCTTCACAAGCATCATGATGAGAGCAAAAGGGCTAAATAGTATTTATAACGATGCCATTAAAATGGATTGGTGGACAGAGACACCAATAACTGAGTTAAAATTCGGTACGTCAAAACTAAAGATAGTTATTTTCAAAGGTCCTCAAGGTATCCAGGTTGAAGCCTATGAGAGGCTCTCTCCTCCCCTACCACAGGAATTCCCGGAATTTAAAAGGTTATCCCTACCCTTTAATATTATGCAGACTGTGAGAAACCGCGAAGCCTCTAGAAAATTTTTTGTAGACCAACTCGGGTTTAAGAACTTCTTTAACGGACCGCCAGTCACAGCACAAAAAGAAGCCCAAATGCCACTCGGAATACCATTAAATTTCACCACCACGTCGCGTTATCAAGCGGCAATATTGTATCCTGAGCCAGCAGAAACCGGCAGAGTGGAACTGGTGGAATTTATGGATCTCAAAGGCGAAGATTACTATAAGAATTGTAATGCTCCAAACTTTGGAATACTATCTATAAAATTTGTCGTAGACGATGTTGAGGAGGCTAAGGTAGAGTTAATCAAAAGACATATCGACCAAGAAATGAATATTTCAAACATAGTTCTTTCACCTTATGGAGAAATCGATTTGTTTTCGCTAAAAACGCCAGACGGTGCAAATATTGAGTTTTATTCTGAAAAGGAATGACTATGTTTAAATACGTTCTATTTAGTTTAAGGATTATTTTTATATAAAGACTTGAAAAAGGATTAAAATAAAATGGACGGTTTCTTTAGTTTTTCACTTTATCAACTACTGGTTTATTTCCATCTGTTATTATTTGTATTGTGGCTGGGTGCTGATGTGGGTGTGTTTATGCTCGGTCAACACTTTCGTAAACGAGATAAATACGACCTATCTCAACGATTAATACTGCTGAAACTTCTAATTAATTTGGATATGGTTCCGCGAACAGCTTGGGCTTTAATGGTACCATCAACAATTACATTGTTGGCTGCAGGAGAATATTGGCAGATCAGCAGTATTGCATTGGTCTTTTCCTGGTTGATTGGAGGGCTTTGGCTTTGGCTTATTTGGGACGCTCATCTTCATGATCAAACACCACGCGCTACCCGCGACCGGAAAATTGAATTTATCCTCAAAATATTGATGACAGTTTTTTATATTGGTCTTGGTTCATCATCATTAGTTAACGGAGAACCACTATTTTTCACATGGGTTGCCCTAAAAGCATTAATTTTTGGACTAATTTTTGCAGCTGCCATAATGATAGATATCGTATTTAAGCCAGTAGGGCCACAGCTTGCAAATTTACTGAGTGAAGGTTCATCAGATGAAACTGAATTACCCCTCTTGCGCACAATGAACCGCACACGTATTTGGGTGTGGATTGTCTATGCACTTCTTCTCATAACAGCATTGCTTGGGAATGCAAAACCCCTGTAGTTATATATATGCGGGCCAAATACCGTTCTTCATCGTGCTCCTTTAGAAACTTTCGGTTATTGTCTCAGAGATCTGACAAAATAACCGTCTCACGATCCATAATTGGGCGAAATATATAATCTAACCCATTAAAATATAAACACTATATATAGAGAGACAGAGATTGGTTAATAATGGGATACTAGATGGTGGGCGGTACAAGGTTCGAACTTGTGACCTCCTCGATGTCAACGAGGCGCTCTACCACTGAGCTAACTGCCCACACAATAGGTAATTAAGTAGTCTAGGATTTATACTTAACTTACACAAAGAAGCAAGTCCTATAGTATATATATTTTATTCATGGAAGATTTAATTAAAATTTGATATCATATGGTGATAGAATTATAACTATTATTGATATTTTAGAACCAGTCTTCATATTAAAAGAATAGCAGTTGGATTAATTAATGCTTGGACCAAATACGAATCTTGAACTCTCTGTAACCAACCGATCGCAAGAAACTTTGGAGCTTCTAATGTTGCGCCGATCCCTTACTGTTAAAGATATGGTCCATCCTGGTCCCAGCGAAGAACAACTCAAGCAAATTCTTGAAATAGGCTCAAGGGTTCCCGATCATAAAAAACAGGTACCATGGAGATTTTTAACATTTGAAAAGAATACACGAAAGAAATTTGGCAAAATATTACGGGCAATTTTTGCTAAAAATTATCCCAAAACCAATGAGAAAATGCTTGATTTTGAAGAAAATCGTTTTCTTAGAGCCCCTTTAGTAATTGCGGTCATTTCCACTGCCGACAAAGATAACCCTAAAGTACCCGAGTGGGAACAAATTTTAACAGCGGGCGCCGTCTGTCAAAATATTCTCATCGCCTCAAATGCAATGGGTTACGCTAGCCAATGGCTCACGGAATGGTATGCATATGACAAAGTAGTTCTTAAGGAATTAAACCTCAACCCTAATGAAAGAATAGCAGGTTTTATCTACATAGGCACCGCAAGTAAACAACCAAAGGAACGTGGGCGTCCCGACCTAGCCAATCTCGTAAAAAAATGGGAGTGAGCCATTTCAATTTAATGGGCCACAATAATGACAAAGGAAATACTTTTATAATATATTAAAAGAGTTGTTCTTTTGTCTTAAGAAATTGAAGGTCTGGGTTCTCTTCAATAGCCTTATCAAGTCTCCATAAATTTCGCGCAAGAAATACTGGTGAACCGTTATGATCTTCAGCCATGTTTGCTTTATTATTATCTATAAATTTTTTCAACTTGAAGAGGTCTTCTCCTTCTACCCATCGCGCGGTATACAAAGAAGTTGCCTCAAACCGACAAGGAACGTCATATTCTGTGCGTATCCGATCAGCCATAACTTCAAATTGCAACATACCGACAACACCAACATACCACTCAGCCCCAATAACAGGCTTAAAGACACGCGCAGCACCCTCCTCTGCAAGTTGGTGTAAAGCCCGGCTCAAATGCTTAGCTTTCATAGGTTCATCAGGTCTCACTGTTTGAATATATTCGGGGGCAAAGCTCGGAATACCAATAAATTTCAAATTTTCCCCTTCAGTCAAACTATCGCCTATGCGCAGGTTTCCATGGTTTGGAATACCAATAATATCACCAGGCCAAGCCTCTTCTGCTAACTCTCTATCCTGGGCAAGAAATAATACAGGATTATGCAGATTAACAAGTTTACCGTCACGAACATGTTTAAGCTTCATTCCTCGCTTAAATTTTCCGGAAACTAGTCGAAAAAATGCAATTCGATCGCGATGTTTTGGATCCATATTAGCTTGGATTTTAAAAACAAACCCACTCACCTTTGGCTCATGAGGATCCACTTCTCTTATGGTGGACAAATATCGCCCTGGAATTGGCGCAAAATTGGTTAGTCCATTAAGTAACTCTTTAACACCAAAGGTATTTATAGCCGAACCAAAATAAACTGGTGTTAAAGTACCTTCTAGGTATGCCTGTTGATCAAACGCTGGACAAAGCTCACGCACCATTTCTACTTCTTCACGTAACTGTTCTACTAAATCTGACGGCAATAATTCATCTAGTTTTGGGTCGTCAATACCCTCACAAACAACACCAGCATCAGGAATATTACCTTTACTCCTCTCAACTAGTATCAAACGGTCATTGATTAGGTCATAGCAGCCTTTAAAGCTTCGCCCCATGCCGATAGGCCATGTTGCCGGCGCAACATCAAGCGCCAACTTATCAGCGAGGTCATCCAGGAGATCAAACGGGTTTAAAGCTTCGCGGTCCATCTTGTTAAAAAATGAAATTACCGGCATATCGCGCAAACGACATACTTCAAAGAGTTTCCTTGTCTGCCCTTCCACGCCCTTTGCACTATCAAGAACCATTACCGCACTATCAACTGCGGTTAAAACTCTGTATGTATCCTCAGAAAAATCTTCATGGCCGGGAGTATCAAGCAAATTAAACATATGTTTGTCATATTCAAACGACATCACAGATGAAGCTACAGAAATCCCCCGCTCTTGCTCAACCTTCATCCAATCTGAACGTGCGCGACGTCGAGCACCCCGTGCCTTAACCTCACCAGCCATCTGAATAGCCCCACCAAAAAGCAGTAACTTTTCAGTTAACGTTGTCTTACCAGCATCGGGGTGAGCGATAATCGCAAATGTTTTTCTACGGTCTACTTCTTCATTAAGTATCGACATTGGAAATTCTCAATTAAAAAAACTCTTAAACTTCGGGAAATCTAAGAGCTTCAATAGCCATTGTACAGAGTTTATTTAATATTTAAATTCTAAAAAACTGGAATAATTAAAATATCAGGTCTTTATTAACAAAACTGAATGCTTCTTCCCTTTAACAGCTTTATTAATTTTTATTATTCTTAATATATAGAAAGCTCGATTTTAATACTCTATTATTAACTTCAAACCCCTAACGAAAAATAATCTTTGGATTATAAAAAACTTTAAATGGACACTAATTAAAAACCAATCTCACTAAAGCATCTATCATTATTTTACGAAAAAGATTAAAATAATTATCAATTATTGAAATATCAATCGTGTTTTGAAATATGTACCTAACATATCAAATGCAGATTATTCAATTGATCCGCGAATGATAATGATTGATTCTAGAAGACGAAGGAGAAACAATATATGAGCAAGTTTCATCGCAAAAACAAAATAACTAACAAAAAAGATAAGAGACTAATAATTATTCTAGTTGTTGCTATTGTAGCCCTAATAGCTTTTTTGATAGCAGTTACTTAAATATTTTTATAAAAAATTATTAAATCTAATAAACTTTATACTGTAATTGTAATTTTATGCTTTTTTCAGTGCAGCCTGTGCCGCAGCCAGACGAGCTATTGGAACTCGATAAGGTGAACAAGATACATAATTTAGTCCAAGGTTATGGCAAAATTCAACGGAAGCTGGATCACCTCCATGTTCTCCACAAATTCCAACTTTAAGATCATTTCGTGTCGCTCGACCACGTTCAAAACCAATTTTTATAAGCTCTCCAACACCCTCTTGATCAAGCGTTACAAATGGATCATTTTCAAATATACCCGCCTTAAGATAATCCTCAAGAAAATGTCCGCTATCATCACGACTTATGCCATAAGTGGTTTGTGTTAAATCATTAGTACCAAAACTAAAAAACTCCGCTTCCCCAGCAATCTCGCCTGCCTGAAGAGCGGCCCGCGGTAATTCAATCATTGTACCAACCATATAGTCCATTTTTTGACCAGAACTCGAGATTATCTCATCTGCTATATTACAAATAAGCTTTTTAAGTATTTTAAGCTCTTTACTGGCAGCAACCAAGGGCACCATAATTTCCGGAATAATAGTTTCATTAAGGTTTTTCGACACTTCTAGAGCAGCCTCGATGATTGATCTTGTCTGCATCTCATATATTTCTGGAAAGGATATACCTAGACGGCAACCACGATGACCAAGCATCGGGTTAAACTCGTGAAGTTCTTCTGCCCTCCGTTTTAAAAACATCAAATCCACTCCCATAGCCTCAGCTAATTCCTTATAATCCTCTTCCTTCTGAGGAAGAAACTCATGAAGCGGAGGATCTAAAAGACGAACCGTTACAGGGAAGCCTCGCATAATAGTGAAGAGTTTAATAAAATCATTTCTTTGAACTGGCAGAAGTTTAGAAAGGGCATCTTTTCGAGCCTCTTCAGTATTAGACATAATCATCTGTCGCACATCAATAATTCGGGAAGCATCAAAAAACATATGTTCGGTGCGACAAAGACCAATGCCCTCTGCTCCAAATTCACGTGCTGCTGATACATCGAGCGGAGTTTCAGCATTGCTTCGAACTTGGAGTGTCCGCCTATCATCAGCCCAACCCATAAGTTCAGAGAAGTGTTTGCCAAGTTCAGGTTTAATAGTAGCTACTTCACCAACCATAACCTCACCGGTCCCGCCATCAATAGTGATCAGTTCTTTACTTTTCACCATACGCTTACCAACAGTTACAGTGCCATTATCTAAGTCGATATGCAGTCCACTTGCACCAGAGACACAAGGACGACCCATACCGCGCGCCACTACAGCTGCGTGGGACGTCATACCTCCGCGACTGGTTAGAATACCTCTTGCTGCATGCATTCCATGGATATCTTCAGGACTTGTTTCTATGCGAACAAGAATTACGTCCACACCCTCCTTTGATAGTTTCTCCGCTTCATCAGCAGAAAAAACCATAATACCGCTTGCCGCACCAGGGGATGCGGGGAGCCCTTTAGTAATAACGTCACGGTGTGCTTCCGGATCAAGGGTAGGATGCAACAACTGATCTAAGGCAGACGGCTCAATCCGGAGAATTGCTTCTTCCTTAGTTATGATACCCTCATGAACCATCTCTACTGCAATTTTAAGAGCAGCCGTTGCTGTTCTTTTTCCGCTACGTGTTTGAAGTATCCAAAGTTTATTTTGTTGTACGGTAAATTCAATATCCTGCATATCACGGTAATGCGTTTCTAGTGTTTGAAAAATATCAACAAGTTCTCTATAAACACCGTTCATACTTTCTTCCATCGACAGCATATTTGATCCAGCATTAACCCGACCTTCTTTGGTCAGGTTTAGTGGCGTGCGAATACCTGCAACAACATCTTCGCCTTGAGCATTGATAAGGTATTCGCCGTAGTAAGAGTTATTCCCAGTCGATGGGTCACGAGTAAAAGCAACACCAGTAGCGCAGTCATCACCCATATTCCCAAATACCATAGATTGAATATTAACGGCAGTACCCCAATTATTAGAAATATTATTCAGACGGCGATAAGTCATCGCTCTATCAATCATCCACGAACCAAACACTGCGTTGATAGCACCCCAAAGCTGCTCATTGACATCCTGTGGAAACGGGTAACCAAGCTCTTCTTCAGCTTTATTTTTAAAAACCTCTGAAAGTAATTTCCAATCATCAGCTCCGAGCTCAATATCGCTAGCAAAACCATTTTCTTCTTTATGAATTTCAAGAAGTTCCTCAAATAAATAGTGCTCAACCCCAAGTACTACGTCTGAATACATCTGAATGAAACGACGGTAGCTGTCATAAGCAAAGCGCTCGTCACCAGATTTTCGGGCAAGAGCCTCAACGGTAATATCATTTAGCCCTAGATTTAGGACAGTATCCATCATTCCTGGCATTGAAACACGCGCACCGGAGCGAACTGATACTAATAGCGGGTTCTTATCGTCTCCAAACTTGGAGCCAACTGTATTTTCGATAGTAGATATTGAAGTTTTTACCTGTTCTACAAGACCATCTGGATAAGTATTATTATTATCAAAATATTTTTTACAAACTTCCGTCGTAATTGTAAATCCGGGAGGTACCGGAAGACCAAGGTTTGACATTTCTGCCAAATTTGCACCCTTTCCCCCTAATAAATTTTTCATGGAAGCTTTTCCATCAGCAGATCCGTCACCAAAATTATAGATCCATTTTTCCATTATCTATTAACCTTCTATTTTAGAAAATTGAGCCACAACATTCATAGTGGATCTGATGTGAGATAATAATTTAAGTCTATTTTCCCTCTCTCGTCCTACGTCACTGTTGACAGTAACTTTATTAAGAAATTCATCAATTGGACTACGTAAACTGGATAATTCTTTCATGGCCTCCGCAAAGTTTTCTGCTTTTATTGCTGCAGCCACCCTCACATCCACACCCTGCAACGCTTTATATAATTCTATTTCTTCGTCCACAGAAAGATCAGGCTGAGATACTTTCCCATCAAATAGTTTTCCGGCTTTCTTTTCTTCGGCATGAAGAATATTTGTTGCTCTTTTATATCCAGCTAATAAGTTTTTTCCATCATTGGTGTAAATAAAACTCTGAAGTGAATTTGCTTTTGCAAGCAGCTTAACAAAATCCCAAGAAAACTCTGCACCAATAATGTCATGGCTAATATTCTTATCTTTTGCATATATTTTCAGACGGTCCCAGAAAAAATTAAGGAGGTCATCTACATTCAATTTTTTCTTATTAAAGTTCATATAAGTTGAAACTGAATAGTTAATAACAACGCTCAAATCAATTCGTATATTATTTTCAATTACCAAACGAATTATTCCTAATGAAGCACGGCGCAATGCAAAAGGATCCTTTGACCCTGTAGGCTTTTCATTAATTCCAAAAAATCCAACTAAAATATCGATTTTTTCGGCTAGTGCTAAAGCCATACTTACTGGAGAAGAGGGACAATTATCAGAGGGACCCTTTGGTGAATATTGATCAGCAATAGCTTCTGCAACGGCTGCGTCTTGACCTTCAGAAAGTGCAAAATATTTACCCATCAAACCTTGCAACTCTGGACATTCGTCAACCATACCAGTCACAAGATCAGATTTTGATAGCTTTGCTGCTAGTTTAGATTGTTGAACATCAGCACCAATTAAGGTAGCTATAAAACCAGATAAAGTTTCTAACCGTTCAATACGCTGGCCAACTGTTCCAAGTTTTGATTGAAATACAATTTTATTAAGCGCAATAATGTGATCAGTTAGGGTTGATTTTAAATCTTGATCCCAGAAAAATTTTGTATCGCTGAGACGGGCATGCAAGACACGCTCATTACCAGCAATAATTTTAGCACCGTTATCCTCAGTATTTATATTTGAAATAAAAATAAATTTATTTGTTAGTTTATCATTTTTATCTTTAAGTGAAAAATATTTTTGATGAGTACGCATGGCTGATGTTAGAGCCTCCGGAGGTACAGTAAGAAAGTCCTCTTCATAAGATCCAATCATTGTAACGGGGTATTCAGTAAGCCCCGCCACCTCATTAAGTAACTGCTTATCATCAATAATATCAAGCCCATTATCCGAGGCAAGTTTATTGGCATCCTTTTGAATAGTGGAAATTCGTTCATCCCGATCGATTATCACATAAGCCTTTTTAAGACCTTGTTTATAATCAGCAAAAGAGGATATGAGTAATTCCATCGGTGCCATAAAACGATGACCACGGGTCATATTACTAGATAAAATTCCGTTTACTTCAAAATTCACTACTTTCCCACCGTGAATGCAAAGGATACTATGTAATGGCCTTACCCAACGTAGTGAACCCGTTCCCCAGCGTTGCGATTTTGGCCATGGAAAGTTTTGAATAACTCCTGGGAGAAATTCAGAAATAACGTCAGCAGCTGCACGACCTTTTTGTTCAATATTCGCATAAAGAAAAGTTCCCTTTTTATCTACACGTTCAAACAAATCATCGCGGGTTACACCACACCCACGTAAAAAACCTTCTACGGCTTGATCAGGTGCATCAAAACGGGGGCCACGACGTTCCTCAGAAACATCAGGTTGCTCTGTAGATAAATTAGCAATGTGCAAAGTAAGCCGGCGAGCCGTCACATAAGATGATACAAAACTATGTTCAAGATCGGCCTCCGTAAGCTTTTCTGTTACCAGTCTTACAAGATCTTTTGATGCTTTTTCTTGCATTCGCGCGGGGATTTCTTCAGAAAAAATTTCAAGCAAAAACTCAGACATATTACGCCCCCTCGCCCTGTGAAATTAGGTACGCTTCGCAACAGGCTTTGGCTAGCGCACGCACTCTACCAATATAAGCTTGGCGTTCTGTAACACTGATAACACCGCGAGCATCAAGTAAATTAAAAGCATGTGATGCCTTAATACATTGATCATAAGCTGGAAGCGGATAGTTTCCTTTTTCTAATATCAACTGACACTCGGTTTCTGCATCAGCGAAATGCCTGAACAATACTTCTGTATTAGCTATTTCGAAGTTATATGCGGAATATTCCTGCTCGTTTTGCAAAAATACTTCGCTATATTTAACTCCTTCGCTGTTCCATCTCAGATCATAAATATTATCAACGCCTTGAATAAACATAGCAAGACGCTCCAACCCGTAAGTCAGCTCTCCCATAACTGGCTTACAGTCAAAACCACCAACTTGTTGAAAGTAAGTAAACTGGCTGACTTCCATTCCATCACACCATACCTCCCAACCCAGTCCCCATGCTCCAAGAGTAGGACTTTCCCAATCATCTTCTACAAAACGAATGTCATGTTCCTTGCTGTTAATTCCAAGATTTTCAAGACTTTCTAGATATAGTTCCTGAATATTATCAGGTGATGGCTTAAGTACTGTCTGAAACTGGTAGTAATGCTGCAAGCGATTAGGGTTTTTACCATAACGGCCATCGGTTGGGCGACGGCACGGTTGCACGTAAGCTGCTTTCCAAGGTTTACTTCCTAGAGAACGCAGTGTTGTAGCTGGATGAAAGGTTCCTGCACCTACTTCCATGTCATAGGGCTGTAAAATAAGGCACCCCTGATCCGCCCAAAAATGCTGTAACTTAAGGATAAGGTTTTGGAAACAATTATCGTTCGCATTATTGCTGCTCATAAGAGAGATTCTTTCACAAAAAATAGGAATTATTTAAGAAAAATACCTATCAGGTGAGCTAAGGTCAAGGATTCAAATTATATTTAGTAATGTCGCCCCTCTGTCAAAAATTTTACTGCGTACACATATTCAAAAAACTATAAGAGTTAATTTTTACAATCCGTACTTTCCCCACTCTCCACGGGTTTCAATAGTTTTAATAACATCTTCAGCGATTGAGACATTTGGTCTGTGCACACCAAGTAGACCTTTGAAAAATCCCTTTTCATCTTTTAGACGTTTAAATTTAACATCCTCCCCAAGTTTTTCTTTCATAATCGAGCGCATATCGCCTACACCATCTATGAGACCTATTTTCGTCGCTTCCTCTCCGTTCCAAACCTGTCCAGAAAAAATATTTTTTTTAACATCCTTCAACTTATCTCCGCGGGCCTCTTTAACGAATTCTTTGAAAAAACCATGAACTTCTTTGAGAAGAGTTTTCATCATTTTAACATCCTTTTCAACTTCGGGTTTAAAAGGATCCATCAAAGATTTACTTTCACCCGCTGTATATACGCGACGTTCTATACCAAGTTTTTCGATAGCTTCTGGATAGCCAAACCCTGCACTAATAACACCTATACTTCCAACAATAGAGGCTTTATGAGCATAGATTTCTTCCCCCGCTAGGGCTAACATATATCCACCAGAAGCTGCTACGTCCTCTGCAAATGCATAAACAGGAATTTCTTTCTCTTCAGACAATTCACGAATACGTTTAACAATCAATTCAGATTGCACGGGCGACCCACCTGGAGAATTTATGCTCAACGCAACTGCTTTTACGTTATAAATATCAAAAGCTGCTTTGATTTTATCTTCAAGATTAGATAAATTAATAGCATTACTGAACCTACCAGAAGTGCCAATCACGCCTTCGAGTGGCAAGACAGCAACAACGGGATCTGGGTTTGCCAAGGCATCAATAGGAATTTTAGCAATAAGGTTTCGAATTAATTTATTCATAATTTTTCTTCTTTATTTTGTGATATCTAGATAATGGACACGGCGGAGAATATCTTCTGCTTCATCACTGTAACTTCCATCACACTTATGTACGACCATACCTGATTTCAAGGTCAAGGGTCCATTTGCATCTTTTTGAGCACGAATTATTACCCGATTAGCATCTTTTCCTACTTTCGAATAGAAAGGATATATGATTATTGCACCTGCACTTTTACTCATGATCTTAACAATATCCCCCAAACGATCCGCCCTATGAACCACAGTTAAATATCCCTTGGGTCTAACCATCCGCATTGACCGTTCAATCCATAAATCAAGATCAACCATATCAACACCTTGGGCAACCGCTTTTGTTTTATATGGTGATGGGTTAGTTTTACCTTTTTCGTAATAAGGAGGATTACTTATGACATGATCGTAGCAATTAGCTTTGCACCCATCTATATCTCGGAATATATTCCCATTAAAATAGGAAATAAAATCTGGCCCATTTTCACGTGCAAGCGCTATAAGGTCGTCCTGTATTTCAACGCCGTGCAGCGTTAAAGTTTTTATCCCCTCTCCTAATCTGGCAGCAATAAAGGATAATATAGCCCCTGTTCCAGCCCCTACATCAAGAATTTTTTCACCTTTTTTAACAAAAATTGATGCGGCAAGAAAAATACTATCACTGGTTATTCTATATCCTTTTATGGGTTGTTTCAGAGTGAGTAGTCCTCCTAAAAATTCATCTTTCGAAACTTTAGAATAACTCATGTTTTCATATCCACATCATTATCTAGATTTTCTGCACGAATCAATCTGACTGCCTTGGCATGCTTTTCTATATCAACCATTAATCTACTTTGGATAACACCGATCCCACCACCAAGTAAACTTGCATGAGCGCCATGGACTACATATTCAATATTTTCTGCTTCAAGAAGCGCAGAAATCCTTGAAATCACAACAGCATTGTCGCTAAATAGAAGGTCCTTCAGGGTAAATTTTTCCTTATTTATAAAATTTTCAGTTTGTCTTCTTGCCAACGTAACTTGAGATGACTATTTTATGTACCCAAACATTATAAATCACAACAGGAAAAATAAAAGTGGGCCTTGTAATAAATTTTAATGATGAGAAAAAAGAAGACGGCCAACAAGCCCTCTCGACACTTTTAGACCTCGTTAGTAATGACCTAGAAAAGGTGAACAGAACCATCCTTCTCAAGATGCAGAGCTCAGTGCCACTTATTCCTCAACTTGCTGGTCATCTTATCGCATCTGGTGGTAAAAGACTACGACCCATGCTCACTCTCGCTGCAAGTCATCTTTGCGGCTATGAGGGCGAGCGCCACGTTCAACTCGGAACTTGTGTAGAGTTTATCCATTCTGCGACCCTGCTTCACGATGATGTAGTAGATAAAAGTGACCTTCGCCGGGGTGAAGATACGGCAAATGCAATCTGGGGTAATAAAGCCAGCGTGCTTGTAGGGGATTTCCTTTTCAGCAGATCATTTGAATTGATGGTTGAAGACGGCTCACTTGAAGTGCTGAAAATTCTCTCTGGCGCATCATCAGTAATTGCTGAAGGTGAAGTTTTACAATTAGTAACGGCCAATGATACCGATACTACTGAACACGCATATATGGAAGTCATTTGTGCTAAAACCGCCGCATTATTTGCCGCAGCCTGCGAAATTGGAGGTGTTATTGCTGAACGCCCTAAATCAGAATGTGAAGCATTGATGAGTTATGGACAAAATCTCGGTATCATTTTTCAACTTATAGACGATGTACTAGATTATTCAGCTGAACAAAAAGTATTGGGAAAGTCTATTGGGGATGATTTTCAGGAAGGTAAAATCACCCTACCAATAGTTCTTGCGTTTAGACGCGGTAACGAGGACGAGCGCGCATTTTGGAAACGAACTATGGAAGACCTTGATCAAAGAGATGGTGATCTTGATCAAGCCATAAAACTTATGAAAAAACATAAAGCCCTTTCTGATACTGTTAAACGAGCGCGTCACTACGGATCTATTGCCCGCGATGCTCTCGCTATTTTTCCGGATAATGACTACCGTAAGGCGCTCATTGGGGTCGTCGATTTCTGCATTAACAGAGCTTACTAATTGTGCAAGACTTTTCACCCCCATATGGTGAAATTGAAGAAATAAGTCCGCTCATTAGACGTATAACAGCACCTAATCCATCCCTATATACCTTTAAAGGTACCGGTACTTATATCATTGGACGTGGAGACGTAGCAGTAATAGATCCAGGTCCAAATATGTCAACTCATCATGATGCCATCATCACTGAATTAGGTGATGAGAAAATCACACATATATTGGTCACTCATAATCACAAAGATCATTCTCCGGGTGCACGTCCATTAGCCACTAGTTCGGGTGCCAAAATTTATGCATTTGATGTTGGTAATCAACTTTACTCCGCTGAAGAAGCTGAAGAAGGACTTGATAAAGATTTTTTTCCAGATGTAATTTTAAAAAATAATGATGAAATAAAAAGTAATAACTGGACAATTGATGTCGTGCATACCCCCGGGCATTTATCCAATCATATTTGTTTTGGATTGAGGGAAGAAAAAGCGCTTTTTACCGGTGATCACGTAATGGGTTGGTCAACTACATTAATTTCACCACCGGACGGCAGTATGCAAGATTATTATAATAGCCTTAATATGATGATGACCCGTGACGACAAGAGATACTATCCTACGCATGGTCTACCAATTGAAAATCCTTTAAGTTTTATCAAGAATACTCTAGAACACCGCTTAAGCAGGGATCAGGAGATAATGCATGCTCTTGAAGGGCAAAGATACTCCATCAAAGACCTAATAGGCATTGTTTATCCTAACCTCAATAAAAATTTACATGATGCAGCGAGAAGAACCATTCTAGCGCACTTGATCAGATTAGTAGCGTTAGGAGAGTTAGAAAGTGATGGACAGCCAAGTGAAAGCTCAATCTATTATCGCAAACAATAAAACTTATGATTAATTTAGCAAAACTTTAATTTTAAAATTTATCAATGAAGCTTGCTATCAAGTTTAGCAGTACCACTTTTAATCAACTCTTTATGATCAGAATTTTTCATATTAGCACTTATAATTTGACGCGCTGCAGACGTTGCCAAATTAACCGTCAAAGCACTAATTTCTTTGAGTGCTGCAGCTTCAGCTTGAACGATTTTTTGCTCCGCAACTTCGCCGCGACGCTTAGTTATTTCTTCCATCTGCAATTTATTTTCAGAAATCATTAGCTTCACTTCTGCTTTCGCATTATCCATCAGTTCAGAAGCTTCTTTTTCAGCAGCCTGTTGGTCTTTTTCATATTTTGCGAGAAGACTTGCCGCTTCTTCACGAAGAGATTTAGCATTTTTAAGCTGTTCTTCGATCTGACATGATCTTTCATCAAGAATTTTTGCCAAAACAGCCGGGATTTTTTTCCAAACAATCAGAGCAAAGAAAAGGGTCACTGCGAGTGAAACCCAGGTTGCAGGATCCATCCAGAATGTTAAATGTTCATCCATTAATCTTCTCCCTTGAGAGAGGCATTAGTGTTAGCATCAATAACCTTCGCAACGTCTTTGACTTCGATTTTAAGCCCTGCAATTTTCAAAACAATTTCAGAACATACTTCTGTTGCAACTTCACGAACTTCACTGAGAGCTTTATTTTTAGCCTCATCAATTCTCATCTGCGCTTTATCTGCCTTTGCTGTCAGTTTCTTTGAAAGTTTTAGATATTCTTTTTCCGCAATATCCTTCAACTCTTCCCGTTTAGAAAGCACCATTGCCGCTACATTGCTGCGCGCCTCTGATTGTGACTTTTCATAAAGTACACGTGCACTTTCTGCCTTTGCTTGTAATTTTTCAGCTTCCACTAAATCACCAGCTATGGCATCCTGGCGTTTTTTAAGAACACCTGCAATCTTTGGTGCCGCACTTCCGGCCATAAAGATATAAAGAGTTGCAAAAACAACAATTAACCAGAAAATTTGCGGTACAAAAAACGCTATATCTAATTGCGGCATGCTTTCCTCCTTGATCCATCTCGATCAGACCGTATCATTAAAAATCTTTTTTAAGTTAAGATTATTAAGCAAAAAGGATAATGAAGGCAATAACCAGACCAAACAAGCCAGTCGCTTCAGCAAGTGCAAAACCCAGCATGGCTTGACCAAAAACTGGACCAGCAGCTGCCGGATTACGGATAGCTGCAGATACATAGTTACCAAAAATAACGCCAATGCCAACACCAGCTCCAATAAGAGCAGTACATGCAAGACCAGCACCAATGTAACGAGCCGCTTGAACTTCTGCGTTTGCTGCGAGAGTTGCTATTTCCATTTCCATTTTATTTTCCTTTAATTATATAAATTTTAGTTTATTTTTTACGTTAGTTAATAATCATATCCAATTAGTGCATATGAAGTGCGTCGTTTAAATAAAGACAAGTTAGCATTGCAAATACATACGCCTGAAGACAGGCAACTAGTAATTCAAGCCCGGTTAGCGCAACTATAAACGCGAAGGGTAAGAAAGCACTTACCGCAAAAACACCTCCAAGGGCTCCAAGACTAACAACAAACCCACCAAAAACTTTCAACATAGTATGTCCCGCTACCATATTGGCAAACAAACGAACAGACAGGCTGATAGGGCGAGATAAATAAGAAATAATTTCAATCGGAATAAGTAGTATCAGAAGATACCAGGGCGCGCCATGTGGGACAAAAAAGCTAAGAAATTTAAATCCGTGTGTGATAAATCCAATTAAAGTGACGCCAATAAAAACAAAGGTTGCCATAGCGAAGGTAACGGCGATGTGACTTGTGAATGTAAATGAATGAAGCCAAGGAACCATTCCTATGAGGTTAGCAGCTAGGACAAACATAAAGAGTGTGAAGATAAATGGAAAATACTTTCTCCCATCTGGTCCGGCCGTATCGCCAAGCATTTTAGCTATAAATTCATAACACATTTCAACACCCGATTGCCAACGATCAGGCACGAGGGCTGTTTTGCGCATACCAAAAGTTACAAAAATTGTAATAACTGCAAGCGTTGCCAACATGGCCGCTGACGAGTTAGTAAATGATATATCATAACCGGCTACATCAATTTGAACCCAGGGTTTAACTGTAAACTGTTCGAGTGGGCTTGCCACAGTATTGTACCTCTTTACTTTTTATCATGTTCATTACGCGTTTCACTTGGCATAAGCTGCTTCGCGGCCCGCATAACATTTGTTATTCCTGCCGCAGATCCAAGCATAATCATAATGATCATTAGCCACGGTTTTGTATCAAAATACTGGTCCAAGTACCAGCCTACCAAAATTCCGACCAGCAAACCTGCAACCAATTCAGCAACTAACCTAGTAGCAACCCCGTAGGTACTTGCTTCATTAAGCCCGCGGGCTTCTTTCGGATTATTTGCCTCACGTGCAACGTTTACTCGGGTGCTTAAATCATCCAACTTTGCCTTCATCTCATCCGACTTTTTCATATTGTCAGTCAAGTTCAGCTCCCTTGTTTGAGTATAGAAGAAAGCCAATTGTGACCTTCCAAGAAAACACCATAAAATTGAATGCAAGATAGTTTCAGACTTTACTGCTGTCAAGCACCAAAAGATACTGTTTTTACAACCAATTTTTTATCGTTAACATATTGAAGTAAAATGATATTTCTGGACATTAAATTTCTAAAAATTAGCGAAAAAAAAATTATACGTTTTCGAATTGAGAATCCATTACCCTATTGCGAATTTTTTCTGCACTATCAAGGTCAACGGAAACCAATTGCGAAACACCTCTTTCAGCCATTGTTACTCCAAAAAGGCGGTTCATTCGGCTCATACTTATAGCATTATGAGTAACAATCAAAAAGCGTGTTGAGGTATTTTTATTCATTTCATCTAATAGATCGCAGAAGCGTTCGACATTTGCATCATCAAGTGGGGCATCAACCTCATCAAGAACACAAATTGGTGATGGGTTAGTCATAAATACTGCAAAAATAAGCGATAGGGCGGTAAGCGCCTGTTCTCCTCCACTGAGGAGACCAAGATTTTGCATTTTTTTACCTGGTGGGCTTGCCATAATCTCCAACCCCGCATCAAGTGGATCATCAGATTCTGTGAGTTCGAGATAGGCTTCACCACCACCAAATAGCGTGATAAAAAGATTTTTAAAATGACTATTCACAGCATCGAATGCTTTTAACATCCGTGCACGGCCTTCACGGTTGAGATCGGATATAGCTTTGTTAAGATGTCTAATAGCTTCTTCAAGCTCTTCGCGTTCATTCACGGATACGCCAAGTTGAGTATTTATTTCTTCAAGCTCTTCTTCTGCACGGAGATTAACTGCACCAAGACGCTCGCGCTCTATTTTAAGCCGCTCAAGTTTTTGATAAGACATTTCTTCATCAGGAATTTTTTCATCACTCTCCAATTCAGTGAGCATGTAAAGCCCCATCGGTTCACAGTCAAATTCTTCATGGATCCGTCGGGTAAGGTTTTCTTTTAGCTCATTATATTGCTCTAAATTAGTTTCAATGCGAACCTTTTGCTCGCGTGCTTCGCTAACATTTCCTTGGACGTTGCGCATTTCACGTTCTTTGGTCGACAACTGTTCCTCAGCTTCTGAAAGATTTAGTGCCGCTTCTTTAAGTTCGCCGCCTGCCTCATCAATTAAATTATTAAGTTTACGGCGCTCTAATACAATTTCTCCGGGCCTACTTTCAAGAATGATTAATTCAGCCTTAGTTTCTTCACTGCGAATATTAAGATTTTCCAGATGCTTATTCATATTTTTCAATCGGCCCTGCCAATTCTCACACTCGGCTTTAACTTGCTCAAGCCGATTAATGCGCATTTCACTTTTATTATAGTGACTATCGTGGGCAATCCGTGCATCAGAGAAATAACTTCGCTTAGCTTCTACTGCATCACGGCTCTTAATAATTTTATTTTCAAGTTCAACTGTTTCTGGAAGTTTTTTAAGATTATCAATTGCAGTCTGATAGCGATTATTTTGATCTTTAATATCCTGACGAAGGTGTTCTAATCTATCCTTCAGAGCACTTTCTTCAGACTGATGACGTGCAGCAAGCTTTTCAAACTCAGCGAGTTCGCGCCGGGCATTGATAGCCTGCTCGTCAGATTTTCTCCATTTATCATGACACACTCGACTTATGATTTTAATTTCATTAAGTTCTTCAGAAATATTTTTATGTTTTTCTTGAGCACTAAAAACTATTTTGTCGTTATTTTGATAATCATAAATTAGTTTTTTTAGACGATTTTTTTGGCTCAATCTGACCGCAGCACGTGAAGGTGCTTCAGGTGAAATACAAAGACCATCCCAGCGCCAGACACCACCATCAAAAGTTACCAATCGCTGACCTGATTTTAACCCACCAATAAGTCTAAGCGCTTCTTCTTCACTCTTTACAACGCCTATTTGGCTTAATCGGCGTTTTAGAGTTAAAGGTGATTTTACAAATTTATCAAGTGTATCTATACCTTCAGCAAACTTAGCTTGTTCAACAAGAGGTGGTAAATCCCGCCAATAAACAGCAGAAGCCGGGTCATCACCAGCATCAAGATCACTATCAAGTGCTGCACCAAGTGCCATTTCATAACCTTTGCTAACTGACAGTTTTTCAAGTATTGGAACTCCACCCTCTTCATAATCAGCACTTAAAAATTCCTCAACTGCTTGCTTTTCTGCAGTGATCCGAGCAAGATTGCCTTCACAAGTCTGATGGTGATTTCTTGCCTCCTGTTCAAGCTGTTGAATTTTTTGTTTTTTGTCCTCAGCCTCATTAAACTCCAGAAGTGTTGTGGAGATGAGTTGTTCGGCTGTAGTTAAATTTTTCTCCGCACCAACCAATGACTGAGTAAATAAATTATTATCTTCAAGGGATGCAAGTCTTTCTTCTACGGTAATTTTCTGTTCTTCAAGGTTTTGTTTTTTCTCTTTGCGCTCTTCAATCTCGCGGACATAATTAAGCCGGTCAGCATTTCTCTCAGCTTGGATCGTCATAAGTCCTTCAAGAAGTAGTTCTGCCTCAAGAGTATCTGATTGCTTCTCTTTTAGCGTTTTAGCAAGCACCTCCATGTTTCCACTGGCACCTGAGGCTTCGTCTTCAATAGTTTTCTTTTCATTTTCTAAACGCTTTATCGTCGCAGAACCATCCCTAACGGCTTCTTTTTCACGTCCTTCATCTTGATTTATTTGTTCTAGAAGAAGGGATAATTTTTCTTGTGTTTCAGCTACCCGACGTTCTTCTCCGTCCAAGCCGTCTCTACTCAAAGTGATGCGATGTAGTTTTGCGCCGCACTCAGCATCCCATTGACGCAGTTCCGGAAGCTTGGTGGCTATAATTGTCTGGTCTTTGCTGAGAGCCGCAAGCTCAGTGGTTACTTTTGCAACAATTAATGAAAGCTTCTGATCTTCGTGCGAAGCATCGTTAATATTTTTTTGGTTAGCCTGCCACTGCAAATATAAGAGGAGAGATTGCAATTTTCTAATTTCACCTGCAACATTTTTATAGCGCGTTGCTTGTCGGGCCTGATTTTTTAAACTTCTAATCTGGTCCTGAAGACTTACTTCAACATCACCCAAACGTTCAAGGTTTTTGTTAGCGCTACGGAGTTTACTTTCAGCTTCCTTACGCCGCGAGTGAAGACCACTAATACCCGCAGCCTCCTCTAAAACAGCCCGTCGTTCTTTTGGTTTAGCACTTATTAGGGATCCTATCCGGCCCTGACTTACAAGTGACGGTGAATGAGCCCCAGTTGAAGCATCCGCAAACATCAGTTTAATATCTTTACCGCGAATTTCTTTACCATTTAATCGATATGCGGAACCACTATCACGCTCAATCCGTCTGGAAATTTCAAGATCAACCTCATCATTAAATGCTGTTGGTGCGGTGCGATCTTCATTATCAAGACTAAGAGTTACTTCAGCAAGATTTCTTGCTGGTCGGGTGGAAGTGCCAGCAAAAATAACATCGTCCATGCCGCTACCACGCATACTTTTTGCAGAATTTTCGCCCATCACCCATCGAAGGGCCTCGAGAAGGTTTGATTTTCCGCAACCATTCGGGCCAACCACTCCTGTCAGACCTGGCTCAATCAGCAGTTCCGTCGGATCAACAAAGGACTTAAATCCTGATAGTCTTAGCCGCGTAAAGTCCAAAACAGTCCTTTCCTGTTAATTCTGCAAAAAAAAAATTACTAAAATTTTAATGCCGCCTCAATGGCTTTTTCCACCGCAGCATAGGTATTACCTGTTTTATTACCGTTAACTAAAATTGTTGGTGTCGCTGTTACCTTATATTTCTGAATACCCTCCTGATGAACCGAGTAGAGGTAATCACCAATTTTTTCATTTAATAAACAGGCTTCTATTTTTCTATTATTAATTCCAAGCCGGTTTGCTACTTTTGAAACCTTATCAATTGTAGACTGCACAAAAATATTATTAGCCGTTCTTTGATCGTGAATACCCGACAACTTTTGATATTCAGAAATATCGTACCATTGGGTCTGTTGTGTAAATAATATCTCCATAAATTTAAAATATCGTTTCTCTGGCACACAGCGTGTTAGTATTGATGCAGAAGCGTCAATAGCATTTAGAAGAAAGCTGCGCATAACAACTTTCACTTTTCCTGTATCAACATATTTATCTTTAATTCTAGGTAAAACAAAATTATGAAAGGTTGCGCAGTGGTTACAAGTAAGTGAGGCGTATTCAATAATTTCTACCGGCGCTTTTGGATCCCCAAGCACCATATCTTGATTTAAAAATGGCATTTCTCCCACCAATGTAGTGCTACTGTTAGATATATTTTCTTGTGCAATAACTATAGAATTTATCGAAAAAATTGCAAAGAATGCAACACCTATGATGGTGGTTACTTTTAGCTTATTTAGTTGTTTTATCATTTTTCACCCACAATATGTTGTTATTACTATAGAAATGAAAACTATTACAAATCAAGTCCAGAATAACAAAGTGTTATAATTTTATGTTTTTTTTAATCTTTACTATTAGTGCTACCTTGGCCGCGCCTCGTAAAACGCTTGGTTTTCTCTATCTCCAAGGGTTTATCTCTAGATAAAAGCTCTGCGCCCACTTGAAATAAACTTTCTCTTAATTCACCATCTTTTATATCTATTAACATTTTATGTAGTTCGTTTTTTTGAGAATCGGAAAGAATCGGTTGTTCGTAAATTTTTAGAGGTTTTTGTTCTTCTATAATACCATGATGGCAAATCAAACGATGAACTGCGTTAAACCCATAATAAGAGTTTATTCGGTCAATGACGAGAGGCTCTAGATGTTGCATTTCAGGAGCAAAACTTCCATTAACTCTAATATGAAGAACCCCACCTTTAGTTTCCATTTGGTTATTTTTTTTTGGCATCACAAGCCGTTCAGGTAAGCTTGAACGAGCAAGAACGGAACCGACAATTTCAGGCCAGTGCATTAGAATTTCACTGCGTGCAAAACCATAACGACGAAAGGCGACATTATTAATTCTGCGAGCAATATCCGCAATTGAACTAGTCTTGTAGGTTCGTTTTATAATTTTACTATCAACCATAATCAGCATTATAGCCTTTTATAAAATATCAGGATATAAAAATTAAAGACCAAATTATATTTTTATGTCAAACCAAAACGATTCCTAACTTTATTTGAAAAGCTATTGTTGTATAGTTATGCTTAAGAATCACTAAAACAGAGCAAAAATGAACGATATAATTCAAAAAATAGAACAAAAAGAAGAAATCGTTGACGCTATTCTTGATTGGTATGACCTCAATGCCCGTATTCTTCCATGGCGCATTTCACCTGAAGCAAAAATAGGGGGTATAGTACCGGACCCATATCACGTGTGGCTTAGTGAGATAATGCTACAACAAACAACCGTAACTGCTGTGATCCCATATTTTGAAAAATTTACAAAGGAATGGCCAACTATTCAAAAGTTGGCAGTAGCAAATTTAGACGATATTTTGACGGCATGGGCTGGTCTTGGTTATTATGCCCGAGCCAGAAACCTATACAAGTGCGCAGTTTTTATTACTCAAAATCTTGGTGGAAAATTTCCTGAAACTTATGATGATCTTTTGCAATTGCCAGGCATTGGTAAATACACGGCCGCGGCTATCAGCTCTATTGTTTATGACACCCCAGAGACCGTGATCGATGGGAATGTAGAAAGAGTATTATCACGGATTTATAATATCAACGTTCCACTTCCTTCTTCTCGTCCAATTATTACTGATCTTGCAGAACAATTAACCCCCAGTCATCGTCCTGGTGATTATGCCCAAGCTCTTATGGATATTGGGGCTACAATTTGTAAGCCTAAGTCTCTCAAGTGCGATAGCTGCCCAGTAAAAATAAACTGCATCTCTAGATCTCTTGGTACTGCACAAAACCTCCCAATGCGTGTAAGTAAGAAGAAAAAACCAACTCGAAGAGGATATGCATTCTGGGCTGAATATGATGGTAAAGTGTGGCTACGTCGACGCCCAGAAGAGGGCCTTCTTGGAGGGATGATGGAAGTACCATCAAATGAATGGGCACCAAGCAACAGCTGGAATAACATTCCACCACCTCGCGTACCAATTATCGCCAACTGGGATATTTTACCAGGCGTTGTTAGTCATACCTTCACGCACTTTAACCTTGAGTTGAAAATAATTCGGATTGAACTAGAAGAAATGATTAACCTTCAAGAAGGCGAGTGGTGCGCTGTTAAAGAACGAGATAATTACGCCCTCCCCACTGTGATGAAAAAAATATTTTCACATGTAGGTGAACCATTACTAGATCTATGATTATCGAGATATCAATGATGGCTTAATGCAGGATAAAGGAAAAAGGCCTGCTAAAAAAACTCTTCAATTTTGTCATATTTTTCAAGTTTTCCAAGTAGTCCGATGGCTCCTAAACTTAAGTTCCCAGAGTTTAAAATACGAGTTGCGCATCTCATGATCGCCTTAGTATCAACTTGATCAATTTTTGCGAGTGTTTCCTCATGTGTAATATGGCGACCAAAAATCATTTGTTGACGACCAAGTTGCTCCATTCGACTTGTTGTACTTTCAAGCGACATAAGGATACCTGCTTTAATTTGTGCTTTGGCTCTATTTAATTCAGGTTCACCTAATTTATTAGTAAGTTTGTGAATTTCACCAGCAATAACAGGAATTAACTCAGTAATCTGATCCGGTCCTGTTCCAGCATGAATACCAAAGGTGCCTGCATCCGAATAGGAACCCATATATGAATAAATAGAATAAACTAAACCACGCTTTTCTCTCACTTCTTGAAACAAACGTGACGACATACCTCCACCAAGTATCATCGACATCACTTGTGATGAGTAATAATCTGGGTCTGAAAAAGACATTCCATCAAATCCGAACAGTATGTTGACTTGTTCTAAATCACGTTCTATCCTCACTTCACCACCAGAATATATTGCAGAAACCTTTTCATGCTCACGACTTAATTCAAGATCACTGAAGTGATCTTCAACCATTTTTACAAATGTTTTATGTTCAAGATTTCCTGCGGCAACCACAGCCATATTTTTCCCTTTATAATGGCTAGACATATAACGTGAGAGGTCCTCGCGGCTAAAATTATTAACAAGGTCAACTGTTCCCAAAATCGGACGCCCCATAGGTTGGTCATGATAAGCCGCCTGCTGCATGAGATCAAAAACTACATCATCCGGCGTGTCTTCAGCCTGGCCAATCTCTTGAATTATAACGCCACGTTCGCGCTCTAATTCATCTTGAACGAAGGTAGAGTTTTGTAGAATATCACTAAGAACATCAACTCCGAGCTCCAGATCTTCCTTTAGAAGCCGCGCATAGTATGTGGTATGTTCACGCGACGTATAGGCGTTAAGGTATCCACCAACATTTTCTATTTGTTCAGCAATGTCATAAGCACTGCGTTTTCTTGTACCCTTGAAAGCCATATGCTCAAGCATATGTGAGAGACCATTTTCAGATGCGCTCTCAAAGCGACTACCCACATCTACCCATGTACCCACTGTTACTGTTTCTAAATTTGGTAGCGTATCACTAACAACACGCAGACCATTTTTTAAAGTGCTTACTGTGACGCTCATAAACGTTCCACTATATATTTCTTAAGTGCAATCAAGTCATTAGGTAGCTCATCAAACTCTTCATCCCTTTCAAATAAATCTGCCATATGAGGAGGTAGGTCAGGATGAATACCTGTCACGTCTTTAACTGCCTCGGGAAACTTAGCAGGATGAGCTGTACCAAGAGTGATCATCGGTGTTGCGGGATCATTCCATTTTTTCCGCGCAGCATTTATACCAACTGCAGTATGCGGATCTAAAAGAACCCCAGCAGATTTAAAGACCTCAGAAATAGTTTCTTTAGTAGCCTTTTCGTTGACACACATAGAATCAAACGTTTCTTTAGCTAAAGCTAACCGACCTTTTGATATATTAAACTGTCCAGTTC
>Ga0233433_10000216_pt1 | contig 66438 bp, 68 predicted proteins | sample SI_122_August201_5_FD_179868 | JGI IMG/M metagenome (GOLD analysis project Ga0233433, IMG submission 179868) | Seawater microbial communities from Saanich Inlet, British Columbia, Canada - SI_122_August2016_100_MG | ecosystem: Environmental > Aquatic > Marine > Inlet | place: Canada: British...
TTAAGATTCTTGATGACGCCAGAAAAAAACTGAAAAAGAAAGCTGATTTTTTTGCTTTATTAATTGCCCAAGAAGGAGGAAAGCCTCTAAAAGATGCAAAGGTTGAAGTAAATAGAGCTATAAATGGCCTGGAATTATGCAGAGATGAAATTAAATCTAGGCGTGGTTCTGAAATACCAATGAATTTAAATGCTGCCTCGATGAATAAAATAGCTGTAGAGAGAGAATTCCCCGCTGGAGTAGTTCTAGCACTGTGTGCTTTTAATCACCCCCTCAATTTAATTGTACATCAAGTTGGCCCTGCCATCGCATCTGGTTGCCCAATAATTATTAAACCTTCCATAGATACTCCTTATTCTTGCTATGAATTTATAAAACTTTTATATGAAGTTAATTTGCCAATTGAATTTTGCCAAATGATAAATACTGCTAATCATGAAGTTAATAGCATGTTTGTAAAAAATAAAAACATATCCTTTTTTTCATTTATTGGAAGTGCAGATGTTGGGTGGAAATTAAAATCACAACTACCTCCAGGGGCAAAATGTGCACTCGAACATGGAGGGGTTGCTCCTGTAATTATTGATGAAGATGTTAATTTAAGAAAAATTATCTCCTCAGTCGTCAAGGGAGGCTTTTATCATGCAGGACAGGTCTGCGTATCAATTCAAAATGTTATTGTGCATAATAATATTATTGATGAATTCACTGATTTAATTAAAAAAGAAGTGCTTAAACTACGAATTGGTGATCCAATTAATATAAAAACTGATGTAGGTCCACTTATACGGTCATCAGAAGTTGATAGAGTTCATGCAATGGTTAAAATGGCAGTTAAAGATGGAGCTGTTTTAGTTTGCGGAGGAAATAAACTTTCAAACACAACCTATGAATGCACGATTCTCAAGAACCCTTCTTTAGAATCTGAAGTATCACAGAAAGAGATTTTTGGTCCAGTAATTAATATCTTTGGCTTCAACGATATTGATGAAGCAATTTCGATGGCAAATCATAATAAGTTTGCTTTTCAATCCTCTGTTTTTACCAATAATCTGAATAAAGCAATGTATTGTTATGAAAAATTAATAGCTAAAACAGTTTTAATAAATGAGCAGACCGCTTTTAGAGTCGATTGGATGCCCTTTGGAGGCATCAAACATTCTGGAGAAGGTATAGGAGGAATACCCTATACTTACTCAGATATGGTCTATAAAAAAACCTTGATTATTGATACTTCTACTAATGAATAAAATACTTCCCATAATAGAAGTGAGTGTGTGTAGGTAGGTCTTTTAATCAAATGAAGATTAGCTGAAACTGTTGAATTTAAACAAGAATCATTATTTATAGGATTAATTAAATTTCTCTATAGTTTAGACTTATTATTTTTCATCTCAGAGTGAGAGCCAATGGTGATCAAATCCCAAATAAGAATAATTAATCCAAGCGCCATTATCCAACCAAAAGTCATTCTCCAATCCATTGCTGACAGAAAGCTAGGGTCAGATTGTGCTTTAAAATAACCACTCCATGTAGAGCCTTCAACCGCCCGTTCAATAAATGCTTGTGTATAGCCGGCGATTAACATCGCAATAGTCATTCCGACAACACCAATATTTAGTAGAGCTAATGATGTTTTCCATTTCCAACCATTATCAATCAAGCTAGAATCCATGCGAATATTTCCTCTCCAGGCTTGGATTGCCATATAAAACATTGCAATATTGATTGTTGCATAAGCACCAAAAAAAGCTAAATGTCCATGAGATGCTGTCCACTGTGTTCCATGTGTGTAGAGATTAATTTGAGGTAAGGTTTGAAAAAACCCCCATACTCCAGCACCAAAAAAATTACCAAAGGCATGCGCAATTAACCATGCAAGCGCGGGATTATTGCTTGATTTAAAATTTTTAACACCTGAATCGTAAATAGCATGAACCAACATAGCCACTAAAGGAATTGGTTCAAGAGCAGAAAAAAAACCGCCAATGGTCAACCAATATTCTGGTGTTCCAATCCAAAAATAGTGATGTCCTAAACCTAAAATCCCTGATCCAAACATTAGGGTTACCTCAATATATAACCAAGTAGTTACAATACGCCGATCGGCATTAATTGTCTTTATTAACATCCAAGCCATAATACAACCAACAAGGACTTCCCAAGTTGCCTCAACCCAAAGATGTATGACCCACCACCACCAGAACTGATCCATTGAAATATTATTGCTATAAAACATTCCAGCAGTATAGATACCTGCAAGTGCAGCTAAATCCAAAACAAGGACGCCAGATATCCCACTCCATTTACCTTTAATAAAAGTAGCGTATATGTTATAGAAAAAAATCAACATTACAAAAACAATTCCAATATCGGCCCATCTAGGAGCCTCAATGTATTCTCTTCCTTCATTAATTAGCCAAATTGAAGCCTGACTACCTTCCCCGCTTTGAATAAATAAGAACACAAGAACTACAATCAATACAGCAATAGTTAAGACCCAAAAACCAAAATTTGCTAGTTTTTTACCGACCAATTCTGTTTTAGCCTCGTCTTCAACCAACCAATAAACTGACCCAATAAAACCATATAATAACCAAATAATCATGGCATTTATGTGCACCATACGATTCACATTAAAATCTATGATTTGGTAGAGAAATTCAGGATTGTTAAATTGTATGCCTGCTAATATACCAAAAACAATCTGAACCACAAATATTACAACAGCCATAGAAAAATATTTTATTGCGATTTTTTGACCCGAATTCAAATGTATCGTATTAAGAGCGTGCAGGTTAATCATTGTTTTATTGTCTGGAAATTAGTAGGAAAGCCATTGGTGTCAATTGATGACATCCATTTCAAATATGCAATGATTGATTTGGCTTCAGCTTCTGTGAGTCCTAGATTTGGCATTTTTCTATTCGTTCCAAACGTCCTTGCATTGTTTTCAGGGTCCATTAGGAAATTTAGCATCAATGTCTCTCTGACAGATTTCGCACCCCAACCTGGATCTAACCAAGCTTTAGTTAAATCTGGAGCGTAGTAAGCACCGTTGCCTAGCAACGTATGACAATTCATACAGTTTTTAGCCTGAATCGTTAACTTACCAAGATTTATGAGATTTTCTGCTTCCTCTGCAGTTAGCATATTTCCAAATAGAGGAGACTCAGAGCCAATTACCGGTTCAAACATATTTCTTGTTTTATTGTATTTATAGTCAATCTGATTATTGATGACTGTGTATGCAGGAACTCTTTTGGAACCAGCTGTTATTTTATTGATCGTATCAAAAGTTAGAAGTACTAGAACTAAAATCATCGACCCAGTTACAAATATAGCTGATTTTTTCCAAAAATTTTCTGAGGCCCACCAAACAATTTTGTCTTTTTTTATCACTTATTTTTATTTTCCTCTTTACCAATTATTTTATTGTTAACTTCAACACTCAGATACCAAATCATTTTAGGTATAGCCCAATAGCCGAGAAGCATTACTAGCATAATGACCTCCCACCTTCCTGAGAGATTTAATAAATTGATTAAAAATATTGTGGAAATTATCAAACAACCAAAACACATATGGCCAAGATACAAAAATCCTTGATTTTCTTTTATTTTACTTAATGCATAAAAGACAGCATAGCCTGCGGCAAAAATCACAATAAATCCAGCTGATATACTAGATAATATCATCTCATTTAAAGACATCAGATGTACTCCGTTCAATGATAATTTCCTATTAAATATAATATGCGCATCATTTTTTTCCAAAGCATTGATTTGTGTCAATAAAGCCAATTATTCCCCATAAAACAGAATTATTTTTTAAAATAGCAGTTAAGCCAATTATATATCCAGGCAAAAATAGCACCAGCAATTCCCCAGTCTATAAATCCCCAAAACGCACCTATGAGGCTACCCATTGGAGTAATAGTAAAACCTGGATAGATTCTTTCAAATATAATTTGTGGCCCTTGTGTATCTCCAATTAATATTAACCACCATGCAAGAAAAAACATGGTTAAAGCCCCAAAAATTCCAGTAGTTAAAGCCAATGCTCGTACATTTATCATATATCCTCCTAAATGTTATTATAAAATGATAACCTTATTATGTGATCCTCGCAAAGCTCGGCTCATGATATATCTGAAAAGAAAAGTGTGTGGCTAGAGTAGTCTTCTAATCCCAAATATTATCAAAATAGCCATGGATATTGTTATGATTAATACTATGAATAAGAATAAAGATGAAAAAAAAGAGAAGAAAAAAGAATAGATGAAAAAGATAAAAGTTTAAAAGACTATGTAGATTCAGTTAAGAAGAAAGCTAAAGGCATAAATGCTCATAATTCCTGTTAATAGCCCAACAATCCATGAAAGCGTCACTGGTGTATCCCAGGTGCCTAGCATTAATCGTAAATTTTTTATAGCACGGCATAAATGAAAAATGGAAACAAGTCCAAATATTATCCCTGATATAATTAAATATAACTCAATGATCATGCTTAATTATACTAGGATATATAGCGTATAAAATCTAATATTGAATCACATCAGCTAAAGGCGTGCTCGGTTGGCTATGAAACTTCTTGTAACTTACTACTATTTATAACAGATATTTCATTGCCTTCTAATTCAATATTTATATATTTCTTATTTTTAAATTCGTTACTCAACATTTTTTTTGAAATTTTATTTTCAATTAATGCTTGAATTTTTCTTTTAATTGGTCGTGCGCCAAAAATAGGACTATAACCTTGCTTTGCAATAAATTGTATAACTTTCTTATCGACACTAACTTTTAGGTTAGTCACTTCACATATTCTATCTTTTAATAAATTTATTTGTAATTCTGTAATTTTTTCAATATCAGTTATATTAAGAGAATTGAACGCGACAATATCATCTATGCGATTTAGAAATTCAGGTCTAAAGTAATTCTCAAGTTCATCTTTGGTATTTTTTCTTATGTCATCTAGCCTATCATTTGTATTTGAAGATTTATGACCTATATTTGAAGTCATAATAATAATTGTATTTTTAAAGTCTACAATATGGCCTTGCCCATCTGTTAGTCGTCCATCATCAAAAATTTGTAGTAATAAATTCAAGACTTCTGGATGAGCTTTCTCAATTTCATCTAAGAGAATTACTGAATAAGGTTTTCTTCTGATTGTTTCCGTTAAACAGCCACCTTGTTCATAACCAACATAACCAGGAGGAGCCCCCACTAATCTAGATGCATTATGTTTTTCGGTATATTCAGACATATCAATTCGTATCAAGGAATCTTTAGAATCAAAAAGAAAATTGGACAATTGCTTGGTTAGTTCGGTTTTCCCCACTCCCGTAGGACCTAAAAACAGAAATACGCCAATTGGTTTACTAGGGTCTGCTATACCTGACCTAGATCTTCTAATAGCATTTGCTATTGAAGATATTGCTTTTTCTTGACCTATTACAAATTTAGACAGACTTTCTTCGATTTTTAATAATTTATCTTTCTCACTTTGTAAAATTGTATTAACAGGTATACCGGTCCATCTTGAAACAATATCCGCTACTATATCATCAGTTACTTTATTTCTTAATAATTTTAATTCTCCAGAATTGTTTTTATCAGATAATTTAATTTTATTTTCTATTTCTGGTATAAGTCCATATTGAAGTTCTGACATTTTTGCGAAATCATTATTTCTTCTGGCATTTTCTAAATCTTGTTTTGTTTTTTCTAATTTACTTTTTAGATTTTTAGCTCCCGTTACCATAGATTTTTCTGAGGTCCATACTTTTTCAAGAGTTTGATATTTTTTTGTCAATTCAGATAGATTTTTTTCTAACCCCAATTTTCTTTTGTTAGATTCTGTATCTGAGTCCTTTTTGAGAGCTTCTATCTCAATTTTAAACTGTATTATTTTTCGATCTAATCTATCCATTTTTTCAGGCTTAGAATCAATTTCCATCCGTATTAGACTTGCTGCTTCATCAATTAAATCTATTGCTTTGTCTGGCAAATTCCTATCTGTTATATATCTGGATGAGAGATTTACAGCTGCAATAAGAGCAGTATCAGTTACCGTTACACCATGATGTATTTCATACCTTTCTTTTAAACCTCTGAGTATTGCGATTGTATCTTCAGTACTTGGTTCATTGATTAAAACTTTTTGAAACCTTCTCTCAAGAGCTGCATCTTTTTCAACATATTCTCTATATTCATCTAATGTTGTAGCTCCGATACAATGTAATTCTCCTCGTGCTAATGCTGGTTTTAGCATATTGCCTGCATCCATAGATCCTTCTGCTTTTCCAGCGCCAACCATTGTGTGTAGCTCATCGATAAATATAATAAATTTATCTTGGTGTTTGGTTATTTCTTTTAAGATATTCTTAAGCCTTTCTTCAAATTCCCCTCTGAATTTAGAACCAGCTACTATTGCGCTAAGATCCAACTGTAGTAATTTTTTATTTTTTAATCCCTCTGGAACTTCATTGTTAATAATTCTTTGTGCAAGACCTTCAGCAATTGCAGTTTTTCCTACTCCAGGGTCACCAATCAAAACAGGATTATTCTTGGTCCTTCTTTGTAATACTTGAATTACTCTTCTTATCTCTGTATCCCTCCCAATGACTGGATCTAACTTTCCGGTTTCTGCAAGTTGTGTTAAATCAATTGTGTATTTTTTTAAAACCTCACTCTCTCCCTCAAAATCCTCAGAATCTACTTTCATGTTTTTTCTAGATTCTTTAATTGATGATTTAATTTTTCCTAAGTTATATCCAGAATTGCTTAAAATATTGCTGATATGCTCATTTTCTAAACTAGCTGCCAAGCCTATATCCGTAGCAATATATTGGTCAAATAATTCTTTCATTAAAATCTCAGATTTTTGTAGGATGTCCGCTATAGATTTTGACATTTCCATCGCAGCATTATCCCCTTCAACAGTTGGTAATTTTTTAATTTCTGAATTTACTTGATGTTGTAGTTCATAAAAATTTCCAGGGTGTTTTAACAATATTCTTTTAGCTAAACAGTCATCACTGATAAATGCCTGCAATAAATGTAATCCCTCAACAAACTGCTGATTATTATTATGGGCAATATGTTGCGCTTCTGCTAACATATCTCTAAATTTTTTGGTTAATTTATTTATATTCATACTATATAACATATGTCCAATTTTATTAATTACAAGAGTAGATGAAATTAAATATTAAAAAATTTGATTGGGACTAAAATGAAACAAATTTTATTAGTCTCTAAAATTATCAAATTGGATTGGGATATTGTACTTTTTATCTTTTATAAGCCGAATGGTCTGCTGTAATTCATCTCTTTTTTTACCAGAAACCCTAATATTATCTCCTTGAATTGCAGCTTGAACTTTTATTTTAGATTGTTTAAGTCAAGTCAAATAAGGGTTATAATGGTGTTTGAGGTGGTCAATTTCTCTTGTGAGAATGTCTGAAAGTGCTTTTACTTGGGCCCGGGAGGACTCGAACCTCCGACCAATGGATTATGAGTCCACTGCTCTAACCAACTGAGCTACAGGCCCGATTATTTAATAAAAAAATTAAATTTCTTCTTTTTTAAATACTTTTGATGATATTCTTCAGCTATCCAAAAATCATCATTAAGTTCAATTGTGGTAACTATCTTATTGTTAAATTTGCTTCTATTCAATTCTTTTATTTTATTTTCACTAGAAAGCATTTCAAAGTCATTTTGACAGAATATTGCTGACCTATACTGTGTGCCAAAATCTGGTCCTTGACTATTCAGCGTTGTTGGATCATGTATTTCAAAAAATAAGTCCAAGAGCTGATCATAAGTAATTATTTCTTTATTATAAAAAACTCTAACTGCTTCGGCATGAAATGTGTCACCTCGGCATATTTCCTCATATGTTGGATTCTTAGTCTTACCACCAATATACCCAACTTCTGTTTCTACAACACCTTTTACTGTAGAAAACTTATCTTCAATACCCCAAAAACATCCAGCTGCAAATATTGCTTTATCAGTCATTGTCTAAAAAACTTTTCAAGTTATGAGCTCTCGATGGATGTCGAAGTTTTCTTAATGCTTTTGCTTCTATCTGTCTTATGCGTTCCCTTGTAACATCAAATTGTTTACCTACTTCTTCAAGAGTATGATCAGTATTCATATCAATTCCAAATCTCATCCTCAGTACTTTGGCCTCTCTTGGTGTCAAACTCCCAAGTATATCTCTTGTTGAATCTGCTAGCCCAGTATTAATAGTTTCATCGAGTGGTTTTTGTGCGTGTTCATCCTCGATAAAATCACCTAAATGAGAGTCTTCATCATCACCTACAGGTGATTCCATTGAGATCGGCTCTTTTGCAATTTTTAAGACTCTTCTCACCTTATCTTCTGGCATCTCCATATGTTCAGCTAACTCTTCTGGTGTTGCTTCTTTCCCATTCTCTTGTAACAGTTTTCGTTGGATTCTATTTAGTTTATTTATTGTTTCAATCATATGCACAGGGATTCTTATTGTTCTTGCTTGGTCAGCAATAGATCTAGTAATTGCTTGTCTAATCCACCATGTTGCATATGTAGAAAACTTATAACCCCTTCTATATTCAAATTTATCAACAGCTTTCATTAAACCTATATTTCCCTCTTGAATTAAATCTAAGAACTGCAATCCTCTATTTGTATATTTTTTAGCAATAGAAATTACTAGTCTCAAATTAGCTTCAACCATTTCTTTTTTAGCATTTTTTTCTTTTATTTCACCAATTCTTCTATCTTTATTTATGATTTTAATTTCATTTATAGACACATCTTGATTTTCTTCGATCGCATGAAGTTTCTTTTGGAATTTCTTCAGCTGATTTCTAGTCAATTCCCTTTCATTATCATCCATTTTAGATTCATTGATGTATTCTTCGGTAAATTCAAGATTGCTAAAGTTACTATCTTTAAATTTTGTTATTAATACTTTCTTGGGTATCTTTAGAGTTTCTATACAAATCTTTCTAATTTCTTTTTCGTATTTCGCAATTAAAGCAGTGATACTTTCAATTCTTGAAGTAAGCTTTTCTTTAAACAAAGTTGAAAATTTAAAACACGAAGTTTTATCTCTAATAGAATCAAATATTTCTTTATATCTATCATCTTTTTTACTTTTGTATGTACTATATTCTAGGTATAAACCATTAATCTCATTCACTGCGGTAATAACTAATTCTTTATCTGGCGAATTATCTATTACTTCCTCTTCTTCATCTTCATTATCATCCGTTACCTGACCATCATCAGTTATTTGAGCAACCTCAACTTCTTTACCATCTTTTTCTTCTGCTTGCTTGAGAATATTTGGGCTATTAGGTGGCAACTGTTCCGTTTTAAACTCTTCGGAGGCATCTGATTTTATATCTAAAATATAATCAGATATTAGAGAGTCTATTTTTTCCTCATCTTCTATTTCAGTAAATACTTGTGTAAAAAATGATGCTGATTCAGGGAATCTCTGGATTGCTTGATTTATTAATTTTTGACCTGCTTCAATTTTTTTTGCAATTACTATTTCTCCAGCTCTATTGAGTAATTCCACTGTCCCCATTTCACGCATGTACATTCTAACTGGGTCTGATGTTCTTCCAAACTCTTCATCTAGACTAGATAAGACTTCTACGGCTTCTTCTTCGCTTATATCCGTATCTTCATCATCTGTTACTTCTTCATCATTGAGAGTGGTTTCTTCCTCAGCATCTTTAGCTGACTCAACTACTTTTATTTTAAGATCGGTGATTAATTTCGTAATTTGACCAATCTGGTCAGTGTCAAATAGATTATCTGGTAATAAATCATTGATGGCAGAAACAGTTAAATAACCCTGTTTCCTCCCAATTTCGATTAATTCTTTAATCTCTTTTTGTTTACTCTTTGATAAATTTGAATTGGCCATAAGATACTAAGTTGCCTGAAAATGATGTATTATATCATCAATATTCTCGTATTAAACAAATAAATAGACTAACTATTTATATAATAAGGTTACATTAGAGGTTATTCAATTAATTATCATGACAGAATTATCTACTCCAGTATGTGATTTCAACCAAAAAGCCTATGATTTTAGCCTGAAAGGGACAGATGATAAAACCTGGAGTCTGGAAAATTGTGCTGGCCCTAAAGGATTGCTGGTGATGTTTATTTGCAACCATTGTCCGTATGTTAAAGTTATTTTGGAAAAATTGGTTGTAGAAACTGATGTTTTGGCTATGAAGGGGATTGGTTGTGTTGCCATAAACCCAAACGATTTTATATCTTTTCCTGATGATTCATTTGATAACATGAAAGTAGTTTCAAAAAAGAACGGTTTTGGTTTTCCATACCTCATTGATACTGATCAATCAGTAGCTAAAAAATACAACTCGGTATGTACACCTGATTTCTTTGGTTATAATGCTAATCTTGAGTTACAATACCGTGGCAGATTTGATGATAGAGGGCGGGAAGCATCAAATAATCCAAATCAAAGCGACCTTTTTAAAGCAATGTTTTTGATTTCTAGAACTGGTAAAGGCCCACTGGAACAGACACCAAGCATTGGCTGTTCAATTAAATGGAGAAGCTGAGTAACTATAAAATATGAATAAAAAAGAATTTTCAAATGCTATAAGATTTTTAAGTTTAGATGCCGTAGAAAAAGCTAAATCTGGTCATCCAGGTGCTCCAATGGGCATGGCAGATATAGCATATGTTTTATGGAAAAAATTCTTAAAACATAACCCTAGTAATCCAAACTGGATAAACCGAGATAGGTTTGTATTATCAAATGGTCATGGCTCGATGCTCCTATATTCTTTATTACATTTAACTGGATATAAGTTATCTATAGATGATATAAAAAATTTTAGACAATTAAAGTCTATTACTCCAGGACACCCAGAATGTGATATTACTCCAGGTGTTGAGACTACAACCGGCCCTTTAGGACAAGGCTTAGCAAATGCAGTTGGAATGGCAATAGCTGAAAAATCTCTGGCTAGCGAATTTAATAAAAAAGGCCATAACTTGATTGACCACTATACTTATGTATTTAGCGGTGATGGTTGTTTGATGGAGGGTATTTCTCATGAGGTATGTTCACTTGCAGGTACTTTAGGACTCAATAAACTAATCTTAATTTATGATATGAATAATATCTCTATAGATGGAGATATTTCAATTGCCTTCACAGAAAATATTGAAAAGAGGTTCGAATCATATGGCTGGAATGTTATAAATAATATTGATGGTCATGATTTTGGCTCGATAGAGCAATCTATATCTAGAGCTAAACGAGAATTATCAAAACCAACCATAATTTGTATGAAAACAACTATTGGGTGTGGTTCACCTAATAAGCAAGGTACAAGTGGCATACATGGAGCACCTCTAGGAGAATCAGAGGTGTTATTAACGAGGAAAAATCTAGGATGGGAATTTAAGCCATTCCATATACCTAAATATATTTATAAAGAATGGGATGCAAAAAAATCTGGCAAAACTTTAGAACAAAATTGGAATAAACAATTAAATTCTTATAAAAAATCATACCCAAAACTATATACTGAGTTACAAAGAAGACTAAAAAATAAACTCCCATCTAGTTTTACGAAGAAAATAGATTCCTTAATAGAAAAAAATGATAAATCTATGGCCACGAGAAAGTCTTCTCAAGTGGTCTTGGAACATATTGGACCATCTTTACCTGAACTCATTGGAGGATCAGCAGACCTTAAAGAATCAAATTTAGTTTTTTGGCCAGAATCAAAACCATTTAGCAAGAAAGATGCATCTGGGAAATATATTCATTATGGTGTAAGAGAATTTGGTATGTGTGCAATAAATAACGGTATCTTCTTACATGGAGGTTTTAGACCTTATGGAAGTACCTTTTTAATATTTTCTGAATATGCTAAAAATGCCATTAGAATGTCTGCTTTGATGCACCTACCTATAATTAATGTGTTTACACATGACTCTATTGGTCTAGGTGAAGATGGTCCAACACATCAGGCTGTAGAACAATTAACTTCACTGCGGATAATACCTGGAATGAGTGTCTGGAGACCTGCAGACGTTACAGAGACAGCTATATCCTGGAAATCTAGTTTAGAAAAATTACATGGACCTTCCTCACTAGTTTTAACAAGACAAACTTTACCAGAGTTAAAAAGGACAAATGCTCAAATTACATCTATTAAAAAAGGTGGTTATATTTTACAAGATTGTAGTCATAAGATTGATGCGATACTTCTGTCATCTGGGTCTGAGACTCATTTATGTCTTGAAGCTGCAAATAAATTAACAAAAGATGGTTTGAATATCAGAGTAGTATCTGTTCCTTGTTTGGAAGAATTTTTATCTCAACCTAAGTCATATCAAAATAAATTGATCCCTGATGACTTTGATAACATTCTAGCAGTTGAAGCTGGTATCGGTGTATGTTGGGATAAACTAATAGGCAAGAAAGGTGTAAAAATAACAATGGATACTTTTGGCGTATCTGCTCCTGGAGATAAAGCATTGAAACACTTTGGATTTACAATATCTAATGTTATAAAACAAACTAAAAAATTAATTAAAAAAAACGGGTGACACTATGACTATAAATGTAGCAATAAATGGGTTCGGAAGAATTGGCAGAAATGTTTTTAGAGCCAACTATGAGAGTGGCAATAATAGTGAAATAAATATTGTTGCAATAAATGATTTAGGCGATACAGAAATTAACGCACATCTTTTAAAATACGATACGGCACATGGCCCTTTTGGGAAAAGCGTTCAAATAAAGAATAATAAAATAATTATCGACGATAAAGACGAGGTACTTGTTCTCAGTGAAAGAGATCCTTCTAAGTTACCATGGAAGGAATTGAATATTGACGTAGTAATGGAATGCACTGGTTTTTTTGCATCTAAAGAAAAGTCAATGAGCCATATAGATGCTGGTGCTAAAAAGGTATTAATATCCGCTCCAGCCTCAAATGTAGATGCAACAATTGTATATGGCGTTAATCATGAAATATTAAATGATTCTCATAAGATTGTCTCGAATGCTTCTTGTACAACTAATTGTTTAGCTCCGTTAATTAAAAACATTCATGCAGAATTAACCGTTGAAAGTGGAATAATGACAACTATTCATTCTTATACAAATGATCAAGTATTGACAGACGTCTATCATTCAGATTTAAGAAGAGCAAGATCAGCTACTCAATCAATGATACCAGCAAAGACTGGTGCAGCGTCTGCAGTTGGCTTAGTGCTTCCAGAACTAAATGGTAAGCTAGACGGTTTTGCTATCAGAGTTCCGACTATTAATGTGTCTCTTGTTGATCTATGTATTAATGTAAAACAAGAATCATCTCTGGATGAAATTAATTCTATAATTAAAAAAGCATCAGAAAATGAACTTTCAGGAATACTTGGTTATAATTCAGAACCATTGGTGTCAATTGACTTTAATCATTCATCTTATTCATCTGTTTATGATGAAAGTCTATCTAGGGTTATGAATAATAAGTTTTTCAAAATCTGTTCTTGGTATGACAATGAGTGGGGTTTCTCAAATAGAATGCTAGATGTAGCTAAGATTTTAGCTAACAATTAATGATAAAAGAGTCTAATCAGTCTGAAATAAAGAATAAAAATGTATTATTGCGTTTAGATTTAAATGTGCCAGTATTCAAAGGAAAAATTCTGAGCGATTTTAGAATATTGAAATCTATTCCCACAATTAAAAATCTTTTAAAAAATAATAATAAAATCATAATATTATCCCACTTTGGAAGACCTAAAGAAGGTCTTTATGACGAATCTTTTAGTCTTAAAATAATTATCAATAATTTAGAAAATTTATTAGGGGAAAAAGTTACTTTTTCCAAAGATTGGGTTAATGGTGTTAATTTTAACGGCAATAATATTGTACTCTGCGAAAATGTGAGATTTCAAAAGGGTGAAAAAGAAAATTTACCATCATTAGCTAAACAAATATCTTGCCTGGGAGATGTTTTTGTCTTTGATGCTTTTGGTGTTTCTCATCGCAAAGAGGCATCAACATATGGAATTTCTGATTATCTCCAAACATTCTCTGGTGATTTATTAAAAAACGAAGTCATGAATGCAAATAAACTTTTATCTTCTGAAAAAAGACCAATGACTACGATTATATCTGGGGCCAAGATATCCACAAAACTAACCCTTATTAGAAAGCTATTATCTAAGTCTGATAATATTATTCTCGGAGGAGGGATACTCAATACATTCCTAATGGCAATGAGTCATGAGATTGGAGATTCACTTGTTGAGAAAAGTTTTATTGAAGAAGCACAGGAAATATTGAACTGCGCTGATTCTAAAAAAATTATAATGCCATTAGATGTAATGGTATCTTCTGACACAAGTCTTGATAACCCTGAAATCAGGGACATTTCTATGGTACAATCTAATGATAAAATATTAGACATAGGTGAAAAAACAATAAATCGTTATATTAAAGTAATTTCAGAATCATCAACAATTTTTTGGAATGGCCCTTTAGGTTATGTAGAAAAGTCACCATTTGATAACGGTACCATTAAGATTTCTAAAGCCATAGCGTCGTCTGGTGCATATTCTGTTGTAGGTGGTGGAGATACAATACCAATCATTGAAGCGTTAAACCTCCAAGATAAATTCTCATGTCTTTCTACTGGCGGCGGGTCACTATTAAAATTTATTGAAGGTGAAGATTTGCCAATTTTAGATAAACTCGGAATGTATAGGATATGAGAAAAAGAACAAAAATAATAGCAACGCTAGGGCCGGCCTCATCATCTCCTAAAACAATATCCAATTTAATCAAAGAGGGAACTGATGTTTTTAGAATAAATTTATCTCATGCCAATGTTGCAGAAATAGAAAAAATTATCACTATACTGAAAGATGCTTCATTGAAACTAAAAAGACCAGTCGCTACTTTAATCGATCTCCAGGGTCAAAAAATAAGAATTAAGGGTTTTGGTAGTAAAGAATATATTTTACTAAAAACGAAAAGCGAGTTTATTTTAGATGCAGCTCTTGGAGATAATAAAGGCACTGATACATCCGTAGGATTAACATATAAAGATTTACCTAAACAACTAGATATTGGAGATGAATTACTATTAAGTGATGCACTAATAAAATTAGAAGTTACAAATATTGTAAAATCCAAAATATATACCAAGGTTATTCGTGGCGGTAAACTTAAACCCTATCAAGGTGTAAATAAAAAAGGTGGAGGTTTATCGTTAAAAGGTATAACAGATAAAGATAAAAAAGATTTGGCTAATGCTGTAAAGCTAGATATTGATTATATAGCTGTTTCTTTTGTTAAAGATGCTAATGATATTAAATCAGTTAAAAAAGTTATTGGTAAAAAACAAATAGGCATTATTGCTAAAATTGAAAGAAGCGAGGCGCTTGAAAATATAGATGAGATTGCAAAAGCAAGCGATGGTTTACTTGTTGCTAGAGGTGATCTTGGCGTTGAGATTGGCATTGAACAGTTACCAGCCGTTCAAGATATGTTGATAAGGAAAGCAATTTCATTTGATAAAATTGTGATAGTGGCAACCCAAATGATGGAATCGATGATAAATAATAGAGTCCCTACAAGGGCTGAAGTATTTGATGTTGCAAATGCTGTCACGTCTGGTGTAGACGCAGTTATGTTATCTGCTGAGACTGCCATAGGAAGTTATCCCGTAGATGTTATTCAAGAGGTTAGCAGGATTTGTGAAGTTGCTGAAAAAACTAATAGAAAAAACCTAAAAATTTCCAGAAAAGATAATAGCTTTGCCAAAACAGATCAGACAATTGCTATGGCAGCAGTTTATTGCGCAGATAAGTCAAACATTAAAGCAATTGCAACACTCACTGAAACAGGATCTACTCCACTATGGATGTCTAGAATTGAGTCTACTATCCCAATATATGCAATGACTAAAAATGATAGAACAAGCCGGAGAATATGTCTCTTGAAAGGGGTTTATTCTATGAAACTAGATGATATTGAGTATGTTCATGCAAAAGCAAATAAACAGGTTATAGATCTTATGTTGGAGAAAGGGGCAGTTAAAAAAGGGGACCATGTAATAATCACTAAAGGAGACCTAATGGGAACTAGTGGTGGCACAAATGCATTAAAGATTGTTGAGGTTGGCAATTTAATAGAGGTGTAATATTATATACACTATTTTGAATAAACTGATTGAAAAATGGAGTGAAAATGAACAAAGAGAAACTTAAGTCAATAGCGGAAGCAATGATGCAAAAACCCAAAGGGTTATTAGCAATGGATGAAAGTTCGCCGACTTGTGCTAAAAGGTTCGCAGCTTTAAGTATTCCAGAAACAGAAGAAAATAGAATTAGATATAGAGAGTTAATTATTTCTACTCCAAATCTTTCAAGCTATATTAGTGGCGCAATATTGTTTGATGAAACTTTTCATCAAAAAATGAGTACAGGTATTTTATTTAGAGACCATTTGAAGAATATTGGTATCCTACCAGGTATTAAAGTAGATGCAGGCGCCAAAGATTTTTCTAATCATCCTAATGAAAAAATAACAGAAGGCCTGGATGGATTAAGAGATAGATTAGTCAAATATGAATCACTGGGTGCAAAATTTTGTAAATGGCGAGCAGTTATTACAATTGGGGAAGGCATACCTACTAACTCATGTATTCGTTCTAATTGTAATGCTCTTGCTAGATATGCATCTTTATGTCAAGAAAATAATCTAGTTCCAATTGTAGAACCTGAAGTATTAATTAATGGTGAACACTCCATCGAAGAGTGCGATAAGATAACAAGGTCTACTCTAAAATGTTTATTTGATGAATTGAGTTCAATTGATATATATTTTCCAGGCGTGATTTTGAAACCTAGTATGGTAATTTCTGGAGATAAAAATACAAATCGTGCAAATTACGATAGAGTTGCAGATATGACTGCTAAATGTTTAAAAGATGTATGTCCTAAAGATTTGGGTGGAGTAGCATTTTTATCTGGCGGTCAGTCGAATGATGAAGCTACTAATCATTTAAATATCATGAACTCAGGCACATATGATTTACCATGGAGAGTAACATTCTCGTATGCAAGGGCCATCCAGCAATCTGCTCTTAATGCATGGTCTGGTAAAGATGAAAATCACGAGAAAGCACAAACCATTTTAGCTGAAAGAGCAAAATTATGTTCTGAGGCTTCAATTGGTAATATTTAAGCAGTAATTAATTTAATTAACTTATTAAATTCTTTCTGATTATTGTGTTTCTTATTCAAAATCTGGATTAATGGAGTCTTGGTTAGAGACTTGATTTCTTTATAGTTATTCATTCCAACTGGCTGACTATTGGCTTTTCTATTCAACACTATAGCAAGTATCTTTATTTTATATTTATTGAGCATATTTATACTTAACATCACATTATTAATTACTCCTATTTCATCTTTAGCAACTAATATAGTTGGGGCATTTATTCTTTTTATTAAGTCTATATTGTATCCATCAGGAGCTAAAGGAGAACATAGTCCCCCTGCACCTTCAATAAGTGTAATGTCTCCACTTGGTAAATCTTCTAGTTTTTTCCTATAATCTTTTATATATATTTTTTTTCTTGATCTTTTGATTGCTGCTGCTGGAGAAATTGGTTCTAGAAATCTATATGGGTTTATTTGGTTAAGACTTATCCTCTTATTGATAGCTTTATAAAAAAGCATTGAATCATGAGGTATTAGCTCAGATAATTGCTCTTTACACCCAGTTTCTATAGGTTTATAAGGATTAACTTTAGTTCCCTTAAACACCAGTAATTTAATAATATTTAGAGTAACAAAGGTTTTCCCTACTTCAGTATTAGTGCCACTTATAAATATATTTTTACGTTTCATATGTAATTAAATCATATGCAGTTCTATACTTAGAAATAATTTTTTCCTTAATATTATCGGGTATCATAATTTGTTCCTTATTCCAATTACTAGCAATCAAGTAATCTCTAAAAAACTGTTTATCAAAAGCCTCATGATTTAATTCTTTAAGTTTTTTGTCATATAGCCAAAATCTCGAACAATCTGGTGTGAATATTTCGTCTATTAATATTAAATTATTATCTGGGTCTAAACCAAATTCAAATTTTGTATCAGCTATAATAACACCTCTTTCTTTTGCAAAACTATATGCAAAATCATATAATTTGATACTCATATTTTGTATTTCTTCTGTTAGCTCTCCCCCAATAATTTTTCGCATTTCTGCAATGCTAATATTTATATCCTTTCCACCTATTTCAGCTTTTGTTGACGGTGTAAAAATAGGCTTATCAAACTTATCATATTTTTTATATATTTTTTTAGACACTAATCCATTTATTTTTTGAGAGCTCTTATACGCACTCCATGCGGACCCTGCTATATGTCCTCTTACAATCGCTTCTATTGGCAAAACTTTGGTTTTTTTTACTAACATACAGCTATCTTTAATATGAGATGGTAAATCTATTAATTCTTCTGAAATATGATTTGTAATTATATTACTCGTTTTTTTGAACCAGAATTTGGCCATTTTAGTTAATAGTAAACCTTTGCCTTTAATTTCATCCTCAAAGACATAATCGAATGCAGAAATTCTATCTGATGTATATATTAATAATTTATCATTACTATAGTTATAAATATTTCTAACTTTACCTTTGAATAAAAGACTATATTTATTTAATACATCAGATGAATTATCCATATTATTTTATTAATGAAAAATACTCTGAAAACCTATCTTTATTTGTTGCAAATTTAGATTGTTCCTCATTTGCAAAGGCTTTAGTTTTTTCAAGGTTCGAGTCTGCGTTGCCAACTACAACGAGGCCTACCATGCCTAAAATATAATGCGGTGTGCACTTATACCCGTAAACACCTTCTTTCGTAAATTCTACAACAAGTTCCTCATTCATTTTACCGTCCCAGCCTTTAGCTCCACTGGGCAACATGCCATCAATTGATGCGGTATTATGACCAGGATTAGCATTTAACCATCTAACACTATCACCTGGTTGAATATTAATAACTGGTGGCTCAAATACCATCATTTGACCATTATGGGAACTTAACATTTTTACTTCATATTGAGCTGAATATACATTCCCTGTCAGAAATAAACATATAGAAAAGGTTAATATCTTAAATTTATTCATTATTCTTACTCCATTAATTATCACTATATAATATCATGAAAATTATAATTTAATTAATAACTCTGTTAACATATAGTCATCTAATAGATATATTAAAAATTTAATATGAAAGATTATAAAATTGCTCCTTCCATACTATCAGCTGATTTTTCAAGATTAGGTGAGGATGTTAAAAAAGTCATAGATGCCGGTGCAGATATGATTCACTTTGATGTAATGGATAATCATTATGTGCCCAACCTAACATTTGGTCCAATGATATGTGAGTCCCTCAGAAAATATGGAATTACTAGTATGATTGATGTGCATCTAATGATTAAACCTGTAGATAGAATAATTCCTGATTTTGCTAAAGCAGGGGCTAATTATATTACTTTTCACCCTGAAGCTACCGATCACTTGGATCGTACGATAAATCTTATAAAAGATAATGGCTGCAAACCAGGAATTGTCTTGAACCCTGCGACTCCGGTTAGTTATTTAGAGCACTGTATAGGTAATCTCGATATGATTCTTTTAATGTCTGTTAATCCTGGATTCCCAGGACAGAAATTCATTAATGGCACTCTAGAAAAAATTTCATCAGTTAGGCATCTAATAGATAATTCAGAAAGAGAAATTAGACTTGAAGTTGATGGAGGAATTAATTTAGAAAATATTGATAAAGTAGCGAAAGCAGGCGCTGATACTTTTGTTGCTGGGTCGGCGATTTTTAACTCAGATAATTATAAGAAGACTATCACTTCGATGAGAGAAGTACTGAGTAAAATTAAATAGAAAGATTTATAACTGAATGATAGAACAAGACTTCAAAAAGCATATTGAACAAGGTTATAATTTGATACCTCTAAAATCAACATTAAATAATAATGGTCTAAATCCTATTGATGTTTATCAAAAACTATCGAATATGCCAAAATCATACCTTTTTGAATCTTTGGAGGGTAAGAAAGATTGGAGTAGATATACAATTATAGGCCTGCCATCAAAAGAATATATTGAGTTAAAAAATAATAAAATAAAATATTTTGTTTCTGATGTATTAGCAGAGGAAGTTGAAACAGATAACCCAATTGGTTGGATAGAGGACTTTAAAAAGAAATTTAAAGTTTTAAGTAATCCAGATCTCCCACAGTTCCAGGGTGGGCTAGTGGGTTATTTTGGGTTTGATACAGTTCAATACTTTGAACAAGCTATTAAGCCTAGTAGCCAAGAAGATACTATGGATACACCTGATATTTGCCTTATTGTGTCAAAGGAATTCCTAGTTTTCGATAAAATTAATAATCAGATTCATATTATAGTATATGCAGATAATAACTTAGATAGTTTTATTAAATCTCAAGAAAAAATAGAAAGATTGGAAAAATCATTGTCTGAAGATATTGAAATTACAAGTAGAAATCATGAGCTATCTAATGATGGAGCTAATGATTTAAATATTAGGTATCATTTTGAAAAAGATGATTTTATCTCATCTGTTAGTAAAATAAAAAAATTTATTATAGATGGAGATGTTATGCAGGTTGTTCTTTCTCAAAGAATGTCAATGGAATTCAGTAATGAACCTTTAGACTTTTATAGGGAACTACGTGACCTTAATCCTTCCCCATATATGTATTATCTAAACATGGGTGATTATTATATCGTAGGTTCTTCCCCAGAAATCTTAGTGCGCTTAGAAGATGAGCAGATCACTGTTAGACCAATAGCTGGGACAAGACCAAGAGGTAAGACCCTTGACGAGGATATTATTCTTGAAAAAGAATTAAAAGATGATCCCAAGGAAAAAGCAGAACATCTAATGCTTATTGATCTTGGTAGAAATGATGCTGGCAAAGTATCTCAGATTGGTTCTATTAAGTTGACTCATAAAATGATTATAGAAAAATATTCTCATGTCATGCACATGGTTTCAAATGTAACAGGTAATATTTCGGATGCTCTTGGGATGATGGATGTACTAAAAGCAACTTTTCCTGCGGGCACAGTGTCAGGTGCACCAAAGATAAGAGCTATTAATATCATTTATGAGTTAGAACCAATTAAAAGAGGTATTTATGCGGGCGCCATTGGTTATTTAGGCTGGAATGGTAATATGGATACAGCTATAGCTATTAGGACATGCGTTATTAAAGATGGAAGACTTAATATACAGTGTGGGGCTGGAATAGTGAACGATTCTATTGCAGAATTAGAATGGGAAGAAACTATGAGCAAAGGCAGGGCTATCGTACAAGCATATAAAAACTTAAGGAATAGAAAAGCATGATACTAATGATAGATAATTATGACTCTTTCACTTACAACATAGTTCAGTATCTAGGTGAGTTGGGAGCCGAACCTGTTGTTTATAGAAATGATCAAATAACAATTGATCAAATTAAATCTTTGAAACCTGAGAAGATTATTATTTCACCTGGCCCCTGTACTCCCACCGAAGCAGGTATTTCAGTAGATGTAATTAAAACCTTCTATAAATTAATACCAATACTGGGAATCTGTCTAGGACATCAGAGTATTGGACAGGCTTTTGGTGGCAAGATAATTTCTTCCAAAAGAATCATGCATGGCAAGACATCTCCTATACTTCATAATAATAGCGAAATATACAATATGGTATCTAGTCCGTTTGATGCAACAAGGTATCACTCTCTAGTAATTGAACAATCATCACTACCAGAATGTTTAAATATAACTGCTTGGTCTGATGAAGAAAAGGGAATTGAGATAATGGGTATTTGCCATAAAGAGTATCCTGTTTATGGTTTACAGTTTCATCCTGAATCAATATTAACAAGTTCAGGACATCAATTACTTAAAAACTTTCTGGAAGTATAAATTGTATCAGAGTCTAATTAATAAATTAAAATCTAAGAAGAACCTGTCTCAAGGTGAAGCTAAGGAATTTATTGATTCAGTATTACAGGGTAATATTGAGTCTAATATCTTAACGGAATTTTTAAAGTTATTAAATGAAAAAGGGTTCTGTGCAAAAGAACTAACAGGATTTGCAGAAGCTATGAGAGAGGTTTCTAATAAGGTTATTTATAAAGGCGATGTCGTTGATAATTGCGGCACTGGTGGAGATGGTCTAAAAACATTTAATATTTCTACTACTGCATCGTTGATAGCATCTTGTTCGGGAGTATCTGTCGCGAAACATGGAAATAAAGCTATTACTAGCAATTCAGGTAGTGCAGATATTTTAGAATCTTCTGGAATTAATATTAAATTATCACCTGAACAGGTATCAATGTGCCTAGAAAAGTTAAACTTTGGATTTATGTTTGCCCCATTACACCATTCATCAATGAAGCATGTTGCAGATTCAAGACGTGCAATCGCTCCAGACAAGACAATCTTTAATTTACTAGGCCCTCTTACTAATCCAGCTAATGCAAGAAGACAATTAATAGGTGTCTACGATAAGTCATTAATGGAAGTGGTAGCTGAAACATTAATGAATCTTGGAACCGATAGGGCAATGATTATACACTCTTATGATGGAATGGATGAGGTAAGTATATTTGATAAAACTTATGTAATAGAAATTCATAATTCTAAGATAATGAGATATGTTATTGACCCAAATGATTATTTTTCTTGTAACTCAACAATGTCATCTATTATAGCAAATGATGCAGAGCAAAGTTTAGAGATGATGCTGGGTGTTTTAAAAAATTATGACTCACCAGCAAGGATGATATCATTAATTAATGCAGCTGCTCTAGTTTATATATCCGGTGAAGCTGAGAGCATAGATGAGGGAATTAAAATATGTGCCCAAGCACTTAAATCTAATAGTGTGTATGAGAAATTAGATAAACTAATAGAATTAACGAATAGTTTTTAAAAAATGTTAGATCAAATTATTAAGGATAAAATACTAGAGGTAGAAAAACTTAAGAGCAATCAAGCGTATACTGCCGAGGATGTTATTAAGATGTCTTTGCCAGAAAACAGTTTTAGCAGTTCCCTTCGTGCAAGAATTAATAATGGGAAAAATGCTATTATAGCTGAACTCAAAAGATGTTCGCCAAGTAAAGGATATTTAAATGAAAAGTTAGATATCAAGGCAATGACATCTTTATATGAAAAGTCTGGGGCTGCATGCATATCTGTGTTAACAGATGAAAAATATTTCAAAGGATCAAAAGATGATTTGATAATAGCTAAAAAGAACACTAGTTTGCCAATTTTGAGAAAAGATTTTATAATTGATGAATCTCAGATTATTGAGTCAAAGATTATAGGTGCTGATTGTATACTCTTAATCGTTGCTTGCCTATCTAGAGAAAAATTTAAGTCATTGCTAGATTTTGGTAAATCGCTTAATTTAGATGTTTTGGTCGAAGTTCATGATGAGAAAGAGTTAAATGTGGCATTGGACCTTAACTGCGATATGATTGGCATTAACAATAGAAATCTCAAAACCTTTGATGTTTCTATTGATACTAGTAAAGAGCTTAAGAGAAAGATATTAGACGATAACATAATTATTATAAGCGAGAGTGGAATTAAAGATTTGGAATCTATAAAATTTTTAAATGAAAGTAATATTTATGCCTTTTTAATAGGCGAAAGCCTTATTATTAATAATAACCCTGGTTCTTTACTTCAAAAACTGGTTAATCGATATGAATGAAACTCTAGGTATTAAACATATAGCTTTAAAGGTAAAAAATTTTAAAGATTGTTTAAATTTCTACACTAAAATATTAGGCATGACCATAGATTGGAAGCCAGACAATGAAAATGCTTATCTAACTAATGGCAGAGATAATTTAGCACTACACTTAGATGAAACTCTAGATTTGACGAGTAAGGACAATAGGCTGGATCATTTTGGCATAATGCTCAAAAATAAAGATGATGTAGACGATTGGTTCAAATACATCTCTTCAAAAAAAATAACAATATACAAAGAGCTTCGGGATCATCGAGATAACTCAAGAAGTTTTTATTGTTATGATCCAGATCTCAATGTTGTCCAGTTTCTATGGCATCCGAAACTTAATCAGTAATGTTAAAAAAGATAAGCAATGTTAGTTCAACATTAATAGTTAATTGCTATGAAGGTTTCTATTTTCATGATAATAATTCTAGATTAGAACTTGAGCAAAATATTTTGAATAAATATGACGCTCATAAACTCACAAAAATTGCTAGGCAAATATCAAAAACCATAAAGACGGAAATACTACATGAGTCAAGCCATAGCTTTAAACCATTCGGCGATAGTAGTTCATTACTTCTCCAAGCTGATTTGGGTTTATATAATTCTGCTAGTTTACACTTAAAAGAAAGCCATATTACATTTCATACATATATTGAAGATATACTCGACAACTTTTTAGTTATAAGACTCGAGTTTCACATATCTTCATGTTCGGACTCAAATGTATTTGAATCACTTTATGAGATAATAAGTATAGACGATGATAATAAAGTATTTCCTAATCTATTTACTGTGGATTATTTAAGAAGAGGATCGAAATATGGAGATAGTTCAGATTTGATAATTAACGAATCTTTTGATATTTTTGATATAAATATTAATCCTAGTTACGACATATTTTTAAATAATGTTTCCCATATTACAAAGTCATCGCTTTTATTGCTTGACGAGGAGTCAATGCTTAAAAAGCATCAATTAGAAAATAACTTTATATCATTAGAAACAATATCAACATTGAGAAGTTTTTTACTAAAAAGTTTTGCGGAAGAATATCAGTTGAGTAATTCTATAGATGTGGGGTCTATCTAGCAACATATATTAGACATGGTATGTAATATTCTTCATTACTTTTGATAATGTATTCATAGTATTTTTTACTAATTCTGGAATTTCTGTTGAACCTATTTCTTTAACTGTATTTCTATGCTTTTCTTCATCTTTTGCGATTTCTTCTAAAAATAATTTACTTCTGCTATCTTCTTTTGGCAAGGAAGTAATAGATTCCTCAAGATGATTTTTAACTTGTTTCTCTGTTTCTTCAATAAACCCAAGTTTCCATTTACCCTCTTTTAGTCCTGCTATAGCTCCTAATGAAAATGATGCCGCATACCACAATGGGTTGAGTATGCTTTTTTTACCATTTAATTCAGACAATCTTAAATTACATAGTTTTAAATGCTCATTTTCTTCATCACACATTTTATATAATTGATCTTTTGTTTTTTTATCTTTCGTAAAAGCAGCCTGACCTCGATACAGAGCCTGAGCGCAAACTTCACCCATATGATTAATCCTCATTATTCTCGTTGATTTAACAGCTTGTTCATTATTTAGCTCAATATCATCCTTATTTATGCCTTTGGGAACACTATTATCATAAATAGCACCAAGAGCATATTGAATTTCGCTCAAAAAAGAGTCAATTAATGGTTTTTTTTGATTAATCATTAATAATATTTAAACATTAATATGTTCTCCTATAAATAACTTTTTGTATAAATTTCTTGTATACCTGCAATGATGTGCGTAAAATCATGGATACTGTGAATATGAACGACAATACAATCAAAAAAGACTGGTACATAATAGATGCAAATTCAGCAGTTCTGGGGAGGCTTGCTTCGAAAATTGCCAGTGTCTTAAAAGGTAAGCATAAGCCTACATACCTACCATATATCGATAATGGCGACTATATAGTTGTTATTAACGCTAAAAACCTCACCGTAACAGGCAACAAACTTGAAGATAAAGTTTATTATAAGCATACGGGTTATATTGGAAATATGAAAAAACCTAATTTATCAGCAATCATGGAAAAAGATCCATCTTTTGTTATCATGAATGCTGTTAAGGGAATGCTACCTAAAAATCCTTTAGGAAGAAGCATGATCAAAAAATTAAAGATTTATAATAATGAAAAGCATGATCACCATGCGCAAAAACCTAAAAAGCTAGAGATTTAACATGCATAAAACATACGGAACAGGAAGAAGAAAAACATCTACAGCACGTGTCTACTTAAACGAAGGGACCGGTTTGATAACAATCAACTCTCGTGACGTAGACAATTTTGTTCAATCAAAGGCCTTAAAGTCATATTTAATGGCACCATTACAAAAATCAGAATTAGAAAATAAGGTAGACTTGAAAATCAGTGTTTGTGGAGGTGGACCAAGTGGTCAAGTAGGGGCCATGGTTCATGGAGTAACTAGAGCACTAATAAAGTATCAAAGCGATTTATTGCCAATTCTAAGGAGAGAAGGTTTTGTTACAAGAGACGCAAGAAAAGTTGAGAGAAAGAAAGTAGGCCTTAGAAAAGCTAGAAAAGCTACACAATTCTCAAAAAGATAATTATATCACTTCGATATTTTTGTCATCAGCTATTAAGAGCTTATCAGCACAGCGAATTGCAAAAAGCCCATTCGTTACAACCCCTGGAATATTATTGAGAAACTTCTCAAGTTTTATTGGCTCGTTAATCTCTAGATCATGAACGTCAAGAATTATATTTCCATTATCAGTTATAAAGTTTTCTCTAAGAATAGGTCTTCCACCTAATTTAATCATTTCCATGGCAACTGAACTTTGAGCCATTTTAATTACTTCTATTGGTAAAGGAAATTTCCCTAGAACTCCAACATATTTACTATCGTCTATCATACAAATAAATTTTGAACTTGAATTTGCAACTATCTTTTCTCTTGTTAGAGCACCGCCACCACCTTTTATTAACTGTTTAAATTTATTAGATTCATCTGCGCCATCTATATAAACAGAAATTTTGCCAGCCTCTCTTAATTCAATAACTTTAATATTTTTTGATTTTACGAGTTGAGACGTTTTTTCTGACGATGAAACAACTGCTTCTATCTTCGATTTAACTTTGTCCAACATTTCAATAAAACAATTTACAGTCGAACCAGAACCTATTCCTAATATTTCATTATTCTCTATATACTCTAGTGCTGCTTCAGCAACTTTAATTTTTTTTTCGTCTTGATCCATATAATTCGGTATTTATAGTTAAATTATATTAATATATCCTGTTATTATACATTATATGTAGGTTGAAGATGACAGAAAAAAAGTTAAAATTAGTTTATAAAAAAATAAAAAATTCTAATGTCTATGATATAGCATTAAAAACACCTCTGGATTATGCTAAAACACTCTCTAAAAGACTAGGAAATAATATTTATATAAAAAGAGATGATTTACAGCCTGTTTTTTCTTTTAAACTAAGAGGGGCATATAATAAAATATCTCACTTAAAAAAGACAAAAAATATATCATATCTGATTGCAGCTTCTGCAGGGAATCATGCCCAAGGTGTTGCTTTATCATCAAAAAAACTTGGAATTAAGGCAATTATAGTTATGCCTAAAACTACGCCAATGATTAAAGTTAATGCTGTGAAATCGCTAGGTGCTCAGGTAATTCTTGAAGGTGATAGCTATGATGATGCATATGATTTTGCAATACAAAAATCTAAAAATGAAAGTTTAGAATTTATTCATCCATACGATGATTTAGATGTTATTGCAGGACAAGGTACCATTGCTCTAGAAATCATGGACCAACTACAAGGCAAGCCAGACTATATTTTTGTTCCGGTTGGCGGCGGAGGTTTGTTGGCTGGCATTGTTTCTTACTTAAAATATGAGAGCCCTAAAACTAAAATTATCGCTGTAGAACCAGTTGATTCAAATTGTTTTAATCAAGCTTTTACTATGAAAAAAAGGGTCAAACTAAAAAGTATTGGTATTTTTGCTGATGGTGTTGCTGTGAAACAAATAGGTAAGCATACTTTCGACTTAACAAAAGATGAAGTTTTTTCTTCAGTATTAGTTAATACTGACGAAATTTGTGCTGGTATTAAAGATTTATATGAGGAGACCAGGACTATAGCAGAACCTGCTGGAGCTTTATCAATTGCTGGTATAAAGAAATTTGTTAAGCTCCATAATATTAAAAATAAAAAACTTATTTCAATTTTCTGTGGCGCAAATATGAATTTTGATAGATTAAGACATGTTTCTGAGCGATCTGAGCTAGGGGAATTAAATGAGATGTTAATTGGTGTCACTATCCAAGAGCAGCCCGGTAGTTTTAAAAAGTTTTGTTCACTACTTGGCAAAAGATCGATCACAGAATTTAATTATAGGTATTCTGATGATAGTAAGGCGCATGTATTCGCTGGCATTAAGCTTAATAATGGAATGGATGATAAAAAAAAGATTTTATCTACCTTGAAGTCAAATAAGTATAAAGTTATTGATTTTACAGACAATGAAATGGCTAAGTTACATATACGGTATATGGTTGGTGGAATATCTAAAAATATTAAAAATGAGAAAGTATTCAGATTTATATTTCCAGAAAAACCAGGAGAACTACTTAATTTTCTAAATGCAATTGGTAGCAAATGGAATATAAGTTTATTTCACTATAGGAACCATGGAGCTGACTTTGGGAGAGTCCTTTTAGGCATTCAGATTGAACAGGATGAAATTAAGACACTTCTTGAGCACTTAAATACCCTTAAATATGAGTTTTTCGAAGAAACTTATAACAAAGCTTACAATCTATTTTTAAGTTAAAAAAAAGGCCCTATTAAGGGCCTTTTAATACGTTTACTCAATAAGGGTTGCCCCTTTTGATCAACTAGAAAAAATATTGTTATCTTTTCTTACGCTTCGTAGCTTTTTTCTTCTTTTTAGCAACTTTTCTCTTAGTTACTTTCTTCTTTTTCTTAGCAACTTTTTTCTTAGCTACTTTCTTCTTCTTTTTAGTTACTTTCTTTTTCTTTTTAGCAACTTTTCTCTTAGTTACTTTCTTCTTCTTTTTAGTTACTTTCTTCTTCTTTTTAGCAACTTTCTTCTTAGCTGCTTTCTTACGAGTTGTTGTAACTTTTTTTCTCTTAGCAACTTTTTTCTTAGATGCTTTCTTTTTTGTTACTTTAGTTTTCCTTTTAGCAACCTTTGCTTTTTTCTTTGCTACCATGACTGTTTCCTCCGCAGTGTTGGTGGTTATTTTTAGTTTATTTACATAAAAATCATATTACAAGTTTTTTTCGATGTTTTTTTTAAAAAAAATACAATTTTTTTATCTTTTTTTGGATATTTTTTGTTTTATTAATCTTTTTTATCAATTATTTTTTTTCTAGAGACAAAATATAGTCCCATTCTTTTTTATTTACTTCTGTAATTGATAATCTATTACCTTTCTGAACAACTCTCATGCTTGATAATTCTTTTTTACTTTTTAATTCTTTTAGTGTTATTGCTGCCCGTAATTTTCTCTTATATTTAACATCAACCATTAACCATGTTGGCTTTTCTTTGTTACTTTTTTTGTCATAGTATTTTGCTTTTTTGTCGAATGCTGTACTGTCTGGATATGGTTTAGAATTTATAGTCATAATTCCATATATTCCAGGAATCTCGCAGTTTGAGTGGTAAAAAAAAGCAATATCGCCGATGCACATATCATCTCTTATCATGTTCCTAACTTGATAATTTCTGATACCATCCCATGGTTCTATTTTGTCTTTTTTGAGATTATCTATGTTATAGTCGTCTGGTTCATTTTTCATGAGCCAGTACTTCATTTATCTGTTCCAAATTCATTTAATGAATTAGTCATCATACTTATATCATCACACGCATTAGAATATTCTTTTATTTGATCCTCTTGACCTAAATATTTACTAACAATATTCAATGCTGTCATGATTGCTACTTTATCTTTAGCCATGTTTGGTGATAATGTTTTAATTTCACTCATTTTCATATCTAAATGCATGGCTGATTTTTGTAATAATTCAACCTGAGCTGGTTCACATTTAATCTTATATTCTTGTTCTTGGATTATTACTGTTATTTGCTCTTGTTCCATAACTACTCTATATTCCTAATTCTCTCTAATATGGCCTCAATTTCTTCTCTTGCCAATTCATTCTTTTTTATAAGTTCTGATTTTTCTGCCACCAGTCCAGTTTGTTGCTTAAGCAAAAGGGCATTCTCTATTTTGATCTTCTGCATCTTATCCTTAATACTATTGATGGATAATTTTAGACTTTCTAGTTGTTGGCTTAATTTCGACATAATGTTATTTTAAAATCATTTATTTACAGACATATATTATAATGTTTCTATAATAATTAATCTAGCTAACTAATTGGCAAGAAACAATGGATATATTAGAAAAACAGTTAAAAAAATTTTTATCAGATATAGAAAGCCCTTTTTCTATCAATGAAGTTTTTGGTTACTTAACTGGTTTCGCAGCCAGTAATCAGCCCGTAGACACCTATTTTCCTGCATTAGAGACATTCTTTTCTAATAAGCAAGAATTAAATAAAAAAATGTCAGATTATAAGATAGTTGTAGATAATATTATGCTCATAAAACAAACCGTTGGAAATGAATCACTATTTTTTCCTTTTTCAGTACAGGAGTCAGTACAGGAGAGGCTAATAGCATTGGGTGAATGGTCTAATAGTTTCTTGCTAAGTATTAATTATCTCATTCAGCATAAATTATTAAAAAACACACTTGATTATCAGGAGATTATTCATGATTTAACAGAAATTAGCAAAGTTGGGCAGAATTATGCTATTAATGATAATGAAGAAACTAATGAATATTATATTGAGATTAGTTCTTATGTGGTATCTGCCGTGAATCATATTTATATAACATCTTTAGAAGATACTACTGCTGATGATTAAAAATATTATGTATAAAAAAAGAAGAAAAAAATTATTTGACCTAATGAAGAATAACTCAATGGTTCTGATTGAGGCTGCTCAGGAAAAATATAGAAATAACGACTCTACTTTTAGATATCGACAATGCAGTAATTTTTATTACTTAACTGGTTATGACAAGCCATCTGGATTACTTATAATCTTAAAGGAAGATAAGACTTTAACAACACATTTCTTTACAAAAAAACCAAATATACATGATGAAATATGGACTGGTAAGCTTGCTACTTCTTCTAAGGTTAAAAAATTATATGGTTTTGATAAGTGTGACTATTTATGTGATTTTGAGAAACATCTTAAGCTTTACCTTGAAAACAATAAAACCATTTATCATGATTGGGATGAGAATTCTATAAATAAACTAATCTATAATAAGTCTCTCAGTAAACTTGAAAAAAAATATAGATCAGGAGCAGAGCTCCCTTCTGAATTCTTTTCATTAAAAAAAATACTACATAAACTTAGGCTAATAAAAGATAAAGAAGAAATTGGCCTTATACGTGCAGCAGGTAAAATATCTGCACAAGCTCATATTGAGATGATAAAGAAGTGCAAGCCAGGGTTAACGGAGAGAGAATTAGAAGCAGTTTTACTTTATAATTTTAATACTAATAATGCAACAGAGGCATATACATCCATCGTTGCTTCTGGCAAAAATGCTTGTATTTTACATTACATAGATAATTCATCAACTCTCAAGAATGGTCAACTTTTGCTAACTGACGCTGCTTGTGAATATAAAAATTATGCATCTGATATAACTAGAACTATCCCTATTAATGGTAAGTTTACAAAAGAGCAAAAATTAATTTATAACCTTGTTCTTGATGCTCAAGAAAAAGCTATAGAGGCCTGTATTGTCGGAAATACTTTACAGGATATTCATACAATAGCAGTTAAGGTAATCTGCAGAGGGCTCATTAAGATAGGCTTGATTAGCAAACCTTACAAAGAAGCAATGAAAGATCAGCTCTATAAAAAATATTATATGCATAACACCGGCCACTGGCTAGGTCTTGATGTTCATGATCCATCGGAATATAAGGAAGATAAAAAACCAGTAAAACTTAAACCGGGAATGATTTTTACTGTAGAACCAGGTCTTTATATAAGAGCTGATAACTCCATAAGTAAAAAATTTCATGATATTGGAATAAGAATTGAAGATGATATTTTAGTCACAAAGAATGGCCCAGAAGTCCTAACATCCAAGGTTCCAAAATCTTCGGATGAAATAGAAAATCTAATGAGATATAATAATGACTAATAATCAAGAATTTGATTTTGTTATAAGTGGAGCAGGTCTTGTTGGTTGTTTAGTAACAATCCAACTTGCTAAATTAGGCCTAAACTGCTGTTTGGTTGAAAAAAATGAGATTAAAAATATTCCATCATTTGACAATTATTCTCCATTATCATTAAATTATAAATCCTATTTAGCACTTAAAAGTTTTGGTCTATGGGATAAAATACAATCTTATACGTATCCGATTAGAAATCTCAATATTAAAAGCTATCATAGTCTAAATAGACTCTCATTTAATGCAAAAGATATTTATTTAAATGATTTGGGATATGTGATTGATAGAAGAAACTTACTTCAAGAATTTTTGAATCAAATAAAAAAACAACCTAACATAAAAATATATGATCAAGATTCCATAAGTAAGTTTAAAATGAATCACGATAATAATTATAAATTGACCGGGGAACTATCTTCTGGGTTGACGCTTAAGGCTAAGTACTTAATAGTTTCAGATGGAATTAGTTCAAAAATAAAAAATGAATTAAATATACAATCTTTAGTGATAGATTATGCTCAGACTTCTTTTATATTCAACTCCACAGCATCATTTAAAAAATTTCATGCCATACAGGTTTTTAATAAATATGGTATTTTTGCTGGTATTCCATATGGAGATAATAAAATCAATTTTATACTAACAATTAATAAAAAAGATATCCCAGTTTTCTTTAATGATAAGAATAAGATTAACATTGATTTAATTAAAGATATTTTTAAAGATTATGCTAATGAGATTTCTACCTTAAAATTAGTCAGTCAATACGACCTCATAACATCTAGATCTAAAGAAATATCTAAGGACAATATATTGTTATTAGGTAATTCTTCGCAGCTTTTGCACCCTGTTGGAGCACAGGGATTTAACTTAGCTGTTAGTAATATTGAATCTCTAATTAATCATTTAGTTAATGGAAAGCTAGATATTGAAGGTTTAGTTACTGCAATTGCTGAATCGCGTGACTCTGTTTTTAATAACATTGATTTAGCAATAAATGTCTTAGGTGGAGATAAATTTCCATCTAAACTGTTAAGTTTTTTTGTAATGAATTCAATTAAATCATCTCAGGTTATGAAAAATAACTTTTTGAAGAATATATTAGGCATTGATAATTATCCTTATCTTAATATTGGTACTGATTCATGAAAAATTCACTAATCATTGGTGATGGCATTATTGGAATGCTCTCTGCTATAAGTTTATCTAATATATATGAAAATGTTTATTTAGTTAGGAATAGTAAAAAAAAATATCGCGAATCCAAAATAAATAGACATTTTTCTATTAATCTTTTATCAAAATATTTTTTCATGAAGATGGGTATTTGGGATGACATTATGATTAGTACATCCAGGCCCTATAATAAAATTATAACATGGTCTGATAATATGGGTGAGGAGGTTAAATTTGAGTCATCATCTATTTCATATGATAGCTTAGGATATATCATAAAAGAGGATTTAATTATTAATAGTTTGACAGCAAAGTTATCTGCAATAAATAATATTGAAATTATTGATGACTCAGATATAAATAGTATTAGTTACAATGATAATTGCCATAAAGTTACACTTTCTGATGATAAAACTATCAATTTGAATCTTATTATAAAATCAGATAATAGCATAGACTTCTTGCTGAATTCTCTTGAGTTAAATAAAAAGTCCATTGAGTATAATCAACATGCTTTGGTAATAGATTTACATCTCGAGGGTAACACTGTTTCTAATATTGCTTATCAAAAATTCTTGGATGGACAGATTCTGGGGTTATTACCAATTACACAGAATAAATATAATTTAATATGGTCAGTGAACAATGATATTTTAGACGATCTAAAAAATGAGGATGATAAAAATATTATCTCTGTTTTAAATAGTCATCTCTCAGAGAAGGTTGGATCTATCAAAAGTATTTCAGATAGAGTTATTTTTCCATTGTCTGGTTTTCATGTTGAATCTTATGTAACGAATAATATATTAGTTATAGGCGGTGCAGCTCACTCTGTTCATCCTATGGCTGGTCTCGGGTTAAATATGGGTATACAAGATATTTACTTGCTAGAAAACTCATTTTTAAAGATGAGTTCTGATAATCATAACTTGAATCAGGTCTTAGAAAACTTTAATAGTTCTTGCATCTTAGAAAATAGTAAGACTTATAATGCAATTAATTTTCTTAAAAAGTTTTACTCTGATAACTTAATCCCTAATTATCTGAAAACACAATCATTAAGAATATTTAACAAAAGTAAGTATTTGAAAATTAAAGCTATTGAGTCTGCAACTGGAATTGATGTGTTGAAAAGAACATCAGTAGATAAGTATTGTTATCCCAACTAGAAAAAGAGTCATGCAAAATATCTTTTTCAATATTTGTGTATTTGTTTTATATGTAACTCCAGCTCCTATATAAGAAAATATGAGAGTGGATACTGAGATAAGAAAGAAAGCATGAAAGTCAATAAAATCTAAGACTGTTTTTCCAAATATTGGGAAGATTGTTGATATAACCAAAACTCCTAATATCCCTAATAAGGCTATTGGCACACCGCAAGCTGCTGCTGTTGCTATACTCGTCTTCATGGATTCACCATTAAATTTAAAATATGGTGTTGTCAGAGTGCCACCGCCAATACCTAATATATTACTAATAAAACCTGTGATAAAAGAAAATATATTTATATGTTTATGCTCTCTATTTGTATGATAATTATTTTTCTCTTTTTCATTTATCAGATATATAGAGATAATTATTAAAAGTATCCCATAATATAATTTTATAACATCACTAGTTAATATTGTGATTACAGAGACACCAATAATTGAGCCCAATATTAACCCGGGCAACATTATCTTAACTAGCCGCCAATTAATTAATTTATTTTTATTATGTTTAATTGCCGCAGATAAGCTTGAAAGAATTACACATACTAATGACGTGCAGACTGCGCTTTGCATTACATGGCTTGGATGTAAGTCATATAAACTAAATATAAAGAATAGAAAAGGCACAAAGATTATGCCTCCGCCTAGCCCCAAAAGACCACCAATGAAGCCTCCAATTGCTCCAGTGATTAGATATAACCAATATATACTCATTAGCATAGCTTCCTAAAAGTCATATATTATAGTTTAAAATATCCACAATTGTGGCATACTATATGAAATTAAATTTATAAGTTAATTCATTTTAATTACTAAAAAGGAAAAAGCACATGTCAGGAAATCATCATTTATACGTGCCAGGACCATCAAACGTTCCGGCTGCAGTTCAACAAGCAATTCATTGTCCTATGGAAGATCATAGAAATCCAACCATCCCAGGTTTAATTGCACCGCTAGTAGAAGATCTTAAGAAGATTGTTCTTACAGAAAAAGGAAAAGTCGTTTTTTTCCCTTCCTCTGGAACTGGTTGCTGGGAAGCTGCTCTACAAAGCACACTCAATATAGGAGATTCTGTTCTAGGTGCGAGCTTTGGTCAATTTAGTATGTTGTGGCTAGATATGTGTAAAAGATTACAATTTAATGCGATTACTATGGAAGAAGAATGGGGAACTGGAGCTAATCCAGAAAGTTATCATAGAGAACTATCAAAGGATAAAGGTCATAAGATAAAAGCTGTTTTGGTTTGTCAGAATGAAACTGCTACAGGAGTTAAAAGTGATGTTCTAGCAATAAGAAAAGTACTAGATGATTTAAATCATCCTGCTCTGTTAATGGTAGATGGAGTAAGTTCTGTAGCTAGTTATGAATTTAGAATGGATGACTGGGGAGTTGACTGTGTAGTTAGTGGGTCTCAAAAAGGCTTAATGCTACCAGCGGGTTTAGGTGTTTTAGGTGTTAGCCCAAAAGCACTAGAAGCTATGAAATCTTCTACTTACCCAACATGCTATTTTGATGTTCAGGATATGATTGCAAAATTAGAGACTGGATATACTCCTTACACTCCACCTGTTAATTTATTAAGAGGCATGAGAGTAGCTCTTGATATGTTACTTAATGAAGGGCTTGAAAATGTTTGGAAAAGACACCATCGTTTAGCTGAAGGAACAAGACGAGCTATATTGGATGGATGGGGTATGCAGTTGTGCGCTAAAGAAGAAAAATGGTATTCAGATACAGTTAGCGCCATAGTTGTTCCAGAAGGTGCAGATGCTGTACCAGTAATAAGTACTGCTTTCAATACTTATAACTTAGCACTTGGTGCAGGACTTGCGAAAGTAGCAGGAAAAGTATTTAGAATTGGTCACCTAGGTGATTTAAACGAACTAATGCTATGTAGTGCAATTGCTGGTGCTGAAATGGCAATGATGTCTAATGGGATTAAAGTGGAATTAGGAAGTGGTATTGCAGCAGCGTCTAAATACTGGCTCGATAATCCATCAGGAGAATAATAATGACTAAACCGGTTGCAATTGTTACTAGAAAATGGCCAAAAGATAATGAGGATAGATTAAAGGAACTATTCGATGTTACTTTAAATGAATCAGACAAACCCTTTACTGCAGATGAGTTGAAGTCAGCTCTTCAAAATTGTGATGTCCTCATGCCTACTGTTACAGATAAAATTACATCTGATGTTTTATCAGTTGAAAATAGAAGAGCAAATATGATTGGGAATTTTGGCGTTGGTTTTAATCATATTGATATTGCTAAAGCTAAAGAGTTGGGTATTACAGTATCTAATACGCCTAGTGTCCTTACAGATTGTACAGCAGACATAGCGATGTCACTTTTATTAATGGCTGCAAGAAGAGTTGGTGAAGGAGAAAGGGAGCTCAGAGCCGAGAATTGGACAGGTTGGAGGCCTACGCATTTGCTTGGTACAAAAGTAACTGGTAAAAAGCTGGGAATCATTGGCTTTGGAAGAATTGGCCAAGCTGTAGCTAAAAGAGCACATTTTGGTTTTGATATGGAAATATTATATTGGGACCCATATGATATACCTGCAGATGTAACAAAAAGTTTTAATGCAACTAAGCTTGATACTATTGAAGATATATGTAAAGAAAGTGACTTTGTTTCAATTAACTGTCCAGCAACTAAAGAAACTTTTCATCTAATGAATGAAGAGAGGTTCAAAATGATGAAAAACACAGCTTTTGTTATTAATACAGCACGTGGCGACATAATAGATGAAAAAGCTTTAGTTCAGGCCTTAGTCAATAAGGAAATTGCAGGAGCTGGTTTGGATGTTTTTGAAACAGAACCTAATCTTCCAAATGAACTTAAAACAATGGAGAACGTAGTATCATTCCCACATTTAGGGAGTGCAACTATTGAAACTAGATTAGCAATGGGAAATACAGCTATCGATAATACGCTAGCTTTTTTTGCAGGAACTGATTTACCAAATAAAGTTGTTTGAGTAACTAGAGATGTCACTCCGTGAAGATGTTGGAAACATATATAAATCTTGTCTTAGCAAATTAGATCCAGCAGCTTCTGTTTATGCTCATTTAAAAGATAATCCAGATCTATTTAAAAATTATAAAAAAGTATATCTCGTTGCTTTTGGTAAAGCTTCAATAACAATGATGAATGGCTGTTTAGAATTTATAGAAAATTTAAACCATATTAAGATAGCCTCTCAACCTTTAGTAATATCAACTGAATCTAATTTTAAGATGTCTTATAAAGGCGACCTTCATTTATCGTCTCATCCAATTCCAGACCATAAAAGTATTGAGGCAGGAGAGAAAGTACTAAACTATATTTCTTCATCCACCAAAGATGATTTGGTAATATTTTTAATAAGTGGGGGCGGATCATCTTTGCTAGCTAAACCAGCAGAGTCTATTTCTCTTGATGACAAGACCAAATTAACAGACATGTTGCTTAAATCTGGAGCATCTATAAATGAAATGAATGCTGTCAGAAAACATATGTCTAGTATAAAAGGCGGAAGACTTGCACAACATGCACTTCCTTCGCATTGTTACTCTTTAATAATATCAGATGTAATTAATGATGATATCAGCACTATAGCTTCTGGACCTACAATCCAAGACGAGACAACCTATCAGAATGCTTATGACATACTTGCCAAATATCATCTAATTAACCTTACACCAAAATCAATAATTGAACATTTGAATAATGGTATTTCAGGTTTGGTTGAAGAATCACCTAATAAGATTGAAAATTCAACTAATCAAATTATATGTAGTAATAAAATATTTAGAGAGCAGTTGTCAATTTCTTCTAAGAAATTAGGTTATAAACCTATCATTATTAATGAGGACCTTATTGGTGAAGCTAGAAACGAAGCTTCTTCATTAATAGATAGTCTTATTAAACTATCTAATGAATTTCCAAATGATAAATTAGCTATAATATCTGGTGGAGAAACAGTCGTTAATATGACTGGATCTGGGAAAGGTGGTAGAAATCAAGAGTTAGCCTTATCTTTTTTAGCTAACGCAAAAAAAATTCCTTCTTCCCTTGATTGGTTATTATTATCCATTGGAACAGATGGTATTGATGGACCAACTGATGCAGCTGGAGGGATTATAGATAATTCATCAATAGAAGCCCTATCAAAATCTACTTTAGACATTAATGATTTTTTAGACAATAATGATTCTTATACATTTCTAGAATCTATTAATGCGCTTTATAAAACTGGTCCATCTGGCACTAATGTTGCGGATATTCAGATTATATTAATCAGCAGATAGAGAGGTATTCTTAACCCATTTTTCATAAATTTTTATTGTATAATCTATGTCTTTTTTTGTATGACTAGATGATATAAAACCAGCTTCAAACATTGATGGTGCGAAAAATACACCATGCTTTAACATGTATTGGAAAAAATCTACAAACCTATCTTCTTGAGTATTTAAGATATCATTATAATTATTCACACGTTTTTTTGTAAAATAAATTCCAAACATCCCACCCTGACTATCTGCTGACATATTAATTTTATATTTTTTAGAAATTCTATTAATTTCAGATATAAAATATTTAGCTTTATTACTTAATTCTTTAAAATATCTGGGTTTAGAGATGATTTCTAAAGTTTTTAAACCTGCTGCCATTGCCAATGGATTTCCTGAAAGTGTGCCGGCCTGATAAACTCCTCCGAGAGGTGCTAAATTATCCATTATATCTTTTCTACCACCAAAAGCTCCAACAGGTAATCCTCCACCTAAAACTTTACCTAACGTTGTGAGGTCAGGCCTAACTTTATATAAACTCTGTGCTCCACCTTTGGCTACACGCAAACCCGTCATAACTTCATCAAATATTAAAATAATATGATTTTTATCACACAAAGTTCTCAATTTTTTAATAAATATTTTTTGTGACCTGATAAAATTCATATTTCCAGCAATAGGCTCAATTATTATACATCCAACATTATTATTTTTTATTGCTTCCTCAACTTTGGTGATATTATTGTATGGTAGAGAGATAGTATCTTTGGCATTTGCTTTTGTAACACCAAGTGAGTTTGGAGAACCAAAAGTTGATGCTCCAGAACCTGCTTTGATTAGAAACGAATCCCCATGCCCATGATAGCAACCATCAAATTTAATTACTTTATCTTTCTTCGTGAAACCTCTTGCTAGACGAATAGCACTCATAGTTGCCTCTGTCCCAGAATTAACCATTCTAATTTTTTCTATTGAAGGGAAGATCTTTGTGATTTGTCTTGCCAACATTATTTCATCTTTGCATGGTGCCCCATATGTAATTCCTGAGTTAATTTTTTTGTTTATCTCTTTAATAATTCTTTTATCTGAATGACCTAGAATCTGAGCTCCCCATGACCCAACAAAATCTATATATTGATTATTATCTTCATCTATTAGATATTGTCCTTGTGCCCTTTTTATAAAGAAAGGTGTTGTTCCAACAGAAGAAAAAGCTCTAACTGGTGAGTTAACTCCACCGGGTATATATTTTTGAGCCTGTTTAAATAATTTGATCGAATTCTTCACTCTTCAATTAACCTCATCATTTCTTTTATTTCTCTACCTGGATTTTCATATTCAAATATTCCAGAAATCATTGAAATCATATCAGGTTTATATTTCTTTACATCCATTAAGTTTAACTTATCTATGCCACCTATTACACATATTGGAATATTCAGTTTTTTTTGAGCCTCTGATATTATCTTATGATTAATAACTATTGCATTATGTTTTGTATTAGAATCATACATGGCACCAAAAGATACATAACTAGCACCACTTACCTCTGATAATCTAGCAGTCTCAACCGATCCATAACAAGATTTTCCTATCACTATACTATCTCCAAGATTTTGTCTGGCCTCTAATAAACTTTTATCGTTTTTACCTAAATGTAGTCCGCAACCATCCATATTTTTTATTATATGATAATCATCATTTATTATTAAATAAACATTAAAGTTCATGCATAACCTATGAATACTTTTTAATAAGAATCTTTTTTTTCTTCCAGATAGGTATTTACTCCTAAACTGTATTATATTGATACCAGAGGCTATAACCTCTTCAACTTTTTCTAAATATGTTAAATCTGATTGTATAGAATCTGGACATATTGGATATATGCCTCTTAATATATTTTTATTTATCATTAATTATTTATAACAAATTAATTGGGTTTTTCATATAATTATGCGAAACTACAAGCTATAAAAATTATGAAAAAATATCTTTGTTTAATTTGTGGCCTAATTTATGACGAAAGTTTAGGTTGGCCTGATGATGATATAAAGCCAGGCACGAAATGGGAAGATATTCCAGAAAACTGGGCATGCCCTGATTGTGGTGCTTCTAAAGAAGATTTTGACATGATAGAGATAACGTAGCTCACGTTGTTTAGTAATTTCTCTAGGCTAGATAGTAATACCTTAAGAATTGCAATACCTTTAATTATTTCCAATATAACTATTCCGCTCGTAGGCTTCGTAGATAATGCAATGATGGGTCATATTGGTTCTGTTATATACATTGGAGCCATTGGTGTCGGATCAATCATCATAAGCTATATATTATTTAGTTTTGGATTCATAAAATCTTTAACTACTGGATTTGTCTCGCAACATATCGGAAGCAATAGTAAGAAAGAGATTATATTATTACTCAGTCATCTACTATTAATTTCAGGTTTTATTTCATTATTGATTATTATTTTTAGAGAACAAATTATTATGCTCTCTCTGGATTTTATGAATGCTTCTAACGAGGTACTTCTCCATAGTAAAATCTATTTAGAATATAGAATATGGTCTATACCTGCAATTTTTTTAAGAGATATTATAATAGGTTATTATATTGGTACACAAAATATTAAGGCTGCAATAGTTGTAAGTATTACAGTTAATTTATTAAATATTATTTTAGATTATTATTTCATTTACATATTGCATTATAGTATCGAAGGTGTTGCGATAGCTTCTTTAATATCTGAATATTCAGTAATAATATTTGCTTTGTATGCTATTAGAAGTGAAGGTATATTTAAAAATATAAATATTAAGATTGGCGAAATATTTAATTGGATAATGATTAAGAAAAAAATACTTATAAATATAGACATGTTTATAAGGTCCTTTATATTAATGACTGTTTTTATATACTTTATGAGAACAGGGGCAAGTTATGGAGATTCAGTTCTTGCTGCAAATACAATACTGTTGAACTTTTTCTTCCTTTTCTCTTATGGCATTGATGGATTTGCTCATTCTGCTGAAGTATTGGTAGGTAATGCAATTGGTAAAAGAAAGCAGATACTATTGAGACAATCGATATACTCGACAGGTAAATTTTCATTTATACTTGCTTTGATTTATCTTTTTATTTTTAATTTATATGATTTATCGATTGTTAAATTTGTAACAAATTTAGAAAATATACATTTTATTGTTATGTCTAACATTATTTATCTTTATTTAATATTTATTTCAGCAACGATTGCTTTCTGGCTTGATGGTGTATTTATTGGCTCTTTGAAGGCAAAGTTATTAAGAAATATAATGATTATCTCTGGAATAATATTTTTTATACTAGAAGCTATTTTAATGGATGGTAATAATGATAATTTATGGATTTCTTTTCTAATATTTTTCACAATCAGAAGCCTATTATTAGCTATTGCTTTATATAACCATATGAAGAATGATAGATTTATAAATATCTAATCTACATATTATTTTATTCTGCTTACACTTCTGACTATTTATGATATATTTAGGGATATTTTTTAATCTAAGCTACATAAGGAGAGAGTAAAATGGGATTTTTCGGAGATTTATTCAAAAAAGCTGAGCCAACTAAAGTAACAGTTAAAGGTTCAGGAGAAACATTTAGTGTTGAACCTGGTATGAATCTAATGAAGGCTGCAATAAATGCTAAAATTGCATGGCCACATTCATGTAAGGTAGGAAGTTGTGGCTCTTGTAGAACTACAATTATTTCAGGTAAAGGACATTATCCATCTAGTCCTTGTGATCCAACAACTTTACTAACACCAGAAGAAACTAAGAGTGGTATGGTAATAGCTTGCCAATGGTATCCTCTAGGTGGCGATATGGAAGTTGAGGTTGCTATTGGAACTGAAGGCGATAAAAGAGGAATGGTCTAAATAAACCTTAGATATTATTTATAGATTCTAAAACTGAGTTAGTAGATTCCTTTGCTAACTCATAAGAATTAAGGTTAGAAGCATTAATTGGTTTTTCAAAATGAACCATCACATCAGTTGAAGATTTACCTAAACATCTTAGAGATATTTTTATAAGTGTTTGGGTTTTATCTGCCCAGCAAACACTATCATCAGACTTAATATTTATCGGGTAATCTAGTGGATATCTTATAAATATTGGCTGGACCATAGAATTAGAACCTGAGACACAATTAAACAACTTACTGTGAAATTTTCTTATATCTATCCCATTCCCTATTCTCCCCTCAGGGAAAAAGATTAATTTCTTATCTCTTTTTATGTAATTTTTCATTATTTCAATAACATTGGCAATATCATCTTTATCACCTCTTTTGATAAATATCGTTCCTGTTTTAGATGACAAATGTCCAATAACTGGCCAATTTCTAATTTCAGATTTTGCTATGAAATTTGATGGTATTAAAGAATTTAGAACTATAATGTCTAGAAAACTTATGTGGTTTGATACAAATGCATTGGCTTCTTCTGATTTTTTTCCTTTTAGTATTATTTTTAAACCAAATAAAATTACTAGTATCTTCATCCAATAAAGGCTAATTGTATGATGGATGGGTTTCAATTTTTCAATAGTTGAGGGGAAACATATTAAAATTATTAAGCCAGCTATTATATGGATGATAATTAGAGGGAGCCTAATGGACAAATATATTATTTTCATGATGAAAGAATTGCATGTAAGCTATCAAAACTCTTAATTGCTTCTGAGCAAGTATTATTTTGACAGATATATGCTGTAAACTCTCCTTGGCTTTTTTTATCTTTAATCCCATCTATGTTTATATTGGCATCATTAGGTATAAAATATATATTGTCATTGATGTTATTTAAGCCATAAATATTTTTTTTATATTCTTCCATTTTCTCCTGACCGCATCTAATAATAACAAGTTTGCTAGATACATTCATATTTGGAGTAGTCAAGTATAGACTACAGTGGGAGAACTTAGATCTATTAATAGAATCTGCTGCAGATCTTATGGACTTTTCTACAGCATTTATATATTTATTATGACCAGTCAATTCGTATAGTTCCAATAAAACTTCAGTAGCAATGCTATTACCAGAAGGTAATGATTCATCCATATATGATTTAGGCCTATAAATTAACTCTTCATGGATATCAGATGTATAATAAAATCCACCACTCTTTTTATCTTGAAAACTATTTAATAAAATATCTGTTAATTTCTCTAAAAGTATAAAATCTTTTTCATTCCAATTTACTTTCAAAAATTCAATACAAACTTTAGCAAGAAAAGCATAGTCATCTAGGTAGGCATCAAAATAAGGTTTATCATGATAACATGCATATAACTTATTACTGACCCACATATTACTCTTTATAAAATCGAAGCATTTTCTAGCAGAATCATAATAGCTTTGATTCCCAGTAATTTTATAAGCATTAATCAATCCTGGCATTAGAAGTGAATTCCATGAGACAAGTATTTTTTTATCCGTGGTAGGACGAACTCTTTTGTTTCTCTCCTCTAACAATTTTAAGCATATTAAGTCTGCAGTATCTTTATTTTTTATATAATTATCTTGATTAGTTTTTGTAACATGTAGATGATATTTTCCTTCAAAGTTAGTCTTATCATATACTACAAATATCTCTTTAAATAATTTGAGTTCATTAGAGTTTAATATATCTTTTAATTCTTCATCTGACCATACATAAAATTTACCTTCAACATGCTCAGAATCAGCATCTATAGTTGAATAGAAACCACCTTGCTTGTCTTGCATTTCTTCTATTACCCACTGACATGTTTGGTTGACTTTATCTAAATATAATGAATTGTTAGTGACTTTATAGGCATTACATAAAATATCTATCATTGGGCCATTATCATATAACATTTTTTCAAAATGTGGAATCATCCATAATTCATCAACAGAATATCTAAAAAAACCACCTTTCAAATGGTCATATATGCCAGCACATGTCATTCTATGCAAGGTCAGCTCTATTAAATCTAATGTATTTTTATCATCTTTATCAATCGTCTTTATTAAATAATCTAAGTTATTAACATGAGGAAACTTCGGAGCTGAACCAAAGCCGCCATGAACTTTATCTATAGATGATAATAATTCTTTCTTAACTCCATCTAACAAATCCTGATCTATTATATTTTTATCTTCTTTAACTTTATTGAGAGTTTCAAAGATATTTTTAATTTGTATATTTTGCTTATCAATATCATTCCTTTGATTTTTATAAAAATCCATAACTCTTAGTAAAATATCTCTAAACCCTGGCAACCCATGCCTTTCTGTATCAGGGAAATAAGTTCCTGCAAAAAATGGAAACTTTTTTGGAGTCATAAAAACTGTCAATGGCCAACCACCTGTTTTACCTGTTATTATTGTTTGGGACATTTGATAAATTTTATCTAAATCAGGCCTTTCTTCTTTGTCAAGTTTGATATTTATAAAATTCGAGTTCATTAACTCTGCTGTATTATCATCTTCAAAAGACTCATGAGCCATAACATGGCACCAATGACAAGCAGAATAACCAATAGACAATATTATTGCCTTATCCTCTTCCTCAGCCTTCTTGAATGCTTCATTTGACCAAGGATACCAATCTACAGGATTATCAGCATGTTGCAGGAGATATTCACTTTTTTCATTTTTTAATCTATTCATTATTTGTTTTTATAGTACAGAATCATAGGCTATTATAATTACTAGCATAATTCAATTTTTATAAATGATATATACGCACAATATAGATCCGATTTTACTCTCTATAGGTTTTATAGATTTATACTGGTATGGAGCAATGTACGCAGTCTCATTTCTCTTGTTAGATTATTTTATGAAAAAAGAGATTGCTTTAGGTAATTGTGATTTTACTATAGCAATTATTGATAAAATACTATTAATCTCAATACTATCGCTTCTGATTGGTGGGAGATTGGGTTACGTAGTATTTTATAATCTTGATTATTACTATCATAACCCCATCAAGACATTCTATATATGGGAAGGAGGAATGTCATTTCATGGAGCTCTGTTGGGTATTTTATTTGGCATATTGTTTATTAGTAAAAAAAATACAATTAATTTTTTTAAATTATCTGATTTTATAGTGGTGTTTGTTCCTATAGGGTTATTTCTTGGGAGGATAGGTAATTTTATTAATTCTGAACTATATGGGATGCCTACTAAAAGTGATTGGGGTATAGTTTTTACAAAGATAGATTTAATCCCTAGGCACCCATCAATGTTATATGAGGCACTATTAGAAGGTTTAATTCTATTCATAATATTAAAGACTATTTATAATAATAAACCAGTGACAGGTAAACTAAGCGCACTATTCCTAATATTTTACTCATTCTTTAGATTTTTAGTTGAGTTTGTGAGAGTGCCAGATATTCAGATTGGATACTTATACGAAAACTGGTTAACTATGGGAATGGTTTTAAGTATTCCAATGTTTATAATTGGTTTAGTTATATATTATTTATCGATTCAAGGTAAAATAGAAAGATGAAGCAGTATCATGATTTATTAAAACATATTTTATCTCAAGGGCAAGAAAAATCAGATAGGACAGGAACTGGAACTATATCAGTTTTTGGATATCAAATGAGATTTAATTTAGAGAACGGTTTTCCTCTTCTGACAACTAAAAAAATTCATTTTAAGTCTGTGGCCCATGAACTATTATGGTTTTTAAAGGGAAGTACAAACATCTCATATTTAAAAGAAAATAATATAAAGATATGGGATGAATGGGCTGACGATAATGGTGAACTTGGTCCAATCTATGGTAATCAATGGAGGTCCTGGGTTTCATCAAGTGGAGTTAAGTTTGATCAAGTTACACTAGTTATTGAAAGTATCAAAAATAATCCTGATTCTAGAAGACATATTGTCTCAGCATGGAATGTCGGAGAAATAGATAATATGAATTTGCCACCATGCCATATTCTTTTTCAATTTTATGTTGTTAATAATAAGTTATCATGTCAACTATATCAAAGAAGTGCAGATATTTTCTTAGGTGTACCTTTCAATATTGCCTCATATGCTTTGTTAACTATGATGATTGCAGATCAGTGTGGCCTTGGATATGGAGAGTTTATTCATACATTGGGTGATGCTCATATTTATTCTGATCATATAAGCCAGGTCGAGATACAGTTAGCAAGAGACCTGAGACCTTTGCCAATGTTAAGCATTAAAAAAGGCATCGATACTATTTATGATTATACATATGCTGATTTAATTTTAGAGAATTATAATCCACATAGTCACATAAAAGCAAAAGTTTCTGTATGAATATAAATAATCCCAAATTATCTATAGTAGTTGCGATGGATAAAAATAATTTAATCGGAGATAAAAATAAAATCCCTTGGTATATTCCTGGTGAATTAAAACGTTTTAGGGAAATAACCATGGGAAAGCCAATAATAATGGGCAGAAAAACTCATGAATCCATTGGTAGAGTTTTAGATGGTAGACAAAATATAGTGCTATCGTCAAACCCTTCTTATCAAAAAGATGATATTACTATCTATAATAATTTTCTAGATATAATAAGTGATTTCTCTGCATCAGATGAAATTATGATTATTGGTGGTTCTGAAATATACAATATAGCATTTCCTTTTACTTCTAAATTATATATTACCCATATTAATAAAGAGTATTCAGGAGACAGGTGGTTCCCAGAAATTGATTATTCTCAATGGAAAACGGTTAATAGTGAAAAGGTTATAAATAGTGATATAAATACTGAATATACAATAAAAACATACCATAAAATTAATGTATAACTCTTGGTATTGTTAAGATAAATTCAGGAATTTCTGCATCAAAGTAATTTTCAGAATCATTTATCATTTGATAACTACCTTTCATTGTCCCCAAAGAAGTTTCTAAGACTGTACCGCTAGTATATTGATATTCATCTCCAGGGTTCATATATGGTTGATCACCAACTACCCCTTCACCTTTTACATTTTGTATTTTTCCATTGGCATCTTCAATAACCCAGTGTCTCGATAATAATTTAGCACCTATATTCCCTTTATTAATGATAGAGACAGTGTATAAAAAATAGAATTTATTATTTTCAGGATCAGACTCTTGTTTAAGATATGTAGTATCTATGGATATTGAAATATCGTTATTGTCTTTTGACATATGTTGCACTCAATAATCGATTAATAGCTATTTGTTTTTTAAATTACTGTTAACATGGTATATCTAGTTAATTTTAGACATTTTAAACTAACATTAAAAGTAAAATTTATGAATATTAATGATTTAGATTTTTTTAAGACAGTTATGAATAAGTATACTTCGAATAAAGATAAGGTACTCGAATCACTTAATAAATTAAAAAATATTCTTGCCTCAGAGTCTAAAGAGACAACAGAGATGCTAGAGATATATAGGAAATATGCTGCAGGGGAAAAGATAGATAAGACAACCATGGAGAAGGCCAATTCTCAATTTACAGACCTAATTAAAAATGTAGGTCTTTTAGGTGTTTTCGCTTTGCCTGGCGGGTTGGTCGCAATACCTTTGCTTGTAAAACTTGGCAAGAAGCTAGGTATTGATATCTTGCCCAAGAGTTATAAGGATTAATTAAATATTGCCACCTTTTTTTTGAATTCTAAGCCCTAATACTAGAGAAGGAGTTAAAAATATTACAAAAAGGCTAACAAATTGATAAAAAACATTTAAATTCATCACATTCAGCAAAGCTGCCGTTATAAAGTTTATCCATATATAGAAGAAAAATAGAAATTTATCTGGGTTTTTGACCCAGGCCATATCTTGTAGCATCAGTGTCGTTGGTAATCTTCCATGCAATCCGTATAATATCATCGTTATCACAACAGACACTACAGTGCTTATTAATATAGATTTGGCTAATAGTTCAGAGATACCAATAGACATTAGAAGGTTATTTACAAAGATTAGATATCCTTCGGTAAACACCCATGTTAATCCTACTGTATATGCACCATATGAAAATGCTCTGACACCTTCAGGACTTATTGACTTCCAAGGATCACCCATAATATTATCTCCGTTTTTACGCTTATTGTATTATAATCCAATTTATAAACTTAGGTTAAGAATTAATTAGTATATGAGTAGAATATTTATAATAAGCGCTCCTTCAGGCGCAGGCAAAACAAGTTTAGTAAAAAAGGTATGCAAAACTCTCGATTTTGTTAGACCCTCAGTCTCTTTTACCACTAGAAAAATAAGGGATTCAGAGCAAGATAAAAAAGATTACTTTTTCATAGATAAAAAAGAATTTGAAGAAAGAATCAGCAAAAGTGAGTTTTTAGAATATCAGAATGTTTATGGAAACCTTTATGGAACAACTTTAGACTCAATTAGCCATATTTCAAAACAAGGACATGATGTGATTTTAGAAATTGATTATAGAGGGATGTTGGCTGTAAAAAAAGTTATCCCAGAAGCAATATCTATTTATATAGTTCCACCAAGCATAGAGATACTAGGGAAAAGACTGGAAAATAGAGCTGAAGATGACAAAAATGTTATACAGAAAAGAATGAGGTCATCGCTAAAGGAGCTAGAATACTCTAAATATGCTGATTATATTCTTATTAACGATGATTTTTCTTTGGCACTCAATTCACTTATAGGCATTATTCTATTTAAAAAAATACCAGTAAACCTTATAAAAGACTATATATCTTTGACTACTTCATTTAATAAGCTGATTGTTTAAAAAGATTATTCTGATACAATATCTAGATTAAATATGGGTGAAATATAATGGCAAGAGTCACAATAGAAGATTGTTTAAAAGTTATCGATAATGCATTTGATATATGTTCATTAGCTGGAAGAAGAGCAAAAGATCTTTCCGCTGGTGCTGAGCCTCTAGTTGATTGTGATGATAAACCTACGGTTATAGCCCTTAGAGAAATTGCTGAAGAAAAAATAGGTATGGATTATTTTGAAATTAGTAGTAAAGAAAAAATTGAAAGTCAACTATTTGGTAGTGGCATTACTGAAGAAGAAGTTGTAAGCGAGCTCAGTGAACATTTAGAAGATGTACCTCCAGCCGCTATCTCAGCCGAGACTGTGGATGAATCTGATCCAGTCGAAACAACAACTACTGATCAAGATGAGGCAGTGGCTGTAACATCTATGGAAAACCAAGAACCAATAGAAGATTCAAGCAAAATAAAATCAGAGTAATTATAGGCCATTATTAGTAATGGATAAAAATTCAAATAATAAGAATTTTGACGAATTTAATACATCTAGTAAAATATATACTGATTTTAAAAAAAAACTTCAGAAATATTTAAACCCTTATCAAATAAAAAAAATAGAAAAGGCTTTTAATACAGCACGCATAGCTCATAAAGGACAACTAAGAAAGTCTGGAGAAGAATATATACATCATCCACTTTCAGCAGCATCAATACTCGCAGATTTTCATCTAGATCATGAGTCTATAATGGCAGCAATATTACATGATGTTATTGAGGATACTACAATTGAAAAGGGTATCTTAAAGGATACTTTTGGAGTTAAAGTTGCAGAGCTAGTAGATGGTGTTAGTAAATTAGATAAATTAAGTTTTTCGACAAAAGAAGAGGCGGATGCAGCAAATCTAAGAAAGATGATTATGGCTATGAGTCAGGATATCCGAGTTATACTGATTAAGCTTGCCGATAGACGTCACAATTTAGAAACTATTAATGCTCTTAATTATAAACAAAGAAAAAAAATAGGGAAAGAGACTCTTGAGATATTTGCGCCTATAGCTCTTCGTCTTGGTATTCATTCATTAAATAAGGAATTAGAAGATTTGGCATTTGAAACAGTACATCCACTAAGATTTAAAACACTCAAAAATGAAATTAAAAAATCTAGAGGAAATAGACATGAGTTAATGGATAAAATTAGAAAAGTTATTGCAAAAAAATTTAAAGAGGAAGGTTTGGATACAGAGGTTATTGCTAGAGAGAAACATGTTTATGGGCTATATAAAAAAATGAAACTCAAAGAAGTTAAATTTTCTCACATTAATGATGTTTTTGGAGTTCGTATAATTACGACTTCAACAGATGATTGTTATAGGTCGCTTGGAATATTACACAATTTATATACCCCGGTTCCTGGAAGATTTAAGGATTATATTGCAATACCAAAATCTAACGGGTATCAGTCATTGCATACCTCAATCATAGGTCCTCATGGTTTACCTATTGAAATGCAGATAAGAACAAAAGATATGAATGTTCTGGCTGAGTCCGGAATTGCGTCCCATTGGTTTTACAAAAGTAAGGGTGTCCCATCACTAGCAAACTATACTAAAGAACAACAGTGGATTACAAATTTACTTAGCATTCAGAGAGATTCTGGTAATCCAAAAGAGTATTTAGAGAGTATCAAGGCTGATTTACACCCTGGGAAAGTATATGTTTTTACACCCAAAGGAAATATATTAGAGTTACCTAAAAGGTCAACCATTATAGATTATGCATATGCTGTGCACACAGATGTAGGTAACAATTATGCCTCTGCAAAAGTCGATGGTTCAGCTGTTTCACCAAACACTATACTAAAAAATGGACAGCGAGTGAAAATAAATACTAAAGAGAATTTACGCCCTGATCCTGGCTGGCTTAGTTTTGTGGTTACAGAGAAAGCAAGACATTCTATCAGAGCTTCATTAAAATTAATTAAGCATAATGATGCTATAGAGCTAGGTAGAAAACTTTTAAAATCTTCATTTGATGATTTCAATATTAAATTAGATGAGATTCCAAAAAAAACATTAAAGATCGTTTTAGAAGAATATTCATGCAATGTTATTGAGGATCTTTATTCAGAGATTGGATTAGGCAATCGAATAGCCAAATTAGTAGCAATGAGAATATCTCCAGCAGATATGGTAAATCAGAATACATCTCCATCTAGTGGCATACAAATTAGGGGAACAGAGGGGTTAGTAGTATCTTATGCTAAATGCTGTTTTCCTATTCCTGGTGATCCAATTATAGGCTATATAAGTAAAGAAAAAGGCATTGTAGTGCATAGGCAATCTTGTAAAAGTATAAGACATACTAAAAAAACACAGGAAACAACATTAGATTTGTTATGGGATAAAAATATAGATGACAGTTTTAATGCATGTATTAAAGTTGAAATTGAAAATGTTAGAGGCGTTTTAGCACTAATTTCATCACAAATCGCACAAAATGACTGTAACATAGAAAGTGTAACTTATGACGATACAAAAGAGACAGGGCATAATATAATGGTATTTATAGTTTCTGTGCAAGATATTAAGATATTAACAAAACTAGTCAATAAGCTTAAAAAAAATAAGCATGTTCTAAATATAGAAAGGAAAAAAAGTTAAAATGAGTGAAAAAGTTAATTTTGGTTCAACAAAGGTTCTTAAAACAAAAAAGATAAAATTAGTTTCAGATATTTTTAGTTCCGTTTCTAATAAATATGACTTAATGAATGACGCAATGTCTCTTGGGTTACATAGGTTATGGAAAGAAAGAATGTATGATATATCAAAATTAAAAAATACGGATAATGTCCTCGATTTAGCAACAGGTACGGGAGATATAGCATTAAAATATTTATCGAAGAAAGCCTCGATTAATATCACATGTTTAGATGAAAACCAAGAAATGCTCGATATCTGTAAAAATAGACTTATTGATAATGGATTTGTTAAAAATATTACTTTTATTAAAAGCCCAGCTGAAACAGCTAAGCTTATTAAAAATAATTATTCACTAGCTACTGTAGCATTTGGTTTTAGGAATTTTACGGATCACTCTAAAGCACTTAAAAATATTTATGACTCTATCTTGCCAGGAGGAAGACTTATTATAATGGAGTTTACAACACCTAAGAATTTATTAATTAAAAATATATTTGAAAAATATACTCACTTCATGATACCAAGAATGGGTAAAATACTAGCTGATGATTATGATAGCTATAGATATTTAGCAGAATCAATAGCTACATATTATTCTCCAGAAGAAGTTACTGAAATGTTTAGTGAGACAGGATTCATAAATACACGTTATGAAACATTAGTCGGCAACATGGTTACAATACATATAGGGTTCAAATGTTAAAGAATGAATTATCAATAACTCGTTATATAAATAAATTATTCAAGAGTGAAGTATTTAAAAAGTCTATCCCAGAGAATTTCTTTAATAATATAGATGGTAAAATTGTAAAGATTAATCTAAAAGATCTTCCTTTTAATATATCAATAAAGATTGAGGATAACACTTTAACCTTAATAGATAATGAAGATAAATTTGATGTTGAATTAATTGCCAGCATGGTAGTACTTGGAATGTTTGTAATAACTAGAGGGTCTGAGCAATTTTCTAGTAAAATATCTATAAATGGGGATATTGATACTGCTAATAAATTTAATCAGTTCATTAGTAGTTCTACAAAATTACGTGAGCTTGCAACTCATATCTTAGGTGACAACTTATCAGTCACTCTTGAGGAGAAACTAGATAATGCAGCATCTTCATTCCAAAATATTTTTCAAGACGCAGCCAGTGACATTGTTGATTTACTTGTTGATGACATAAATGTGATCCCAACAAAAAATGATATTAATAAATTCTTAGATGATGTCGATGATTTGAAAAGTAGAACAGATAAATTATATCAAGAGTATAAAAATGTTTAATAATATTCTAAGGGTACTACAAATTACACGCCTCTTCATCAAATATGATGTAGATAAAATGCTAGTCAATTGCGGAAGCGGAAAATGTAAATTCTATTTTTATATGTTGCCATGGAATTGGTTTAGAAAAAGACATGTAGATAATATCCCTCTAAAGATTAGGATGATGTTTGAAGAATTAGGGCCCATCTTTGTTAAGTTAGGACAAGTTATATCAACAAGAAAGGATTTATTGTCTGATGATATAGCATATGAACTTTCAAAATTACAAGATCATGTAAAACCTTTTTCTAAAGATATTTCAATGAAAATTATTGAAAATGAGTTGGGTGATAAAATATCAAATATATTCAGTGATTTCACCTCAGAACCTTTAGCATCTGCATCAATAGCACAAGTTCATTCTGCAAAATTGAAAAATGGGGAAGATGTTGTTGTAAAAGTCGTAAGACCTGATGTTCACAAAGCTATTGAAAAAGACTTACTATTAATGAAGCGAATCGCTGAATTTCTAACATCTTTATCTGATGATTTCAAGCGAATGCATTTGATTGAAGTTGTAAATGATTATGAACTGCTTGTTTATGATGAGACAGATTTAATAAAAGAGTCAACTAATGCAAAAAAAATAAAAGACAATTTTAAAGATTCTAAACTAATTTATATTCCAGAGATATATTGGGATTATGTCACAAAAAATATTTTAGTCATGGAAAGAACTTTTGCGATTCCAATTAATGATAAAAAAGAATTAGTGAGACAAGGAATTAATTTTGAAAAACTTGCCACTAATGCTGTTGAGAGTTTTTTTATACAAGTATTTGAGCATAACTTTTTTCATGCAGATATGCATCCGGGTAATATCTTTGTAAACAAAGTCGGCGATGATGTTCAATTTGTTTTAGTTGATTTTGGTATTATGGGGTCATTAAGTAAGTTTGATAAAAGGTATTTGGCAGAAAATTTCGTAGCTTTCTTCAATAGAGATTATGAGAAAGTAGCTAGGTTGCACGTAGAATGTGAATGGGTACCCAAGGATACAAATATCTCATTATTGGAAAAAGCGATTAGAGATAACTGTGAGTCTATGCTAGATAAGTCTATTAAAGATGTATCGCTAAGTGATATTATTTTAGGTCTTTTTGATACAGCGAGAAAATTTAAACTTGAAGTACAACCTCAATTAATACTCATGCAAAAAGCTCTACTATACACGGAAGGTTTAGGAAGAGAGTTTTATCCTGAATTAGATTTATGGAAAACATCTAAACCAATTCTAGAAAAGTGGATGAAAAAACAAAAAGGGTTATCTTCAGCTTTGAAAAACTTAAAAAATAATTATTCAGATATAATCGATCTTTTACCTGAGTTACCTGGATCATTAAGGAAAGTCATTAATTTACTCAATAATGACCAACTTAATTTAGATAGAAATATAAAAAAATTGGAACATATTGAAAATTCTATTTTTAAAAGCACAAGAAGAAATTATTGGATGACTGCGATTCTAATTTTTTCATTATTCGCAATTGTTGTGACATATCTAATCCATAATAATATTTATTATCAATCGATTTATTGGTATATATTGATATTAACCATAGTTATAGTTCTACTGAGGCCTAGGAAGAAGTAATGGTTGATAGAGAAGAAATGTTTTCTGACTTAAATGATCAGCAGTTAGAAGCCGTAAATTGCTTATTAGGAAATAAACTCATATTGGCAGGTGCTGGCAGTGGTAAAACACGCGTACTTACATGTCGAGTTGCCAAACTTATAAATACTTTTGGTGTCAGGCCCAGCGATATCCTTGCTCTTACGTTTACAAACAAAGCATCTAATGAGATGAAGCAGAGACTTGAAAAAATACTCAGGATATCTTCACAAGGTTTATGGTTTGGAACGTTTCATGGAATATGCAGGAGATTATTAAAAATCCACTGGAAGGAAGCCGGGATATCTGAGTATTTCACTATTCTAGATTCTCAAGATCAATTAAGAATTATTAAACGGGTTATAAAATCAAAAAATTTAGATGATAATTTATATGACCCTAAAGCATTACAATCATTTATTAATACCCAAAAGGATCAAGGAAAAAGATATAAAGATGTCACTAATGATGATGATAAATATATTGAGATATATAAAGACTATGATGATGCATGTAAACAGACTAATTCTGTAGATTTTGCTGACTTAATATTGCTGACCTATGAAATGTTTAAACGTAACTCTCGAATTCTCAGATATTATAATAATAGATTTAAGAATATCATGGTTGATGAGTTTCAAGATACAAATACTCTTCAGTTCAATTTATTAAAATTACTTAATGGAGACTCTGGATCTTTATATGCGGTCGGAGATGATGATCAGTCAATTTATGGCTGGAGAGGTGCTAGGAGTCGCAACATTCAATTTTTTAAAGATGAATTTAATAACGTAGAAATATTCAAACTTGAGCAAAATTATAGATCTACAAATAATATACTATCCGTTGCAAATAGCTTAATTTCTAATAATAAAGAAAGACTTGGTAAAAATTTATGGACAGATTCTACTACGGGTGACCCAGTATTTTTATATGAAGCATATAATGGAGATGATGAATCTAGTTTTATTGCTCAGAAGATACAAGAGCTTGTTTTACATGGACATAAAAGATCAGATATTGCACTACTATATAGGTCAAATTTCTTATCCAGACGACTAGAAGAAGAATTAAACTCTAGAAGTATCCCATATAAAATATATGGCGGTTTTAGATTTTTTGAGCGCTCTGAGATTAAAGATGTTATTGCCTATTTAAGAATAGCTGTAAATTCATCTGATGACTCTGCTTTTGAGAGAACTGTTAATAATCCACCAAGAGGGTTGGGTGAGAAAACAATACAAATAATTAGAGAATACGCAAAAGATCATTCCCTTTCAATGTGGGATAGCATCAACCAAATAGATAAAATTGGTATTACTGGGACACGCGCTATTAATTCTTTATCTAGTTACATAAGTATAATCAAAAAAATTACTGAAAAACTTAATGATCTTAACCTTAAAAGTTTAATTGAAAAAGTTATAGATTTATCTACTCTGAATCAATATTACGAACTTAAAAAAAATGAGGAGTCACTGTCGAAACAAGAAAATCTGGAAGAGCTATTATCGACAGCTGAAAGATTTTATCAAAATAATATGGACAGTGAAAATATATTGGGAGATTTTTTAGATAATGCTTCATTAGAGGCTGGAGAATTTCAGTCAAAAACTCATGAAGATCCCGTGCAACTAATGACAATACACTCAGCAAAAGGTTTAGAATTTCCTATTGTATTTCTTACTGGGATGGAAGAAGGTATATTTCCTAATGAGAATAGAAATCTAAAGAAAGGGTTTTTAGAAGAAGAGAGAAGACTTTGTTATGTAGCTGTAACCAGAGCCATGGAGACTTTATATATTACGCATGCAAACATGAGGTATATGCATGGTAGTAGCAATTTCTTAATACCTTCACGGTTTATAAATGAAATAGACGATGATTTATTAGAACCGATTAAAAATAATAATAAGTCTATTATAAATAAAAATAGTAGTTACCCTCAAACAAAAAGGGATTTCAATGGTTATTCGCAAGATAATGAAATAGATGATTATTCTCAAGAGGAAAATACATATATAAAAATAGGTCAGCGTGTTAGTCATATGAAATTTGGGGATGGAGTCATACTTAGTTATACTGGCAAGAGTGATGATTTAAAATTACATATTAATTTCGAGAGCTATGGGAAAAAATGGCTTGTTTTATCCTATGCACAGTTAGATTTTTTAAAATAATATAAAAGTAATAAACAAATGAAAAGAAGAAAGTTTTTAAAATCATTAGGAGGCACAGTAGCATTAACATCACTATTGGCTACAAGCCATTCATCATATGCTAAAAAGAAAACTGAATATAATTGGAAGATGGTTACATCTTGGCCTAAAAACTTTCCAGGTTTAGGAGTAGGAGCAGAAAATTTAGCTAAACTTATTACTAATCTATCTAATAATAGAATAACAGTGAAAGTTTTTGGTGCTAATGAATTAGTACCTCCACTTGAGGTGTTTGATTTTGTATCTAAAGGTGGTGCAGAACTAGGGCATTCAGGCGCTTACTACTGGAAAGGGAAAAGCCAAGCTTGTCAATTCTTTTCCTCTGTCCCGTTTGGAATGAATTCTCAGGAAATGAACGCATGGCTCTATTATGGTGATGGTATTAAACTATGGGAAAAATTATATAACAAGTTTAACTTGATACCTAGACCAGCAGGTAACACTGGCGTGCAAATGGGAGGATGGTTTAACAGAAAAGTTAATAAAATAGATGATCTCAAGGGGCTCAAAATGAGAATACCAGGGCTAGGCGGGGAGGTTCTTTCAAGAGCTGGCGGAACCCCCGTTACTCTTGCTGGATCAGAAATATTTACTGCTCTACAAACTGGTGTGATAGATGCCACAGAATGGGTTGGGCCTTATAATGATAGGGCATTTGGACTTCACAAAGCAGCTAAATATTATTACTATCCTGGGTGGCATGAGCCTGGTCCAACGATAGAGTGTATGATTAATAAAGATAAATATAATAGTCTCCCAACTGATTTAAAATTAATCATAGATGTTGCATGTAAAGCAGTTAATCTTGATATGTTGTCTGATTATACTTCTAAAAATAACCTTGCATTACAGTTTTTGAAATCAGAAAATATTAATATCTTAAGATTTCCAGATGAAGTCTTATCTACACTAAAAAAAATATCTGAAGAAATTTTAAAAGAAATAAGTTTAACAGATAGTATAACAAAAGAAGTTTACAATTCTTACATGAAGTTTAAAGATAATGTCACTCCTTGGACAGATATTTCAGATAAATCTTATTTAGATATACGATAACTACTTTGTGATTAATTCTGGGATAAGTAATGCAATCTCAGGGAATATAAAAACTAGCACAATTGCTATGATTTGTATTACTATAAATGGCAAAACCCCTTTATATATATCGGTAGTTTCTATTTCTTTTGGGGCAACCCCTCTCAAATAAAATAATGAGAAACCAAAAGGAGGTGTCAAGAATGAAGTTTGTAAAACCATTGCTATTAATATCCCAACCCAAATAGGGTCAAAGCCAAAAGAAAAAAGTACTGGCCCAAACAGCGGTATAATTATAAATATAATTTCTATAAAATCCAGAATAAACCCCAGGAAGAACATTATGCTTAGAGTTATAATTAACGAGGTATATTTATCTTCAGGGCCATGATGTAGTAATCCTTGAATTAATTCTTCCCCTTCTAGGCCTCTAAAGACTAATGAAAAAAATGTTGCGCCAATAAGTATTAGAAATACCATGCTAGTAAGTTTAATTGTTTCTCTTGAAGTTTCCTTAATAATATTAATTGATAACTTACTTTTTGTTAAGGCTATTAATAATGACCCAATTGCGCCAATCGATGATGCCTCAGATGGTGTTGCAACTCCAAAAATAATTGCACCTAAGACTATAACTATTAAGAACAATGGTGGCAGGAATGATGAAATAAATTTAATATCACCAACACTTTTGTTTTCGATATTTGAAGAAGTAGTATTATTAATATTCACATATTTTATATAAAGTATAAACATCGTAGGTAACAGTAAACCTGGTAAAATAGCACCAGCAAATAAATCAGAAATAGTTATAGTTTCTGGTGAAAAAACTCCTGCATTCAATTGTGACTGCTGATAAGCTGATGATAAAACGTCTGCTAATAATATCAAAACTAAAGAAGGAGGAATTATTTGACCTAAGGTCCCAGACGCACAAATCACACCGCAGGCTAGTTCTTTTGGATAATTATTTTTTATCATTATCGGAAGAGAGAGTAAACCTAACGTGATGACTGTTGCTCCAACAATACCAGTACTGGCACCCATTAATGCGCCAACTAATACAACTGAGATGGCAAATCCCCCATTTGTATTTCTATATAGCGAGTTCATTGCAATTAGCAACTCTTCAGCAATTTTAGTTTTTTGTAAGACTAAGCCCATAAATATAAATAATGGAACTGCTAGTAAATTTTGGTTTGTCATTATACCAAAAATCCTATTTGGTATTGCAAGTAGAAATGAATAATCAAATAGCCCCAATACTATCCCGATAGATGAGAATATTAGAGCACTACCAGACAAAACAAACGCAACAGGGATACCTGAGAGAAGTATAATAAATGTAAAGAGCACGAATAATATTGCAAATACTTCAATACTCATTTTTTATGCTCTTTATTTATTTTTAATAACTGAGATATTGATAGTAGTAGAATTAATAATCCAGTTAATGGAATAATTGATTTTAAGATGAAGACTAGATTTAGACCGCCTGCTTCGCTTGATCCTTCTAATATAGACCATGATTGAATAGTCATATCCATACTTATATAAATTAAAAAAATAGACATTGGTATAATAAATAAAATTATACCAGCCAAAGAAATATAATATTTTATTTGTCTAGATAAAGTACTATATATAACATCTATTTTAACATGTGCATCTTCTCGCAAAGCTAATCCTATTCCAAACATAAATATTGCAGCATGAAAATACATAACTAATTCTTGAAGAGCTATAAAGTTTATATTAAAAAAAGATCTAAATAGTACACTTATAAAAATCATCATTATCATTGAGAGAAGAAGAACTATTAGTAAATTACTAATATTCTCTATTAAATTATCAATGATTTTATTGAAATTAGTCATACTTAAATTTGATAAGATGTATTAATCCTATCTTTGAGTATATTCTCAAAAACTGCAGGGTCTTTTATATGTGTCATCTCACCAATCTTGGGAAAATGTAAATCTAAAAGTCTAGATAAATAGAATCTTAATGCTGATGATACTAATGCATGGCCCCAGTATTTTTTTTCTATATCTAAAATATTTCTATTTTTTATATATGCTGATAGTAATTTAGTATATTTTTCAGTTATTATTTTTCCATCTGCAGCAGTACACCAATCATTAATCACAACAGCTAGGTCATATATTAAAAATCCACGACAAGAATAATAAAAGTCTATCATTCCAGAAATATTTTTGTTATTAAATAATACATTATCTCTAAATAAATCTGCATGAATTGTGCCCATTGGCAACTCTTGTCTTAAAAATTCCTCCTGTATACTAATTGCCTGTTCAATTAGTTCTGATTGATGACTCTCTATAACCGTTTTTAATCTTCCATATGAATCTCTACACCATTGAATACCTCTTGAATTTTTGATATTTTGTGGAAAATCTAATCCATATACGTGAAATTTTGATAGTAAGCTGCCTATTAGCATACAACTATTTGTATCGGTATCTATTATAGATTTGCCACTAAGTTTTTCTATTATGGCGGATGGTTTACCATTAATTAATAAAGATAATTCATTATTATTTGTTTTCAAAACATTTGGGCATAACAACCCCTTTTGGCTTAGATGGTTCATAAAATTTAAATATTGATCTACATCTTTTTCGTTAATATTCTCAAAAATTGTAAATATAAACTCATTTTGATTAGTTTTAAGTAGGTAGTTAGTGTTTTCAATTCCATCAGAGATACCAGTAATACTTCTTGCTGTCCCTATGGAATACCTCAATAGGTGCTTAGTTAGTTCATCTTCAGTAATTTTAGTATATACAGACATAGCTATTTCAATTATTTTAAGTTATAACTTTTGAATGAAATAAACTTAACATAGGTTTGGGTGTTTTGGTTGATAAAAATGTAAATAATTTTGTATTAGTAGACGGCTCATCATATATATATAGAGCTTTTTATGCTTTACCACACCTAAAAAATGCCAAAGGTAACCATACTGGAGCTATTTATGGTGTCACCAACATGCTTTCTAAATTAATCAGACTACATAACCCAAAATATTTATGTGTAATATTTGATGCTAAAGGCAAGAATTTTAGGCATAAGATCTATGAAGGTTATAAGGCAAATAGGTCTTCAATGCCTGCAGAGTTATCAGAACAGGTTTTACCAATTATGCAGTTTATTCAGAGCTTAGGCATCAAAATTTTACAGGTACCTGATGTTGAGGCAGATGATGTAATAGGTACATTAGCCAATGTTGATTATGGAGAAAAAGTGGAAGTTATTATTTCTTCCGGCGATAAAGATTTAGCTCAATTGGTAAATAAGAATGTGACACTTATCAATAGCATGGATGAAAAGAAACTAGACATCGAGGGAGTTATAAAAAAATTTGGAGTCCACCCAAAAAAGATATTTGATTATTTAGTGTTAGTAGGAGATACATCCGATAATATACCCGGCGTAGATAAGGTTGGGCCAAAAACAGCTGCAAGACTATTAGACAAGTATAAATCCATTGATGGAATCATTAAAAATATTGATGATCTTAAGGGTAAAGTTCAAGAAAATTTAAGAAATTCATCTGAAACAATAAGGTTAGCTAAAAAATTAATTAAACTAAAAACGGATGTTGACATTGAGTTGAATTTAAATAGTTATATTATTAGTAATAGGGATGAGAAGATGCTATCTGAAATATCCTCAAAATATGAGCTTAAAAGTATAGCTAATAACTTTTCAATCAAAGAAAGTGAAAAAAAAGAGAATAAAAAATCCTCATATAATCTTATTAATAATGAGAAAGATTTTATCAAGCTAGTTGATAACTTAAAAAAGATTAAACTATTTTCATTCGATACTGAAACGACATCTTTGGATTCAATAGAAGCTGAGGTTGTCGGTTTATCATTTTCTTATAAGGAGCAAGAGTCATTTTACATACCTATTAACCATGATGATTCTAAAAATAATATTAAGATGAGAAAAGAAAAGATTTATGAATACCTTAAAGATCTTTTCTCTATTAGGGATATAAAAGTTATAGGTCAAAACCTGAAATATGATATGAATGTACTGCATAAATATGGCATCATTTTTGATTGTCAGATAGAAGATACGATGATTCTTTCTTATATATATAATTCTTCAAGGAAGCATGATCTTGATAGTCTAGCTGAGCGTTATCTAGATCATACAACTGTCAAATATAAGGATATTGTAGGCTCTGGCGCTAAGCAAAAAAACTTCTCTGAAGTAAGCGTGGATGAAGCATTATTGTATGCTTGTGAGGACGCAGATATAACACTCAGACTATATTTATATCTATCTAATAAGCTTTCAACACTTAAATACCAGTCTGATTTATATAAGGAGATAGAGTTACCTCTTGTCAAAGTTATTTCTAATATTGAGCAAAATGGTGTAATGATAGATGCAAAAAGTCTTGATAGGCAAAGTAGAAATCTCTCAAATAGAATTGAAGAGATCGAGAAAAATGTTTATAAGCATGCCAAAAAAGAATTTAATATTAGTTCACCTAAGCAAATACAAGAAATATTTTATAATGATTTAAAATTACCAGTGATTAAGAAAACGCCTAAAGGGCAGCCTTCTACAAATGAAGAAGTAATGGAAGAGTTATCTCTTATGCATGAACTTCCTAAACTAATTTTACAATTTAGAAATTTAATGAAACTTAAGAATACCTATACGGATAAACTAGGTAAACAAATTAATAAGATTACTAAGAGGCTGCATACATCATATAATCAAACGATTACTATTACTGGAAGACTATCATCGTCTAACCCTAACCTTCAGAATATTCCAATCAAGACAAATGATGGTAGAAATATTAGAAAAACATTTATTGCTAAAAAGGGTTATAAGATAATTTCAGCTGATTATTCTCAGATAGAGTTAAGGGTTATGGCGCATCTTTCGCAAGATAAAAATTTACTTATGAGTTTCATGAATAATGAAGATGTACATTCATCGACAGCCAAAGAAGTATTTTCTCTAAAAGGTGAGCCAAGTGAAGAGCAGAGAAGAGCAGCTAAAGCTATTAACTTTGGTTTGATTTACGGAATCTCTTCATATGGTTTAAGCAAACAATTAAAGGTGGACAATGGTTCTGCTAAAGACTACATAGATAAATATTTTCTAAGATATGAGGGAATTAAAGAATTCATGGATAAACTTAAAGTTGAAGCTAAAAAGAATGGTTATGTTTCAACAACCCTAGGTAGACGAATATATGTCCCTAATATTACCCATAATAATTTTCAAATTAGAAGTGCAGCAGAAAGAACAGCTATTAATGCACCAATACAAGGAACGGCAGCAGATATACTTAAAATTGCCATGATAAATATAGATAAATGGATTCATGATTCAGATTGCCCTGCACAGATGATTATGCAAGTACATGATGAGCTGGTATTTGAGGTTGAGGATACTTTTGTAAATGAAGCTAGCCTCAAAATAAACGAGCTAATGGCTAGCTGCTATAAACTGGCTGTTCCACTAATAGTTGATGTTGGCATAGGGAATAATTGGGATAAAGCACATTAAAATCAAAGAGATGATTTGAAGTATCATTATGATGCTATATAATGTTTGCTGAGTTATGAATAAATTATCGCTATATACTAAAATATCACTTTTAATCATATTTTCCGCCAATATTCAAGCAGGAGATATAGCAAAGGGCAAAGAGAAAAGCATAACATGTGTGGCTTGTCATGGTGAAGCAGGAGTTAGCCCTAGTCCAGTGTGGCCAAAATTAGCAGGTCAGCATGAGTCATATTTATCAGCTCAATTACATGAATTTAAAAAAGGCCCAGATGGCAAAAGAAATAATGCAATCATGTATGGTATATCGGTTGCTCTTTCTAGTGAAGATATTGATGACCTTTCAGCTTATTATTCATCCCTTAGTAAATCTATAGGGACTACAGCCGATAAATCTTTTAAGCTCGGCCAGAATATTTACAGAGGTGGTAATATGGAATATAAAATTCAAGCTTGTATTGCATGCCATGGACCAAATGGAGATGGTAATGGACCAGCAGCTATACCAGTCTTATCTGGTCAACATGCTGAGTATGTCTATTTACAGCTTAAAAATTTCCAAAAAGATATTCGATCAAATGATTCAAATAAAATGATGAGGAATATAGTTCATCGTATGACAGATAATGAAATGAAATCAGTAGCACAGTATATTCAGGGATTACATTAATGAGAACATTGTCATTTATATCAATTTTTTTAGCATTAACCATCAGTAGCCTTGCTATTTCATCAGACTCCTCACAAAAGTACGTTCAAATCTCTAACCAAAAACAAACTGAAAGTGACAAGATTGTTATATATGAGTTTTTTTGGTACGGCTGCCCGCATTGTTATAGTCTTGAACCAACAATAAATGATATAGAGTCAAATCTAGACAAAGATACAATTTTAATTAAGGTTCCAGTAGCGCTTAGGGATTCATGGGCGCTACATGCTAAAGCATACTATGCACTACAACAGATGAAGTTAGATGATAATCTTCATGAGAAGGTTTTTGCCGAAATACATGTTAATGGTAATAGATTAGATACAAAAGAAAAACTTTATAATTTTATCAAAGATGAGGGTTATGATGCTGATAAATTTCTTAGTATTTTGGAATCATTTGGTACAGAAATTCGTATTAAAAAAGCATCTAGATTGGCTAATCAATACCAGATTAACTCTGTGCCAGCTTTAGTTATAAATGGTAAATACAAAACTAGCGGTTCTCATGTTAGTTCATATCAAGAATTATATGATGTTGTCCAGCTTTTAACGGATAAAGAAAGGTTAAACTGATTTTATAGGAGAAAAAAATGGTCGCTAAAGTAATAAGCGGAAGAGAAGTTGCTGAAAATATATTATCAACAGATCTTAAGAATAAAGTATTAGAACTGAATAAGAACAATATCAAACCAAAGTTAATTGTTATATTAGTGGGTGAAATGAAAGCATCTGCTAGTTATGTTGCTCAAAAAGAAAAATTTGCTGTTAAAGCTGGTATTCAATCTGATGTACTCAGATTTGAAGCAACTGTTACAGAAGAAGAGGTATTAAATCAAATAGATAAAATTAATCTTGATAAGAATATACATGGAGTTATAGTCCAATTGCCATTACCTGATCATATCGCTGTCGCAAAAGTTTTGAATAGAATTGATCCATCAAAAGATGTTGATGGGTTCACGCCAACAAATGTAGGAAAATTATTTTTAGGTGAAGATACATTAGTTTCATGTACACCAAAAGGAATAATGCAAATGTTAGCATCGACTGGTACAGATCTAAGCGGTAAAAATGTTACTGTAGTTGGTAGATCAAATATTGTTGGTAAACCTGTGGCGATATTGTGTCTACAGCAAAATGCCACAGTAACAATGTGCCATTCTCGCACAAAAGATCTAAATGCTAAATTGGCAGATGCAGATGTTATAATAGTTGCTGTAGGAATACCTAAATTTATTAATGGTGATCAAATACCTGAAAACTGTATTGTTATTGATGTTGGGATTCATAATATAGATGGGAAACTATGTGGTGATGTTGATTTTGAATCTGCATCACAAAAAGCATCAGCTATAACTCCGGTACCTGGTGGTGTTGGGCCTATGACTGTCTGCGCTCTAATCGAGAATACAATAATTGCAGCAGAAAGAATTGGTTAGCGCCTGAGAAGATTCGAACTTCTGACCTTTAGCTTCGGAAGCTAATGCTCTATCCAACTGAGCTACAGACGCAAATTTATGATGAATTTATTATTTCTTTTAGTATAATCTAC